>Ga0206131_10000007_pt1 | contig 326871 bp, 279 predicted proteins | sample Helgoland_Spring_FD_148636 | JGI IMG/M metagenome (GOLD analysis project Ga0206131, IMG submission 148636) | Pelagic subsurface seawater microbial communities from Kabeltonne, Helgoland, North Sea - Helgoland_Spring_Bloom_20160517_1 | ecosystem: Environmental > Aquatic > Marine > Epipelagic ...
ATATTTTTTTAATAATACCCCCATCTCTAGCAAGGTTCAATACGTTAAAGAGACCGTCCATGTTCAACTTCCAACCAAACTCCGGCTTTTGTTCTGCCGTTGCACTAAGCAAAGCTGCCAAATGATAAACCTGTGTAGGTTTGTATTTAGCAACAATTTCAGTAAGCCTTTTTTGATCCAATATGTCAAGGATTTCAAAGGGCCCATTTTGGAATACAGGATTGTCTGATCTGCGGATATCGGCTGCAATTACTTGGGCTGCTCCATATATTTTTTGCAAAGATTCTACCAATTCGGTCCCTAGCTGACCGCAGCTACCAATAACCAATATTGTTTCCTTGCCGCTCATGTTCTTATGATTCTATATCTGTTGTCTCCGAAGTCAATGCCTCTTTCTCTAAAGATTTATCCTCTTCTAAAGGTTCCTCAAATAATACTTTCTGGCCAAGAATAATGGCAAAAATACCTACAGAGATACAGGCATCTGCAAAATTCCAAATCGGACTAAAAAAAGTAAAGTGCTCACCACCCCAAATAGGAATCCATGAAGGAAATGCCCCATTAACCATGGGAGCATAGAACATATCTACCACCTGGCCCTGAAACCATAGCCCTTGGTATAAATTAATATCGTTAAAAATGACCCCATAAAACACACTGTCAATAATATTGCCAATAGCACCAGCAAGAATTAAACATAGAGCTACAATCAATACTTTTTTTGCTCCCTTTGCTACGCAGGATTTTAAATATAAAAATCCAATGACCGTTACAAAAAGTCTAAAGCCCGTTAATATATATTTCCCAATATTGCCTCCTAGTTCAAGCCCAAAAGCAGCTCCATTATTCTCTACAAAATAGAGTTTGAACCAGTCTCCAAAAACATCAACGCTCTCATCTAAGTGAAAATTCGTTTTAATATAAACCTTGATGGCCTGGTCAATAACAACCAATAGAAGTATAATGTAAATTGGCCAAAGCAATGCTTTGGAACTTTTTAAAGCAGGGGTATCCAATGTATTATTTTCTGTTGAGTTTAGCTTCAATGGTTTGGGTGGTGTGAGGCACTGCCCTCAACCTTTCCTTTGGAATTAATTGGCCAGAGGTTCTACACACTCCATACGTGCCGTTTTCAATGCGTACTAAAGCACCCTCTAAATTTTGGATAAACTTAAGTTGTCTGCCGGCAAGCTGGTTTAAATTCTCTTTTTCAAAGGTTTCCGCGCCATCTTCAAACGTAAGGTTTTTATTGCTATCACCGCCATTGGCCGCATCATTCTTAAGGCCCTCTTTCAAGCCATTAAACTCCCCTTTGGCTATCTCTAATTTACCTAGAATAATATCTCTAAACTCTTGGAGTTCTTCCTTCGTATATCTTAATTTTTCGTCTGCCATATTCTCTATGATTTTGTTATTGTAAGTTTTACTACATCGCCTTCAATATCTGTTTCAAACACTTTGCCACTAGTACTTTGTAACTTCAAATCCGAGGCGAGTACCTCTTGGCAAATATAATCCTTAAACGATACAATCGCTTCACTAATTTTATCACTCGAATCTACGAATAAGACGATGCGATCCGTCACTTCGAAACCACTCTCTTTTCTAAAATTCTGAACTCTATTCACCAGTTCCCGTGCAATTCCTTCTTGTGCTAACTCATTGGTAATATTCACATCAAGAGCAACGGTGAGCCCTTTTTCCGAGGCTACTTGCAGCCCAGGAACACTGTCGCTGCTCAGCTCAACATCTTCGAGCAAAAGTTCAAATTCTGCGCCTCCTATTTCTACAGCCAAATGGCCATTCGACTCCAAATTCCTTATGTCATCCTGCGTAAATTTGGCAGCTACTCCGGCCAACATTTTCATATTTGGCCCAAGTTTTGGTCCCAGTTTTTTGAAGTCTAATTTTATTTTTTTTGAAATCAACGCATTTTCTGCATCCAAAAATTCAATTTCTTTTACATTCACCTCAGATTTAACTAAATCACTCATATGCTCAATCTGATGCTTGATTTTTTCTTGTAAAATAGGCACCATTATTTTTTGCAATGGTTGGCGAACACGAATGTTCTCTTTTTTACGTAAACTAAAGGTTAAACTGCATAAGGTTTGTGCTTTACTCATGGTTTCTTGCAAATCCGTTTGAATCAAATCCTGATCCACTTTTGGAAAATAACTTAAATGCACAGAGTTTGCATTCTCACCATGTAAACTGCGCCACATCCACTCCGCGTAAAAAGGACTGATGGGGCTAATAAGTTGAGCAATAGTACTCAGGCACTCGAACAAACATTGATAGGCCACTTTTTTGTCCTCATCCAAATCCCCTCTCCAAAAACGTTTACGCCCTAGACGAACGTACCAATTGCTTAGCTCATCGTTCACAAAACTCTCTATAGCTCTTGCCGCATTGGTTGCATCATAATCATCCATGCAGGCTTCTACCGTGCCAATAAGTTCATTCAGCTTACTTGTGATCCATACATCCAGCTCCGTGTACTTATCCTTTGGAACTAGGTTTTCAGAATCATAAGAATACGCATCAATATTGGCATATATGGCAAAAAAGCTATAGGTGTTGTAAAGTGTTCCCAAAAACTTACGCTGAGACTCTTCTACGCCTGTAATATTAAATTTAAAATTATCCCAAGGTTGCGCATTGCTTGTTAAATACCACCTCAAACTATCCGCTCCGTATTTCTCTACCGTTTCAAAGGGATCAACTACATTCCCTAAACGTTTGCTCATTTTATTGCCATCCTTGTCTAAAACAAGGCCATTGGCAATTACATTCTTATAAGCCACCTCATCAAATAACAAAGTTGCAATGGTATGTAAGGTAAAGAACCAACCTCTGGTCTGGTCCACGCCCTCCGCAATAAAATCTGCACAACCATTCTCGCCAAAAGGCTTGTTAAAGTCTAAATTCTCTAAACCTCTTTGAGCATAAGGCATTGCTCCACTATCAAACCAAACATCTATTAAATCTGGCTCGCGGGTCATGGCTTTCCCCGAGTCGCTCACCAAAGTTAATTTGTCTACAAAAGGCTTATGTAAATCTAAAGTAACATCATTAATCTCTTGACTTAGGTTTAAGGACTCATTGGCTTTTTGCACTTCAGATTTTAATTCTTGGATGCTTCCAATGCATTTTTCCTCCAAACCATCTTCTGTTCTCCAAATAGGAAGTGGAGTTCCCCAATACCTTGTTCTACTCAAGTTCCAGTCGACTAGGTTTTCCAACCAATTTCCAAATCTTCCTTCACCCGTACTTTTGGGTTTCCATTGGATGGTTTTGTTCAAAGCCACCAAACGGTCTTTGTACGCCGTGGTTTTAATAAACCAACTTTTTAAAGGATAATATAAAATGGGTTTATCCGTGCGCCAACAATGCGGATAATTGTGTTCGTACTTTTCTACTTTAAAGGCCTTGTTTTCTTCTTTTAATTTAATGCAGATGCGCTCATCTACATTGAGGTATTTATCGCGCCCTTGCTTTATCCGCTCTGCCTCTAATTCTTCCTCCTTATAGTACGAAGCCTTTACATATTCGCCCGCAAAATCGGTGACCTCATCTACAAGTTTACCTTGCCTATTCACCAAGGTTAGGGAATCTATTCCATTTTGATCCGCCACTCTTTTATCGTCAGCACCAAAACTGGGCGCCAAATGAACTATACCTGTTCCATCACTAGTACTCACAAAGTCCGCCAAAAGAGTAACAAATGCTTTGCCTTCGGGTTGAACGTAGGGCAATAATTGCTCGTATTTCATTCCAGCTAAATCAGTTCCCTTATGTTCAGAAACAATTTTCCATGGATATACCTTAGCACCCTCTTCTAATGGGGGCAGTTCATCCACTTCGGCTTCTGGTTTAAAATACACGCTTAAACGATCCTTGGCCAAGTATACCTGTATAAGCTCCTTGGTGTATTGATTGTAAGTGGCTATTTTAACATAATTTATCTTAGCTCCTAAAGCTAAAGCCGTATTGCTTGGCAAAGTCCAAGGAGTCGTCGTCCAAGCTAAAAAGAAATCATTTGTTGTTCCCTCTACCTTAAACTGTGCAATGGCACTGGTATCTTTTACATTTTTATAGGTTCCCGGTTGATTGAGCTCGTGACTACTTAAACCTGTTCCGGCAGCTGGACTGAAGGGTTGAATGGTGAATCCTTTATAAATTAGACCTTTGTCGTACAGTCTTTTTAGCAGTGCCCATAGCACTTCAATGTAATCGTTCTCATAGGTAATATAGGGATCGTCTAAATCTACCCAATACCCAATTTTTTCAGTTAATTCATCCCAAACATCTTTAAACTTTAAGACGTCTTCCTTGCATTCCTTGTTGTAGTCTTCAACGGAAATTTTGTTCCCTACATCCTCTTTCCGAATCCCCAATCGCTTCTCAACCTGCAATTCCACAGGTAAGCCATGGGTATCCCATCCTGCCTTGCGTTCTACCCTGAAGCCTTGCAGGGTTTTATACCTGCAAAACGTATCTTTAATGGCTCGCCCCATCACATGGTGTATGCCGGGCATTCCGTTGGCACTTGGCGGCCCCTCATAAAAAACATACGGTCTATCCTTCGGTCTGGATTCTACGCTTTGTTGGAAAACGTTCTTGCTCTCCCAATAGGCTTTCACTTCTTTTTCAAGAGCTGGCCAGTTCATGTGCTTCAGTGTAGGATACATAGGTATTTAAGGCTGCGAATTTAGTAAAAAATGAGCGTTTATTTTAGGGTTTTGTAGATTAGGAAGATGAACTCTCCTAATGCCTTAGGCAAATCTCAACGAAAATTTCAAAAGTTCTATTGACAATTAGAACTTAATCTCCAAAGTTGGTTAGTCCATTGCCCATTATGCATAAGGACAATACCTCCATCACATTCAAATGTAATTCCCAGTGGTGTTCCATCTAACACTAAGGTATCTCCATTAAAGGTATACGTTTTGGTACCTGGAATTCTATCTGAACTATCTAAGGCATTAAAATCTGTATCGATTGCGTAACTCGTGTATCTTATTCCATCTACGAACTCATACATTGTATTTGCATCTGCTTTATCTTCACTCGGTGACCATAGCCATTTACCCTCGATTGAATAACGAGGTTCGATTGGATTTACTGTTTCTTTTTCGCAACTCATAAATGTTACTACTATTAATAAAATTAATGACGAGATTAATAATTTTTTCATTTTCTAGTTGTTTCTATTTCTGATGCAATGTTACGAAAGATCTGCATAAATCCTCTCACGTTAAGGGTAAAAAGAAAAAGGGTTAAGAGCGCAGAGAATTTATTTTAACTTTTGGAGCGGCAGTAGCTCTAAAATCTAACTTATCTACTAAAGGGATGAACATGAAATCTTTAAATCTTAAAGCCCGCTGTAATTTGGAAGATGGTTAATTTCAGTTGATTTTCCATCCCCTGCAAGCCTTCGTCTTTTGTGAAGTAAGGTAAAAAATAGTTATAGCTGTTCGAGTACTGGATGGCTGCATCTAAATAAAAATCCTTATCAATAATACCTAAACCCGCAGAAATAATGGATTTAGATTTTGTGAGCAAAGACCCCCTTTGAACCGCCGAACCATCGTATCCACTGGGTTGATTAATATATCCCAGTCTGAGTCGAAGGGTTTGATCCTTATTATTGGCCATGGGATGGTTATACTCCATTCCAAACCGACTGATGATGGTGGACCGAAAGAGGTTATTAATATCTCTATTTTCTTGAACGTAAGGGGCATCATCGGCATAAAATTTCGACTTTCTATAATTCAGGTAAGAAAAATCTGCATTAAACATAAACCGCTTATCCATCATCCAATTTAAACCAAAATGGCAGGTCGCCGGAGTGGTAATATTGTAGTCGTAGGTATTATCTGGGTCTGTAAACTCTCTCAATGATTTTATAACGGGCGAGGCTTTATCATCCAATACAGTCGTTAAATCATAGCCAAAGCTAGATTTAATAGTGTATGTTATTCCACTGTTATATCCAAAACCCAACTTTACTCCAGAACCCATATCAACAATGGCCCCTAAATTAATTCCAAGTCCATTTCCTTTATCAAAAAACTTTCTTCGGTAAAATAACTGTTCAATATCTGCATCTTGATTAGATCTAAGATCGGTTTCTTCCAAATAGTAATCCTCCGTAAACCGGAGAGTATTGTATGAAACAGAAGCCCCAATCTGAAATTTATAATCAAAATTAGCCCCTATACCAAAGGAATACGAATACTTATTTCCTTTGCGTTTAACCGAACCAATATGGTCAAAATCAGAATCTGTACTGTCGTAAGCCGATACATATTGACCCGTAGATGGATTGTAAGCGATAGCACCCGCGTTATACGCAATATAATCCAAGTAGCCTCCTTCTAAATCATTGGGCGCATACCCATAGTCATTGGCATCAGTGGCAAAATGATCCGTAATGGAATTGCTTGTATTGTTTCCTTGAAAAGAATAATTCTCCGTAAAATCCGTCACTTTATTAATTCCAAAGTTCCAGGCAGTAGAAACCAGGCCTTTTTTAGCTGGGCGTCCATTGCGATCGTACCTAATTTTAGGAATAACGATATTTACATTAGGCATACTAAACTTGCTTCCATCGCCATTGCTTGCCGTTCCAAAATACGTGTTATCGCTAGAAAAACTTCGATTGTAAAGACTGATCTGAAATTCCGAACGTCTAAAATTTCCCAAACCTGCAGGATTCAGAAGCACCGCTACAGGGTCTGCACCTATAGCGCTCATTGTACCACCCATTCCCATGGTTCTGGCACTGTATGGAATATCAAACTGAGAGTACCGATAGGCTTCTGTAATTCCCTGTGCCTGAACAGCAACCATCAAGATGATTGCACTAATGGTAAGTATTAACTTTTTCAATGGTATGAGTGAATAGTGAGTTTTGTTAATTATCGTCGTCGACCGCTACCACCGCCAGAACTATTGCTGCTTCGCGATTTGCCTCCACCAGAAGGGCTGCTGGTGTTTCGTGTTGCTTTCCAAACATTGGTTGCGCCATCATTGCTCCGACTTTTTTGACGTGTGCTAGATGTTGTTTTAGAGGGATACGATCTGCTTTGCGTACGATTTACTTGCACAGGAACAGAGCTATTGTACCGGCGTTTGCTGTTGCGCACCACATCACTCTTACCCATGCTTGTTTGGGTTGCATTGCTGCTATTAAACCAAGAGCTGTTTCCTGATGAGCTGCTTCCCCAAGTAGCATTATTATTTCCATTTCCGTAAAAACTCATGCCCGGGTTTCTTGCATAATACATTTGGTTATAAAAAGCCCAACTTGGATCGTAAAACCCATTGTATCCTCCATAAAACATACCATTATTTACGCCACTGTAAGGAGAGTAAAAAGAGGACATTCCCATTCCATAGTTAAAATAGGGATTCATATTATACATCCCAAAGTTGTTGCGGTAAGGGTTTCCGTAGTACCCATTCATGCGCGCTCTGGGAGCACAATACCCATTAAAATTATTCATGCGATCTCGGTACGACTGCCCGTAACTACGCGTTCCTCGATTATTTGTTTTGTTGCGGTTTTTATACTTTCTATTTGCCACCAACATAGGGTCTGGCATAGAATATACAGGGTGAGATTCTAAATCTTTCGGTTCAAAATAAGCATCATCATAATTTACATTACTCGACGTACTAGCTACTTTTTGCATGGTACAAGCCGAGAAAAGAATGGCCGAAGCCCCTAAGTATATAAATAAACCTTTCATCATCGCGTATACAAAGATACAAAAAGTATTCCATAATACCCCTTCAAAAGGGGCCGCAACAACCTGTCAACATTGGCATGAAGGGGATTCCAGAAAAACGGCCCAAAAAACCTTCCTTTATTTTTTAGCATTTCTGATTTAAATAATGGTGTCAATAAAACTAAGACATGCAATTATCTTTGCACCCTCAAATGGCTTTTAAAAGAATAAAACGCAGCGAAAATTATAGTGAATGGTATAATAACTTGGTGAAAGATGCCGATTTAGCCGAACACAGTGCCGTAAAGGGATGCATGGTTATTAAACCCTATGGCTATGCCATCTGGGAAAAAATGCAAGCCATCCTCGATAAGAAGTTTAAAGACACCGGACATAGCAATGCGTATTTCCCCCTTTTTGTGCCCAAAAGCTTATTTGAGAAAGAAGAAAAAAATGCGGAGGGTTTTGCCAAAGAATGTGCAGTAGTAACCCATTACCGCTTAACCAACGATCCAAATAAACCAGGATCACTCATGGCTGATCCTAATTCTAAATTAGAAGAAGAACTTGTGGTTAGACCCACCAGTGAAGCCATTATTTGGAACACCTATAAAAACTGGATTAATAGTTACAGAGATCTACCCTTGCTTATCAATCAATGGGCCAACGTAGTGCGTTGGGAAATGAGAACACGCTTGTTTCTGCGCACGGCAGAATTTTTATGGCAAGAAGGCCACACGGCTCATGCAACCAAAGAAGAAGCTTGGGAAGAAACCAACCAAATGCTCGCGGTATATGCCGATTTTGCAGAAACCTATATGGCTGTTCCCGTAATACAAGGAACCAAAACACCAAGCGAACGATTTGCAGGAGCAGATGAAACCCTTTGTATTGAAGGAATGATGCAAGATGGGAAAGCCCTGCAAATGGGAACCAGCCATTTTTTAGGGCAAAATTTTGCCAAAGCATTTGATGTAAAATTTCAGAGTAAAGAAGGAAAATTAGAACATGTTTGGGCCACCAGTTGGGGTGTAAGCACCCGCTTAATGGGCGCCTTAATTATGAGTCATAGTGATGATGAAGGCCTCGTGCTTCCTCCTGCCTTAGCTCCCATCCATTTAGTTATTGTACCCATTTATAAAAGCGAGGATGATTTAGCAGCCATCCATGAAAAGATTAAACCTTTAATGGATGAGCTGAAGAAGCAAGATATAACGGTTAAATTTGACGACAGAGACTCCTATAAACCCGGCTATAAGTTTGCCGAATGGGAATTAAAAGGAGTGCCATTGCGTTTGGCCATTGGCCCTAGAGATTTGGCCAATGATACGGCCGAGATGGCGCGGAGAGATACAAAGGAAAAAGAAACGGTAGCCATGAGTGAATTAGCCACTGTTATCCCCGGGAAATTAGATGAAATCCAAAAGGCGCTTTTTGATAAAGCCGCTAAAATGAGGGACGATAATTCATACCATGTAAAGACCTGGGATGAATTTGTGGATGTAGTCGAAAATAAGAATGGGTTTGCTTGGGCGCATTGGGATGGCACCGATGAAACAGAAGAAAAAATTAAGAAAATGACCAAGGCAACCATCCGTTGCATACCTCTGGATCAAACCAAGGAAACAGGAACCTGTGTTCTCACAGGCAAGCCAAGTGCTGGGCGGGTATTATTTGCAAAAGCCTATTAAAAATTAACCTATTTTTGTTCACCTAAAAATGCAGAAAAAGACGCTTTTAAAAGCATGGAAATTAATGTGTCAAGCCAGAGCTATGGCACATATATACGATGAGAATAGGCCCATTACTAAGTATGTGCATAGCACAAGTAAAGGGCATGAAGCCATTCAATTAGCCACGGCATTTTTATTGCAAGATATAGATGTAGTCTATCCCTATTATCGTGACGAAAGCATACTTTTAGGCATTGGACTGGAGCCCTATGAGCTCATGTTGCAATTATTGGCAAAGGCCGATGACCCCTTTAGCGGAGGAAGAAGCTACTACTCACATCCATCCTTGCGAAGAGATGGCATGCCTTTAATACCACATCAAAGCAGTGCTACAGGAATGCAATGCATCCCTGCAACGGGTGCTGCACACGGAATAAAGTATAAGGAGGAGCAAGGCTTACTTGAGGGCGATCAAAAACCCATTGTTATTTGTTCCTTGGGCGATGGAAGCGTAACGGAAGGTGAAGTAGCAGAGGCTTTCCAAATGGCTGTTTTGCACAAGCTACCTATTATATATTTGGTGCAAGACAACGATTGGGGCATTAGTGCCACGGGCGATGAAATGCGGGCCAATGATGCCTACCATTACGCGGCAGGCTTTAAAGGAATGCGCCGCATGCGCATCAAAGGCAATAATTTCGAAAAGTCCCATGAAGACATGGAAAAAGCAATCACCTTTGTTCGCGAAAATAGAGAACCCATGATTGTGCATGCAAGCTGTCCCCTCCTCGGGCACCATACCAGTGGAGTGCGTAGCGAGTGGTACAGGCATGATATGGAGGAGGATACCGCAGAAGACCCTTGGCCAATTTTGCGGAAAACATGCATTAGAAGAGGTCTATTGGCTACGGAATTAGAAACCATTAGAGAAGAAGAAGAAGCATATATACAAGAGCAGTTTGATAGAGCGGTGGCAGCGGATGAACCCGCTCCTGAACAGCTATTTGAACATGAGTTTGCCCCCACCCCAATCCTTGAGGAAACAGGCGTTCGTGCCCCTGATGACAAGGAGCCCATTGTTATGGTTGATGCGGCTTTATTTGCCGTAGATGAGATCCTAAAGAAACATCCTGAATCCTTGCTTTATGGGCAGGATGTTGGAAAACGATTGGGAGGTGTTTTTAGAGAAGCGGCCACCCTGGGAGATAAATATGGAGAAGGACGTGTGTTTAACACTCCCATTCAAGAGGCTTACATTGTAGGAAGCACCGCCGGATTTAGTGCCGTAGGATGCAAACCTATAGTGGAAATTCAGTTTGCCGATTACATTTGGCCTGGTGTCAATCAACTGGTTACAGAACTGAGCAAAAGTTGCTATTTAAGCATGGGGAAATTTCCTATATCCTCCGTAATACGTGTGCCTACAGGCGCTTATGGCGGAGGGGGGCCCTATCACAGTGGAACGGTAGAAAGCAGTATCCTGCCAATCAAAGGAATAAAAATAGCATTTCCCAGCTGCGCTGCAGATATGAAAGGCTTGTTAAAATCGGCGTATTATGATCCAAATCCGGTGCTTATGTTTGAGCATAAGGGCTTGTATTGGAGCAAGGTACCAGGGACAGAACTGGCCAAAAACCCGGAACCCGATGAGGATTATGTGATTCCGTTTGGGAAGGGCCGTCTGGTGCAAGAGGCCGCTGCTGATAAGGTGAAGTATGGAGAAAGTGCCGTTGTAATTACTTATGGGATGGGCGTTTATTGGGCGCTAGAAGCCGCAAAGGAGCTAAATGGTTCCATTGAGGTGGTGGATTTACGAACCTTGGCTCCGTATGATCATGAAATGGTCATTGCTCAAACCAAAAAGCATGGCAAAGTTCTTATGCTTACAGAGGAAACAGTGCGAAACAGCTTTGCTGAAGCCCTGGCTGGAAGAGTGGCGAATGAATGTTTCCAAGATCTGGATGCACCCATTGCTATAATGGGTACAGAAAACTTGCCGGCGGTTCCCTTAAACATGAGCCAAGAAAGCATTATGCTGCCCAATGCCAAAAAGGTAAAGGCTAAGTTAGCGGAGCTTCTGGCTTACTAAGCATTTACATTTCTAAGCAAAAAAACTATGTATAGGGGTGCACCCATTTTGGTGTTTTAGCAAATAGGTACTAGCTAAGACTTTTTTATCTTTAGTTCTTTGGAAAAGTCAGCAATGGTCTTATCCATCACTGTTAAGTCTTTTTCCAAAGCTTTTAGTCTAGCACTAACATCATCTAAATCCACAACGAACTCTTTCCCAAAGGCGTTTATATAGCGAGATATATTTAAGTTATAGTTATTTTCTGCTACCTGATTTATGGGCGCAGCATAGCTGTAGTAATTTTGTGATTCTCTGCTGCGGTAGGTTTCTACAATTTTAGTAATATGCACTTCCTTTAATCTGTTATGGGTTTTTTCTTTTTTGTAATCTTGAGAAGCATCTATAAATAAAATACTATCCTTATGCACTCTATTTTTCTTAAATACCATAATACAACTGGACACTCTGCTTCCGTGCAAGATATTTGCAGGCAGACCTATCACGGCATCTAAATAGTTGCATTCTTTGATGAGATACTGTCGAATATGGCCTTCATCTGCCCCTCTAAATAACGCGCCATGGGGCAATACCACAGCCATCGTTCCGTTCTGGGCTAAGTGGTATAACATATGTTGTACAATTGCATAATCGGCCTTGTTTTTGGGAGCTAACCTGCCCCAAGGCCTAAAACGTTTATCCAACATTAATAAGGGGTTCCCACTCCATTCGACCATAAATAAGGGATTGGCTACAATGGCTTCAAAACGAAGGTGCATGTGCTGGGGGTCTTCCAGAGAATTTCCTTGCCTTATATCAAACCTATCGCTATACACATTGTGCAAGATCATATTCATTCGAGTCAGGTTATAGTTGATCCGATTGACTTCTTGCCCATAAAAACCAAATACTCCTCTGACTTCTTTGGCTACATGCAGCAGTAAGGATCCAGAACCACAGGTGGGATCATATATGTTTGAAAGTGACTCCTTGCCGGTAGTTACAATCTTGGCAAGCACTTTAGACACTTCGATTGGAGTATAAAACCCGGAGGATTCGTGCCTTTCGCCCTTGGCAATAAACCCAATTAAATACTCAAATACATCTCCCATATCATGGCATCCGTTGCTATCAATCTGAAAATTAATGCCATTAAGTTGAGCCATTACTTCAGAAATAATGGCGTTGCGCTGCTGCGGGGTATTCCCTAAGGTGGTGGAGCTAAAATTTAGATCTTCAAACAAGTGCTTAAACCCTTCCTCGCTTGCTGTACCCAAAGCACTTTGCTCTATGCCGCAGAAGGCGGCACACAGGTCGTCTAAAATATAGGTATCCTGACTATCTTTCGCATTTCCTTTGGTTGCTATCTTGGAGAACAAGGCAGAAGGGGGCAAAAAATAACCGAGAGAACCCAAGATTTCCTCTTTTAGGGCTTCTAAGTACTTTTCTCCTTTTGGGCTGTTTTCTATAATAATCGCATAAGTAATGTCCTTTTTTTTTAACCATTTATTGGTATACCATTCCACCCGATCGGATAGTGTTTTAAAAAAAATAAGGCCTAAAATGTAATTATGACGATCAATAGTTGTCACCTTAGCTCTGACGAATTCCGCAACCGTGCATAGCTGCTGTTCCATTTGTCTTTTGTATTCTTCTTGCATTGTCATAAAATATTAGGATTTGGTAAAAGTAATATATTTATATTAAAATAAAACACTATATTATATACTATTTTAAAATTAAATATATTTAAACCTGTTATTCCTATAGTTTTTTAAATTAGAGGGCATCTCTTTTTTTATTCCAAGCAAAAGGCAACCTTTTGGCCCATTTATGTGTTAATTTTGTAAGACCATGGATTTTAAATTTAATACAATTGCAGAGGCCCTTGAGGACATTAAAAATGGCAAGGTGGTTATTGTGGTGGATGATGAAGATCGCGAGAATGAAGGTGATTTTCTCACTGCTGCCAATAATATGACTCCTGAACTTATTAATTTTATGGCCACGGAGGGTCGCGGACTAATATGTGTACCCCTAACGGAGGAGCGCTGCTCTGAACTAGACTTGGATTTAATGGTGGGTAAAAATACGGCAACGCATGAAACAGCATTTACCATTTCGGTAGATTTGCTGGGTCAGGGTTGTACTACTGGAATTAGTGCACAAGATCGATCTAAAACGGTTCAGGCGCTCATACATCTAGATACCACCTCAGATGACTTGGGGAAACCGGGTCACATCTTTCCATTGAAAGCTAAAAGTGGAGGAGTGTTAAGGCGGGCTGGTCATACTGAAGCTGCTATTGATTTATCTCGTTTAGCTGGATTTGAACCGGCTGGATGCATCGTTGAAATATTGAATGAGGATGGAACTATGGCACGTTTACCTGATTTAATAAAGGTGGCTAAAAAATGGAATTTAAAATTGGTAAGTATTGCAGATTTAATTGCCTATCGATTGGAGAATGAATCCTTGATTAAAAGACAAGTTTCGGTGGGAATGCCAACGAAATATGGCGATTTTGAATTAATTGCTTTTACCCAAACCAATACCAATGAGGAACATTTGGCGCTGGTTAAAGGAACATGGGAAACAGATGAGGCTATCCCGGTAAGAGTGCATAGCTCTTGCATGACGGGTGATATTTTTGGCTCTTGCCGATGCGATTGCGGAGAGCAGTTAACGGCGGCCATGGCTCATATAGAAGCGTATGGAAAAGGCGTGGTGGTTTATATGAACCAAGAAGGGCGCGGCATTGGTTTATTGAATAAATTAAAAGCCTATAAACTTCAAGAAAATGGGCTTGACACCGTGGAAGCCAACATAAAATTGGGTTTTGGCATGGATGATAGAGATTATGGTGTGGGAGCTCAAATATTGCGTGACCTTGGTATAAGTAAAATGAAACTCATGAGCAATAATCCAAAAAAGAGAACGGGTTTACTCAGCTACGGCCTGGAGGTTATTGAAAGTATTCCACTGAAGGTGGATGCAAATCCACACAACAAGGGATACCTCAAAACCAAAAAAGAAAAACTAGGACATACGCTGTAATATGCCTTTTGAACCTACCAAAGATGATGTTGATGTACTATCTTGCTTTTTGCACGCAGAAACCATAGCAGCAGCCATTGAAGATACAGATTTAGATCTTTTTGTGGTTAAAGACATTCTCTATCACCTATTTCATCATAGGTATTTAAAAAATGTGGGCGGAGGAATTCTTTTTCACAAGGATGACCTGGAAAATACATTTTTTATTATTACTGCTAAAGGTTATGAGTTGCTTGACAATGTTAAGGCATAACATAAAGAGCCCTATAAGTGCCCTTTCTTTACTAAACAAATGATTATTTTGCGGTTACCTTAAATTCAAAGGCCATACTCAGCACTTTGCATATAGAAGCAACATCTCCACTATTTTCAAATTTACCTGTAAATTTCTCACCGAGCTTATCTTCTGGTATAACCAAAGTTTTTCCAGTTATTGCTTGAATGTCATCTTTAATTTGAGAAAGAGTAGCATTTTTATATTTTAATGATTTATTAACCCCATTCCAATTATCAAAATCAAATACGGGTTCTTTGGTTAAGGTCTGATTTACAAAGGATGCCGATTGGTTTTTGATTAATAAAACTTCTTCTTGTGCTGAAGTTACTTTTACTTTTCCGCTATGTACCACGACTTGTTGATTTCTTCTTCTATCGTTTCTTACTTCGAAAATCGTGCCTAGAACAGTTGTTGTTAGATTTTCTGACTGCACAATGAACGGGCATTCTTCATTTCGCACAACAGTAAATTTTGCTTGACCTTTAAGATGAATGGTCCTTGTTTTATTGCCATAATTACTCAGTACTTCTAAGGTGCTATTTGGAGCAATTTCTACGGTGGTTCCATCTTTCAAAGAAATTACCTCAAACTCACTGTAGTTTGTAGCAAAGGTTTCCACTCCACTCTTATCATCGGTTGATAATGTGTTGTATGTAAAAACACCAGATACCACTAAAATGACAGCGGCGGCATACTTTATCCAAGTCATTCTCCGAACCTTATTTTTTGCTTTGAGCTCAAATAACTCCCATGACTCTTCAGTAGCGTGTTCTGTTGAGTAGGTGTAATTGCCCGCCAGATCCCAAACGTCCTGCAGGTCTTTAGGAATGCTTTTGTTTTTGCTTTCTTCCATTTCTCTTTCCCTAATTCGTTTGCACTACGCTATTAAGCGTTTAGATACCTTGGCCGCATCCACTCGTTGTTTAAGTACATGAACGGTTCCTGCATATTGAGGATTCTTCTTTAACCATACCTCAAAAGCAACTTGCTCCTGTTTGTTTGCCATCCCAGCCAAATATTTAGTAATGGTATTTGATGCTAAAATCTCTTTCATCGCATTTTTTCTACTCACATATACACCGCGATTACTTCTTACCCCTAAAAATAATTAAAAAAAAACCAACTCACTGAACAAAAGCGCGTTGTTCTTTAATAAATTGCGAATTGAAATCTAAAATAGACTCTGTTACGCCGCTCACTTAACGACCCAAAAGGCCGTATTTAATAATGCAATACAATGCACGAAACCCGTCTCTCCAACCAATCTTCTTTCCTTCTTCGTAGGTTCTACCATAGTAGCTAATACCCACTTCATAAACCCTAATTTTTGGTATTCTGCTTAGCTTAGCTGTTACTTCGGGTTCAAAGCCAAATCTGTTTTCCTTCAAACTCAGAGATTTTAAGATTCGTGCATCAAACATTTTATAACAGGTCTCCATATCAGTTAGGTTTAAATTGGTGCATGCATTGGAGCATGCGGTCAAGAACTTATTCCCTAAACTGTGCCAGAAAAATAGAATTCGATGAGGATTACCTCCCATAAATCGACTGCCATATACCACATCTGCATCCCCAGATAAAAAAGGTTTTAACAGATCATTATACTCTTCTGGATCATACTCTAAATCTGCATCTTGTATTACAATTAAATCGCCATGGGCCTTATCTATCCCTGTATGCAACGCGGCTCCCTTTCCCTTATTTTTTTCGTGTTTGTAATAGCTAATGGGCAACGCTTCATTATTTCTTTGGTAATCTAAAATAGCCTCTTCTGTATTATCAGTACTAAAATCATTAACAATAACTACTTCTTTTTGAAAATCTCCCTTGAGTTTTACCTCTTTTACTTTGTTAAGGATATGATGGATGGTATTTCCCTCGTTGTAAGCGGGTATAATTATAGATAATACTTTCATTAAACTTTTGAATTTGATTTTTGACTTCGTCTACCTCTTTTACTCTTAAAATAAGGGTTTTTGGTATAAATATTTTCGATAATTTCGACTACTTTTAATCCTTCCATTGCATTTGTAGTGGGCATAGTCCCTTCATTAATGCATTCAATTACATTGTCAAAAATATAATTATGATTGGCAGCACTGCCTTTATAAGGACCATAGTCATTGGCCGGGTTTGATGGCGGAAGCACGGGCATTTCATAATCCTTGATGTGGCAATATTCTACCTCATTCATGTACTGCCCACCTATTTTAACGGTTCCATTTTCACCAATAACAGTTAAACTACTTTCAAAATTTTGCCCCCAAACGGCAGTAGAATAATTAATACAACCGAGTCCGCCTTTTTTAAATTCAAAATTGACCACTCCTGTATCTTCAAATTCGGTAGATTTTTCATGGGTAAAATCTCCAAACTGAGATTTAATATTACTTAAATCTCCAAATAACCAATACATGATATCCAGGAAGTGAGAGAATTGCGTAAATAAGGTGCCTCCATCTAAATCCTGCGTCCCTTTCCAACCGTCTAACTTATAGTATCGATCGTCTCTATTCCAGTAGCAATTAATTTGAACGATATTAATTTTACCTAAAATTCCCTGATCTACAATATCCTTAATCCAAACAGAAGGAGGTGAATACCTATTTTGCATAACGCAGAAAACATGCTTGTGAACGGCCATGGCTTTATGAATAATTGTTTCGCAATCGCTCTTGGTTAATGCCATTGGTTTTTCGACTACAATATGCTTTCTGGCGGTTAATCCAGCCATTGCGTGCTGGGCATGCAAACCATTGGGTGTAGCAATACACAATACGTCAAAATCTGGGCCCTTAGCAATGAGTTCATCAACGCTATTAAAAAATGGAACCCCATATTTATCAATATCTAAGGTATCCTCAGGCTTTATATCCGCTAGAGCCACCAGCTCTGCATTGTCGTTCCTTGCTACCATTTCGGCATGCCTTTTACCTATGTGGCCTGCACCCACTACCGCAAATTTTACTTTTTTCATTATTTAATTTTCATTAATTTCTTATCTGAAATTTCGTAAATCGAAGTGCAAATCTCGAACATTCTTTCGCTATGTGCAATGATTAGCAGTGCTTTTCCATTATTTGCTAATGTTTGCACCGTTTTCATGATCTCTTTTTCATTTTGAATATCCAATGAACTGGTAGGCTCGTCCAGAAGCACAATAGGGTTGTCTGCGTATAACAAGCGAGCAATGGAAAGCCTTTGTTTTTGTCCCTCGCTCAGGTTTGTACCCCCATTTTCGAGCAGGTGTTCTTTTATATTTTCTACTCCGTCAATTCTAAAGCTGGCTTTCTCTAAGGCTTCATCTATTTCCTCTTGCTCTTGTGCGTTAAAGGATTGCTTTAACCCTACATTTTGCTGAACGCTACCTTTAAACACAAAATGCTGTTGACTCAAGGAGCCCATAAGGGCAGATAAATCAAATACAGATACCGTATTCCCATCTAATTTAAAAACAGACTCGGAACACTCTATTTCACCTAAAAGAAAGCGTATTAGACTCGTTTTACCCGCACCGCTTTCTCCTTTTATGCCAACGATTTGCTGGGCCTTTAATTCCAAATTCCCTTGCTCTAGTATTGTTCCGTTTTCGTAAGCAATAGTTATATTTTTGATTTCTACAGTTTCTTTAAACGCCAAGGGCGCAATTTTTGAAGGCTCCCTATGTTCTTTTAATCGATCCATGGTATAAGCATTTAACCTAATTTTCAGAAAGGATTGCATTAATCGATTGGCTGCCGGAAGCAATCGAAAAATAGCAATAACAAACATGGCTGCTATGGCTCGTGCCTCACCGGCGTTATCGCTAATAAAGTAAGCATAAATTACCAGAAGCATTATTCCTGAAAGCGTGACTAACTCCAAGATTCTGGATGGCACCAACTGGAGTAAATTGGCTTTTGCTCCTAAACGAACATATTTTTTATATATATCAAAAAATCGCTTCTTAAAATGGGATTGTGCATGGTAATTCCTGATATCAAAAAACCCCTGATTTCCATAGTTTATAGACCCTAAGCTTTCCTCTCTTTTTTTACCAATTTCGGCACCTATTTCTAGCGACTTCCCTTTAAAATAAGTCATCACAATAATTACAGCAGTTCCCATAAGCAATGCCAAAGGAATAAATAAAGCTGGTTTGAAAATACCGAATAAAGCAATCATTAAAAAGGTAACTGACCCCTCTGAAATAATAAGTAGCAGGGGTAAAAAAACACCCGAAATATAATAATAGGGATTAAAGATTAACTGATCATTAAAACCCAATCCCTCTTGGTTTATTTTTGAATACGTAACAGATTTAAATGCATGATTATAGGCGTTCTCGGATAAATAAATAGTTGCCTCAGATGCTATTTTAGTGGTTTTATTTTGTATCCAAAGGGCAAAAATATTTTTGATTAGAAAAAAACAAAAAATGACGATGAGTAAAAAGATAAGAAAATGAGCCTCCGTTTGAAAACCAAATAATGCATATATAAACCTCAGTTTTGAACTCTTTTCAAGAAAATTATTATCAATGGCCAGCATCAGTATTGGGACCATACTTCCCAACCCTATAATATCTAAAATCGCAGAAAATATAGAAGCTATTTGAACGACATACGTCTTCACTCTGAGTTTTTTCGGCAGCAGCATAATGCTTCCAAAAGCTCTTCTTATCTGAGTAATAAAGTTCAAATCAATTGCAAATAAACAAAAAACCCACCATTAGTGGTGGGTTCTTGGTTTATTTAGTCGTTTGTTATTCTGCAGCAGTATCGCCACCTTCAGCTGAATCGCCTTCAACGGCTTCCGCTTCACCTTCTTCTTCTTCCTCTTCAAGAACAACAGCTCTTGCCATTCTAACTGAAACAATAGCATTTTCCTTAGCATCAAGTAAGGTAAGCTTTGAAAGCTCTATTTCTGATACTCTTACGCTCATTCCAATTTTTAAATCTTCAATAGAAACTTCAATGAAGTCTGGGAAATTTGCAATTAATCCTTTGCATCTCAATCGGTTCAATTTTTTAACCAATTTACCCCCGTTTCTAACTCCTGGTGAGTTTCCAGTAAGTCTTACTGGAATTTCCATAACTACTGGTTTATCTTCTTTAACACCAAGAAAATCGGCGTGCAATATATTTTCACTTACTGGGTGAAATTGCATGTCCTGCAAGATAGCTTCGTGATGTTTACCGTCTAGCTCTATTCTCACCTTATAAACATTTGGTGTGTATACCAAATTCTTAAAATCGGCTTCGTATACAGAGAAATGTAAGGGCTCATCAATTCCATAAATAACGCATGGAACCATACCTGCTTTTCTAATTTCCTTTGTAGCAACAGACCCCGTTTCCTTGCGGGCCTCTGCTTTTAATAAAATGGTTTTCATTTTCTTTTATATTTCTAAACTTGTTTGATTTAACTGATGTGCCTGCCTGTACAAGGAGCTAATACTGCCCGATTCATGAACATTTCGAATAGCCCTTGATAACAATGGGGCCACACTGAGCACTTTTATTTTCTTACTGTGTTGTTTAAGAGGGATGGTATCGGTAACTACGAGTTCAGTAAGCACTGAGTTATCAATATTCTCATAGGCTTTACCGCTCAGCACTGGATGACAACAAAGGGCTCGAACACTCTTGGCGCCTTTTTCCATGAGCATGGAACTACTTTTGCAAAGTGTACCCCCTGTGTCGATAATGTCATCTAAAAGAACGACATCTTTCCCTTCTACATCACCAATAACCGTCATATTTGCAATTTCATTGGCCTTTTTACGTTCCTTGTCGCAAATAATCATGGGTAAATTCATGGCTTTTGCCACTTCTCTAATTCTGTTACTGGCTCCCACATCTGGTGCAGCTAAAACCAAATTTTCTTGATTTAACTTGCTTATATAAGGAATAAAAATGATGCTACTTTCTAAATGATCTACGGGCACATCAAAAAAGCCCTGTATTTGTGGGGCATGCAATTCCATGGTCATCACTCGGTCTGCACCAGCTTTTGATAAAAGATCTGCAACCAATTTACTCGCAATACTTACTCGAGGTTTATCCTTTCTATCTTGTCTAGCAAAACCATAATAAGGTATTACAGCAGTTACGTAATTTGCTGATGCACGCTTTGCCGCGTCAATGGACATTAAGAGTTCCATTAAATTATCGGAGGTAGGGTAAGTGCTTTGGATAATAAATATATCGCATCCCCTAACACTTTCATTGAATACGGGCTGAAATTCTCCGTCGCTAAAACGATTGATTTTTAAATCTCCTAACTCTGAGCCGTAATGTTCTACGACTGACCGGGATAGATCTCTCGATGCACTTCCTGCAAAGATTTTTACTGGGTGTATTAGTGATGTCATATGCTGCTTTTACTTTCGTTTCCCTAAGGGATTCTATCATCAAAACGTTTGGTTGTCCGACTAGGGCTCGAACCTAGACTCTACTGTACCAAAAACAGTTGTGTTGCCAGTTACACCATCGGACAATTTTAGGTTTGCAAAGGTACTGTTTTTTGCAATACACCAAAAGCTTTTTATAAAAATCTTTGGAGCCCTATTTTATCGTCTTGAAATAGTATGGCAAATTACCACATTTGACTAATTATTAGCCCTAAGAATAGAGAAAATATTTCTTTTATTTCTAGAGCGGACGAAAAGCCCCATTTTTATACCTTATTCATAGAAGAACTTCGTCTTATTCTGCGTAAATTTGTGAAACATGATTCGTTTATTTTTTAGTGTTTTTTTACTGTCTATTTGCCTTACTAAAAGCGCACTTGTTTATGCCCAAACCTCTCTTAACCTATACGCAGATACCAAAACCGACAAATGGACGGTGCGTAGTTTTGAGAATGATCCCTTAAATGTGCGTGTATATACCTTTAATAATGGACTGCAACTCATCACGAGCAAACAGTTAAAAGAACCGAGGATTTACACCATGATTGCCGTTAAAACGGGATCTGCAAACGATCCTGCAGATCATACGGGTCTGGCTCATTATTTAGAACATATGTTGTTTAAAGGAACGGATCTTTATGGTACTTCAAATTGGTCCGAAGAATCTAAACATTTAGCCTCCATTGAAGAATTGTATAATTCTTACAATAAAACAATCGATGATTCGATGCGTCTAATCATTTATACTAAAATTGACTCGGTGAGCCAATTAGCTGCAAAATATTCTATAGCAAATGAATACGATAAAATGTGCCAGGCAATGGGAGCCAGTGGAACAAATGCGTTTACATCTAAAGATCAAACCTGTTACATTAACGATATTCCTAGCAATAAACTTCACCAATGGATCACATTGGAAAGTGAGCGATTTAGAAATCCTATTTTTCGACTGTTTCATACGGAGTTAGAAGCGGTATATGAGGAGAAAAATATAAGCCTTGACGATGATAATAGTAAGGTGCGCGCTACCATGGATGCTTTGCTGTACCCGGGACACCCTTACGGAACCCAAACAACCATTGGCACTATAGAGCATCTCAAAAACCCAAGCCTCCCTGCCATTAGAGATTATTATAAAAAGTATTATGTACCTAACAATATGGCTGTTATTATGTGTGGTGACTTTGATCCTGATGTTGCAGCGGATGCGGTTGCTGAACATTTTAAATTTATGAAACCTCAGGTAATTGAACCCAAAAAACCTGAATTAATGATGCCTTATGGCAGACCGAAAGTGGCTGAAATTATTGGGAAAAATGCGGAAAGTGTTTCTATTGCATATAGAGTGGAAAGGACAAACCCAAAGAATGAGTCTATTCTTAAGGTTATCGACCTGCTTTTGAGTAATTCATCAAGCGGGTTCATTGATATCAACCTGAATTTATCTCAAAAAGTTCAGAGTGCATACTCCCAGGCATCTGTAAACAATGACTATTGCGCACTAAAATTGGTGGCCAGGCCCAAAAAAGGGCAAAGTTTGGAAGAGGCTAAAAACCTTTTATTGGAGCAAATTGATTTGATAAAAAATGGCTCGTTTGATGAGGTGAGTTTGAAGGCGAATATTCTAAATTCAGATATACAAAATCTACAACAGTTTGAAAGCAATTCTTCCAGAGCCTTTTTCCTCATGGATGCTTTTATATCTGAAAAAGGATATCGCAGGCAATTTAATCAGCTCGATGAAATGTCAAAAATTTCGAAGGAGGAGATACGTGCTTTTTCTCAGGAGTTTCTAACGGATGGCCGCGTTGAAGTCTACAAGCGTCAAGGAGAAGATAATACTGCCCTTAAAATTGCCAAGCCCACCATTAACCCGGTGGAGTTAAACAGAGATAAACAAAGTGATTTTGTGAAGGAATGGTTAACGGAGAAAAGCGATCAAATTGAACCTCAGGTGGAGACCTTTGAGCGCCTAAAGGAAACAGTTATACAGGACGAATTAAAACTGTATTATGTTAAAAACGATAAAAATCGATTGTTCAACATGTCCTATTATTATGAGCAAGGAACCTATCATAACTTACTATGGCCATATGTTCTGAATTACTTGGAATTATGTGGTTCTGAATCAAAAAGCCCTTCGAGCATTCAAACGGAGCTATATAATCTGGGTTGCACCTTTTATACTTCTGTAAATAATGAGAACATGAGTATAAATATAGAAGGTCCAGAGGAGAACTTCACGAAAGCAATATCAATTATTGAAGATTTATTAAACCAACCTCAGCTGAATTCATCTATTTTGGATGGCCTTATTGAGAAGGAGCTCAAAAATAGAACTAATGCGAAACTCAACCCCAGGGCGGTATCTGCAAGACTTTTAAGTTACAGCATGTATGGGCCACTAAATCCGCAGACCAACATCCTCAGCAAGGTTGACTTAAAGCGAATTAAGGCGGAGAACATGGTCAAATACATAAAAAGCCTGAGAAGCACCAAGCATGTGATTCAGTATTACGGACCTGGCGATATTCAACAAGTTACTTCACGGTTAAAAGGCTTGCATCCGATTAAGTCATTCGCTAAAAATCCAACGCCCAGCACTTTTGAGTTAAGGGATATTAAAAAACCGGAGGTGCTATTTACGCATTTTAAGCAAGTGCAGGCCAGTATCTATTGGTTTAATACCTCTTACATTTATACGAAGGATAAAGCGACCCTTTCAAATGCATTTAACACCTACTTTGGAGGAGACATGAGTTCAGTTGTATTTCAAAGTATTCGTGAGTCAAAAGCCTTGGCTTATTCAACATCTGCTAGACAACGAGACGCTTCCAAAAAAGGAGCGTTTAATTATAATCTTGCTTTTATTGGGACTCAGGCAGATAAATTTACAAGTGCCGTTGAAGGGATGAATGATTTAATATCTTCCCTTCCAGAAGATGAGGCCACATTTGAGCTGAGCAAGCAAAGCATTGAAAATGGAATTAGAACCCGTCGAGAAAATCCAAAATATCTATTTTACCTTAAAAAATATTATGAGAAAATAGGCTTGGAGAAGCCCTTAACAATGCAAATGCTTAATGAAATTAATGGGATTAAAATGAAGAATATTAAGCAGTTTCATAAAAAATATTGGTCAAAAAAACCCTTTTCACTTAGCGTAGTAGGAAATAAAAACCTTATTTCGAAGGAACGTCTAAATGCCTACGGTAAATTAAGTATTCTGAGCCTAGAGGATATTTTTGGTTATTAACTAAAGATCCGGAAGATCTTAAATTAATTCCAAGATTGTTCTCAAATAGCTCTGAATGCATGATGGAATATGCCCTGCTTCCTTTTTCTGATTGCCGGTTCGCACAAAGACCACATTTTTAGATGGTATGATTGCAATAAACTGACCCAGATGACCTTGAAATAAGTGATAAGGCGTGTTGTTGATGGTGCCCATCCAATACCCGATTCCATAGTCTGGGCTAAAATGCCCTACGGTAGCTGTTCTAATATACGCTGAATCCAATAATTGTTTTCCATTTATATGCCCCTGATTTAAGCTCAAAAGACCCATTTTAGCAAAGTCTCTGGTTACCGCATTTAAACAACAATAGGATAATTCCATGCCCCCTTTGTGATCTAAACTCCACGTAGCATCAGCCTCTGCCCCTATGGGATGCCATAATTTTTCTTCTAATATCTGCGAGAGAGGTTGCTTGTATAATTCGGACAGGATGATCCCGAGCAATTGGGTATTGCCACTTTGATACCTAAAACCGGCGCCCGGTTTACTCACAATTCCAACGCTCTTCATTAATGCTGTAACATCCTCACCATAGTAAGCTTTAGCTGTTATACAAAAAGGATCGGTATAGGCTTCTTCCCAGTCCAAACCACTGCTCATCGTAGCCAAATTATAGAGAGATACATCTCCTGAAAATGATCCTTTAAGCCAAGGTAAATAATCCTTCACTTTTGCTTCCCAATTTGGGATTTTCCCTTCTTGTATAGCTATTTGAACCAAATAGCAAACCATGGTTTTAACAGCAGAAAAAGAATTTCCGCGAGCACCTCTATCGTGCTCATTGTAGTACTTTTCCCAAAGGATCGTATCGTTTTGAATTAATATGGTTGACGCTGTTTGCGTTTCTAAAAACTCGGCTTCTAGTTTTTTTGGTATTTCAATTTGATTTTGAGCAGACGGAATTTCATATGCTTTTGGCGACTTGCTTACCTCTCTTGTTTCAAAATCCTTGCCATCGTAGATATTGGCGGTATTCGTGCCCTTTAAATAGGTTAATCGCACCCCCTTAATTAAGTATTCATTCCCTGTTAACTTGGCAATTGTTGCAAGAGCTGCTACCAAAACAACCAAAACCAGGATTACTTTTACTATGATTCGCATAAACTTCACTCAGCAAAAGTGCTTATTTAAATTGGTAAATAGAAACCTATTTTTTCATCTAACAAAAAAAACCACTCCTTTGAAGTGGTTTTTTTGCTTACGTATATTTTTTTAAAGTCCTGCTTTAATGCTGTAGGTAATCGTAAAATTAATGATTTGTTCTTCGGTGATTTCCTCTTTCAGCTTTCCATTTACCAATAATTTCACATTATCTCCCTTAAAATATGTTAGAAAATCGGTAGTTGTATTAACATCCATATCTAATTCCAAACCTGTAGGTGTTAGTACTGGTATTTTAGACATCATATTCTGTGCGGGTAAACCATCTGCCATAATTGAAACACTTAAATTATCCCAGTTGTCAAAATTTCCACTTTGAGCTACTGCTTTACCTGCAGACAATTTAATTTCCTTTAAACGGTCTATACTACTTCCGTTGCTCTGCACTACATTCTGCAAATCATAATTTAAATCAATGGTATCTTTATATACATCTGCTGGAATTCCTGATTTCAACAAAAAATCTGCAGAAGTTGAGGTTTGAGAAAATTTCACATTTGTGATTTTATCACATGATTCTGCTCCGACAATAAGCATTAAGATTAATCCTAGTTTTTTTATGCTTTTCATTTTTATCTCTGGTTCAAAGTTACTCCTTACACTGAGTTAAACCATAAATTTAATAAAATATACGGTAATTACTCCCGATATTTGAAATCGAATTAAAGCGTTTTGTCAAAGAACACATTAATACTCTTAACGGGTTCAAACCAAGAGCAGCCAATCAAACAGATTGAGCTAGCTCATCGATTAATTAAGCGCAGAATTGGGAACGTAAGGTGCGCCTCAAAGCTTTACAAAACAAAAGCTTGGGGGAATGAAGATCAGGCTCCTTTCATAAACCAAGCACTTTACATAGAAACCATTCTTCCCCCGAAACTTTGTTTAAAGCGTTGCTTAGAAATTGAAGCAAGCATGGGTCGGAAGAGAATTAAAAAATGGGAACCTCGAATAATTGACATTGATATTATCTTTTACAATGCGAATATCACAAACAGCAAAGAGCTTAGCATTCCTCATCCCCATGTTCAGGATAGAAACTTTGCCCTTGTTTGCTTAAACAATATCATCCCCTCGTTCATTCACCCTGTATTTAAACAAAGTATTCATGCATTAATGCTTCAATGTACCGATACACTAAAAGCGATCGAGTTATGATTTTCTACCCCCAATTTCTAGCTCCAGTTTGCCAATTTATGCATGCCGCAGAAAAGGGACATATCCAATTATTTAAAGACCCATTTCTTGACAAATCATCTAAGGCAAATCAATTTGAAATTTTAGGGCCCAATGCCAAACATAAATTGAGCCTACACCTGAACCGAAGTACATTGAAAAAACCAATGGAAGAGGTCTTTTTATCTGATTCAAAAGAATGGCGAAAATCACACCTTAAAACCATTGAAACCTCTTACAGAAAAGCTGCATTTTATCAATTTTACGATTATAAATTACATCCTTTATTAGAGTTAGATACTCTTTTTGAAGCAATATTAGCTTCATATGAACTGTGTTTTGACGCGCTAAATCTAGAGGTAGACATTGAATGGACCGATGCAAAACCAGGAGCCAGCGATTCTAAAAATCTTCACTTTAGAAAATACGATCAGGTCTTTTCTGAAAAGTTGGGGTTTCATGCAAATCTGAGCATTTTAGACCTGATATATAATCAGGGACCTATGGCTCGAGATATTATTCTTTAAAATGATTGTGCTCCACGCTGTTCAAGTGCAATCATGCCGAGACTCGCAATTATTGACAAAATCAAAGTAACTTCGCAACGATTTAAGTCTCAGGAAAACCTTGATTTGCACCATTGATATAGGAAACACTAAGAATAAATTCTGCATCTGGAAGAATTCAAAGGCTATTGAGTTTGGATCTTGGGAGAATAGCATTCCAAAAAATCTCTTTGATTGCGAACGATGGATACTGAGTAATGTGACGGAGAAACAAATGGAAATACCCAGTGGAATGGCGTATTTAAATGTTACTCCAAAGCTAAATTTGCCCTATTCTTTGGCTTATAAGACGCCTAGAACATTGGGGGCAGATAGAATTTCCTCGACCGCTGGCGCCATAAACGAAGGGTTTGAAACTGCCATTATTATTGATTGTGGAACCTGTATTAAAATAGACGTACTTGCAAAAAAAGAATATTTAGGAGGCAGCATATCTCCAGGAGTTTTCATGAGATCAAGGGCGCTAAAAAACGATACTGGGAAACTCCCCTATGTGGTGCCTAAAGCGTTTTTGAACAATTATGGAACAAGCACCGAAGAGAGCATTCTATGCGGTGTTATTCAGGGAGCATCAGCTGAAATAGAAATGAGAATTATGCGAATCCAACAAGAAATTGGAGAATGCCCCGTTTTAATTACTGGTGGAGACGCAAATTTGTTGCAGAATCATATTCTACACAAGATATTTGCACTCCCTAATTTATTACATTCAGGTCTATTTAAACTTCATTCAATCAATGATTAAAAAAATTAATTTCCTTTTTGCGCTGCTTGCATTTGTGCTTTTAAAAGCCCAAACGGGAGGTCAAAACTTTACCAGCTCCCCCTACAGTAATTTTGGATTAGGGGAGCAATTAGCATCCCATTATTTACAAATTGGTAGCGGCTTTAGTACCAGAAGCACCGCTTACTCCTATTCTACATTTAATCCTGCCACTTTAGGGAATGTAAAATTCACTACCATGGATTTTGGTTTGTCTGCCAACTCGGGAAATGTAGAAGCAGGGAACCAAAAATCATCCTTTAACGGCGGTGGGTTTAACTACCTTGGATTGGGCTTAAAATTAATGCATAAAGATTATGTTCGGCTTGTCTTGGATAGCAATAATAAGCCTACACCAAAAAAGGTATTTAACCTTAATCTAAATGCATACGCAAGCCTCAGACCCATGAGCTCGGTGGGATATAATTACTCCCTGCAATCAACAAATCCCATCCCATCTACCATAGCGCACTCTGGCAGTGGCGGCCTAAATCTAGCTGAAGCCGGTCTAGGAATGAAAGTGAATAATTGGTTTTCCTTGGGCTATTCGGCGGGATATGTTTTTGGTGGCTTAAGCGATGCCTCCATTTTCTCTGTTAATGACTCTCTTGGATATCAATTTGTGAGTGATTTAAGCTCGCGAGATGTTCGTGGTATGAAACATAATTTCGGACTTCTTAAAAAGATAGTTAAAGATAGTTCAACCCACTGTTTTGGATTTAACTATGGTTTTTATACAGGTGTTTTTAATAAAACCCAGCGTTTAACAACCTCCATTATCGTCGATAATTTTGGTCTCACATATATCGGAGATACAATCAAAAACGACAATAATGGGTATCAGAAATCTGAATTGCCTGTGTATTTTGGATTGGGATATTCTTTTCAGTGGAGAAATAAATGGCTTTTTCAGTTTAATTATGCGCAGCAAAATTGGAAAGATATTGGTGTAACTAACGCCTATGCGAACCGCAAAGAATACGGGCTAGGCTTCCTATTAAACCCCAATGATGAGAAGGAAAAGAATGCAAAAAGAATGCCTTTACAGATTCGAGTGGGCTACAGGTACGTTAGCTCCGAAAACAATGTACGCAGCAATGGAGTAGTTAATATTATTGAAGAAAACCACGCCTACCTTGGATTTGGAATACCTATTGTGCGACGCTATTTTGACAATACTAGAGTTCGAAGCATGATTAACATTGACTTTGGATACTTGCAAAGAGGTTCATTGGATAATAATTTAGCTAATGAACAATACATCACCGCAAGAGTCGGTTTTAACTTAGGAGATATTTGGTTTCAAAAAAGAAAATTCAACTAGCATTCCTAGCCCTTATTTGTTTGGCTAGTTGTTCGGATTCTAATTTACAAGAATACCGAAGCAGGAAGTCTAGTGACTCTATAACAACCACTGAAAGAGCATTTGATGTGGCCATTGAGTATACCGAACTTGGGAACCTAAGAGCCATTATGTATAGCCCAGAGCTTTCAGGAAAAAAGCAGGCGGAAGACCCTTACATGGAAATGAAAAAAGGGGTGGAAGTGGAGTTTATTGATGACAATGGAGCACTCGAAAGTTACCTCACTTCAGAGTATGCAATTAGTTTTAATAAAAGTAAAAAAGTAATTCTCAAACGCAATGTAGACGTTATGAATATTAAGGGTGAGCGTTTCTTAACGGAGGAGCTTACCTGGGACCAAAAAACAAAAAAGGTGCGCACCAATAAAGATGTATGGATTTTTACCGATGGCCAAATTACACATGGCACTGGATTTGAATCCGATCAATCTTTTTCAGAATACACCATCACTGGCTTTGTAGGCCAAGCAAATGTAAATAATCATGATTCGTTATCACGTAATCGCGCTACTCTGCTTAGTAGGCGCAGGAATAAGCACAATTGAGGCTTTAGTAGCCTACATGGAGAAAGGTCCTACCCATTGGCGTTTTTTAGTAATGCTTGGAGTATTCATGCTTTCTATCCTCGTTTATGCGAGAGCACGAAAGCTCAGAAAGAAAAATATTCGGTAAATAGCGTCATTTAAGGTGAACGAAAACTTGCTATTGAATTGCATTATTTGCTTAAACGCGCTACATTTGGTATTGGATAAATGTTAGATTATTCGAATTTACTTTTTACCTCTGGACCCATTCATGTCTCCATGCATCATTATTTGATTATTGGATTATGCCTAACCTTGAGCGCCTTTTTTTCTGGGATTGAGCTCGCCTTTATTGGTGCCAATAAACTTCGAATAGAACTTCAAAGTAAACAAAATAATCTTCGAGCCCAATTGCTTTCTAGATATCAAAAAAGCCCCTCTGATTTTATTAGTACGGTTTTAGTAGCAAATAATTTAGCGCTTGTTATCTATGGAATTTATATGGGTGATGTATTAACCCACTTATTGGATTCTTTCGATGGAACAATCCTAAGTTTTCTAAGTGCATCCCTTTTTATTAAATTTCTTTTAGTCACCATTATAAGTACCATTATTGTTCTTGTAACGGCAGAATTTCTACCAAAATCACTGTTTAGAATTAATCCTGACACTATGCTTAGCGCTTTGATTATTCCTTTTAGGTTTTTTGAAGTCCTACTATGGCCTTTAGTTTGGTTTGTAAAAGTATGTAGCAATGGCATAATGAACCTGTTCATTAAGGAGCCTTTGAAGGAGAACAAACAAGTTTTTTCAAAGGTAGATCTGGATGATTATATTAAAACCTTAGAGAAGAGTGGCCAGCACAATCAAGCGGAAATTGATACGCAAATTTTTAGAAATGCCCTGGATTTTAATGACCTAAAAGTCAATGATTTTATGATTCCAAGAATGGAAATTATTGGATTGGATATCCAATCGACCATTCAAGAATTAACCGCTGTATTTAATGATTCTGCCCATTCTAAAATCCTTATATTTAAAGAAAGTATAGACCAGATTGTGGGTTTTGTTCATCACAATGATTTATTTGATAAACCAAAGAGTATTAAAGATATCATTAAGCCCGTATTTATTGTTAATGATAGCATGCAGGCGCATGACTTATTAAGAGCCTTTACGCAAAAAAGAAAAAGTATTGCTGTGGTGGTTGATGAGTTTGGAGGAACTGCTGGGATGGCCACTATAGAAGATGTAATAGAAGAGATATTTGGCGAAATTGAAGATGAGTTCGATGAGCAAGACTTGATTGAAACCGTCATTAAGAAAGATCATTATTTATTTAGTACACGCTTAGAAATTGATTATTTGAATAGTAAATACAATTTTGATATTGCAGAGGGAGATTATACCACTTTAGGGGGCTACATTACCCATGATGCTGAGCGAATTCCAAATAAAGGAGAGACCGTACAAATCGGAAACTTTGAAATGTATATTACAAAGTCTTTAGGCTCAAGAATAGAGGAAGTTGAGGTTAGAGTAATTAACTCTGTATAATTGCTGTTGTAAATGCAGGCAGCGATGCAGGCTAAATAGCAATCCTGAAAACAAGATGGGGAAAGCAACATACTGAACCTATTTTTGCTTTCTATTTAGGCTTCTGAAATCAATCTTCTTTCGTTCTAAGAGGTAAAAATAATCAGCGCTATTTTTGCTGAGCATGGAGTCTTTGACTGTATATTTTATAGTGAAATATTCTCTCGTATTAAAATGACCTGTAGAGGGCTGCCAAGCTCTATTTTGCAGTACAAACTTTGGAGGGTTGACACGTAAAATACTATCCTGCCTTCTCATAAAATCAGCCCCCCAGTCTGTTTTTATATGTACTCCAAAAGCAACTGGCATTGGAACAGAACTGATGCATCCTGTCTCCAAATACAAGGCCCCTAAATTTTGGCTCTCCACAAATAGCTCGTCACCTTTCTTCTTGTGTTTTTTAATATACTCGGTTATGCGATTTTTATTGGCATTTTCATAGGTAAAAGAAAATGGAGAGGTAATGGCATACTCATAAATAAGGCTTGCTAAATAGAACGTAAAAACCAATCGGAGGATAGCGTAAATGGGTATTTTAGATTTTTGATTGCAATACCATAAAACAAAAGTTGCTGAGCTAAGTAAAAAAAATGAACCCATTTGAAAGTAATGTCCAAAGCCTTTTGCACTCATAAATACGGCGTAGGTCGAGGCTAGTACAAAAAGAACATAAAAAATGAGATTTTTATACCTTGATTGTAGTAAAAGGTCCTTTACTAGAAGCAATAATGAAACACCTATTGCCAAGCAGAAGAGATAATTCGTGTTCCAGTAATAAATAAACATCAATGCATAATTCTTTTGAAGCGAAAACAAAACAGTTCCATCTGCTTTAGTATAAACGATATTCCTGAGAACTGTTTCTAAATAAGAGTCTAAAATCCCTGTACTGAATAGCCACACACCCATAAGTAAATGAGGCAAAAAAGCAGCAAAGACTAATTTCCATTTTGCTAGCCTCTCCCATTTGTAAAAGAACAGGTACAAAAGCACAAAACACGAGATAAAGGCAAAAGGTTCCTTAAACCAAGGGGCAAAACTTATCAATGCAATTCCCAGTGCAGGAAGCCAAGATTGCTTCGTAGATAAAATAATAATGGCTGAGCCCATGATTAAGGACATGGTTCCAAACTCCTCCGTAAGACCGCCCGTAGAATATAATGAGACATCGAAATAAATCAATCCAAACCCCAAGGTTAAAAGCAATGCGAGAATGGCAGATTGGAGTAATTTGTTTAAGGCCCGAAAAATGAGCCAAAATAGCATGCCATTTAAAAATGCCAAAAGTAAATGAACGGCAAACCAAGATTTACCTATTCCCATTATAGCCAGCTGGTATAAAAGAAAAACCCCCGGAGGTTTATTATCCCATACATCCACATACAATTGTTTGCCCTGAGCCATGTGCAAGGCAAGAGCAGAAAAGGCTCCACTATCTGTTGTTGCTGGATGAGAGAACGCTCTTAATAGAAATGCCCCAACTGCACAGAATAAAATCCCAAGACATGCTATATTTAAGTACGATTTTTTACTAAATTTCATTCCTGTTCTCCTCATTAGGAATCACGCTTGCCCCAGATCCTAAGGCCTAAAAAGCCTGATTAATTCCCAATTGCCATCTAAACTGAACATACTCTTCAGAGGTTGGTACATTATTTAAAAAGAGTGGAAAATCTGCTCGAATAGTCAAAGGCTTGGCCCCTCGTAACCATTTACTGGATTTGAGCACTCGGTTCCAGTTTTGGATGGTAAAGCTTAATCCTATTCCTGCATCTGCAAGCACATCGCTATATGCTGTATTAGCTCCATTCTCAAAAGCGATCAGGCCAGCATCTGCAAATATATATGGGTGAATATTGGCCCATGATACCTTAGGCACAAAGCCAAATAAAGCATGAAGGTCTACCTCTGTATTGTAGGCTATTCCAGATAAACCTCTGGCCATAGATAAACTGTTCCCATCTATAAGCATAGGAATTGCATAGTTTTGAAAACCTCTGAGGTTTAATCCACCGCCTAAATGAAAATTTAAAGGATTGTAAAAACCTGCCGTACCAGTAGTTTGATCCATTGGATTTAAATCTCTCGTATACTTATTATTCCATAACTCCGCTGGACTAGCACCTGCGGCATATAGCATATTTTCTGGGGCTACATTTCCTGCTGCTGCACTTGCAAAAAATCTGTTCTTCCACTGCACCTTTCCGGCCTTTTGATTGTATAACCACTCTGCATTGGCTTGGCTGAACTGGTAATCGCTTCCAGGAAGCGAGGTTTTGAGCCCTGCATGAAACGTATGGTTGGCATGAAACGCTTTTCTACTTGTGCTATACTTAATATTAAAAGTAAGGTTATGCTTGTCATTGTTCCATAAATAATCGGTTGATTGGTACCCAAAGGGTAAATCATCTGAACTGTAGCTGTAATACATCTTATTTATATTTCTTAAATGACTGACAAATCCTTTGAGATTTCCCCAATGTTGTTGTGCTTCTAAACCAATTTCATTGTTCCAAACTCCAGCCATATATTTGGAACGAACATTCCAAAAACCTAAGGTGCGAATTTGATTCTTGTATGAAAAGGCATAGTTCAAATCATCCGCTCCACTTTCTTTCAATGGATTTGCCCAAACATCAGCCCTTACAATATGTTTGCGGGCTGAATAATTCCCATCAAAATGCAAGCCCAATTTTACATTGTCATAATGGTTGTACCAAATATCTGGCCTCCATTGCATAAGATAAGTTCCCAAGTAATTCACTGGCATTCCATTGCCTTTATCAAATAAAAGGGTCTTTTTAAGTTTGGCTGTATTATTTAGTCTGTTGATATCGGCCAATCGGTCACTTGGATCTATTCGCACATCTTTTATCTTGCCCTTGTAATATATATAGTAGTTTTTATTTAGTTGATCCCAGCCCTTCCAAATAGGCAAGTTCTGCACTCCAGGCTTATTGTAATCGCTGACGGGTATGGTTACTCCAACTTTTTCTCCATTCTCTTTGGTAAGAAGAATGTCCAAAGGCATAACCATGGATCCTTTTCTTTTAATTTCAATGATAGATTGGCCCTTTTTATGTTTTACTTTTCCAACAGCATAGTCCACATATTTGGTTGATTCTAGCCATTGATCAAAGAACCAGTTAAGGTCTGTTTGAGTATACTCTGTAATGCTATTTCTAAAATCCTCGGTATAGGGATGCGCAATTTTCCATTGATTAAAATAATGGCTCATCGCCTTTCTAAAAACGTCTTTACCCAATAAATATTCCAAATTGTAGAGCATTGTTGCCGTTTTGTAATATACATGACGATATCCTCCACCGTGACCTGTTGCACTGTTAAAATCATTACTATGAGTATTAAGCGCTGCATCTTTTCCATCCATAGCATCAAACATATAGCCACGGTAAACCGTACTATATTCAATCTGCTTATCCGCCTTAAATGGGCTTAATTTCTTCAAACTCCAACTTGTCAAAAATTGCGTAAAGCCCTCATCCATACTGGCTCTATAGGTCTCGTTTGTACCCACCATACCAAAGAACCAGTTATGACCCACTTCATGAGCAATAAGCCCTCTATGTCCAGGATAGGTGCCACCATCGAGTGTGAGCATGGGATATTCCATTCCATCTGCAGCATCGGCCGCTACAATTTTAGGATACGCATACATTCCAAAGTCTTCAGAATATACTTTAACAACGTTCTTTAAAAATGCTGCTGAAGGTTGCCAGCCACTCGCATTGTTTTCTTGGGCAAGTGCAATACACTCCACGTCTTTATACTTTTGAATGTCTAACCGATAAGTTGGATCTGCCGTCCATGCAAAATCATGTACGTTAATGGCATGAAACTTCCACGTTTTATAGGTACCATTTGGCACCACCACTACGCTGGGTTGCGACCCCAAGGGTTTATCCTTAAAATTTTTGATTTGAATTTTTTTCCAAAGTTCTGCTGGAAGCACCTCGGACCTATTCATGTTTTTTCCTGTGGCCTCGCAAATGAAGTAATTGGGAAGACTAAGGTTTACATCATATTGTCCAAAATTTCCATAAAACTCTTTTCCAATGTGAGGGTCATGTTCCCAGCTAAATTTTTTATCGTAAACACTAATCCTAGGGTACCAGTGCACCCCATTAAAATGCTTAAAACCATGGTGATCGTATACCTTCATTCGTCGGCGAATAGTACCTCGATCGAAATAGGTTTTAAAACGTACATATACATTAACTTTTGAACCGCTCTTTAAGGATTTGGGGAGTTTAATTTTCATGATCGTTCCATCTACCTGAGCTTCTACTTTTTGTTCGTTAATGCGGACTTCAAAAATTTCCGTACCCAATTTTTGACTTTCATACTTTCCAAAAGTATGTGGTGTTTTATTGGCATCGTACAATTGGTCTACCAAGCCTCCGGGCTGTACCGCATTTTGGTATAAATGAAAGTACATCTGAGTTAAATCGTTGGGTGAGTTGTTGGTGTACTCTATATATTCCTCTCCACTAATTACCTCCGTATTTGCATCTAACTTAGCATTAATCTTATACCACACATCTTGCTGCCAGTAGCCTTTATGAGGAGTTCTATTTTTCCAATAAAATGAGTTTGCTGTGTTTTGATACTCGTTTTCTGAAGCCCAATCAAAACCTTGAGCTGAAAGATTCACCGCACAAATAAATGCCAGAATTGCTGTAATACGCATCTGGCAAAGTTAACCATCTTTGCTCGCAAAATTGAGGGACTATAAAATCTTAGGAAGCCCTGGACCTTTTCACACTCTTTGTAACTGACTTGATTTAAAATTTATCTTTTATGACTTTTCAGTTCTTTTGTATCTTTGCTCTTACCATATGGCAACCACATCAGACATATCCAAAGGAAAATATATCCGCTTTAACGGCGACATATGTAAAATTACGGAATGGCAACACCGCACGCCGGGAAAAGGCGTTGCATGTTACCAAGCCAAAATGAAAAAAGTGAAGGATGGCAAGGCTACAGAAAACCGTTTTCGCAGTGGCGAGACGATAGAAATTGTTCGAGTAGAAACTAAGGACCTGCAATACCTTTACGAAGACGGCACTGCATTTGTATGCATGGATTCAGAAACCTACGATCAAGTCCCAATTGAAAAAGAACTATTTGATGCAGGAACGGAGTTTTTAATGGAAGGAGATACGGTAAAAGTGTCTTTTGATGACATTACTCCTCTTGGAGCTGAGGCGCCAAATCATGTAGAATTAGAAATCACCTACACGGAGCCAGGCATTAAAGGAGATACCGCAACGAATACATTAAAACCAGCAACGGTAGAGACCGGAGCTCAGGTAAACGTTCCTTTATTTGTTGACTCTGGTGAAAGAATTAAAATTGACACTCGAACGGGTGAATACGTTGAACGAGTAAAATAAAGCAATGCCTGCCGAACAGACCCTCAATTGCGATGAAGGGTTCTTGGGTTTCCCTGAACCTGAATTGGCCCATATAGACCATGCAAAAGTGGTCATTCAACAGTGCCCATATGAATACACCAGTTCGTATGTTAAAGGAAGCGCTGCTGGGCCAGCAGCTATTGTTAATGCGAGCCATTTTGTTGAATTCTACGATGAGGAATTAGGCATTGAAACCTATAAAGTAATTGGTGGTATTTGCAGCTTAGAACCCTTAAACTTTACCGGGTTAGTGAATAGTGATGCCATTGATTTCATTGAACAAACCACTCTTAGCCTCATTAAAAAAGATAAGTATATTGTAAGTCTTGGGGCAGAGCATACCGTTACCGCAGGGCTGGTTTCTGCCTTTTCTAAAACCCATAAAAACATAAGTGTTTTGCAGATAGATGCTCATAGCGATTTAAGAGATCGATATGAAGGCAATCCTTATTCTCATGCAAGCGTAATGGCTCGCATCCATGAAATGGGTTTACCTATTGTACAAGTGGGAGTTAGAGCGCAATGCAAAGAGGAGGCCGATACAATTAAAGAATCGGCTCATATCCATACCATTTATGCGCATCAAATGAACGAGGATAACTCATGGATGGATCAAGCCATTGATGCTCTTTCAGATGAGGTATATTTAACCATCGATACGGATGGCTTGGATCCATCAATTGCTCCTGCCGTTGGAACACCAGAGCCAGGTGGGCTATTATGGAGCCAACTATGTACGCTCATTAAAAAACTCGCAAGTAGAAAAAAAATCATTAGTTTTGACATTGTAGAATTGGCCCCTCGAAAAGGAGATATTCTTACCCAATACACGATGGCCAAACTATGTTATAAAATATTGGGATACCTCTCAACAAATAAGCAACTCTGATAATGATATATTTTGATAACGCAGCAACTACTCCAATGCACCCTGAGGTCATTGAAACGATGCACCAAAAAATGCAGGAATTTTACGGGAACCCAAGTAGTTCTCATGCAGCAGGTAGAAAAGTGAAATCTGAAATAGAATATGCACGGCGATCAATTGCAAAATGCATGGGTTGCGAGCCAGGCGAAATATACTTTACAAGTGGAGGCACGGAATCAGATAATATTGTCCTACACAATGCGTCTGACTTGGGCTGCAAGCAGATTATAACAAGTAAAATTGAGCATCATGCCGTGCTACATACCGCTCAAGAGATTGAAAAAACAGGAATGGCCGTTAAGTACGTAAATTTGACTAAGCTGGGTCATGTAGATATCAATCACCTGGAAGAATTATTGAAAAGTGCTTCAAAATCCATGGTGAGCTTAATGCATGCCAATAATGAAATTGGCAACAAGATTGACCTTTTGGAAGTAGGTGAATTATGCAAAAAATACAATGCTCTATTCCACTCTGATACGGTACAAACCATTGGTTACCATAAATTTAATTTAAAAGATACTCCCATTGATTTTGTGGTTGGTGCAGCTCATAAATTTAACGGGCCCAAGGGCATTGGTTTTCTTTTTAAAAGAAAGGGCCTTGCGTTAAATTCTATGCAATATGGAGGAGCTCAAGAGAAAGGGATTCGCTGTGGAACAGAGAACGTACTTGGCATTATTGGCATGGCCAAAGCCTTGGATATTGCCACTGGTGTGCAAGATGAAAAAATAAAAAAAATAGCTGAGTTAAAATTCACATTTGCAAAAAAATTAAAAGAAGCCCTACCAGAAATTGGATTTAATGGAGACTGGAATGGGAAATCCAATCCTACGGTACTAAACGTAACATTTCCAATGACCGAAAATAATTCCATGCTGCTCTTTAACCTTGATATTGAGGGCCTTTGCGCGAGCTCTGGAAGTGCATGCAGTAGTGGTTCCAATGTAGGGAGTCATGTGCTGGCTGAGGTGCCTAAATCATCCGATGGCCCCTCGATACGTTTTAGTTTTGGAATGTTTAATACATTGGATGAAGTGGATGAAGCAATCGCTATCATTTCAAATGTTTTAGACCTGGAATGCGCCAATTCATAATCCTCTTCTTTGCTTTTTTTAGTAGTTCTTGCGCTACCATTCTAAGTGGTCCCAAGCAAACTATTCAAGTAATTACGAATGAACCTGGAGCTCTGGTTAAAGTAAATCATGTTTTAGTGGACACAACACCTTGCCTAATTAAACTAAAACGATCCTTAGAACCTCCCTCAATTGTCTTATCTCACCCAAAATACAACAAACAAGAAATAGAACTGAAACCCAAGTGGAATGAAATCACAGCGCTGAACACTGTTTTTATTCCCTTCTGGGTGGTTGACTACTTTGCCGGCACTTGGATTAAGTATCGTCCTTTAGACACAATTGTGCTCCAAAACTCAAGTAATTAGATTAATTTTGTAGCAGGGAAATGGCTGTACTTCATTTAACGCGAAAAGAACATTTTAATGCCGCACATCGACTTTGGAACGACCGCTGGTCTGAAGAAAAGAATAATGAGGTTTTTGGTAAATGTGCCAATCCCCATTTTCATGGACATAATTTTGATTTGCATATTTCTGTTAAAGGTACGCCGGATCCAGATACTGGATGCATTATCAATTTAAAAGACTTAAAGAAGATTATTCATAAGGAAATACTTGAAGAATTAGACCATAAAAATTTGAATATTGAAGTGGAATGGCTATCCCATTGCATTCCCAGTATCGAGAATATGGCAATAAGTATCTGGCAACGATTATTACCCCATTTACCCCAGGGGGTTGAACTATCAAAAATCGTTCTTTGGGAAACACACAACAATTATGTGGAATATTATGGCGAATAGCGTATGAATGCACTCCAGCTTATAGATACAGATGTTAAGGCGTTCTCTGCCGATGCCTTGAAGGAAGACATTGTGCAGTCTATGGAAGCAAAGAACATCGAGCACGCTTCAATAATTAAAAAAAATAAATGGCTTGGTTACGTTTCTTTGACCTCACTAATAGCATCTAATGAGGAGGATCTAACTCTTTTGATTGAAGAAGGGTTATCAAAGACCTATTTCTTACCCAACCAACACCTTTACGAAATTTATCCCTCATTTCAACGCAGTGTATTGTCAGAAATATCAATCATAGATGAAGAAGGCGTGTATTTAGGAAGTGCTAGCAAATCTGTTTTAGGTAAAAAACTTCTGAATACCCTAACATACCGGGGCATTGGATCCATCATTGTTTTAAAGATCTTTCATACAGATTTTGTTTTAAGTAGAATTTCAAATATTATTGAAGAGAATAATGCTAAAATAGTTGGTTTAATGATCGAAGAAATAGACCAAAACTATCACATCAACATAAAATTAAATACCACTGAAATAGCTGCTATACTCTCTAGCTTCCAGCGTTTTTCTATAGAAATTGAAAGTTATCACAGCATTTCTGAAAGCGAATGGCAGGTAGAAAAAGCATTTGAAATCGCATTTAAACATTTTAATCTTTAAAATTTAAGGCCTCAAACTGTTAAAAATAATTGCCTTTTGATAGAATAGGTTTTAGATAAGAACGTTTTGTACCTTTGCCCTCTAACTTATAATGTCCACTAATTCAACTCATTCAAAAGACTTAATTTCGGCAGGAATAGCCGAGAAGAGTATTAATTTCATCGATGTCTTAAATTTCTTCTGGAGATGGAGGAAGTATATTCTCATCACTGTATTGGCCTCTGGAATAATAGCTGCAGTATTTTCATCGCCTTTATTTATGACTCCAAAGTACAAGGCCACTCATATTTTGTACCCAACTACCAACAATAGCGTAAGTAATGCCTTACTTACAGAACTAAACCAAAGACAAAAAGATCCATTAGAACTTGGAGGAGATGAGGAAGCAGAGAAAGCACTTCAAGTTTTGCAATCCTCTACTTTAATGAATCGCTTGGTAAAAAACTTTGGTCTAATGGAGCATTATAACATAGATCCGAAAGGTGGAATGCCTCAATCACAATTGGCAGACCAATTAAAAAGTAACATATCATTTAACCGGACGCGCTATTTGAGTGTTGAAATTAACGTGATGGATGAGAGTCCTGAAATGGCGGCAAAAATAGCCAATGGAATTGCCAGTCTTTACGATACTGTAAAAACTGAAATTCAAAAGCAAATTGCTGTTCCAGCGCTTCAAATTGTGGAGCGTGCGCTTCAAACCAAGAGAGATCAAATTACCGATATCAAAAAACGTTTACAGGTCTTGGGTAATAAAGGAATCATTAACTATGAAGAACAAACAAGAGCTCTCTCAGAAGAGATTTATAAGGCCCAAGCAGCTGGTCGAAAAGGAAAAGTAATAGAGTTAAAGAAAGAAAAAGAGCAATTAATTGAAAACGGTGGGGAGTATATGGCCTTAAACGAACTTATTCAGATTGAAGAAACCAAAAAAAGTGATTTGATTTCCCAGCTGGATAAAAGAACCGTAGATGTTACAGAGAGTTTATCCCATAAATTTACCGTAAGTGAAGCTTCGGCCCCCGAGCGTAAAGCATGGCCTATTCGATCTTTAATTGTCTTATTAACCATGGTAACTGCCTTTGCTGGAACTAGCCTTGTGCTATTGGGTGTTGAGCTCTTTGCCAAAGATAAATAAGTGCAGAGAAGCTTTAAATACAATGGAATTATTGCCTCTCTTATTGGCTTAGGCCTTGGCATTATTTCTCTCTTGGTTTATGCAATCTTCGATTTTCCCTATGCGTTTCTCATTCCCATTCTGGGGTTCATGCTTCTTTTTGCCTTATTGCGATTAGATAAATTTGCCATACTGATTGGCGCTCTGGCTCCTCTAAGTATAAATGTAGATGATGTTGGAGCTGGATTAGGAATGGCTTTTCCAACTGAGCCACTTATAATTTTATTGTTTGCACTTTTGATATTCTATTATTTAAAGCACTTTACTATCCCTTTAGAATTGATAAAAAACCCAATGGTACTGCTCGTATTGGCCTATATTCTATGGCTGTGGATTAGTAGCATTTTTAGTGTTCAACCCTGGGTGAGTTTCAAATTTGCTTTTTCTCGCACCTGGTATATTGTCGTATTTTTCTTTGGTGGTTTATGGTGGTTTAGAAAGCAGAGCAATATTCGTTTCTTTCTTATTTGGCAAGTTGTTTTTACTGTTGCTCTAGCACTATACACCATTTTTAAGCATTCCGAATTTGGATTTGTACGAGGAGCTAGTTACGGGATCTCTTGGCCTTTTTTCCCAGACCACGGAATGTATGCGGCCTGTTTGGCTTTTGCCATCCCTATTCTTTGTATATTTATTTTTAATGCAAAGCAATTTAACCTATCAAAAATTGGCTCTGGCTTCGTTATCGGGGCCTTTGTAATCCTTCTGTTTGCAATAGTTACCAGTTATACACGTGCTACTTGGTTAAGTCTTGTAGCAGCCTTGGCCGTTTATCTTATTTTATATTTAAAAATTAAGTTTCGATATATTCTTATCGCCATTGTACTGATAGGAAGTATTGGTTTAGCCAAGCAAGACCAGATTCTCTATTCACTCTCTGCCAATAAGCAAGGAAGCAGCGATGAGCTTGAAGGTCATGTAAAATCGGTGAGTAATATTACTACAGATCCCAGCAATATGGAACGTTTTAATCGCTGGAGTTGTGCATTAAGAATGGCAGAAGATAAACCCTTTTTTGGCTTTGGGCCTGGCACATTTGTATTCGAATATGGAGCCTATCAAAAATCGGATGAGCTTACTATTATTAGTACCTTTTTTGGGGAACTTGGAGACGCTCACTCAGAATACTTTTCGGCCTTGGCAGAAATGGGATATCCAGGAATGTTTCTTTGGACTGCCATTTTTTTATATTCTGTTGCCCTAGGGTTTAAGGTTTATTATGGCTCTAAAAATCGTCAAATCAGAAATACCGCATTAATTGCCCTGTTAGCATTAATAACCTACTACGTGCATGCCTTTTTAAATAATTATAGCCAATACGATAAAGTGGCCGTTCCTCTCTGGTGCTTCCTTTCTATACTTGTTTGCTTAGATTTGTATTCTAAAAATCAAGCAAGGGTTGAGCAAGAGTAAATCTATATTTTCACAGCGTTCATTTAATTTGGGCATTCTTTGTATTGCCCTCTTTGCTATTCCTGCTATACCTGGATACCTTACTACACCTGACAATACAAGCAATGCCAATCAGCTTAGTCAAAAAATTGCCAATCAGAAGCCGGGTTTTACTTGCTCTTTTTTGAAAATAGACTTACAATTAACTCATGAAGCAAGCACCCTAAATACTTGGCTTTATGGGGAAAAAACTACTTGGGATAGAGTACCAATAGAACGTATCATTTGGTCCAATAAAGATAGTATAGCAATACTCCTTTGGAATGAAAACAGCCAAAAAAGCTATGCTAAAAAAGAACTAATTCCAACCAAAAATGGCGCCATGGTCCATAAACATACCTTTTATTTAGGAACGGATCGCAATGGACGCGACATGCTGAGCCGGTTAATTATTGGTGCCCGAGTTTCTCTTATTGTAGGCTTTGTGAGTGTTTTTATTTCTTTATTCATTGGATTAGTTATTGGCTTAAGTGCTGGATATTTTGGAGGTCGAGTTGATTCGATCTTATCTTGGCTCATCGCTGTTTTTTGGTCTGTTCCTACTTTGCTTATTGCTTTGGGTTTAAGCTTTGCCTTTGGCAAAGGCTTGGTACAAGTACTAATTACCATTGGGTTTAGTACGTGGGTAGAGGTGGCTAGAATAGTACGTGGACAAACTCTTCAAATCAGAGAGCAAGAATATATATTAAGTACACAAATTATGGGATTTAAACCCATTCGAATTATTATACACCATATTTTACCTAACCTAAAAGGAACCATTGTGGTACTGGCTACTACAAATTTTGCCTCGGCTATTTTACTTGAGGCGGGCTTATCATTTTTAGGTCTTGGTGTTGCCCCACCCGCTCCTAGCTGGGGAATAATGGTTAAGGAACATTTAGGGAATTTAGTGTTAGATACGTATTACTTGGCTTTGATACCCGGTTTTGCCATCATGATCATGGTTATGGCTTTCAATTGGTTGGCTATGGGAATACGCAATCATTATGATACGCGATTATAGGATGTGGACGATTCAGATAAGAATAGATAAAAAGTAGTAATTTTGAAAATGGTATGGCTGAAGTAAATCTGCAATCCTTCAATAATTCTTGGTATAAACCTGGCGGCAGTTTAATAGGTAGAGTGCTTTGGTTTGTTCTCAACTCCCTCTTACTAAAATCTATGTTACCTGGAAGTTTTTGGCGAAGAGCGCTACTCCGTTCATTTGGTGCAAAAATTGGGAAAATGGTAATCCTAAAACCTCGCATTTCAGTAAAATACCCTTGGAACCTATCAATAGGTGATCATTCATGGCTGGGCGAAAAAGTATGGATCGACAACCTAGGAAAGGTAAGTATTGGAAGCCATTGCTGCATATCTCAGGGCGCTATACTGATTTGTGGAAACCATAATTATAAAAAATCTAGTTTCGATCTAATGGTTAAACCCATCATTATTATGAATGGTGCTTGGGTTGGTGCGGCTTCTGCGATAGCTCCTGGCACAGAAATGGGAAAGAATTGTATTCTATCCATTGGTTCAACAGCTGTTGGATTATTGGAGCCAAATGCTATTTACCAGGGCAATCCTGCGGTTAAAATAAAAGATAGAGTGATTGGTTAAATGAAGGTTTCCATTATTACCACTTCTTACAATAGCTGTAAGACGATAGAAGAAACCATTACATCTGTTCAAAGCCAAACTTACGAGGATGTAGAACATATTATTGTAGATGGAAAATCTACAGATGGCACCTTAGAAATAATCCAGAAATACTCCCATTTAATATTTGTTAGCGAAGAAGACAAAGGGCTTTATGATGCCATGAATAAAGGCATATCAATGGCCTCTGGAGATATTATTGCCATTCTTAATAGCGATGATTTATATAAATCAACTAAGGCCATTGCAAGGGTCGTTGAAGCTTTTAAAGAAAATCAATCAGATTGTATTTTAACGGACATTGAAATATTTAATGATCTGTCAAAAAAGGTGGTTCGAACCTACTCAGCAAAAAAATGGCAAATGTGGATGTTCCGGATTGGTTGGCAACCGCCTCATCCCGGATTTTTTGCAAAATCCTCGGTTTATACGTCTCATGGTAACTTTGACATTCAATTTAAAATTTCGGCCGATTTCGATTTTATGTTTCGTGTCTTATATCATAAGAAAACATCCTACACTAAAATCCATGAAACTACAGTGAGTATGAGAGCGGGCGGAATTAGCCAAAGTGGTTTTAAAAGTCGAGCAATGGCAAATAAAGAAGACCATCTTTCCATTAAAAAATATGGATACTTTTCATCTCCTCTCTTGATTTGGTCTAAATATTTGTTAAAGATTTTACAATACGTATAGCTTCTTGAAACCATTTTAGCATCTCTATGTTGAATGAAGGTCTCACAGCAAAAATGTTTTTGTTGAGTGTTCTTTTTACAAATAAAGTACTGTAGCAATTAGAACATATCACTTCCACAATTCTTGATAAATACATGTGGCCAATGTTTTAAGCGATGAAGAAACCGTTCAATTGAGCTATTTATCGTAAAAAATACACGCTTAACTCTTCTTCCGGACTATGGTCATGCCATCGCGTAAGGGCAATTGAAGGGTTTCAAAATTAATCTGCCGCACCAAGGTTTGGTTAAACTCTTTCATCATCTCTGTATCCCGATCCATAGAATCTTGCACTACTTTTCCTCCCCATAAGGTATTGTCAAAAATAGCTAAGCCCCCAACTCTTAAAACCCGGTTGCAGACATCCAAATACTTTATATAACTTCTTTTCTCACCATCCACATAAATAATATCTGCTAGCTCTTCCATGTCCTCTAAAAACTTTATTCCATCGAGATTCAGAACTTCAATTTGATTGGTATAAGGAGTCTTATTAATAAATTCTTGAGCTTTGTATGCATGCTCTGGGTTTATCTCTATTGACTTTACTTTTCCATTTTTAGACAATCCTTCAGCAAAACAGAGGGCTCCATACCCTGTAAAGGTTCCTATTTCTACAACTAAATTGGGTTGTACTAATTTAGAAAGCATGGAAAGCAATCTTCCTTGCAAATGGCCGGTCAACATTCTTGGATTCGTGGTGTTTAACCAGGTGGCTTTACTCAAGTCTTGCAGATATAAGGGCTCCTCCGAGCTATTATTGGTACAATAAGATTCAATTAATTCCTTATTTTTCATTTAAATGACTACTTATCAATGATTTATTTTGAAATATAATTTGCTTGCAATTTAGGGAATAAAAGCATTAATTCGCGACATAGTAAACGAATTATGTACTGGACACTAGAACTTGTAAATTATTTAGATGATGCTCCATGGCCTGCAACCAAAGATGAGTTGATTGACTATGCTATCAGATCAGGTGCTCCTTTAGAGGTAGTAGAGAATCTTCAAGAACTTGAAGATGAAGGAGAACCTTATGAAAGTATCGAAGAAATTTGGAGTGATTTTCCTACGGATGATGATTACTTCTTTAACGAAGACGAATTATAAATTCAAAAAAAATTAGGCAAGTAAGAGGCGAGCATATAAAATGCGCGCCTTTTTTTATGCTAAAATACTGCGCACCATTCCAGAAAGCACTTTTCCATCAGCACCGGCACCCAATTTTTTTTGAGCTAGGCCCATTACTTTTCCCATGTCTTTCATTCCTGAGGCACCGGTTTGTTTTATAATTTCCTGAATAGCGACTCTCATTTCTTCTTCACCCAATTGTTTAGGGAGTAACTCTTCTATAAAAGTCAACTCTGATTTTTCGACGGAGGATAAGTCATCTCTTCCTTGATCATCATAAATGGCAATGCTGTCCTTGCGTTGCTTGGCCATTTTAATAACCGCCTTTAGATAGTCTTCTTCACCGACTCCTTCACCTGACGTTTCAAGCAACATAAAGGCACTTTTAATACTTCGATATGCTCTAAGTTTATCTGCATCCTTAGCCTTCATTGCATCCTTAATTGTGTTATTTACTTTTTCCTTAATACTCATGATAATTCGTTTGCAAATATACATCTATGTAATTTTTACATAGAATGCATCCTCTCCATTATTCTGTATTAATTTTGCACCCGCATGAGTGAAAGCAGAGATGTTAGAGTAAGATTTGCCCCAAGCCCTACAGGGCCCTTACATATTGGTGGAGTTCGCACCGCCTTATACAATTATCTTTACGCTAAAAAGCATAATGGAACAATGATCCTTAGAATTGAGGATACCGATCAAACCCGATTTGTTCCTGGAGCCGAAGATTATATTAAAAATAGCTTAGAATGGTTAGGGATGGAAATTCATGAAGGCCCCAAGGAAGGTGGTCCTTACGCTCCCTACCGCCAAAGTGAACGAAAAGGCATGTATGCTGAATATGCTTATAAACTAATTGAAAGTGGCCACGCCTACTATGCTTTTGACACCCCCGATGAACTTGGTGAAATGCGCAAGCGTTTGGAAGCAGGAAAAATGCAAGCTGCCTACAATAGCAGTAGCAGAACTTCAATGAAAAATTCATTAACCTTAAGTGAAGATGAAGTTCAATCAAGACTAGATAATGGAGATCCCCATGTGATTCGCATTAAGTTACCCAGAAAAGAAGATGTTCGATTTCATGATGAAATAAGAGGTTGGGTTGTCGTAAACTCCTCACAAATGGATGATAAAGTCATTCTTAAAGGAGATGGAATGCCCACCTACCATTTGGCCAATGTGGTGGATGATTATATAATGAAAATAAGCCATGTGATACGAGGTGAGGAATGGCTGCCCAGCGCGCCTTTACATGTATTGCTTTATCGCTATCTTGGATGGGAAAATCTCATGCCCAAATTTGCCCATCTTCCTCTTTTATTGAAACCAGAGGGCAATGGAAAATTAAGTAAAAGAGATGGAGATCGCTTAGGCTTCCCTGTCTTTCCTTTAGAGTGGACCGATCCAAAAACAGGAGATACCAGCAGTGGATATCGAGAATCTGGATACTCCGCAAAAGCGGTTCTAAACATATTAGCACTGCTTGGATGGCACCCCAGCGATAATCAAGAAATCTTTAGCATGGATGAATTAGTGGACTCCTTTACCCTTGAAAAAGTGAGTAAAAGTGGGGCCAAGTTTGACCTGGATAAGGCTCACTGGTTTAACCACCATTATTTGATGAATCAACCCCTAGAAGAATTGCTTCCTGCCGCTAAAAAAGTAGCGGAGGAGTTAAATCTAAAAAGTGAGGATCAATACCTCATGAGCGTGGTTTCATTAATGCGAGAAAAAGTAACCTTTTTAAAGGACACTTTAAGGCAAGGCAAGTACTTTTTTGAGGACCCCACCGAATATGATGAAAAAGTAGTCCGCAAAAAATGGAAGCCCGAAACCAACATGCACTTAGAGGCCATAGCTTTGGCTTTTGAGAATTTAGATTTATTTGATGCCAACCAATTGGAGGCAACCCTCCAGAATTACGGGGAATTAAAAGAAACTAAAATTGGACAATTAATGCAGCCCTTGCGCGTAGCGGTGAGTGGTGCTCCTATGGGACCCCCATTTTATAATATGTTAGCTCTTATAGGCAAAGAAACTGTGGTAAGACGCTTGCGAACAGCTTGTAAAAACATTGTGGCAAATGCCTAGAGGGATTATCCAATTAAATACACAGGGGTTCCATTAAATAAAATAATACCTTAAAATAAGGAGATAGGGTTTTGGAAAACCTTTGAATAATCAACAAATTTGCACCATGAAACTTTCCAAATTAGTAGCTACTGTAGAATCTGCCATTGAAGCAATGGGTGTAGCAGCAAAAGATGCTAGAGGAGACCAACCTGGCCAATGGATGTTGGTGCAGGATTTTACCCCTGTTTATTTAGATGCATGGGAAGAAACAGAATCCAATCCATGGAACTATTTCAAATTTGAAACGGATAAAACAGTTTTTCAAATGAGTGTTCCTTTTGTACTTGGGCCTACATTAAAAAGAGAAGCTTTTTGGGAAGAATTAATGACGGTAAACTTAAACTTGCATTTTGCCAAATTCACCTATAATTCTAAAGAGAATGTAGTAGCTCTCGTTTGGCGAAAGCCTGGATCGGCCCTTAATGAATCTGAAATAAAATCAGCGCTTGATTCTCTATTCTATTACAACCAAATGATTTTTGAAGTCCTGAAAGATGAATTTGCCCTAAAAAGGGTAAATGTGGAAGAAGAGAAGAGCTAGGTTTAAAAGCCTCTTTGACCCAATTGCTGACCTACTTGGTAATAATAAGCTTTAGCCATTGTGTATTCAGGTGCTATGCGCAGGCACTCATTGAGCAAAGCAATTCCTCTTTGAGCACTTTTCTTATCATTATTAAATTCGTAGTTAAAAACATAATTCGCCTTTAAAAATAAGTAAACGGCTTTCTTTGGGACTTTTTGCCATCCCCTGTTCAATTCATCTTGAACCACTATACTGGTAGAGAGCGAATCCATTCCAGAAAGGCCTTCATTTAATAAACTATCCGCTACAGTTACCCTTCCGGTAGCAATAGACGCAGCAGCCAAATAATACATGAACTCTGGAGCTTTTCCACGACTGTAGGCCCTTTGTAATACTTCAAGAGATGCAGTATCTCTCCTATTGAGCAGCTTGACATCAGCATCTAAAATATTTAAAACCATGCTTTCTGGGTTTATCTTAAGCCCTTCCTTAACAAAATACTCCGCAGCAGAAAGCTCTGAAGCATCGCTTTGGAACTTAGCATTAATGAAATGGTAATAGGCCAATGTGTCTGCAGCCCAAGCATACTTAAGGCTATCCATAGCAAACAGTTGAGTTAGCAAAACGGTAGATGTTTTATAATCTCTGGCTGCCTGAGACTTTGAAAATGACCTCATCAAGGAATTATTTTCCATTTTGGTGCTATTTTTGCATCCACTGTACAACATTAGAGCAACAAGTAATGTCAACAATACGGATAGGTTTGATTTTGGCTTCCTCATGATAGGATGCAAAGTTAATTATATTTGTTAATTAGTGCTAAAAATAAAGGAATGAATAAGGGGATGAATAAATTAATATGGATGCTGGTCATCTCATTTATTCAGTCCTTTGCATCTGCCCAAGTAAAAATTGCATCCAGCAGATCTGATGTTTGCTTAAAAAGACTTATAACTGGAGGATATAAATCTGAAATCGTTGAATATACTTTAATGGGTTGCGTCGGTTGCACGAATATAGAGTGGGATATTGGCAATGGGTTTCAAACTACTGGAATGCCAACCTTTAGCACATCGTATTCAACTGCCGGTTTTAAGACCGTAAAATGCAGATACAAAACAGCCTCTGGCGGTACAGTGGAGTTAGCATTAAACAATGCCGTTAGAGTTCGCGAAAGTCCCAATATAAAGATCGGCTACTCTAATACTTTGCTTTGTTACTCATCCGATTCTGTAACCATTACAGACCTCTCCGATTCTACAGTAACGAGGCAATGGTTAATTGACGGAGTGAACTTTAACCCAGGGCCAAAATCTCTGAAATTAGCCTTTACACCGAATAAAGCGATTACTGTTTTTATGCGGGGAGAAGACAAGCATGGCTGTGGAGATAATTACTTGAAAGACTCCGCCATTGTTGTTTTGAATACTATAAAAACAACCATTACTCCATCTCAAATGAGTGGCTGCGCCCCCCAATTAATAGACTTTATAAGCACTATAGATTCTGGCTTACAGACCATTAAAAGTGTGCTCTGGACCTTTGAAAATAGCTCTCCGACTACCTCAAACCTAAGAAATCCAAAAGGAATTAATTTTACAAGTACAGATTCAAGTGATGTACAATTAGAAATTACTTCTACCCAAGGCTGTACCTACACATATAAGAGAGATAAGTTGATAGCCTTAGGGCAAAGTACAGCGCTTGATGTCTTCATTTCAGATACCACCATTTGCGCAAATAGTCAGGTAGTTCTTACCAACACCAACAGCAAAATACCCGTTCCGCAATGGAATATTACCGGCCCTGGTTATTCCATTGACAGTGTTAGAGGACGCAAACTATATCTCCGTTTTTTAGATACGGGCTTAGCAACAATCACTGTTTTTGAAGACTTTAACGGGTGCTATTCCTCCACCACAGCTAAAAGTAATGTGCTTGTAACAGGGCCACTGTCATTATTTACGAGTGTTTTAACCAATTATTGCAGTACACCAGATACCTTAAGGTTCGAAAATATCAGTATTACAGAACCTGGGAAAAACACCACTTGGAAATGGACTATTTACGAAAAAGATAGTGGTCGTGTGGGAGGAGGAGATTCTGCTAACTTCTCTTACATAACAAATAAGCTAAGCACGTATAATGTTGAGCTTATTTCCGATGGAAACAATGGGTGTAAGGATACTTTCTTAATGGAGAACGCTTCTGTTGGAGACACACTCATCGCCTTATTTGATGCAGTCCCATCCCCAGCCTGCATCAATCAGAAAGTTGCATTGATTGATAAAACAGCGAATGAACACTCGCTGTATCGGAACAATCTCAGGTGGACTTTTTATGATGCTTCGGGTTCCATTATAAAGACATCAACCCTTTTACGGCCCACCCACAGCTATACTACAGAAGGAACCTACGACGCAAAATTGGTAGTTGAAAATGCTAAAGGATGCAAAGATTCCATTACACTTAAAGATTCCATTATCATTAGTAGTCCAGAGGTTTCACTTAGCGTTGAAGATACGAGTATTTGCACCTTTGAATCCGTCCAATTTTTTGCCCAAAGAATTTCAGGGAATCCAAATTCCACGGGACTTTGGACTTTTGAGAATATTGATTCGATCGGAAGCATTGTCTACAGGTCAGGAGATACAGTGACATTTCTTACGGCCAGACCAGGCCGCTGGATTGTAAAATTTAGATTATCCGACACTTCTGGAGGCGGTTGTTTAACCACCTTTACCATGAAGGAAAAATTAAATGTAAGTGGCGCATATGCAATTCCTATTGCAAGCCCTGATTTTGGCTGTCCTCCGCTGAACACTGCGCTTGATGCTAAAATTATACATAACTGGGACTTTGACAATCCTACCAATAAACCCATCACTTGGGAATGGAGACAGCAAAATTATTTTAAAGGATTTGTTTTCACCGACAGCACCAAGCAAAGCACAACTGGCCTTGCTCCAAAAGGAGTTCACGACCTACAAATTCGATGGACCAATGGGAGTGGATGCTCATTTGCATCTAACTTTACACAAGTAAACTCTGGTGTAAAGGCCGCTTTCCAAATGAAAACTGGACTACGCTGTGTAAATACTGTTTTGGAAACCGTTAACCAAAGCTCTGCACAGGCAACCAGTTTTGAGTATATCTGTGATTCATCTTCTGTTCAGTTCCTCCCCAACAAATTTGCCAAAGAACCCGATATTATATTTACTAAAACCGGAGTTTTTGGTATTAAATTAATAGCCAAATATGGCACCTGCCCAGATACTTTTACTACATATATTAGGGCTGAAGATATCATTGCTGATTTTTACAGCCCAGATACAGTGGCCTTTTGCGCCCCCAAAATCGTGTTATTTAAAAACCTTACAAAGGGCTCACCTGCCACAAGTTCATGGACTTTTGGCGATGGAGCATCAGCCGTTAGTTTTGGGATGGCTGACTTTAGTAAACTCTACGAAAAAAACAATCCAGATGGCTTTGAAATATCTTTAATTGTAGAAAATGGTAGAGGGTGTCGAGATACGATAACTAAAAAGCAATACATCCGATTGATAGGGCCCGTTCCTGATTTTACTCTTAAAAATAACAAAGGCTGCGAACCTTTAAATGTAGCTTTAATAAACAACAGCAAAAGTTTCTCTAGCTTTTACGTGGACTTTGGCGATGGAGGTTCTTTAGATAGCTCTAACCCCAGCAACCATGAATATGTGGTAACTATTAAATCTCGTATTTCCCAGATATATAAACCATCTATTTTAATGTTTGATGACAATGGCTGTGCCGCATTTGCAGAGGCCAAAGATGCTGTAGAAGTTCTTAAAAGACCAGAAGGTAACTTTACTTTTTCCTCGAGCCATTTCTTAACGAATAAAGCCTTCAAAGGCTGTGCTAACACTCTTTTAGTACAGTTTAGCAACCAAAGTCAGTTTTACAGTTCAATTAGTTGGGATTTTAATGGAGATGGGAATATTGACGCAGGCAATATTAATGACCCCAGCTATTTTTATAAAAATCCAGGAGTTTTTGTTCCTACCCTTTATTCAGAGTATTTGAATGGATGTAAAGATACCTTCTCTAAGGATACAATCATTTCTTTAGATTTTCCAAAGGCTGATTTTAGAATTCTTCAAGACTCTATTTGCTTGAAAGATAGTTCCAAGTTCCAAGACCTATCCATTAGTTTAAACCCCATCGTAAAGTACACATGGGATTTTGGGCAATCTCAGCATTTTGATGACACCTCCTCTCTAAAAAATCCCAGTTACTGGTATAAAACTCCTTTGGAACATAACGTAGAACTTCTTATAAGGGATAGTCAAGGATGTACGAGCCAAATTTCAAAAACAATTTTTGTTGCTGACACCGTAGGGCCAAGTCCAAATCTTATAACCTATGCAACTGTAAACCCAGATAACTCCATTACCTTTAGTTGGCGGCCATTTCAAGCCAAGAACTTCTATAATTATAGCATATTTGAAGAAACTCCTTCAAAGGTTTATAAGGGTCAATCCTTTGATATTAAGGACACCAGCTTTACTATTTCCAAGGGGCTCTCTGTTAATACCAATCGCTTTTGTTATTCCATTCAAATAGAGGATACCTGTGGGTATAAGGGCAAATTTGCAGAAGCACATTGTACTATTCTACTCACCGCCAAATCAACACAAAACTACCATAACGAATTAACATGGCTAGCTTATGATTACTGGAATGCTGACCTAAGTTATTATGAAGTTTGGAGAAAAGCCATCGATGAAAGTACATTCACCAAGATTGCTGATGTAAATGCTGTTCGCCAATCCTACATTGATTCCTTCCTCTGCAAGAAAGAATATTGCTATTTTGTTAAGGCCATTAACAAAAATAGAATTTATACCAGTACATCAAATCGCGCCTGTAGCACACCTATTTATACAATTCCAACTGAAAGCGTAGCAATTGAGCTAGTAACAGTAGAGAATAATAGCTACATAAAAGCACAATGGAAAAAGTATCCTTTGTATATCAGAGGAGGAAAATACCAGTTGGAACGATCCACCAATGGCTCTGGAACATTTTACCCCATTCTTACCACCGATGAGCTAAGTGTTAAAGACATTGCAGCCGACTTTAATTCATCCAGTTTTGAATACAGAATAAAGTACGTTGATCATTGCGGAAGCATTGGCCCTGCAGGCACCCCATCAAATTCTATTTACGTATCATCTCCTGACATTTCGGGAACCATTAATATTAACTGGAACCCCTATGAGTATTGGGCCAGTGGTGTAAAAGAATACAAAGTACAATATAGTAATGCCCTGGGTATATATGAAGAATTTGCATCGGTAGATGGAAAAACAACACTATTGAAAAACATCGAGGTAAGCAGCTTTGAGACAGACTCCCTTTGCCTAAGAATTGTTGCGGTAAAAGACACCTCAATTCTCGTACAATCCATTAGTAATAGGCGTTGCTTTGTAGATAAAAGTGTCATTTGGGTTCCCACTGCATTTTCGCCAAATAAAGACGGTAAAAACGACGTTTTTAAGGTGTTTGCGCGCAACATAAGAAGGGATGTTTTAAACCCAGATTTTAGATATAACTGTCAGGTTTTTAACCGGTGGGGTCAAAAAGTCTTTGAAACCTTTGACTTTAATGAGTCATGGGACGGCACATTTAATAAAAAAAATGCTCCCAATGGCTTGTACATAGTACGTGTTTATGCAGTAGGCTACGATGGAGAGGCTTTCAAATACAAAGGAACCCTGAGCATAGAAAGATAAATGGTTTTCGTTATTTTTGCTCCTCGTTAAACGAGTAGTATTATGTTTGAAAATCTCCAGTCAAAGCTAGAAAAAGCGTTCAAAAACCTTAAAGGAAAGGGTGCCATTAGCGATTTAAACGTCGCAGAAACCGTTCGTGAGATTAGAAGAGCGTTAATTTCAGCCGATGTAAATTTTAAAATTGCCAAAGAATTTACCAATAAAATTCTTGACGAAGCAAGGGGTCAAAATGTAATTAAAAGTGTTTCCCCAGGTCAGCAGCTTACTAAAATCGTCAACGATCAATTGGTTGAATTGTTGGGCTCAACCAAATCAGAAATGCACCTTACGGGCAATCCCGCTGTTATTCTTATTGCAGGTTTGCAGGGATCTGGTAAAACTACATTTTCAGGAAAATTAAGTAAATTCTTAAAATCTCAAGGGAAGAACCCACTTCTTGTAGCTTGCGATGTTTATAGACCTGCTGCTCGAGAACAATTAAGAGTCCTTGGCGAAAGCACAGATACCCATGTTTACAGTGAAGATGATTCTCAAAATGTATTAAGTATTGCAGACAATGCCATTAAGTATGCCAAAAGTAAAAGCCACAATGTGGTCATTATTGATACAGCCGGTAGATTAACCGTAGATGAAGCCATGATGAATGAGATATCCGGCTTAAAAAAACATGTAAAACCCGCAGAAATTCTTTTTGTCGTAGACGCTATGATCGGCCAAGATGCGGTAACAACAGCTCAAGCCTTTAATGATGTTTTAGACTTCAGTGGAGTTGTACTCACAAAATTAGATGGTGATACAAGAGGAGGAGCTGCCTTATCTATAAAATCCCAAGTAAATAAACCCATTAAATTTATTAGCAATGGCGAAAAGATGGATGCCTTGGAGGTTTTTCATCCGGATCGAATGGCAGGACGAATCTTAGGAATGGGCGATGTGGTGAGCTTAGTTGAGAGAGCTCAAGCAACCATTGATGAAGACGAAGCGGCCCGCTTAAGTAAAAAAATGGCCAAGAATAAGTTCGATTTTGAGGATTTTTTGAGCCAGTTGCAGCAGATTAAAAAAATGGGAAATATGAAGGACTTACTTGGTATGGTTCCCGGAGTTGGAAGTAAAATAAAGGATATTGATATTGATGATGACGCCTTTGTAGGGATAGAGGCTTTAATTCAATCCATGACTCCTGAAGAACGGTCCAAACCAGAAATTTTATCGGGTTCCAGAAAGCAGCGAATAGCGAGAGGTAGTGGCAAGAGTGTACAAGAATTAAATAAGCTCATCACCCAATTTAATCAGATGCGCCAAATGATGAAAATGATGAATAAAACGCGCATGCCTATGGGCAGAAAAAATAGGTAGCCCAATCCATTTTCATAATGAACAATCTGCATTATCAACACATATCAAAGTTGATATTCCGATCTTCACATCTCTCTGATTTCCAAAAAAAAGAAGTTGTTTTACTTTTTTTTGACAAAAAATCGCTTCAAGTTGTATTTTTCTATCTTTTTTCTGTATTTTTGAGTGATTGCAGTTAGAACTAATCAACTGGAATTGCAAAATACTCAAATAAAAATACATCATGAATAAAAAAATTACACTCTATTTAACAGGACTTCTTGTGCTGTTTAGTTTTACAAAACTTAGTGCACAACTCACAAATGCATACAAAGCATCTGTAGTCTCTGGCACTACCTATTGCCCGGGTAGCCAGCAGTATGATGATTGGCTTACCCAAAGAAGAACTTTGGATACCAACTTATTCAAATACATAAAGGTCACCATGAAGGGAAGCGCTACTGCCGCGGCTATCACTGGAAGAACCTGTAGTGATCCAGATATTGTTCGAAAAATTGCTCATGCATATAAAAATGCAACAAATTTTACATCCATGTGCGATGGAAATCGTTGGAGAGTAGAAACTGGATGTCAAGCTGGTGGTTCATGTGCTGGAACCTCCAATGGCGTTGCCATTGATGTAGATGCAGCCAATACCATGTGTGCATGTGCTAACCGATGGATTATTCGATTGGGAATTGGTAATTTAAATTATGGAGGAGTCGATGCAGCAAGTTGTAATTCTGTCACTCAAACTATGGAGTTGATTTTTGAATATCCCGGTCCCTTTAATAATATGATGGCCAAATTAGATCCATTAGATAGATGTGATATGGTGCAAGATATAGACGTAAAATTCACCAATGGCTCATTAAAGCCTGTGGATAGTTTTGAGTATTACTATAAAGTTAATGGCGTCACAACAGGTCCTATAAGTGTGCAAATTGCCTCTGGACCACTTAGACCCTTAAGAGATACTACCATTACAATAATTCCTGCATACGCCCTCAAAAGAAACACCACGTATAATATTGAAACATTCATTCATACTGTAAATAATACTCCCGACAGTTCAAATTTTGGCGATACTTCAAGAGTTACCTTGGATTTCTTAGGACCTCCAGGTTCTCCAATTGCAATAGATCAAGTACTTTGTGGCGATCAGTCTACAATTTTAAAGGCTACCACGAGTTCCTCAGCAGATTCTATGGCTTGGTATGAAGATAAAGCAGCTACCAAGTTTTTAGGCTTTGGAAATACTGTTAAAACACCTTTCCTAAATTCTGGTAAGACCTATACTTTCTGGGCCTACCCATATGCGGGGTTAGAAGAGAAGAAAATTGAAGGTTCCTTTGGTGGAAGGAATACATGGTATGGTACTATGTTTGACATCAAGGCAGCGGCTAACCCAATTCAAATAGATAGTATAACGTTTGATTTCAACTCAACTAATTCTGAAGGATATGAAATCTACACACGTGAAGGAAGCTTTAACGATGCAGGTGCTACATCCACTGCAAGCATGTGGACCTTACAGGCTTCAGGAAATATTCAAGCTAAAGGATTAGGTAATGAAACAGATGCTGTACCATTTAGCTTTAGTCTGGCTCCGGGAAAGAATTACGCTGTTTATGTAACCTCGACGACCTCAAGAAATATGCTTTGTCAGAACCCAGCGATAAGTTATGATAATGGTGATATAAATATTTCTAACGCTGTTGTTTTGAACTACCCTTTTACAACGCCATTGTTTACAAATTACGGTTGGAATGGAGCGTTTATTTATCGTAAACCTTTATGTCCTGGAGAACCTGATAGTGCAGTAATTGTTGTAAATCAAAAGCCTGTTGGAGCCTCATTAGATGAAACTGCTGGTTTCCAAAAAGCACCCAAAAATGGGGGTATTGGAATTGCAGCTTCGCCTCATGTAGTTGCTTTGGGCGACACACTTAAATATGACTTTACTAATCCAACTGGCTTTAATACAGCTGATTTAGGATCTACCTGGACCATTGATAATGTATCAGTAACCACTGAATCGGGTAGAGATGTATCTGCTTCATCTACTTGGGCTATTCCTACAGGTACTACCCCTGGGAACTTCACCTATACTCCAGATACCATGACCATTGATTCGAATGTTCAAGCCTGTATTACTTTCACTAATACGGCAACGGGTTGTGACAGTACGATATGTACATATATTTATGCAGCTCCTTTACCGGACCCTAGCTTCAACCGACCAGAAAAAATATGCGATGGTGAAGTGGTTCCATTTACCAATACATCTACGATAAAAACGGGTTTCATAAATCACAAATGGTACTTTGGCGACGGTGATTCTACCGATGCTCCTGACCCTATTAAGCAATATGCTACCAATGGAACATATTATGTAACTTACAATTCCATATCTTCTATATATGGTTATATAAGATCAGTGAGAGATACGGTTATTATAACCCAAATTCCTCAAGTGAAGTTTGGCATTGCGAATGTTTGTGATGGTAACGATCATACATTTACAAACAACAGTAGCGTGGTTACTGGTAAATTAAGCTACGCTTGGGATTACGGAGATGGAAGCAACAGTACCGACGCAAATAAAGTACATAAACATAGCTATGCTTCTAATGGAAGATACATTGTTACTCTATCTGCCGAAGCCAATGGATGTACAGCTGAACTTTCTAAAAATGCATACTCTTTCCCGAACCCAGTAGCAGACATAAATGCTCCTTCTTCAGGAATCTTGTGTAGCAATGAACCGGTATCCTTTACAAACAATAGTACCATAAGCTCAGGTACCTTTGGTCACATTTGGAACATGGGAGATAGCAAGTTGCAAACTACTCGAACCGTTAACTACCAATATGCAGCTCCTGGAATATATAAAGTGATTTACACTGCCATTTCAGAGTTTGGTTGTAAAAGTTTAGATAGTGCAAATATCGATATCCAAACCTCACCTATAGTTGATTTTACTGTTACAGAGGCCTGTGATTTAACTCCTACAGATTTTACAGATGCAACCGACGGAATTGGCACAACCAATCCAGCATATTCTTGGGACTTAGGCGATGGGAATACCAGCGGTGCTCAAAATCCAAGCTGCCAATACACAAGTATTGGACCTAAGGCTGTTACTCTAAGAGTAAAATTAGATAATGGGTGTGAAGATGAGATGACTAAGACCATCACCGTTAAAACTCAACCTTTAGTTGATTTTGAAGTTGCAGATGGATGTTTCAATTCAACAATCCCATTTGATAATAAAACAAAATCAAGTTCTGGTATTATTAATTACGATTGGAATTTTGGTGATGGAAACTCTTCTACACTGGCTGACCCTACTCATACCTATGCGGATAAAGGTTCAGGTACTCAAACGTATAATATTTCATTAGTTGCTGATATTGAAGGTGCATGCCAATCAGAAATAATTAAAACAGTAACTGTTTACGAGCTTCCAATTTGTGATTTCACTATTAGCTCTGGATGGACTCCAGGTTTTGGATTTAGAACTATTGATCTTGTTGCGGCTAATACAACCTATCCATATTACAAATACAAAATAAGTGATGGTGGATCCGTTGATGGAGCAACAGCAAGCTACCAGTTTAGCACGGATGGTATTTATGAAATCACTTTAGTGGCACGAAATGCCGCGGATTGTGAGTGTACTAAAACACAAAAAAGATTCCAACAGAATTCATTAGGCACAGCAAGTATTGATGGAGAAAACATTGATGTTTATCCTAACCCAAGTACAGGTGCTATTACCATTGCCGCTGAAAGCATTATTAAAACAGTAAAAGTATACGATGTACTCGGCAACCTAATAGCTAGTCAAAATGGCAATAATTCTAAGACTTATGCCTTTAATTTAGGTGAAAAATCGAATGGTATATATTTAGTTAAAGTATCAACAGATAATGGAACTTCTACAAAACGTATTGTTTTGAATAAGTAATCCTTAATTAATAAAGAAAAAAGCCTGTGATGAATCACAGGCTTTTTTTGTTTACACCTTATTCAATATATAAATATTCTACCTTTGCACCATGGTCAAGGAAACCCATTTAGCCAAACATAGGAAAGAATATAGCAAATCTGAATTGTCTATAAGTGATTTACCAAAGAACCCCATAGCAGGTGTTAAAACCTGGGTTGATCTAGCTATAAGCGAGGATGCACTTGAGCCTACTGCAATGAATCTAGGAACTGTAAATAGATCTTTGGAGCCAAATATTCGAACGGTTTTATTAAAGGATATTATCGATGACGAATTTGTGTTTTATACGAATTACGAAAGCCAAAAAGGAGATGAGATAAAGGCTTTTGAAAATGTATGCCTTCACTTTTTTTGGCCCGAATTACAAAAACAAATTAGAATAAAAGGAGTCGCATCTAAAGTAGATTCGCAACTCAGCGACACTTACTTTGATATGCGTCCCAAAGAAAGTAGAATAGGTGCATGCATTAGCCCGCAAAGCAAAAAAATTGAATCACGCGAGGAGCTCATTGAAAAACACGAACAAATGATGAAGCTCGATACCATAAAACGCCCTAAAAATTGGGGAGGCTATAAAATAAAGCCTCATTACATCGAATTTTGGCAAGGGAGAATGAATAGAGTTCACGATAGAATCGTATTTGAAAAAGGGGACACCGATTGGATAAACTACCGCATAGCGCCTTAAAAACGGAAGTATTTACGCAAGGAGCTCTTGCATCTAAGAAAGGGTATGTTTGTATTCCAGCAAGCAATGAGGAGCCTTTTTTGTCACTCATCGATCAGTTGCACAGCCAATTTACAGACCATGCTCTTTTTATCTTTTTTAATGCCTCTGCTGATGCCTCGCATGAAGTAAAATTAAAGAATGAACAGTGCTATACTGCCATTAAAGAACATTTGATGGTTTTGAATATGGATTGCTTGATGCTCTTAGATAATGCCATAGCTCCAAAAATAGCGGGGGTTGGCTATGCCCGAAAAACAATTATGGATCGGGCAGCTGAAGAATGCAATCATGCGGAAAGCTCTTGGGTGTCTGGACTGGATGCAGACTGCAGCATTGATAAAAATTACCTTTCCTCATTGGATCACTATTTTGATAGTATGCCTGATATTCAAGGCGCCTCCATTAAGTTTGCCCACCTCTACTCCGATCCCAAAACAGATCCACATATTCATTATTACGAGTCTCATCTGCGTTACTTAAAATTAGCCTTGCAATGGGCGCAGTTTCCTTTTTACTATCATACCGTGGGCAGTTCCATGGTGGTGCGCGCAAGTATTTATAAAAAAGCAGGTGGTATGAACCATAAAAAAGCAGGGGAAGATTTTTATTTTCTTCAAAAAATCATGCCGCATGGGTATGGCGAAATAAATGATACCTGTATTTTCCCATCCTCTAGAATGAGTGATCGAGTTCCCTTTGGCACGGGCAGAGCCATGGGATCCATGATAAACGAGGACCATTGGATTAAACCCTACCCTATTCTGGCATTTAAACAGTTAAGAGTACTTATGGAGCATATCCAAAACTTGTATCAAACACCCTTAAAAACACCCTTTTACTGGCCTGAAGAAATAGACCCCTTCTGCAAAGACTATTTTGAGAATAAAGGATTCGAAAAATCATGGAACTCCATTAGCGATCATTCCAAAACAACAAAATCTAGAAATAAAAAATTCTTGAACCAATTATCTGGCAATGCCGTAGTGCTCTACCTAAACCAAGAAAGAGAGCGGAACAGCACCAATATTGCGCTTTACCAAGAAATAAAACAGCTGTTCAAATGGTATAATCATGCGAGCAGCGAAACAGCTGACCCCCTTGAAGAACTAAAAATAATAGAGCTAAATAATCAAGTAAATTTCCTTCCTAAATTTAGTCGCTAAAGCTCCCTTATTGTGGCTACTTTTGCAGCGCATGTTAAGTTTTTCATTAAGCGACGCTGAACAATGGGACGCTAAAGATCCGTTAAATAAGTATAGGGATCAATTCCATGTACCTAAGGTAAATGGAGAAGAGAGTATCTACCTGTGCGGAAATAGCTTAGGCCTCATGCCCAAAACAGCAAAAAAATACCTCGAACAGGATTTTAATGATTGGGCTGAGTTAGGCGTAGAAGGGCATTTTAAAGGACAATCTCCTTGGTTCCATTACCATAAGTTTTTAACGGAACAAACCAGTAGATTGGTTGGGGCATTGCCTCTAGAAGTAGTCGTTATGAATCAACTTTCCGTTAATCTACACTTGCTGCTTACCAGTTTTTATAAGCCAAACAAACAGCGATTTAAGATTGTCATGGAGGCTGGTGCTTTTCCATCAGATATGTATGTTATTGAGACTCAATTAGGCTTAAACAATATCCCCTTAGCAGACGGATTAATTGAAATTTCGCCCAGAACAGGAGAACATAGCCTAAGGCAAGAGGATATTGAACAGGTCTTAGAGGAACATAAAGAGGACATCGCACTGGTTTTCTTTAGCGGGGTTCAATACTACACAGGTCAGACTTTTGATATAGAGAAGATCACGAAAAAAGCCCGCGAGATTGGTGCTGTTTGTGGATTTGATCTCGCCCATGCTGCGGGAAATATTCCCCTCAAACTTCATGAATGGGGCGTAGATTTTGCCGCTTGGTGCAGCTACAAATACCTAAATAGTGGGCCTGGAAATGTGAGTGGCGTTTTTATACATGAGAAAAATTTTAACACCTATCCCATGCGATTGGCTGGCTGGTGGGGGCATAAAGAAGATGTACGCTTTGAGATGAAAAAAGGATTTATTCCTGAACCGGGTGCCGCTGGTTGGCAACTGAGCAACGCTCCAGTTTTTGGAATGGCCGTACACAGAGCTTCTTTAGATTTATTTGACGAGGTTGGAATGGCCTTATTGTCCAAAAAAAGCAATGCACTTACCCAAATGATGAGGAAATTATTGACGGAGGTTTTATCCATTCAAAATTCCGATTTATTTCAGATTATAACTCCAGTAAATGAGGCAGGAGCTCAACTCTCATTGCTTACTAATAACAGCGGGAAAAAACTCTTTGAACACCTAGAAAAAAATGGAGTCATTTGCGATTGGCGAGAACCCAATGTAATACGAATGGCTGCCGTTCCCTTTTATAACTCCATGACTGATGTTGTGCGATTAGCTCAAGCTTTCTTAAGCTTTAAATAAATGAAAAAGAATATTCGCACCCTCAATATAGAACAAATGCAAACCCTTCTCAAAGAGTTGGGCGAACCCGCCTTTAGGGCCAAACAAATTCGAGAATGGCTTTGGTATAAGGGCGTTTCGGAGTTTAGCTCCATGCGAAATCTGCCTAAATCTCTTTTAGAGAAACTAGATGAATCCTACCATATTCCGAAAACCAAAATATACACAGAACAGGTCAGTACGGATGGAACCATTAAACTTGGATTTGAGCTAGATGATAAAAATAAAGTAGAAGGAGTGATTATCCCTTCCATGGGAAGATATACCGCCTGCATTAGCAGTCAAGTGGGTTGCAGTTTAGACTGTACCTTCTGCGCCACAGGGTTTTTAAAGAGAGAACGTAACTTAACAGCAGGGGAAATCTTTGATCAGGTAAATCTCATTAATGCTATTACCATGGAACGATTCAATCAGAAATTAGATAATATTGTGTTTATGGGAATGGGCGAACCCATGCTCAATTATGCCAATGTAATTGAATCCATAAAAATAATGACGGATATGAAAGGCTTAGGTTTTAGCGGTCGCCGCATTACTGTGAGTACCTCAGGAATCTCCAAAATGATTGTAAAATTGGCAGATGAAGAACTAGGCTGTCGCTTGGCCCTTAGCTTGCATGAAGCCAATAATGAAGCGCGCAGCCGCATTATGCCTATTAATGATTCCAATCCACTGGAAAGTCTGGCGGAATCTCTTACGTATTGGTACAATACTACTAAATCAAGACCCACCTTAGAATATACTGTAATAGAGGACGTAAATGATCAATCCAGCAACTCAGATGATTTGATTCGCTTTGCCAAACAATTTCCATGTAAAATAAACCTCATCGAATACAATCCCATTATCCAAGCTGATTTTAAACCGACTGAAGGGGATAATTTAGAGGCTTTTGCAAAAAAAATTGAAGAAGCTGGTTTAATTGTAAATATTAGACGCAGCCGGGGAAAAGATATTGATGCGGCCTGTGGACAGCTTATAAACAACAATTAATCAGGGGAAACCCACCACTTTACCATCCAACATACCAGAAAGAAACGCGCCGCATGCGCTCTTTTTTCACAGACCTGCAATTTCGTCATGTATAGCGAATAGAGGCCTGGTTTTTGAAGTATATTTGCCACAATAACCATGGCAAATTCACCATTTAAAATTATATCTAAGCTTTTTGGAGGCAGTCAAGCCGAAAAGGAAATCAAAAATGCACAACCTAAAGTAGATGAAATCAACGCATTTTATGAAGAATTCCATTCATTAAGCAATGATGAATTACGAAATAAAACCAAGGAGTTTCAAGAAATAATTAATACCCACCTGAGCGAAGTTGATCAGGAAATAGAGGACTTAAAAAAGCAAGCGGCTGAAACAGATGACGCTAACTCTGAAGAAAAAGACGAGCTATACAACCAAATAGATGCCTTAGAGAAAAATAGAAATGAGCAATTGGAAGAGGTGCTTGAAACCATTCTGCCTCAAGCTTTTGCTACCGTAAAACAAACTGCTAAAAGGTTTACCGAGAATAAAGCCATTGTTTCTAAAGCAACTGAACTGGACAAGGAATTGGTTCTTAGTAAGGAACATTTGGAAATAAGCGGAGAAGAGGTAACCTACCACAACACCTGGAAGGCTGCTGGTGCTGATATTGAATGGAACATGATTCATTACGATGTACAGCTTATTGGAGGTATGGTTTTGCATAATGGAAAAATTGCGGAGATGGCTACAGGAGAAGGAAAGACACTGGTTTCTACCCTGCCTGCATACCTTAATGCGCTCGGAAAACGAGGCGTTCATTTAGTTACGGTAAACAATTACTTGGCTACTCGTGATTGCGAGTGGAATGCTCCAATTTTTAACTTTTTGGGCTTAACAGTAGATTGTTTAGAGTACCACCGACCTAATAGTGCAGAAAGAAGAGAAGCGTATTTGGCAGATATTACCTACGGCACCAATAATGAGTTTGGCTTTGACTATTTGCGCGACAATATGGCGCATGGCTTGGAAGATCTGGTTCAACGGAAACATCACTACGCCATGATTGATGAGGTGGATAGTGTTTTAATTGACGATGCAAGAACTCCGCTTATTATTAGTGGGCCTACTCCTAAAGGAGATGACCAACAGTTTATCTCATTAAAGCCTCAAATACAGCAATTGGTGGATGCACAAAAGAAGTTATTTATTACCCTTTTAAACGATGCAAAAAAGCTGATTGCTGATGGGAATACCGGATTTAAAGAAGGCGAAGGCGGACTGAGCTTATTTAGAGCATTTAGAGCATTGCCTAAAAATAAGGCCTTAATTAAGTTTTTAGGGGAAGCAGGAATGCGAACCTTACTTACCAAAGTTGAAAACAACTATTTGCAAGATCAACAAAAAGAAATGCCGCAGGCAGATTTGCCTTTGTTCTTTACCATTGATGAAAAAACCAACTCGGTAGATTTAACCGACAAGGGAATTGACCTGATAACCAAAGGAGAAGAAGATGCCAACTTCTTTATTATGCCCGATGTAGGTTCTGACATCGCAGATATTGAAAAAGGCCCGGGATCGGATGAAGAAAAAGCAACCCGAAAAGAAGAGGTCATGAACAACTTCGCTGTCAAAAGCGAGAGACTGCACAGCATTCAGCAATTGCTCAAAGCATATGCCCTGTTTGAACGCGATCAAGAATATGTTTTGATGGACGGCAAGGTGAAAATTGTAGATGAGCAGACCGGTCGTATCATGGAGGGCCGTAGATATAGTGATGGATTGCACCAAGCCATAGAGGCCAAGGAGAATGTTAAGGTAGAGGCTGCCACCCAAACCTATGCTACCATTACCCTTCAAAACTATTTCCGTATGTATCATAAACTATCGGGTATGACAGGTACGGCTGAAACTGAAGCGCAAGAATTGTGGGATATTTACAAACTTGGAGTGCAAGTAATACCCACCAATCGCCCTATCCAACGGAAGGACATGGACGATTTGGTTTATAAATCCACCCGAGAGAAATTTAATGCAGTTATTGATGAGATTGGTGAACTTACGGCTGCCAAAAGACCGGTTCTTGTAGGTACTACCTCCGTAGAAATTAGTGAAGTGCTGGCTCGTATGTTAAAACTGCGCGGCATAAAACACAATGTATTAAATGCAAAGCAACATCAGCGTGAGGCACAAGTAGTAGCCGAAGCGGGATACGCAGGTGCCGTAACGATTGCCACAAACATGGCTGGTCGTGGAACAGATATTAAACTGAGCGATGAGGTTAAGGAAGCCGGTGGTTTGGCCATTATAGGTACCGAAAGACACGAAAGCAGACGGGTAGACAGGCAGTTACGTGGGCGTTCTGGACGCCAGGGTGATCCTGGAAGCAGTCGTTTTTATGTATCCTTAGAAGATGATCTTATGCGAAAATTTGGCGCCGAAAAGGTGAGCAAAATGATGGATAAGATGGGCTATAAAGAAGGAGATGTTATTGAGCATCGCTGGATGACTAAGACCATTGAACGAAACCAGAAACGAATGGAGCAAATGAGTTTTGGGGTTCGTAAGCGATTGCTGGAGTACGATGATGTAATGAACCAGCAGCGTACCAATATCTATAAAATTAGAAAGAATGCGCTAACCGGAGACCGCCTGAGTATTGACCTTAGAAACATGATGTTTAATTGGTGTGCTGAGAATGTTGGCATGGCTAAAGAGGATGGAGATTATGAGGGGTTTAAATTTGAAACGCTGCGCTCATTGGCTGTAGAGCCTCCCTTTACGGAGGAGGAGTTTAATGCCTTGAAGGAAGATGAATTGGTAAACCAAATGTTTGACTCCCTCAATCTAAATTACAAGCAAAAATGGGATCGGATTGCGGAACAGGCCGTTCCTGTATTTAAAAATATTCGTGAAAAGGAAGGCGAACGCATCGAAAATGTGCTGGTTCCCCTTACGGATGGCATCAACCAGTTTCAGATTGCTGCAGGCATGCAAGAGGCTTTGGATACGGGCTGTAAATCGATTATCAAAGACATGGAGAAAATTATTACCCTCCAAGTAATTGACGAGGAATGGAAGGAACATTTGCGCGAATTGGATGACCTTAAACAAAGTTCTAACAATGCATCTATTGAGCAAAAAGACCCTATTTTAATTTATAAGATTGAGAGTTTTAAACTCTTTGGAGCCATGCTTAACCGAGTTCAAGGTAAAATATTGAGCTATTTATTCCGCAGCCAAATACACTCAGGCGAGGAAGTAAGCGAGGCCAAGCAAAGCCCAAAACGCATGGATCCAAAAGTAACCACAAGCCGCGAAAATGTATTGGATCAAGCAGATAACAACCGCGAGGCTATGGAAAATCAGAGCCGCCAAAGAGCCCCTCAGGCTCCCTTAAAAAGTGATCCCAAAGTAGGTAGAAACGACCCTTGCCCCTGTGGAAGCGGCAAGAAGTTTAAGCAATGCCACGGGAAGATGGGCTAAACTTATAGGCCGTTTAGAGGCAGAAAATTCCCTTTGTTCTTTTGCTTCAAGCCTTTGAGGTAGGGCTAAAGTTATAATTATTTGGCTAACTTTGTGTCTTACAGAATGGCTGGCCTTAAAAAATTTATTTCAGATACTGCTATTTATGGCCTAAGCAGCGTTGTTGCCCGATCTGTAAGCTTTCTCCTGGTTCCATTATATACGAGTAAACTGCCCAGCGCAGGGGCCTATGGCGTTGTTTCTATCATGTTCAGCTTTTGCACTTTTCTCAATGTGCTGCTGACTTTTGGAATGGAAACCACCTTTTTTAATTTTGCCAGACAAAGCGATAATCCAATTTCTGTATTTTCTGCAGCCCTCCGTTGGGTGGGCAGCCTTGCCTTAATTTTAGTGGCTTGCGGCTTTGCCTTTGACCAGTCTATTATGAATTGGATTGGTTATCCTGAACATCCTGAATATGCCAGATATTTCGCTTTGATTATAGCTACAGATGCTCTGGTTGCTATTGCGCTTAGTAAAATGCGCTATGATCAGAAACCCTGGAAATTTGCGGCCATTCGCAGCTCAAACATTGCGGTTAATGTAGGGCTTAACCTATTTTTTATTATCCTTTGCCCCTTTCTAATAGGCCTAGGGTATGATTGGCCTAAATCCATCTACCATTCCGAGCACCTGGTTTCGTATATTTTTATTAGCAACTTAATCGCTAGTTTTTCTAGCTTTATTCTTCTTTTACCCTCCTTTACCAGCATTTTTCATAAACCGGATAATGGGCAAATTAAACGAATGCTCTTTTATGCGACACCACTAGTTATTGCAGGTTTTGCAGGTATGATTAATGAAACCATGGATCGCATCTTACTAAAGAAACTGATGCCTGTTGAATTGGGCGATTCGGAAGCGGGTATTTATACCGCTTTTTACAAAGCGAGTTTAGTCATTACCATATTCTTGCAAGCATACCGATATGCAATTGAACCCATCCTTTTTAAATCCTCGGCAGGCGGCGATGATAAAAAGCAATTGGCACTGGCTACCAAATGGTTTACTTATGCCTGTGCAATTCTCTTTCTTGGTACCTTGCTGTTCTTGCCTGAGTTCAGTCGCTTAATCATTCGAAATGCGAACTATTTTAGTGATCCTAGAGGGTTGGAGATTGTACCCATTTTACTTACGGCTAATGTATTTTTAGGCTTATTTTTTAATGCGAGCATGTGGTATAAAATTAATCAACAAACCAAGTATGGCGCCCTCATAGCTATTGCAGGAGCTGCTATAACTTTAATTGGAAATTTTACATTTATCCCTAGCTATGGCTTTGTGGCCTGTGCATGGGTTACTTTAGTGGCCTACGCTTTTATGCTGCTTACTGCATTTGTTTGGGGACAGAAAGAATATCCCATTCCTTACGAGTTACACCGAATTATTCCCATTTTACTCCTATCCCTAGGTGGGTCTGCCTTAGTGCATTTGATGGATGCCAGTCGCTGGTTTAACATCCCTCTCTTATTGCTTGTTATGCTTTTTATCTATATTTTCGAATATCATGCAAAACCTAAATATTCAAATCGTAAATAAATCAAACAATCCTTTGCCCAAATACCAAACAGGACAAAGTGCGGGCTTGGACTTACATGCTTGGTTGGATGAGCCTATTGAAATAAATCCAGGGGAACGAACCATGATAAAAACCGGCCTATATATATCCCTTCCTGCTGGATATGAGGCACAAATAAGGCCTCGGAGCGGGTTGGCTTTTAAGCAAGGAGTAACGGTGATCAATTCGCCCGGCACCATTGATGCAGATTACAGGGGCGAAATAGGTATTGTTCTCATTAATCATGGGCAGCATTCCTTTGCTGTTAAGTCTGGTGATCGCATTGCTCAAATGGTTATTGCAAAGCATGAACAAGCTTTATGGAACGAGGTAGATAGCCTGGATGAAACCGCACGTGGAATCGGTGGATACGGAAGCAGTGGCATTTAACAGCCATGCTGTTAGCCCAATCTCTGAAAGATTTATTTTACCCTCCCTTATGTTTAAGCTGTAAGCAATGGCTCATTAAAGGGGAGAGCAGCTTATGCTTTGCTTGCCTCAGCCAACTTCCAGAAACACGGTATACCATCGATACCAAAAATCCAGTTGCACAAATCTTATGGGGACGTATACCCCTTAAGTATGCCTGTAGTTTTTTGATTTTTAATCAGCTGAATCGCACGCATGACATTCTTCACAACATCAAATACAAAGGAAATAAAGAACTAGCCAAATACTTAGGGAAGCACTATGCCACTGCTTATTTAAAACAACTAGAATTATTGAAAATAGATGAGATTATTCCCATACCTCTTCATCCCAGAAAAAAAAGAATACGCGGGTTTAACCAAGCCGAATACTTTGCACAAGGAATGGCAGAAATACTCCAATGCATTTGCAATACAGGCGGATTAAAGCGAAGGTCTTTTACTGCTACTCAAACCAAAAAAAGTCGTGCAGAACGTTGGGAGAATGTTCGTGAAGTATTTATTTGTACGACACCTGAGTTAGCGCATAAAAATATACTTTTGGTAGATGATGTAATTACTACAGGAGCCACCTTGGAAAGTGCTGCTTTAGCACTTCTCAAGAAAAAACCTAAGTCTATAGGAGTGATTACCTTAGCTTTCGCGAATGATTAATTTATTCCGTGAAATAAAAATAAAAACCTGTCATAGACCTAATAAAAATATTCCTAATCAATTGTACCTTTGCTTCAAGAAACAAAATATTTAGGATGAAATTAAAAGTTACCATTTTAAGCTTGATATGTAGCATGGCTTTTGGCCTTAATGCTCAAATAGGAGATATCGTCGGCACAAGTGTTCCGCAATACATGGCCTCTGGAAGTAAAACAAGAATGCCTGTTATAGCCAAGGCCCTTATTACTGGGCTATTGCCAAACACAGAATACCAATATCTAATTAGGGGATACAGAGCCAGTGACATTAGCTCGACCAACCTAGTTAAAGGTGCAGGAAATCCATTGTATATTAAAGATAATGGTAAAGTAAAATACTTTGCAGGTTCGGTAAGTTTTAAAAATGGCGCTACACAAGATACCTTTACCACAAATGGTTTTGGCGATTATGAGGGATGGTTTGGTTTAGTAAATACTGGAAACAGTAGATTTAGCAATGGAAACGCGGTTTATTTGGCGGTAACAGCGATTGCAATAGGCCTACCTGACACGCAAACCCTGCACATCTCAGATAGTATTACCGCCTTATCTTTTGGATCAGGAAGTACAAATGGAACGGGAATATGGGGTAAAAGTGAGGGTGATGCGCTCAATATCATCTCCCTATACGATGAATTAAATCCGATGGGAAGACCTCTGAGTAATGGTATTATACATGACATTAAAACAACCATAGCTAGTACCGTAGGTTTTTATAAAAATGATGTAGAAGGACAAGCGGGCCGTTGGGCTGCAATTATACCAAATAATTTAAGCAAAGGCGTGCGAACCATTTCACGTTTTGAAAATGGTACGAACGAAGCGATCTACAGCAGCATAGACTCTAATGGCGTTTGGGGAGTGAGTGCTATAGATACGAAAAGTCCAAGTGGTGGTACAAACGCCATTGAGTTGGGCTTAGATGAGGCTGCTTTGGTTCCTCCTAGCATTGAATTCCTGTCCTCTACAAGTTCTACTTCTGAAAATGAAACAAGTCATACCGTATACTTTCAAAGAAAGTACAGCAATGACTTTGACCACAGCGTAAGAGTTCGAGTAGCCGGTAATACTGCTACGAATGGAGATGACTACACACAAATAAACCCCCGAAGGATTCGCTTTGGTCCGGGTAATACAGCCTTAGATTCCCTCACAATTACTCTTACGGATGATAATTCCGTGGAGGGTGATGAAGATATTGTTTTTTCTTTGGATAGTGCAGAGCTCTGTGTTATTGGATCAAAAAAAGCACATATTGTTACTATTGCCGATAATGACATCGCCTATTTATCATTGGTAGATAACGTTGTTTTGGTGGATGAAGCAGACGGGAAAGCAGATGTGAGAATAGCCATTGCTACAGGAATAAACCCGGTGAGTAGTGTTAAGCTTTCTGTTCTTTCTAAAGCAAGCCACACCAATATTCCATCGGAATTCAAAGTAAGTTCCATCAATAAGAATGATACCACCTTTACTATTGGAAAAAGTGGGAGTGCCGATACTGTTACCATTAGCACTCAAGTTTTCGAGGACATCATTGGAGATTTAAACGATACCATTGTTTTACGCATTGAGCAACTGAGTGGAGTTGGTATTTTAAAAGATAGCACCATGACGGTTGTTATTAGAGATAATGACGGCCCATCAATTTTAGGTTTTGTAGGGTCTAGTGCAACCGTTCAAGAAGATGATGACTCTTTTGAACTAAAAGTAGCTGTAATTGATCGTAAAGGGGTTCTTTCTGACTTTGCAGTAGCTCACCTGAGTGATGTATCTACCTCATCGCAAGGTTTAGATTTTACCTATCCAACGGCTAGAATATTTAGCTTAGATGGGAACAATCCTGACACCTTTGTTTTTAAAATAGCATTGAAGGATGATGAAATATACGAGGGCAATGAAACGGCTGTTTTTGGCTTTTCTAACTTAAATAAATCAGCTTTTAATAGCAATGATACCTTTGTTGTTAACATATTAGAGAATGATAGAGAGTACTTCCAACTAAGTAAAGTAAATGTTCAAAATGCAGCAGAGGGGGTAGCCGATTCTTTAGGAAAGAGAATTCGCGTTTCAGGAACGGTGTATGGGATTAATACACGAACCAGTGGAATGGGGTTCACCTTCAGAGATTTTAGCGGCGGTCTTGGAGTTTACAGCCCAAGAAACACTTATGGATATACGGTTGCCGAGGGAGATTCTATCTTAATGGAAGGTAGATTAAGTCAATTTGCAGGAAATGCACAATTGGATTTCGTAGATACTGTAATTGTACTTAAAAAGAATGCAATGCTCAAAACAGCAACTGTGGTGGCTACCGTTTCTGAAGCTACAGAAAATGATTTAGTTAAATTTAATACTGTTAAATTATACGATCCGTCACAATGGCCATCAACAGCTATGGCTACAAATAAATTTGCGAATGTTATTGTTGAGCATACCGATGGTTCCTATGATACCTTAAACATAGATTCTGAAACGGATATTGATGGAACATCCGCACCTGTGGGTTACTTTAATGTTACCGGAATTGCCAGTCAATTGGACTTTTCTAAACCATACACAACGAGATATTTGTTAAACCCAAGACGCTTGAGCGACTTTGAAGCCAGCGTTCTTCCTAAAATCACGTTTACTAAAACAGCAGATACCATTAGTGAAAGTCAAACCAGCTATGGCATCGTATTAAATGTAGCTCCTGTTACAGAGAGTTTTACTGCAGAAGTAGTTATTGCAAGTACGGATGCATTAAACCCCGGAGATCATACTTTTAGCACTCAAACAGTGAATGTTGTGAATGGAACAAGTAATTATAACCTCTCTGTTCCCTTAGCAGATGATAATGTTTCTGATGGAATCAAGTACATCACGTTTGCGATACGAAATATTTTTGGAGCAGGTGAGACGGGTGCTGATTCTACCTTAACCTTAGTTATTAAAGATGATGAGCCCACCTCTGTAAATACCATTGCAAAGGCAGGAATTAAATTATTTCCCGTTCCAACAACAAATACAATTACTGTAAATAGCCCATTGGAAATGTCTAGCATTCAAATTTATGCTTCTAGTGGACAGCTTGTTCACACCCTTAAGGTAAAAAAGACATCTACCCAAGTAGACGTTTCAACCCTTTCTAATGGCTTATACCACATTCAAATTGAGCTAAATGATGGCTTGATATACAATGGAAACTTTATAAAGGAGTAAGCACAACTTACAATAAAAAAAGGCGGCCAATGGCCGCCTTTTTTTTGGAATAGTTTTTACCCCTATGTTTTTTTTAAAATCAGAAATACAAAAAAAGCAGGCCTCCTTTGTATCGGATAGACCTGCCCTAATCACAATTAATAAGTTAAAATAAATTACAAGCTCCTATGAGAGCCATCACAATAAGGAGGGTTTTTTGTTTGCTTACACATACAAATGGCGGCCGTTTTCGTCTCCTCTGCTTTAAATACTTTTGGAACCATTGTACCGCCCTGATGCGTACCATTACACCATGGCTGGTTCTCTGATTTACCACAAGCGCAATAAGCATATGTTTTGCCTTCTTCCAATGTTTCCATTTGAGGGCGTTTGCCGGCAATAATTGGCTGATCCATTATTTCGTTGCAGTTAAATCTATTTTAAAACCAATTTCATTATCGATCAGATAATCTACTGGAACACCTTCTGATCCTTCTAAATGATAGCTTAGACCCCAGTTTGTGCGATCTACCGAAAAGTTCTCAGAGACAATAGCTACAGCATCTTCTTTTAGCGTAACATTGGCTTTAAAAGTGATGCTTTTGGTTGAATCTAACATGGTTAAGTTACCGGTTACTTTAGAATTAAATTCACCCTCAATGGCCTCTATACCCGTTAATTCGAATGTTGAATTTGGGTACATTTCTGTTTTAAAGAAATCCTGACCTAACAAGTGACTCGTTAATTTGCCTATTTTTTCATCTCCCTCAGGGAAATTCTCTACCGTTAAGGAAGACATATCTACCGAAACTTTTGCATTGGTTAAAGCTCCATCTGTTACTGAAAAGGTCGCTTTATTGAAGAATATTTTACCAAATCGTTCCTGTACTCCTCCCAAATGAGAAGCTTTCCAGCTCATGGAACTCCCCTCTTTAATCGTTTCATAAGTAACAGTCGCATCGGTTTGAATTGTTTCAACCGCTGCTGCGTCTGATGTTTCTGCTTTTTCTCCTTTGCCTCCGCAAGAAGCAAACATTGCTGCAATAGCAATGACTGGTAATACTAATTTTTTCATTGAGAGCAAAGATGTCATCAGCCCCATAGCTCTGCATTAATGTAGATTAAGAAATATTGATTTAGCTATTTCCTTTATTTTGAGACTTCACTTTACTTAAAGCCTCGGGTGTAATACCCAAATACGAGGCAATCATTCGCTGAGGAACACGCTGAACAATTTCGGGGTATGTTTCTATGAAATGATCATAGCGTTCAATCGCAGATGCGCTCATTAGCATAGTAATTCGCCTTTGCAATACGGAAAGTCTCTTTGAGAACTTATCTAAATGATCTGAGATTAATGCTCCTTTTTCGGTAACGCAAACTTCAGAATCTTCAATCGCATCAATGAACAACTCACTGGGACTATCATAAATATTATCTGCTATGAACCAGCCTTCGGGAGCAAATAGAAAAATGTGTTCTTTTCCCTTTTCATCTATGGTATAACCGCGCAGCAGGCCTCTCTTCACTTCATATAGCTTAGGATTGGACTCCCCAGCTACTTCTATTATGGATCCTTTTTTAATATGAATATGCTTGGGTTCCTGCAAACGATTAGTGCTTTCAATTACAAAATTAGTTTAAATGAATTACTTCTTGCCTTATTAAAATATTGCCGGCTTCTCTTTGAAATAAAAATCAGTCGTTTTTATAAAACCTATCCCCCATTTAACTGTTACTTTGCTAAATATTTAAAGCGTTTATTAATGGATAAAATTGAATTTATAGAAAATGAAATATCTGCATTGAGAAATCAACTTCAAACCCATGCTCTATATGAAAATTTAGGGCATATTGAAGATATTAAAACCTTCATGGAAAACCACGTTTTTGCCGTTTGGGATTTCATGTCCCTGCTCAAAAGCCTTCAGGCGGAACTGACTAATGTTAAAACACCTTGGACTCCTTCTAAAAATCCAACCCTTTCACGATTTATAAATGAAATTGTTCATGGCGAAGAAAGCGATGTGAATGAATTAGGGGAGCCAAACAGCCATTTTGAAATGTATTTGGATGCCATGAATCAAGTTAATGCAAGTACAGATGAGATATTGGCTTTTACCACCTTAATCAAATCTGGCAAATCGGTGGATGATGCTTTGAATGAAATAACGATTGATGCGCGAGTGGCGGACTTTGTACGCTTTTCGTTTTCAGTCATTCATACTGGAAAAGCACATCAGGTAGCTTCTGCCTTTACTTTTGGAAGAGAGGATGTGATTCCTGATATGTTTATTGAGATTCTGAAAAATGCAGATGCTGAAAACAGTCGGTTTAATAAACTCAAATATTATTTAGATAGACATATTGAACTGGATGGAGATGAACACGGCCCCCTTTCGCTAAAAATGGTTTCGGAATTATGTGGCACTGATGAGGTAAAGTGGGATGAGACCTTACAGATTGCAAAGCGGTCTTTGGAGAAGAGAATTTCTCTGTGGGATGCGATAGCCGAACAAATTGGAAAACTAAACCCGGCCTAAGTTGTTGTTTTAGGGCTTGGAGAATTCATTAGAAATAAGAGATTTAGACCGAATTATTGAAATGGCTTGGGAGGATAGAACCCCCTTTGAAGCGATTGAATTTCAATTTGGCGTTTCGGAAGCACAAGTCATAAAATTGATGCGCAAAGAACTTAAACTGAGTTCTTTTAAACTCTGGCGTAAAAGAGTGAATAGCGGAGTAAGTCAAAAGCATTTAAAGAAAAGAAGCGCGGACATTAACCGATTTGCTTGTTCCAGGCAAAAAAGCATCTCGAACAATAAAATATCAAAACGATAAATTTTCCTACAGACATAGCGTCCATTGAGGATCGTCTAAACACTATCGATCCTGCTCGATACGGGTCTACCCGCAATCATAAAGATGGGGCTGTTACCTATTTAAGTCCGTATATATCGCGGGGTGTTATTTCAACCAAACAAGTTTATTTGCACCTCAAGCGTTTGGATTTGCCTTGGTACAAGATTGAAAAATTAATTCAAGAGCTTGCTTGGAGGGATTATTGGCAGCAGGTTTGGATTGAAAAGAAAGAAGGCATTAAACAGGATTTAAAAAATCCGCAATACCCTATTTCAAACCATCAAGTTCCGAAGGCCATTGTGAAGGCCCAAACGGGGATTGAAGCGGTAGATGAGGCCATAGAAGAGTTATATAAAACTGGATACATGCACAATCATATGCGTATGTATGTAGCCTCTATTTGCTGCAATATTGCCCACTGCCACTGGTTAGTTCCTGCCTTATGGATGCATAGCAATTTGCTAGACGGAGACTTGGCAAGCAATCACCTAAGTTGGCAATGGGTGGCCGGTGCTTTTTCTAATAAAAAGTACTTCGCCAACCAAGAAAACATCAACACCTTCTTTAACAGTTCGCAAAAAAACACCTTTTTAGACGTGGAGTATAGCGCATTTCCTGATTTAGAAATTCCCCATGAATTGATCCCTGCTCAGGCATTGGATGTGGATACTATACTGCCCAAAGTACCTAAACCCATTCTGGAAAATCAAAAATCTACCCTCATATACAATTACTATAATTTGGATCCATATTGGCATAAAAACGATGATGTGCAGCGCATATTTTTACTTGAACCCTCCTTTTTTAAGGAGCACCCCATCAGCCAAAAATGCCTTGATTTTGCAATTGAACTCAGTAAAAACATTGAGGGGATGCAGCTCTTTATAGGCGAGTTTGCAGCCTTGCAAGAAATGATTGATGTGTCCTATATAGTGTATAAGGAACACCCCACAAACGGCCACTATAATGGCGTAGAAGAACCTAGGGAATGGTTAAGCAGCGTTTCTAGCTACTTCTCTTCCTTTTTTAAGTTCTGGAAAAAATGTAAAAAAGAGCTGTAATCATTCCTGTGCGCTTAAACTAAATGCGATTGGATTTTGTTTGTCTTTATGCGAGGAGATGCCCATGCGATTACAAAAAGAAGATATAGAAAAACTGGAACGGAAATATAGATTGAATCTCATCAATTCTATTTCTGGCATAAAGCCTGCAAATCTTATTGGAACTCAATCTTTAAAACAGGAGGACAATGTGGCTATATTCTCATCGGTCGTGCATTTAGGTTCAAGTCCGGCCCAATTGGGATTTATTATGCGTCCTCAGGGTCAATCTCCAAGAGATACCTACTCTAACATACAAGAAACGGGATATTATACCATTAATCACGTTTCTAAGTCCTTTATTAAAAAGGCCCATTATACCTCTGCCAAACTGGAGAAGGGAGTCTCTGAATTTGAAGCAATGAACATAGAAAAGGAGTTTATTGATGACTTTAAAGCCCCTTTTGTGAGGGACAGCACGGTTAAAATAGGAATGAAACATCTGGAGAGCGTTCCACTGCCCAATGGTTCTATTTTCGTAATAGGAAGCGTAGAGCTGCTCGTTCTTCCCGAGGGCTCCATTAATACTTTAGGCCAATTGGATTTAGAAAGCTACGAATGTGCGGGGATTGCAGGATTAAATACCTATTACGGGCTTACTAAACTGGACGATTTCCCCTATGTAAGAGTGAATGAATTGCCTGATTTTAAATGAAAAAACGTGAACTCCCCACGAAAGTATGCCTGGTGTGCAATAGAGCGTTTGCCTGGCGCAAAAAATGGGAAAGAGATTGGGCTCATGTAAAATATTGCAGCGAAAAGTGCCGCAGGAACAAGCCCTAAAGTTTCTTTTTCGATTTGAGAAGGGAAACTAAAGAACAGGAAAGTATAACATTAAGCTATATTCCATTGAGCAAATAAGCAATACATTGGGTGTAAGCATAAATCATTAGCCTATCTTATTCACTTTCTCTATATTTGTTCAAACGAAAAAAACAAAACATATTATGGGAAAATTATTATCACCAAAGAATGTACTAAGCCTGATTGGAGGCGTAAGCTTAATTGAAGGCATAGGCTTTTATTTTGGAGCCGAAACAATCACCACACAGGCCTTTCCTGCATCGTATTTAGAAGGCGGAGGGAAACTCGTAGGAATCCTTATGCACCAGGCTTTGGCATCTGCGGTTTTTGCTATGGGAATGATTATTCTCGCTGCCAGAAATTTAGATATTTCTGCTGCTAACAAAGTTCTAAAAGGAGTGGGTTTCGCTTTTATTGTTTTCCTTGCGAGTGGCTTGGTTCACCTTTTTACCACAGATATAACCCCTCCTATGCCGGCCTTAGTTCTAATGGCTGTTTTTATTTTCTTGTCATTTTACACGGCAAGTAAAAAAGCAGAATAGTCTAATTCTTAAACAGTATTCCTTTACATTTGTTTCCTATGCAAGGAATATTTTATGCTGAGCTGATTTAGAACAGTCCTGAAAAAGAGCACTGCTTTTGCTATATTATTCCTACTTTCGAAAGTATAAAAAGAGTACCACATCATGAGTTTTTTAAATGCCGAATGGCGAAAACTAGCCTTTGCAAACTACCGCATCGATCCGAGTGTTCTTAAAGCGCATGTTCCACCGGGAACAGAGCTGGATTTATGGAATGGCCAATGCTATATAAGTTTAATTGGTTTTATGTTTACGAATACCAAACTACTGGGATTCAAAATTCCTTTTCACACCACTTTTGAGGAGGTGAATTTGCGATTTTATGTTAAGCGATTGGATCATGGTGTTTGGAAACGCGGTGTGGTTTTTATTAAAGAAATTGTTCCTAAACCCGCACTTAGCTTTGTTGCAAATACCATTTACAAGGAGCATTATGAGACCTTGCGCATGCGACACCAATGGGATGAGAGCGCGACGGAACGAACCGTGCAGTACCAGTGGAGAAAGAAAAAGCAATGGCAATCCTTTCAGGTGGTTGCGGACTTAAACGCTTCGGAAATTGAAGAAGATAGTGAAACTGAATTTATAACAGAGCATTATTGGGGCTATGCTAAGGTGAATGAAGAGTTCTCTAATGAATATGAAGTAACACACCCCAGATGGCAACAGTACCAAGTAAGAAGTCACGAAATAGATACGGACTTTGGCTTGGTTTATGGAGAAGACTTCGCATTTTTAAATGCCATGAGTCCCACATCAGTAATGCTTGTAGAGGGTTCCGAAATAACGGTGGAGGGAAAGAAAAAAATTAGTTGAATGAGTAACGATATTCACTTAAGAAGTATTTGTATTAGTTTTACCCAAATGATTAATAGAGTAGGCATGAAGAGATTCAAATTAAAAAACTTCTTCTTTTATATAGCAATTGTTTCACTGGTATTTACAAGCAGCTGTGGAGATAATAAAAATGAACTCCTGCGCTGCAATACGCCTTGGAGCGAACGAACAGATAATCAAAAGTTAATTGGGTGCTGGTGCAACAAAAAAAATGGACCAAACGCCGGAAGAACGGTCGTATCTAGGACGATGAAATTTCAAGACAAGCTCTGCTTTTACTCTGATGCAACCATGGCAGAATTTTTTGTATCATACTCCTACATAAACACCAGCGACGAAAGCGACCAAGGCACTAATATTTCCGTTCGCGATGGTAAATTGAGCTATGTTTCGAAAGAGCGTGGACTAAAAGAATATCCCATTCAAATTTTTGAGGATAAACTAATCATCTCAGGAAAAAGTGTATTTGGGGGAGATGTATTTACGAGATGCCGTTAGGGCGATTTCCTCTGAACCAAACACCATAACAGAAAACAGAGTTTATACCATAGACTAAAGCAAATTAAAATGGATATGGTTCTGATTGTGGCTTCCATCGCAAGAATAACCACTTACATATTATATAATTCCATCCGCACTAAGCCCTTTGTGCATTAAGTCTTCATCGAAGAGCCTTTCCAAAATACGATCAATCGCGACCCCATCACATATACCTCGTGAGTTCTGAATTTCACATTGAGAAAGCGCTTTGGAAGAGGAAAAAACAACTCTTGAATCTCTGTTTTTGTTTACTTTTTTAGTGTTTTCTCAACTTTATCTAAAACATTAATGCAACATTGTTGCATTTACAGATGCAATGATTAATTTTGTCACTTTATTGCATTACGCAGTTATAATGGAAATTATTACGTTAAAAATAGACAAAGTTGGAATAGTTGCAAGTCTACTATGCATGGCACACTGCATTGCAACACCATTCCTGTTTTTAGCCAAAGCATGCACAACATCTTGCTGTTCAGCCTCCCCAAATTGGTGGGCTTCATTAGATTTTGTTTTTCTTTTAGTTTCATTTTATGCAATATATCAATCAAGTAAAAATGCCTCTAAAGCTTGGCAAAAAATCGCCATGTGGGCCTCTTGGGGGGGCTTAACGACCCTATTATTAAACGAAACATTCAATGTAATTTCTGTTTTTGAATATGCTATTTATTTTCCTGCCATAATGCTTGTTGTACTGCATATCTACAACCTAAAGTATTGTCCATGCAAAACAGACAATTGATGCAAAAATTAAGATATAAAAATAATCCAATGATAAAAAAACTACCCGTGACCGTTTTAAGCGGTTTTTTAGGAGCAGGGAAAACAACTTTACTCAACCATATTCTTCACAATAAAGAGGGCTTAAAAGTAGCAGTAATTGTAAATGATATGAGCGAAGTAAATGTAGATGCAAGACTTGTTGATGAGCAAAATACACTTTCGCGAACCGAGGAGAAATTAGTAGAAATGAGCAACGGTTGCATCTGTTGCACCCTGCGAGAAGATTTAATGATAGAGGTAGAAAAATTAGCCAATGAAGACCGGTTTGATTATTTACTTATCGAAAGCACGGGGATTAGCGAACCCGTGCCAGTTGCCCAAACCTTTAGTTTTACAAGTGAAGATGGCGACATTGATTTATCAAAATTTAGCTACATTGATACCATGGTAACTGTGGTGGACTGCTTCAACTTTTTTAAAGATTTTGGGACAAATGAATTGCTCGTTGATCGTAAGTTAACCGATTTGGAAGGTGACGACAGAACAATTGTAAACTTACTGACCGATCAAATAGAGTTTGCTAATGTAATTATCCTAAATAAAACAGATTTGGTTATTCGTTCTTAACTCTTAGAACTAAAAAACCCCCATGATCAATGGGGGTTTTAGGTTAAATCGAAAAAGGTCGATTTGTTTCTTTGTGGAGCCGGAGGGAATTGAACCCTCGTCCGGAGAAGCGAACATCAAGCGCTTTCTACATGTTTAGCTTAGTTTAATAGAGCAGTGCAAGGAACTAAGCTATCCTTAACCCTACCCTTACCGACTTAATAATGTTCCACTCAATCGATATCGGAAGAACATACCCATGCGTGTCGACTGTCTCGATTCACCAACGGCACAGACAGAGCCGGTGGAGACAGATGGTAATGTACCTAATCACTCCGGATTAGGCAGCCATTGCAAAATTACTTTCGCCTCTTAAAAATGATGTATCGTTTTATTAAAGTGAAACCATACAAATCACTACATGCTTACACCGAATCCAACAACCCGTCAAATCCGATCGGCCCCAAAGAACTGGTCACAAAAATACGATTATTCTGCCCCTATTTAGTTATCCGAGGTCTTTAATCTTTTTAGAATCGCCTCGATTTGCCCGGGGAACTCCTGCAAAAAATCCGGCAATGCACTCACCTGGGTGTCAATTCTAAAGGTTTGTGTCTCCCCGCTATACTGAATAATCTGAACTAAATACCCACATTGATCTGCGCAATCGGGGCAACCAAAATCTTGGCTCTTCATATCAAACAATTCCGTAGGAATAATCCCATTAATCTCATTGGCCACATCACATTCCCCCTGACTTAAACCAATAGAAAAATCTACTGATTTAAGACCCTTGCGAATCAAATTGTTGCTCTTATCTGCGCGCGCATCATAAACATTAGGCCCTATGCGGTACAAGCTCACGCAATTGCCTTCGCAATGCCCACAAAAGCTACCAAATACAATATCCGGAGCAATAGGTTTGGGACCCTCACTTACAATATCTGCATCGTTCAAGGTTTCTTCCACCATGGAAGAGGGCTGAACATTCGATTTCTTTTGAGTATTGCAAGCAAAAACGGCTGCAACGGTTAGAGTTAGTAGAATTAAACGCATGGAGCAAAGATACATCCAAATAAAAAAGGCCGGACGTTTTTGGAAAAATCCTGTAAATGTAAGGATTTGGCCTCCTAAAAAACGCAACCGTCTAACGTCTCACCCGAAGGTAAAATCTCCACTTTGCAGCAGGTAAAAAAGCCTGGTTTTGCATATTAGGTTTAACCGGTAATTTAAAAATGTTGATTTTTCAAATCAGCGCCGACCTTTTAACAAAGGTACTTCAAACCCTAAAGAAGAAGAGGGCTTAAACCCCTTTTTTTGTAAAATTATTAGATGGGGTATTTTAGATGAGCCGTTAAAAGAGTTCCCACTCCATCATCTGCCGATCCCACCTTGTAATCCACTCTATTGATGGGCAATTGGCATAGTAATAACCTTTGGCCGTCTTGATTTACAACTCTGGCAGAAATTTCCACGGACTTGGTTGTCGATTTCATCGTAAAATCCCCCTTAATGGAATAGCTCCCATCTGCATTCTTAATAGTAGAGGTCGATTTAAATCGAATCTCAGGGTATTTGCCTACCTCAAAAAAGTCCTCGTTTTTTAAATGCTTATCCCGACCTGGATCTCCAGTTTGAATTGTATTTGCTTTGATGCAAATATCTATGCGTGTTTTACTCAAATCCGACTCATCAAAAACAACCGTTCCCTTAGGGTTTGCAAATGACCCTGTGGCAGACTCATCTTCCATGCTAAACGCGACCTGATGGTCTGCAATAGATGGAGCCGTGTACTTTTTAAATGAGAGTAAAGAGAGGATTGCGATAGACGCAAGACTGGAAAACAATAACTTCATAATCAAAGATACATTCAAAATTATAATCGCCTCTTCCACGAACGCTATTATTACTTATTTCTGATATTCGGGAATATGTATCTTTGCCCGAGATGAAAATCTTATTTCTACGATTTAGTTCCATTGGCGATGTGGTAATTACCTCAACCATTGTGCGCTGCGTAAGAAATAAATATCCCAATGCTTTTTTAGGCTTTGCAAGCAAAAAAGCATTTTCTTCCTTGGTTCAGCATAATCCACACCTAAACAAAGTACATCTATTGGATGATTCCTTTGATACCCTAGCACAGGAGATTAAAACGGAAGAATACACTCATGTGATTGATCTACACAAAAATCTGCGAACAAAACGCCTAAAACGTTCCATTCCGAAGGCTCAATGGTTTACATATGATAAACTTAACTGGCAAAAATGGCTCCTGGTTCGCCTTAAAATCAATAAACTTCCCGGTACGCATATTGTTGATCGGTACTTTGAAGCAATAGCCAAGTTAAATGTACTTTACGATGGATTGGGGATGGATTTTTACTTTCCGCCGTCTTTTACGTTAAAATCAAGCATTGCACTGCCCATTTCATATACTGTTTTTGCCATTGGCGGAACCTATGCTACGAAACGATTACCCATGGATAAAATAAAGGAACTTGCCTCTGTAATAACAGGTCCTTTAGTTTTAATTGGAGGAGCAGAGGATTGGGAGCGCAGCAAACATATCACAGGTGACAAATTAGTAAACCTTTGCGGGCAATTGGATCTCATAGAATCGGCTCATGTTGTAAAGCAATCCAATAAGGTCATTGCCCACGACAGCGGCTTTATGCATATTGCTGCAGCCCTAAACAAACCCCTCCTGAGTATTTGGGGAAATACGGTTCCCGATTTTGGCTTTTATCCTCTCTTAAAAGAGCATTCAGCTCCAGCTATGATCATAGAAAAGGGTTCTGATTTGAGCTGTCGCCCTTGCAGTAAATTGGGTTACGATGCCTGTCCAAAAGGACATTTTAAATGCATGAATCACTCCACGGATGAAATCATAAAAAAGCTTAATGCTTTAGCTGAATAATCTGAGTTCCTAGATTTGATTTTAACAAATAACTCGTGCCTGGCAAATGGCTTAAATCCATGCTTGTACGGCTCGTATTTGCCTCTTGAGTAAACACTTTCTGTCCATTCAATCGATACACTTCTAGCATCCCCAAATCCTGACCTGAGTTCGACTCAAGATAAACCATACCTGAACTGGGGTTGGGGTATACTTTAACCTCTAAAGATCTTACAATACGCTGCGCCGTGTTTTCATCATGAACCAATACGCGAGTCATATTTGAGGTATACACAAAATTCTTGTTGTCAAAATCTACGGTAGCCCTATTTGTTAATACAGTACCATGAGGCATTAGAACTTTGCCTTTATTATTTTTTGAAAGCACGAGTTCAAACTCAATACTTGCTGTGCTCTTGGAGGGAATAGCTTCTCTATCGGCCAAGTTGGCATCTGGTATTTCTACCACTAAAACTCTACCTACACTCCAACGTTTCACATGTGGATGACTGAAATACGTCAAATTTGCATCCATCAATTTATAATCGGCATCCAGAGTATCTATAAAAACAACGCGTTTTACAAGCCCACCTGTGGCGTTTACGCATTGAATGTTGTACCCAATAATGTCATCGGTCATGGATGATGTATCTCCAGTTATTGCTGATTTAAATACTTTGCCTTCATTACCATCCATCGGTCCTGCTTCAACTTCATCCCTATTGTCCTCTATATCTGCATCACTTTCATTTAATAAACTTCCCATCGAGACGCTCACGGGATACGTACTGGTTTCCTTTGCATCTAACGGGATATTTAAATAGGCATCGATGAGCATGGACTGGCGCGGCTTTAAATCCAAGATAGTATAAGTGGCTTTATTTCCAGCATAATTGCTTGCCTGGGGCTCTGAACTGAAATTAGAAAGTTTTGAATCGTGCGTAATCTCTACTACGGAACCGTTAATGGTCTTACTCCCACTATTATATACTCGAACAGAAACATGTGTTCGATCTCCTGCAGTTATTTTATTAATGGTACTTACCCTCGCTTTTAAACTGGCATCCGTTAGATTTGGTTGTATGTTCAAACCAATGTCGCTAAGGCTGTATTCCCCAGCTTGTATTCCTATATAGGAAGAGGCAGGGCATAGCTTACTCCAATTTTTGCCGGCGGCAATGTTTAGAGAATGAACACCAGGTGTAAGGGTGGCACTATAAATCCCATCTTCATTGGAATAAACAAACTTTTGCTCACCATTAACATCCGTAAATAGCAAGGTAACATCAGGAAGCACTTGTTCCCCTAAATCTCGCACACAGTTATTATTCGCGTCGTAATAGATGGTGCCTGAGCCGTTACCCGCCTTAGATACAATGGGACTAAAAAATGATATATCTGTAGATTTTTCTTTAAAGTCGCCCCATATATAAGCATCTTGACCATTTTGATCTAACTCAAAAGATCCTTCTATTCTATTTTTTGTTAGGGAATAATCCCCATCTTTATAAATGGTAATGTTGTGAATATTGGATACTAAATCAAAATCACCACCAATATATAGTTCATCCAAACCGCCAGCTATTGTTTTTGGTATTGCCAAATTATAAGGCAAAAAACTCAAAGGCTCAGCCCATTTGCTATTTTTAAAACTACGTATGGATCGATTGCCTGTGACCGCGCTCTCGTCCATAGCCCACAAGGTATTGCCCACCTGGGCCAAATCCACTACCTCATTTGAAAAAGGGCTTCCTATTCCACCCCAGTTTCCATTATTGTCTGTATAAAAAGCTATATTCCCTGTAACCGTTCCACCAAAAGTGTTGAATGCTCCAGCCACATACAACCGGTTTCCTGCTGGGAATAAGGATTTAATGATTCCATCCGTTCCTTGGGCGTTATTATTAGAACCGAGTTGAACCCAATCTGTTCCATCATAAGCCGCAATATTATCTACTTCGAAACTGCTAGATAAGGTGTCCAAAAATTTTCCTGCAACAATAAGCTTCCCATCCCAAACGGTCATATCATAGATGCCATAATTAGTGCTAGAGACCGCATCTGGGACATTAATCCAATTAACCCCGTTCCATTTGTATAAATGGTTTACTGAAGAGGGTAAATCAGTTGCATTGTTTATGTAGGCACCTACATATATTTCATCTTTATAAATGGCAATGGAATTAAAATTATAGGTTCCTCCAGAGGATTGAACCTCTGATGGTGTGTTTAGCCCAGCCAAATATTCCCAATACAAACCATTCCATTTGGCCAAGGAATAATCCAAGTCTAAAGAACTTGATTCGTCTTCATATAAGGCAAGGTAATCGTTTCCTGAAGCATAAGATGCTACAACCTTTCCTGGTACACCATTTCCCAAAGGTTGCAACACCTGCGCTGTTGAAAAACACCCGCAGACTAAAAGAAGACACAAACTAATTCCCTTCACTATCCGCAAGTTATAACTTAATAAACACACTCTTGTCATCATTGAGTAAGTCCTCCTATCCATTGTAAAGCAATACCAAAATCGTACGGCTTTTGTTTCACTTGAGAATTTACTTTATATACATTGAAAGGGAATGCTCTTCCTTTCAACTGCAAACCAATGCTTCCACTGGATATTTTTCTACTTACTCCTACCGTAGCTGAACTACCTATCATTACTTTCCTGTACCAATTGGTTTGTACATTCAAAGGAGTTAAATCATTATAATTAAGTGTTCTTCCTTCAGAAGAAATTAAAAAACTTGGGTTTATCGTTAGGCCAGTATTCAACACCCAATTTTTTCCTATATCTGTTTGTTTTAAGACACCAATAGGTACATCAACTGCTGTGCTATTTTGCAAGGTTTGAAATTTAGCTTGTGCCGCAAAGGCATCTAAATACCCAACAATAGGAAAGTTGCCGAAGTTATCTGTATTTCCCGTTTGATCTCGGGTGGCTGGCGTGCGCAAAAATTCATAATTAGCACGTGCTGCCATTTGCCCTGCTCTTACTCCAAGAGTGGCAAACCATCCATTTGAAGCGAACCTCTTGCCAACAAACCCCTCAATTTCTGCAGAGTTTACCGCAGTTAAATGTTTTTTCTGAACATTAAAGAAGTCTCTGTGAACAAAGGTGTTACTCGAACCACTAAAGGATAAATTATTTTGCATTTGTCCCAAGGAAATACCATATATATAGGATTTCAATCCTTTTTTAGGGTTCTTTTCTAAGTTAATTTTCCTTGGAAATGCGTATTCGTCGTAAATAGAAAAACTACCCGTATTAATGCGATGAGCAAAATAGTCTGGACTCAATAGCACCCCATGCAGCACGGCCGCTTTCCGGATGGAGAGGAGTTTTAGATCTTCCTGAATGCTTCTTTGAAAATCACTAAAGGCTTTATCATTGGGCGACTCTAAAAGAGCTCCCGTTTTGATCGTTTTAGTATTTAACGTTTTATTGGTTTGAGACCTGTTTGATTCAGTTGGATTTACAAGTAAGGAAGAAACATCCAAATTATGATCAATTACACCATTGTTATAATTTGCATGCTTCTCCGCGGCAACAGGATTCTTCATGTCTGAAGATTCCGGCGTTGCTTTAATACCTGTATTTTCGTTTTTATGGTTTCGGGCATCCCCCGTATATTCAGTTTTAGTTATGGCACTTGTAGAGCCATTTATTCCAATAGAACTGCTGTATTTATAAACGCCTGCACTCAGGAATAAGGCTACTGCAGCAGCTGCCGCCCACTTCCAAGCCGAAGACTTTTTATTTTCTTTAGCCCCCAAAGTGCTTTCTAGCCCGTCCCAAATATCGGTGGGCACAGTAGGCTCCCAGGCTCCCAATTGAGCTTCTAGGTATTGGTCAATATGTATACTTCTCTGTTCCAGAGTTCTATTTCTTTTCTAACAAGTCTTTTAACATTACACGTGCTCGGCTTAGCTGGCTTTTACTAGTTCCTAAAGAGATATCTAACATTTCTGCAATTTCCTTATGGCTCAGTTTTTCTATGGCGTAGAGGTTTAATATGGTTCTATACTTATCGGACAAGTTATTCATTGCCTGCATAACTATTGCCAATTCTATTTTAGGATCAATTTGAATCTCAATATCTTCATTTTGATTCACATTCAAATTCTCATCCATTTCAGAAAAGATAGGACCTCTTTTCTTTTTGCGTATTTTAGTTATAGCCAAATTCGCAAAAATTCGAGCCATCCACGCTCCAAGGTTACCCCCTTTAAACAAGTGTAATTTATCAAAGACCATCATGAAACCATCGTGCATTAAATCTTTAGCATCTGCCTCATTCTTCAGGTATCGCAAACAGACCCCGTACATTTTCCCGCTAAAGCGCATGTAAAACTCTTTTTGAGCTTGGGGTTGTTTATCAATACATTGTCGTATGAGTTGCTGATCATCTTGCAAGTATTTCATTAGGTAAACGCCGAAGTCGTTAAAGGTTGCAAATTAGTTTTGAAATTTTAAACTATGGCTAAATTCATCGATTTTAGATTCTGGAATATAAGATTGTATAAAGCCTGAGACAAGATCGTTTAACCGTCAATGTCCCCTTGCTCAGATAATGTGATAATTATATAATCTTACCTAAATTCGCAGCAATGGCGAAGCAAGACTTGGAGTTCAACAAAAACGAGGATGTAAATAAACAAGCATGGGACGCCATACTTGCCAAACTCAAAACCATAGAGCTGGGTGGAGGCAAGAAAAGTGCCGCTAAGCAAAAGGCTAAAGGGAAAATGCTGGCTCGTGAACGGGTGAATTACTTGCGAGATAAGAATAGCCCTTGGGTCGAAATTGGTGCATTTGCGGGCTTTGAAATGTATGAAGAGCATGGCGGTTGTCCTGCTGCAGGTGTTGTTGGAGGCATAGGATATGTTGCAGGAAAACAATGCATTATAGTGGCCAACGATGCCACTGTTAAAGCGGGAGCATGGTTCCCCATTAGTGGTAAAAAGAATTTACGACTGCAGGAGATTGCAATGGAAAATCGCTTGCCCATTATCTATTTGGTGGATAGCGCCGGGGTATACTTACCCATGCAAGATGAGATTTTTCCCGACAAGGAACACTTTGGGCGCATTTTTAGAAATAATGCTCGCATGAGCAGCATGGGGATTCCTCAAATTGCTGCCGTTATGGGTAGCTGCGTAGCCGGTGGAGCTTACCTCCCTATTATGAGTGATGAAGCCCTTATTGTAGAGGGAACAGGTAGTATTTTCTTGGCTGGTTCTTATTTGGTGAAAGCGGCTATAGGTGAAAATGTAGATAATGAAACTTTGGGAGGTGCCACAACTCAAACCGAAATGAGCGGTATTATTGATGATAAATTCCCAGATGACAAAAGCTGTTTGGATCGCATCAAGTTCCTAATGGATAAAATGGGCACATTTGAGACCGCTGGTTTTAATAGAAAGGAAATCCTGAAGCCCAAGAAAAAAGTCAATGATTTATTTGGGATTTTACCGGATGCCAGAAACAAACCCTATGAAACCAAAGAACTTATAAAATGTTTGGTTGACGATAGTGTGTTTGAGCAGTATAAAGAAGATTATGGGAAAACCATCTTGTGTGGCTATGCCCGCATTGATGGATGGGCAGTTGGAATTATTGCCAATAACCGCGAAATTGTAAAGAGTAAAAAAGGCGAAATGCAATTTGGTGGCGTTATTTATAGCGATAGCGCCGATAAGGCCTCTCGCTTTATAATGAATTGCAACCAAAAGAAAATCCCATTGGTATTCTTGCAAGATGTCACGGGCTTTATGGTGGGGAGCCGAAGTGAACAAGGGGGAATAATAAAAGATGGAGCTAAACTGGTTAATGCCATGAGCAATAGCACCGTTCCCAAATTTACAGTCATTGTAGGGAACAGCTATGGCGCCGGCAATTATGCCATGTGTGGGAAAGCCTATGACCCTCGATTGATCATCGCTTGGCCAACAGCTAAAATCGCAGTTATGGGAGGCGAACAAGCCGCCAAAACCCTTTTACAAATTGAGAAAAGCCGCTTAAAGAAACTGGGGGAAGAAATTAGCCCTGAGGCAGAAAAAGAACTGCTGGACCGAATTATTGCCAAATACGATAAACAAACGACTCCAGAATATGCAGCATCTCACCTTTGGGTAGATGCCATTATAAAACCCACAGACACCCGATTGTGGTTAAGTCAAGGTATAGCAGCTGCAAATAACGCACCTGTAGAGACCTTTAATGTAGGCGTGATACAGACCTAAACCTCTTACTATGTATATTTGCTGCAGTGCTATTTAACTCCATCGAATTTTGGATATTTTTACCTGTCGTATGGCTGCTCTATTTTGCCATACCACACAAATTCCGGTGGATATGGCTCTTGTGCGCCAGTTACTTTTTTTATGGTTTTTGGAAGGTAGAGTTCGCGGCCTTAATGCTAGGAACCACAATTGTAGATTGGTTTTGTGGCTTAAAGGTCGAGGATAATGGGAAAAACAAGGCACGTTTTTTTTGGCTTTGGTTTAGCATCCTCACCAATATTGGGGCGCTTTTTGTCTTTAAGTATTTCAATTTTTTCTTGGGCGACACGCCTTTGGCCAAAAATTTATACGCAAATTCTTGGACGGCCTGGGCCATTGAACTCGGGAAATACACCATTCCTGCCGGAATCTCTTTTTATACCTTTCAGAGCTTAAGCTATATCATTGATGTCTATAGTGGTGATGAAAAGCCTCAAAAAAACCTGGCTAAGTTTATGTTATTCGTTAGTTTTTTCCCTCAGTTGGTAGCGGGACCCATTGAGCGGTTTGGAAAACTGAATCATCAATTATTTCAAACGCATGCCATTGCTTGGAGAAACATTAGCAATGGATCTAGAATACTGCTGTATGGTCTATTTTTAAAGGTATGTGTGGCCGATAATTTGAGCCTGGTGGTGGACGATTTTTACTCCAATCCCACAGCTTATGGAAGTTGGGGCGCATGGCAAGGAATTATTGCCTTTGCCTTTCAGGTGTTTGCCGATTTTTTTGGATACTCCCTCCTCGCCCAAGGGGCGGCCCTGGTCTTTGGCATAAACCTCATGGATAATTTCAACAAACCTTATACGGCCAAATCAGTTCCAGAGTTTTGGCATCGCTGGCACATATCCTTAAGCACTTGGTTTAGAGATTATGTGTTTATACCCATTGGTGGGAATAAGCGAGGTCCTTGGATCTTGGCTTTTGCTGTAATGGTTGTTTTTGCTACGAGCGGTTTATGGCATGGAGCTAATACAACCATGATTATATTTGGGGTTTGCCAAGGCAGTTTATACCTGTTTGATCGCTTTCTGTTCTCAAAAATTAAGCTACATGGCGTGGCTTGGGATCATTTTAGAAATTTTAAAACAGTGCTATTTTTTGCCTTGAGTTTGGTCTACTTTAGATCGGGCAGTATGTCACAAACCGACGATATTTTCAGGCTTTTGTTTTCTAATACCGAGGGGCAAGAAGCGCTAAAATACCCTCTTTACATTCCCATTTTTATGCTGCTATTTCTTCTCTTTGATAATTATATCATAAACCAGCGCATTGATCACTGGCTGGATCGTTTTAAGCTCCCGATTCGCTGGACATTTTATGCTGCGGCCATTGCCTGTATTTGGCTCTTGGGTGGAGCAACCAATCACCCTTTTGTCTATTTTCAATTTTAATATATGAAGGCATTTAAGAATTTAGGATTGCGTTTGGCCTTTGGAGTAGCTTTATTCTTCCTTCTCAATGGCTTGTACTCGGCATACTTTTTCAAATCTGATGTAGAAAAATATGCTCCAATAAGACCTGAAATCATTGAGAATTTTAAAAATGGCGACATCGTTTACATGGGAGAAAGCAGCAATACTAGCTTTAATCCTTGGACGGATACCATGAGCGAGAGTATCGGCGATTTTTTACAGCTTTATTTACCAAATAAAAAGGTAAGTCAGATATCTCATGAAAGTTTCCACTTGGGTTTATTTAAGGATATGCTGCAACTCTGGAAACCCGGTAAAGAAGAGCAAACCATTGTCATTACATTAAATATGCGCACGTTTGGGCCTTCTGCAATATATAGTGGAACAGAGGCTCGAAACCAGCAAGAAGCCTTGTTCTATAGCATGCGATTTCCCTTACTAACACGGATTTTTCTTTCCCTACATTTTTATGATAATAGAGGCGATTTGGAAAGAACCCGCCTAAAGTTTAAACATTGGAGAACCGAAAAGCCCTCTGTATTGAAACGGTTGGGTGAGGTTAATGCCGATTTGGAAGGCGCTCCTGAAAAACTAAGGCAAATGGCAGATGCGTATGTGAAAGAGCTCATGTTTAGCATTGACGAATCAAATCCCCGACTAAAAGACTTGAAGGGAATCATTGATTTTGGTAAACGGAATAAGGTAAACGTGGTTTTTCATATTTTACCAGAAAACAGAGATTATGCGCAAGGGCTTATTGGAGATGAGTTGCTCAAGCAAATGGATGATAATGTGACCTTTCTGGTAGATTTCCTCCAAAAAAATGAGGCGAAGTATGTAAACAACTATCGCATATCGAACTTTAGAGATTACACGGATCAGTTCTACCCCACGGAGCATGTAAATGTGCGAATGAGACATGGAATTGCCTATAAAATATCAAGGTTCTTTGAATCTAAAATACCGGAATATTCCATCCCTTTTAAAGCAAATAATTATCCCAATTGGAGTATACAACAACCCATGGCAGATACTATGGTGGCCGCATTTGGCTTAGGACTGCATTTGAAATAAAACTATGCTGTAAAAGTTAAATCCTTTGGAATCGATAGGTTCTCTTGCTCTTTGAGCTAATCTTCTTTAAAAATCCATAATTTTTGGCCTAAAAAATTAACCACCATGCCGACCATTGTTGCCAGAATTACAGCAGCAAATTTATGCGATTTAAAGGAGGTAAGGATTGTACTATTTCCGAGTTCTATGTTCTCAAAAAATATATTTATGTTGGATTCTGGGATTGTAAATAAGAAGAATTCGTTTGAACCCACATTTAGAGCACCAGAGATAATATACAGGAGCATATACCTAGCAAAACGCCCTTTATCCTTATCGGTTTGACCCCAGGTCCATTTGGTGTTTAGGTAGTAATTAAAAAGGGTAGCGGAAATAACGCTGAGTGCTTTTGAGATGTATGTAGGAAAACCAAAACACTCGGAAAGTAAATAATAAAGGGTTAAGTCCACTGCAAAAGACAAGCCGCCAACAATACCAAACTTGGTCAATTGAATATATGTATCTCTTGAAATCATCCTAGATTCTGAGTGAATACTCCATTTTCAAAAGTACATATACTTCCCATAGAAATGGGAAAATTTTTAGTGGCATGCCCAGCAGGGAAATTAAAGATGATTGGAAAGCCGTAGGGCTTACAAATATCTAAAATAATTTCGTTAGCATCCCGTCCAAATTTTACTTCATTATCCTTCATTTTACTCATTCCACCAACGATTAATGCAGTGATAGATTTAAAAAGTTGAGCGCGGTCTAAGGTTTGCATTATGCGATCAAAATGATAGAGATATTCATCAATCTCTTCAATAAACAAGACGTTGTTTTTTGTGTTTGGTTGCTCGGGTGTTCCTACAGATGCTGCTATTAACGATAGATTCCCTCCAATGACTTTCCCCTGAAACGGCTTGATGTTTACACTATCACATTTGCTTAAATCTACAGATATTTCTCCTTGAAATAAGGCTTTTTCTAATCGCTTAAAGTTGTGGCTTGTTTGCGTATTGGTGGCAAAGGCATTTAAAGCCATTGGGCCATGTAAACTTGGAATATTATGACTATTTAAAGCTAGATGAAGGGTGGTTATATCTGAATAGCCTACAAGCCATTTAGGATTACTCTTAAATAAATTTTTGGGAAAGTGCTTTAGCATTCGAATACTCCCATATCCTCCCCTTGCGCAAAAAATGGCTTTCACTTTTGGATTTTGCCACATGTCTATAAAATCTTTTGCCCGGTTTTCATCTGTTCCAGCAAAATGATGATAGGAGTCATGAAGGTGCGTCCCCTCTATAACCGCTAAACCCCACTCTTGCATTAGTTCCTTAAAAGGGACTAGCTCCTCTTTACTTACTGGCTTAGCTGTTGCTATAAGGCCAATGCAATCTCCTCTATTTAATAGTTTTGGCATCACTTTATGGAATATAAAAGCTGAATATTTTCACGCCTAGACATATCTTTTCCCATCTGTTGCCTCCACACTTCTATGAATGGGGCTTGATAGGCATGCTTGTTTTCTTTTAGGAATAGTTGAAGCGCCTGATGGCTACTCAATGCTGTACCTGCAGTTTTCCCAGTTTTAGTGCTGTAGTACTGTCCTTCTGCTAGCTCATAGATTTCATTCTCAATGAACCCTTTGGAGCTACTTACAGGCAAACCTGCAAAATATTCCAAACTGTCTTCCCCTGGTTCTTCTAACATGATAAGGTGTACTGGACCCAATAATTGAGATTTGTTCTCGTTTAACCGGCGCATGATTGAGCCTAAAAAACCAAAATGCGCTTGGCGCTTGGTATGAAATGAAGCGTAGGTGGTTTTAATCTTTTGACCCACTAATAACATTTTTCCTTTTTTCTTTGTTCTTACAAAAAGACTATCTGTTCCTCCTAAAAGCTCTGGCAACTCAGATTCTACTTGCTTATGCTCTTGTACCTGCTCATTTCCATCGCCCCCACAGGCAAAAACAAATAAGGTACAAAAAACATATCCTCGCATTTTCATTATACAAACCTAAGCAGTTTTATCTAATGTCTCAGCTTAAAATTTGCCAAAAGGTCTGGCAAGAAAATCCTCACTAACATGAAATGCAAAATCTGCTTTAAACGCAAAATGGACGCTCATAATAAGGCAATATCAATGGAGATAGATGAGGGCAGAAGACAGGAGGTCTAAACAGCAATGCTCATACCTTTTCTATGTATTTTTCTATGTATATCCGACGCTTGTTCTCTGAGTGAGGGCTAAATAAGATTTTTTATAGCTCTGTATCCATTGTATTTTTGAAATCCTTTTAAAGACCTTTCTATAAGGTCTATTATTTGGATACATCTAAGACAAAATGCCCAAAAGCACCAAAGCCACACCTAATGCCAAGCCCCAAGAGATTGGCGTTTTGGTGGGAGTTCAATCTCCAATGACCAGCACTGACATTGATGCAGATTTGGATGAATTGGAAGCGCTGTTAAGTACGGCTGGTGCTAAAACAATTAAACGCTTTACGCAGAACTTAGCACATCCACACCCGAAATACTATATAGGTAAAGGAAAACTACAAGAGATTAAAACCTATGTGAATGAGAATAACATTGATCTTGTTGTTCTTGACGATGAACTTAGTGCCTCTCAAATAAGGAATTTAGAATCTGAATTAAAGGATGTAAAAGTGCTGAATAGAGTCCAATTAATTTTGGAAATCTTTTCGCAAAATGCAAAAACTGCCCAAGCTAAATTACAGGTTGAGCTTGCTTTAAATCAATACCTCATGCCACGTCTAACGAATATGTGGACGCATCTTAGCAAACAAAAAGGAGGAATTGGAATGAAAGGACCTGGAGAGACCGAAATTGAAACAGATCGGAGAGCGCTTAGATATAGAATTACTCTTTTAAAAGAAAAGTTAGCCCATATACAGCGCATTCATAATACCCAGCGCAAAAGCCGAGGTCATAAAAAACGTGTGGCCTTAATAGGGTATACCAATGTAGGCAAGAGCACCATTCTTAACTTAATAACGCGCAGCTCAGTGCTTGTGGAAGACAAACTGTTTGCTACACTTGATAGCACAGTACGCAGCGTTAAATGGCCTTTAGAAAATGGGTATCAGTATGTAGAAATACTATTGAGTGATACGGTTGGATTTATTAAAAAACTCCCCACTATTTTAGTTGAGAGTTTTAAAACAACCCTTTCTGAAGCGATTGAGGCGGACCTCTTACTCCATGTGGTGGATGTTTCTAATCCTGGATTTGAGGATCAAATAAAAATTGTGCGAGAAACCCTCCTGGCCATTGGTGCCACGGATAAAAAAGAAATGCTTGTCTTTAATAAAATTGACAAGTTTAAAGGGGATGATGATTTTTTTGTGGGGGAGAGTGGAATGACGATTGAACAGTTTGAAAATAGCTGGATTAATAAAGAAAATGCTCCTGCTGTATTTATTTCCGCGTCAAAAAATGAAAATATGGAGAAACTAAAAAAAGCTGTTCTCTCTGAATTATTTAAACACTAGTGGTTTGAAATTTGGTTCGTTTCTGCACCTGACCTGCTTTTTCTAGAAGTTCCTCTAAAGTGTCGGCCATCACATTAATATGGCCCATTTTTCTGTTAGGCTTAATGTCTTTTTTGTTGTAGAGATGTATGTATACTCCGTCCATGGCAAGTAATTCCTTGGCATGTTTTAACTGATATGCTCCAAATTGATTTTCGCCTCCAACCAAATTGATCATGGCGGTTGGTTTAATCATATCGGTATTTCCAAGGGGCAAGCCCAAGAGAATTCTATTTAACTGCTCAAATTGAGAGGTATAGCTACCTTCTATCGTGTGATGTCCGCTATTATGCGGCCTTGGAGCAATCTCATTAATATAAATTTTTCCTTCTTTGGTTACTATTAATTCAACAGCAAATAGGCCCTTACTATTAAATTTTGATACTACATTTTCTGCAATTCTCTTACAAGATTGTTCCAAATCTGCACTTGCTCGGGTGGGAGAAAATAGAAACTCTACAAGATTGCTTTGTGGGTTAAAGTACATTTCTACCAGAGGAAAACTTTTGATCTCATTATTTCCTACGGAAACAATAACACTATACTCAACCATCTCCTCTGCCATTTGCTCCAGTAAGAGTTGGTCAAAATCATCGGCCAGCTTTATGGCTTCTTCTTTAGGAAGAATTTGTACTCCTTTTCCATCATAGCCGCCGGTCCTCGATTTAACAACAATCTTATCTGTATGTTGCGCGTGTATAAAATCAAGGTATTCGGTACTATTTTTAGGAACGCAGTAGGGCAGTGTGGGGCATTTATGCCGATGGTAAAAATCTTTTTGTGCGGCCTTATTATGTATCGTTCTGAGTACTGCAGGTTTGGGAATCACTTCTACGCCCTGCGCTTCTAACTCTTCTATCGCTTCAATGCTAATATGCTCTATCTCATAGGTGAGGCAATCTAGTTTTTTGCCAAAGGCTAGAACATCTTTTTTGCTTTTTATGTCTCCTGAAATAAAACAGCTTGCCAAATGGGCTGCAGGGCAATCTGGATTATTTTCTAATACGGCTACATTTGCGTTCCATGGACTGGCTGCTTCTAGCAACATTTTGCCTAATTGCCCTCCTCCTATAATTCCAATATTTTTTTTGCTGGGAATACTCATTAGTTGAATAGTTTAAAGTACTGATTCTTTAGTTTAGATATATTTATTTCCTTTTTTATATATCGATTGGCTGCCAATTGCATTTTAGAAAATGTTGCTTCATCCATGGTATACAAAGCTTCAATTTTCTCCAAAAACTGCTGTGCATTTAACTCCAAATTAAATCCTGCATTGGCCTTTTCTAAATCTACCCAAGGCGTGTTAGTTGATATGATTGCTGGCAATCCAAGTGAAAGGGCTTCGGCTATGGCATGGCCATAATTCTCTCCTAAGGATGGAGAAATAAAGGCATGATTTTTTTGAAGTATTTGCATCACGCGATCTGGGCGAACATTGCCATAATATTTAGTGGTAATGTGATCGGGCAAATTACTTAGTTTATAGATAAAGGATTCAAAATATTTCTTATCTCCAAATGGACCCAAGAAACTTATTTGTATGGGGCTATCGAGATTTTTTAATGCATCCAAAAGAAGCATAACATTCTTTTCTTTTGAAATTCTAGAAACACAAACTAAACGAAGTTGTTTTGCTATTTTAGGTAATGGTTTGATGTTCTCAAAATCAAAAATTTTAGGAAGCATAGAGGCTTCTCTGATCTTTACATTTTTAGAAAAATTTTTGCGAATTTGTATGGATTCTTTGGCATCGGTTGAATGGAAAAACACATCATCATACCAACCCATAAATTTTGTTATAGCAAGAAAAACTCTCTTCCTAAATGATTTTACACTTAGCGCCGAGGAATGCAACATCCCTCTAGGGGCAACAATAAGTTTCCCCACATAGAATTGTTTCCACCATATTAATGGGTAAATACTAAAACAAAAGGAAAACATACCTTGCACGTAATAATAGTCATAACTACGTTCTTTGAGTACCTTAAAAACATTGGATTTAGTTTTTAAATTGGTGCTCATATAATATACCTGAGCTTTCCCATTCCAATCCATCCATTGGTCCGTTTTAACGGTGGTAAGGTCCATATTGCTACCGTAATCTCTTGCACCTGTAAATACATAAAAATCAAACTCCTTGTGAAGGTGATTGATTAAATTTACGATGCTACTTATGGGGCCGCCTGCATTATAAGCGGGATCAAACCAATCTATTGTTATGATAACGGATGGTTTCAACTAAGAATATTGTTTTTTCGCAGCCAATACCCGAGAACTACATAATTCCAAACTTCGTAGCCTCTGGGGTTTGATTTCAATTCTAGCGATTGAATCCATGGCTCCATTTCTGAGCTGCTGAACACGTGGTTTTCGGCTAGCCACATTAAATTCTCTTTACAAAATTGCTTTAATTCATGGTTTACCCAATATTTCATAGGTAAAACGAACCCCTTTTTCTTGCGATTCCATATTTCTTCCGGGAGTAAATTACCCATGCTGTCAATAAGCAGTTTCTTTACTGGTTTTAGCGGTTTAAATTCATTGGGTAATGAAATTAAATACTCTACTAAGTCATGATCTAAAAAAGGCGCTCTCACCTCTAATTGATTGGCCATGCTCATTTGATCTGCATCTCTTAAAAGTGTATTATTTAAGTAATGCTCTAGCTCTAAAACAGATATATGACTGGTTGAAAATTGCTTATCGAAGTATAAATCTTTCGAGTCTTTAAAAAACTCATTATCGCTTGAATTGGACCCTCTAAAGGCTTTATAAACATCAAAAACATTGGACTTTGCCTTGGATAAGGCTGCCAGTTTCTCCCCTTTCGACCCCCCAGCAATGGCAGATATTGCTTTTAAGGTCCAATGCCTAATTTCATAGGGCGTTTTTGACATGATTGCTGATTTTAAAAACCAGTCAGAAACTCCAAAAATGGGATATCCTCCAAATAGTTCATCTCCACCTACGCCACTCAGCGCAACGGTTAAACCAGACTCTTTGGTTTTTTTAGAAACGATATATGTATTGCATCCATCATTGCTTGGATGGTCCATGGAGTTCAACGCGTCGGGAAGCGATTGCAAAAAATCATCAGGCTTTAGCCGAATATTTACATGATCTGTTTTAAACTTCTTAGCAATAATTTCGGCATACTTGCTTTCGTTAAATTCTTGTTCATTAAAACTAACATGCACAGTGCGAGGCGTTTGGTTACTTACTTCTCGCATGGCCGCAACTATACATGAACTGTCAATACCCCCACTTAAGAAGGCACCAATGGGAACATCGCTAATGAGCCTTTTTTCTATGGATTCAAAAAATAATTTCTTCACATTTTCCTGAACTTTCCAATAAGGCCCCCTGAGTTTTTTACTCATGGACTTATTTGGTTTCCAGTACTTTTTTATTGTTATCTCACCACTCTTAAAGGTAAGAATACTGGCTTTGGGAACCATGTATATATTTTTAAGTATGGTATTGGGTTCAAATACCGTTTTGGTGGCAATAAAATTTTCTAAACCTTGGCGAGAAAGCTCACCTCTGATCAGACCGGAGCTCAGCAATGCTCGCATCTCGCTACTAAAGCCAAACCCTTGTTCATTTTTAAAATAATAAATGGGTTTTTGGCCTAAACGGTCTCTAATAAGGTATAATACTTGGCTTACTTTATCGAAAATACTGATGGCAAACATCCCTTCCAAGGTATCTACCATGTCTAATCCAAATTTGGAGAATAGGGCAAGAACGACTTCTGTATCTGTATTGGATTTGAAGGGATAATCTTTCACTTTTTTTCTAAGCTCTTCAAAATTATATACTTCCCCATTGAAGGAAATTACATAACGGCTATCCAATGAAATCATGGGCTGGCTCCCATTTTCGCTTAAATCTAAAATACTCAAACGAGTATGACCAAATCCAAATCCGTCTTTGCAAAAAAGCCCTTGAGCATCGGGACCCCTGTGAGCCAAGGACTGATTCATTCGAACAATGCGATCTTTTAGATCTAGTTCGTTTCGGTCAGATATTATGCCATTAATTCCACACATTTCCCTATTTTACAAATGTATGCAAAATCTGCCTTAAGGTTGTACTCCAGGCCTCGGCGGAGTGCTCTTTTGCAATTTCAAAACTTTTATCACTCATCGCACTCAAATCTGCAGTACTCATTTGAGTAATTTTTTTCAATTGCCTCTTTATATCTGCTATAGATCCAGGTCTGAATGTAAATCCATTTTTCCCTTCTTTCAAAAATCGAGCCCCGCTAAAGACCTTGTCTGAGAGAAGTAATGGAAAGCCTCCAACCGCAAATTCATGGACCACCATCCCCCATGGTTCCAGCATTGAGGGAAGAATAAAAACACCCATATTCTTTATTTTGGAGAGGAGTTCTTTGGGTTGGACGAAGCCAAAATGTTTGATTTTTGGATGCTTCATTCGTTGGTCAAAATCAACTCCTTGCCCAAACATCCAAAGCTCCCATTCTGGATGATCTAATTTTGCAAATGCTTGCCATAAGGTTTCGAGGCCTTTCTGAGGAATATACCTTGCTGCACAAACAAATACTTTTGGGAAGTCTTTTCGTTTTTCTTCTCTATTTTCTAAAAATTTCTCGGTATAGGAATTTACATCTGTTGAATAAAACCCTTGAAATATATTCTCCGGTTTAAATCCAATATTTTGCATGAATTCCTTTTGAGCGTTGCCAGGAACCCAAGCTCCTTTGAACAGCTTCCCAAAATAATATTTACCAAAAGGTGAGAGGAGGCGTTGTTTTAAGGTTCCTAACCAAGGGTTATCTACAATTAAAAAACAAGGTGTTTTATGCCGAGCTAATCGTATGGTAGCAAGGTATTGCTTATCTACCCATCCTGAGCAAAAAATAAGTGCTGGTTTATTGACTTCTATAATTTGCCAAAGATCATCTAAATCACATTCTTTTCTCTTGTATTTATGGAGGCGTTCGATTTCTTCAAATACAAAAGGGGCTTCGCCATTTACTTCATAAGAAACGACATGAATTTCGTCTTCAGGATTATGATTTAAATGGTATTTGAAACACTGAATGGTGTAATCGGCTAATTCGGTATAAAGAAAAAGGTATTTCAACTATTAAATATCTGTTTTTATGGTTTGTGCTTAATATTGCAAGCGAATGTACCGGAAACTTCTTATTTGGTTGATTTTGTCATCTATCTTTTTAGATGATTATCTAGTTGGCGGTAATTCGAGTGAAGTAAGGGCCTCAATGCCCTTTGATTTGTATTATTATTATATCTTCTTTTTACTGGTTATCTTATATTATATAAAGACGTTCAGATCTTTTTTGCCTTACCCCAAGTATTTTTTAATGGCATGCACTCTTTTTTTCTCGGCCAGTATTTTGGGAGCCTTTAGCTCAAATCTGATTGGCTTTAGTATGTTAAAACAAATGCTTGGCATTCTATTTTCAGGTGCTGCTTATTACGCAACGATTGAATTGGAAGCATTTGACATCAAAAAACTTTTTGTACAATATACCAAGTTGGCCATTATTGTGGCTGGTATAGGAGTCATCCAAGAGATGTTATACTTGGGTGGTTTTCATAGCCTTTTTGGCAATGTTAAACGAATGAGTATAGGTTTCTACAGGGTCTATTCAATTATGGGCGAGCCTTATTTTCTAGCCGTTGCTATTACTCCAGCCCTTTTCTATTTCTTTAATAAGGTCTTTGGTATTAAGGCTTTTAGAGAAATAAATGCATACAATCTATTTGCCCTTAGCACCCTATTTCTTTGCTTTGTTTTTACTTTTAGCACAGGTGGTATAATTGGTCTTGCACTCATTATTTTAATTACTGCATACAATCGCTTGGGGAAGAAAATCTATATCCTACTACCCTTGCTGGCCTTGTATGTAGCTGGCAATACTAATAATTTTAAAATTAATATTTATGAGTTTCAAGTTCGAATCGAAGATACGTTTAAGGGTTTTATTAGTGGGGGTGACCTGGACCGCGAAGAATTAGCGGAGATGAACTCCAGTAGCTTTGCTCTTGTCTCTAATTTTATTATTGCTCAAGAATCTATTAAAAGAAACCCGTATTTTGGTTGTGGAATAGGGAATCATGAACACCTTTCTAATGAGATGTTTGTTGGCTTATTTGGAAAGGATTTTCTTATTCGCTTCGGTAATTTTAATGCGAAGGATGCGAACTCTCTCTTTATTCGAATGATGTCTGAAGGCGGCCTTTTGGGCTTGCTGTTGCTTCTCTACATCTATTTAAAACCTTTTAAATTTAGAAAAGGAATTAAAGATCCCAGTCTGGTCCTGTATACGCTTATTAATCAAGCGTGTTTTATTATGTTCTCTATTCGCATTGTTAGAACAGGGAACTATATTTCCCAAGGGTTCATGTTCTTTATTTTTCTCTATGTAATTTCTTCGAAAGAAATCAGCCGGGGTTTAAAAGAAAAGAGGGCTTTGGATAAAGCCGAATCTGATCAGGTAATTCCTTCCTTGGACTAGTATTTAACATTTTTAGATTGAATCGGTGCATTCTGCTTATTCTGGGGTTACCCAGGGCATTTGATCGGTCCTGCTTAATATGTTGCTTCTCTTAAAAAATGGAACGATGCACTCTATCAATACTAAACCCCACAATATTATATTTCGCCAACAATCTCTTTGGCCGCTTGTTCCCAAGTATACTTGTTCATCACTTCTTTGTGGAAATTCTCTGCCATCGCTATGGCTGATTTTGGATTATCTACCATATATGCCATTGCTTCAACTAAAGAAGCCTCGTTCTCTTCGGTTAATAAACCATGCTCTCCTGATACCATTACATCTCGAAGTGGTGCTTGATTTGGGGCTATAATTGCTTTGCATGCAGCACCATATTCAAAAACCTTAACGGGACTCCCGTACCAATTCGTGCCTGGCATTACACAAACATCCATTTTATCGAGCTGCTGAATGATTTTATCATTGGGTATTTTACCAGTGAAGGTTACTTTATCGGCAATATTTATTTGAGTACTCAAACGAATCAATTGTTCTTTTTGGGCTCCATCTCCTACAATAATGAGTCTCGATTCTGGTTTAGATTCTTGCAGTTTTGCAAATGCACGTATCAAAAGTTCCACTTTGTGATGAGGTAGTATAGAGCCTACAAAACCAAAGATTTTTAACTGCTCTCGATTTTCTAAGCGGTAAAACTTACCTGGTGTGATTCTGTTTGGGGCTAAACATACGATGTTCTCATTCACGCCATAGGTACTCTTTAAAAACTGTCGAAGTGCCGTGCTAACTACAAATATTTTGCTTGCCTGGCGGTATTTCCTTGTTTCTATTTTATTCGAAAAGAGGTGTAGAAAAGAAAGTCCTTCTAATCGAATCATTTCCTCTGGGAAAGGAGCATTTACTTCGAGAAAGTACTTAATTCCGTATTTTTTTGCCAGTTTAGCCCCGGAGCTTTGAAGTATTTCATTGCGCTCATAGATTAGATTGGGCTGATGCTCCAAAATAGCTTGCTCTAGCAGTTGCCCTGCATTTTTATCATGCTGCAATAACCTAAGATCTTTTAAACTAATCCAAATAAATCGGGGAATAAGTCTCTTTAGCACTCTTTTAAAGCCACTTTTCTGAGGGGCGGATATAGAGGGAGTGCTATGACTATTTTTCACCCTAATATCGCCCATATTTACTGAAATAACCTCATGACCTAGATTTCTTATAGCTTGTATTGTTTCGCGCTGATGCGTGGCATAACCAACCTCACCCAACGTATCATGGGTAGGATGAGAAGAATAATATAAGATTTTAGATTTTGTCAAGGAAGAGCTTATGCTTTTAATGCTTCCAATATATCTGCCTTGGTATAGGCTTTATTGGGAATATTAATTTCTTCTCGGTGGTATACATCTGCTATGTCTTTACCTGCTATGGCTTCTGTAATATGCTTTCTGTAATATTTAGGGAATGCAGGGTCTTTCACTCGATGAGCAAAGTAGCTCGGATCAAACAAATCGGTTCTTTGCAGAAATGCAAAAATCATTTGAGAGGCATAATCGTCTATTTCTGATCCTATTTCTGCCTTGGTTTTCGAGAAATACGCTTCTTCTTCTATTCTATAGAATTTTTTGTCTTTCACATACCACTGATAAGTGGCGGCTTCTGCAATTCCAAATGTAGATTCTAAACCAAAAGTTTGGATAAGCTTTCGCAGGGGTGTTTTGAGGGCTTTTATAAAACTCACATTTCTTAATGTATCGGTACTTCTGACTTTATCAGGCGTCCACATTAAAAGGGTAGCAGATAAATCTTGGGGGGCAAAAACCACATGCGGTTCCCAAGCATCAACGGTGTGAGGGTTTTTATCTGCCTGTTTGAAGTTCTCAGATACCCCCATATGAACTTGGTTTTTTTCACCTGCCTCCGTTATTTCTTTATCGAAAAGAATGGTTTCGTAGCCGGATCCAAAAAAGGCATAGGTGGTGAGTAAATAATTGTTGTGGTGATGAATACAGTGTGCGGCCAGATGTTCTTTTTTACTTTCCAATGGGGGAAAAAGATGAATCTTAATATTCAAAAAATCATTTTCAAAAATATACAGGAAAGGAATATTAAATCCGGACCACTTCTGCTTTAAGAAACCGGTATCATCAAAATTTCTCTTTACAACTTCCTGCATGAAATTTTTGTCTGTCGCCATTTTTTTTAAAACACTACCAACCTTTGAATGAAATTCTTTTCGATCAGGAACGGCTTGATGCAATTGTAAGATTTCTTTGATATGAGAGCTGTTTTCAATTTTAGGATTCATATGATATTATTTTTAGTAGATCTTTCGTTAGTTGGTTCACCTCAAAGGGCTTTGTATCAAATTTAGTATTAAAACTTATATCGTTACTTATGGCTTGAAGAATTACTGTCCTTAATTGTTCTTTTATTTTTCCCGGGCTCAAGGATATTCCAATGGAATTTTCTGTAATAAATTCACTGGTAATTCCAGGTTTTGCGAAGAGTAAAACTGGTTTTTCATTGCTCACATACTCATAAAACTTTGTACTAAATGAGTAATTTGTGTCGTCTGCTAAAAACAACATACAGGCCTTGGCGTTGGCGATTTGTTGGGAGGCTTCTTTTAAGGAAATGAGGCCGTGGTGGTGAATAGATGAAGTATTTTCTATCCCTGCATTAAAATAGTCTGGTTTATGACCATAAAAATTAAACGCTACCTTTTTGAACCAGTCTGGATGCTCTGTTTCTAAATCTGAAATAGCTTGTGTAAATTCATCAAATAAATGCCTTGCTTTCTGGTAAAATGTGCCAATAAAAGCAAAGGATATTGTATCTACAGTGTTATTGGTTGGAACTTTATCATCCACATCAAATCCATTTTTTAATACGTAAAATTTGTCTTTCTTGGCTTTGTGTGTGTGACTAAGGTAATCGTTTATCTCTTTTGAAACAGATATGATTTTATCGAAGGATTGAATGACTTCTCTTTCCAAATCAATTTCGTATTTTAGATTTTTTTTGCTGAGCGACTCAAAGCCAAAGCTGGTCCTATTGCTGGTCCATGGATCTCTATAGTCTGCTATAAATTGAACTTTTGGATAGTCTTTTTTTAGCTTACTAATAAAATAGGCCCCTCTAAATGGGGGGGTGCTATATATCACAGTATCTACTCCTTCCGCCAGCTTTTTACGCACTAAAGGAACCAACTCTTTTTCCCAGTATTTGCTAATATCGTAATAGTTCCCATGAGCCAGGTACTTTTCTCTCATAAAGGCTAATCTATATTTTATTTTGGCCCATATCGTTTCTGGATTGGAGGTAAGAATGAGTGGATAAGACCCCTTTATGTAGGTAATGCTATCTTTATAGGTCTCTATGTCTTTCGTCCAGTTGGATCCCTTTTCTAGCCTTTGGGAGGCAATTACATGAAACAGAATCTCTTGCTTTTTAAGGTATTTAGCGAACTTGGCCCACCGTCTTCCGCCAATTCCTGCATATGGGGGGAAAGTAAAATTAATAATTAATATATGTGGCTTAATAGCTGTCAATGATTAAGAGCTTATGCTTTTATAAAATATCTGATAATTTTGCTTGGCATCAAAATTCATTTGCCAAAAGGCAAATACACCCTTTCTGTAATCTGGGTTTTTAAATGCATGACTATTTTCATGAATGATACTTGCAATTTCTTTGGGATTACTATCTCTGTCTATTAAAACACCTGTTATAGGGTTAACAATTTCACTGGTTCCACCCACATCTGTTGCAATAATGGGAATGCCAGCAGAAATAGCTTCCATTATGCTTACCGGTAAACCCTCGGAGGAGGATACATTGATAAAGCAATCAACCTCTTGGCTATATATGTGTGAGATTTGTTCCTTGGTGCATTGCCTATGAAAAATACAATTCACCTTGGTGGGTAATTCTTTTGCCTTGGTTTGCAAAAGTTCCATGTCTTGTCCATCGCCAATAATATGCCAGGTGATGGACTCAAAATCGAGATGTTTTACCATCTCCATTAGCAAATCTAAGCGCTTTATACTTCTTAAAATAGCACAGGTTGCAAAGGTAAATTCGCTCTTTTTAGGGTTAACAATGGAGGGGCCAAAGCGATTTGTTCCAAGGTAGCTATGGCCTATTTTGTGCGCATATCTGGGGTGTTGATTTTTAAGGTATTTCTCACCGCTTTCTGATACTACTAAAAGCTCATCAATTAAAGCCAGTTTGTTTTGCTTGAAGAAAAGGAAATTATATCTGGATTGTTCTTCATATACATCGAATCCATGGGCGCGCGAAATCCATTTAATATCAGGTCTAAACTCTTTTATAAAACTCGCAACAACAGCAAGTTCATCAAACCAGTAGGTATAAACCACCGCGTTTTGCGGAATTTTTTGAGTGTAGAATCTAGCCGCTGCAATCCGTTCCTTTACGAGGGCTACATTATATCTAAACCGTTTTATAGTAAGTAAAAGCGGAGCAATAAAGAAATCACCCAGTACGTAGGAGATAGCTTCCCACTTGTCGCTCTTTTTAGGAATACGTTTCCTATTTAAAGTATCGGACCGGTCAGATATAGTATCATATGGACAAAAGATTAAATGATAACCCTCCTCTTTTATCGCTTCTATTTCATCATATAAATAGGGCTCTCCTCCAGGCTCTGGAAAGGAATGGGTAAAAAGATATATGGGATATTTAGGTTCCATTAATTCTAAAACTCAAGACCATTTATTAGGCATAGCTGTATTCTTTTCTCATGATTTTCGAATGAAATTCATTATCTGTGAGTGCCAGCTGTTCTTTTATTTTTAGATCTAAATCTTCATAATTTTTTGCCGCAACGGAATCTAATAAGCTTGACTCTATGGGGAATCCTGGCATATTCGGGCAGTACATTATGCCGCGATATCCTGCAAAAAATCTATAATACATTACCCCAGAAAATACGGTAACAGCACTGCTACACCTGTGAAACATTTGCATTGAATGTTTTTCTATATCCTCGAATTCATACGCAATGCCATCCCAAATTTTCTTAAAATGAGCCTCGGTTAAATCCATGTGTTTTTTTTCTAATGGGTGCAAAAAAACCCGAAGTTTAAATTGTGGATTTGCCTTAATAAAAGCTCCAATATTCTCCTCGCACTCGGCCTCTGCGGAATAGGAGTCGTATGCATCGCTTACCAAATTATAGTTTAAAGCGATCCGCAGCCAACTACTTCCAGAATAATAGCCCAAAACATCTTTTTCTGCAGGTTTCCATTCTTTTCCTTTTAAGTGTGTAAGGTGCATTTCTGGATACCATTGCTTTGTTTTATGAACAAACATGGTATCTTTATATGTTTCTACTTCTGTTTTTTGATAAGGATTACAGATTCCCAATTCATCGGCAATTATAATTTGGTTATGAAAATACATGGGGTCCTCGGACGGATTTTTTATTACCTTAATTCCCTGTTTCTGAACCAGAATAGAACAGGCATTCGAATCAATTTCAGCAATTCCCGAGTAATATAATTTTTTAATTTCTAATTCTTTTAAAACCCAGAGTAAGGTTGCACATTCGTCAATACCAAAAATCATCAAGCCCATTTTTGCGCGATGCTTGGAAATGGTAAAGGGGAGTAAGAATAGTATATTTATGAGTAAAAAAAGGCTTTTAACAATTTTAAATAATAGGGGTAGTTTATAGTAGGATAGGTTTTCTTTTGATAGATAATAGGCTGGTCTCACATCATCAACACTCTCAATAAAATCTAGGCGTGGCTTAGAATCTATGGCTATATCGTAAAGGGCAACACTCTTATTCCCTTCTCCTTGTACCCAAGATTTATCTGTGTTAAGCCACTTCAATAATTGCCTATATCCATACTTTAAAATAATAAGAGGATCCTTGTGCTCACTCTGCCTTACCCTAAAGCTACCATCCGGTCGACTAATTAAACAGTACCCTGCTAGGCGGTTTTTATTCTTTGAACGAGGGAAAAGTATGCTACTCCAAACAAAGAAGTGATAGGCTGCACTGACGCGTATATAAGTGACTATTCTATACATTTTAAAAACCTCGTTTCTTTTGGATTTTTTGCTATGCTTTTTAGAGGGAAAATAAAAAAATCTAAAATGCCTAATTATTTAACAAGCCCAGGCTTACCCATTGCCAAATATAAAAACTGTTGGAGTTATCCTTCGTGAAGAAATTATTTAATTCCACTTCTACTTCCTTTGCATTTAACCAATCTACTTTCTGCATTCCCTTTGCAATAGTATCACGCACCCAATCTTTATGATCGTGGCTTAACCATTCTCTTTGCGGTGTTTGTATGGGCCTTTTGGGGGCGTCTGTTAAAGAAGTTTGCAGATCATCCTTTATTATTTGGCGCATAATCCATTTGCGCTTGCCTTCTCTTAGCTTGAAGCTAAACGGAAGTGAAAAACACATTTCCATAAGTTCATGGTCTAGGAACGGCTCTCTCATTTCTGTGCTGAAGGCCATTGAAATACGGTCTGTCATTCGTAATGCGCGAGGCAATTTTGTATGAAAAATATCTCTGTATTGAAGGTTTAAAAGTTCATTATTAAAGGGTTTTTCATACCTATACTTATTTGCTTTTGCTGCAAATTGTTTATTTAGGGTGTGGGGCCTTGTTGGCGAACTGGTGGTTCCCTGAACCAAACTTCCGCTATTATTATAGTAATAATCGTATCCACCCACTTGTTCATCTATACCTGTTCCGTCTAGCATCACTATATAGTCATTCTTTCGTGCTTCCTCAAAAGTTCTAGCATAAGCCATGGTTGCTAGGCCGGCAAAAGGTTCATCTTGATGCCACTGAATTTTAGTTGCATAATCTGCAAATTCCTCTTTTTTAAATAAGCAATGATTCCAGTTGTAGCCGGTGGTGCCAATGATTTGATTTACCCATTCTAGCTCATCATAGTCTTTATCGTCACAATAAAAGCTAAAGGCACTGGTGATTTCTGGAGCTAGTTGATCCTTGATGAGACTGAACATTAATGTGCTATCTACACCGCCACTTAGGTTAAACCCACGTTTAACATCAGCACGCAGTCTAAGATTAATGCATTCTATTAATTTAGCTTTTACAATGGCCTTTATCTCTTCATCTTCTTTGCCATCCCACTGCTCGAAATCTAAGTTTTGTTCAAAATTATAGTATTTGGTTTTTGTAATTTTTCCTTCTTTTATATGGATGTGTTCTCCGGGCTTAATTTGTTCAATGCCGTCATAGAAGGTATCCTGTTCCATATTGTATTGTGCAAAGGATAGATAGTTTGCCCAAACCTTTTCATTCCATTGTTTTTTAAGCAATCCACTGGCTAATATGGCTTTTATTTCGCTGGCAAAAACAAACTCTCCATTAATAATGGCATAATGGAATGGCTTTACACCAAAACGATCACGTGCTGCAAATAATTCTCTCGTTTCCGTATCATATATGGCGAAGGCAAACATGCCCCTAAGCTTCTTTAAACAGTCCTTACCCCACTTGAGAAATGCGGCCAATAGAACCTCGGTATCTCCATTGGTTGTAAAGTTATATTCGGGCAATTCTTGTTTTATTTCTAAATAGTTGTAAATCTCACCATTAAAAGTCAATACATATCGTCCATTTTTAAAGGGTTGGTTTGAGTCTGCCCCCAGATCTATAATACTTAATCTATTATGCCCTATGTAAGCACCTTCACTACTCCACCTGCCAGTAAAGTCTGGCCCACGATGGTTTTGAATGGCTAACATTGCATCCAATTCATGTGTTCTATTTTGTTGGGATAATATTCCTGCTATTCCACACATATTCTATTGCTTTTATACTTGGGATTTGAGAATTGCTATTTACATGCCTGTCCTGCTTTCTAGCATAGCTAAGGCTTGGTTCCAATCCTCTTGATTATCGATATTTACATAGTTTTTAGGGTTACTTTTAATGTATCCCAATTTTTTACCTAGAAAAGATTTCATGCCAATGAGTACTTCTTTGGAAGTTATATAAATTCCACCGTCTCTAAAATATGCTTTAGGTAATTCTTGCCTCCTTGGAATTATTTCATCTTCCCCAGTCGCAACTCTTAGTAGACCTTCTTTATTTGATTCAAATACCCAATGTGGGTTATAATGGGCTGGGACTTCTAATACGCTCACCAAGGAGTCTAATGACTCATTTTTATACTTTTTAATGGCCTTGTTAATAAACCCTGGCTCCCTAAAGGGGTAGGTAGTCTGAAGAAGCAAAATTGCATCGAAAGAGGGATAGTGTCCATCCAACATATCCAGAACTACGTCAATACTTTTAGAATGATCTTCTGCCAATTGAGCGGGCCGTTTATATACCTGAACACCGCACTCTAATGCAATTGTATGAATATGATCATCCTCACTATTAACCACAATGTTTTCGAGTCCTGCCGCCTGAGCGGCAAGAATTGTATGAGTAATTAAAGGTTTATCACCAAGAAGTTTGGTGTTTTTTCCAGGTACTCCTTTGCTCCCTGCTCTTGCTGGTATAATGGTAAGTAGTCTCATTAAAGCAATAAATTAGTAGGTTATTGTTTTGGCAATATTTGGGTTTGAAGATGCCAATATATTTGCTATTTTTTTTCCGGAATTTCCCGAACCATATATTTCCTCTGACTCGTAAAATCCGTGATTTATTTGTGATTTAACGGCATTTAAGATGTCGGGTTTTGTGTAGTTTACGTCTATCACATTCTGTCCTCTTTGCCTTCTATTTTGACGGGTTCCAATGTTAACCACGGGTACTCCCAGATAAGAACATTCTCTTATTCCCGCACTACTATTACCAATGAGGCATTTACTATTGCAAAGTAGTTTTAGAAAATCACGTCCTTCCATATTTTTAAAGAAATGGATGTTATCTGGTTTTTCTAATTCTCTAAATGAACGCAAGGCGCCACTTGTTCCATCACTTCCAGCATCTACATTTGGCCAGAACCAATATATATTTTCCTTTTGTTCAGATAAGCTTCTAATGAGCTCGTTGGTTTGCTCAAAAGCCTTTTCATATTCTGTAGTCACTGGGTGATTTAGCACTACAATATATCCATCTTTTGGGTTAAGATAGCTTCCTACACCTCCATATTTTTCACATGGATCAAAATCTAACAGGGGTTTCTTTTTAATTTCATCGGCAAGATCAATGGATGGACATCCAGTGATATGAACGGTCTCTTGAACTTCTCCCAATTTAATCACTCGTTCCTGAGCATCCTTGTTGGCCACAAGGTGTAAATCGCTAAGCTTGGTAATTGCATGGCGTACTTTCTCATCTATGTTTCCTGTAACTTCTCCTCCTTGAATATGACACAATGGTAAATTCATAAAGCTAGAAGCAATAGCGGTTGAAATGGTTTCGTATCGATCTGCAACTGTTACGACCATATCTGGAGCTAAATTATCAAATACTGTAGCTAATTCCATAATACCCAAACCAGCAGTCTTTGCCATTGTAGTGCTGCTGCTTCCCTCCAAAACACTAAATACTCTCTCGGTTACCTTAAAGCCATCTGCCTCTATATATTCTAAGGCATTCCCATACCTATCGAGCAGCGCACTTGCCGCTACCACTAGTTGTAATTCTAAATCTGGATGTTCTGTTATAGCTCGCAATGCTGTTTTAATGCGAGAATAGCTTGGGCGCGCAGTTACAACTACACAAATTTTACGTTTATTCACAATCACTTAAATTTATAAAATTATACTTCTTCAGGGGCTTAATAATCTTCTTCCCTAATAAATCTTCATAGTTTGAAGCTGGGTGGCCTTCACCTGCTGGTTTTTTGGATTCTAAATCTGACACAGAAATCACATGGCCTATAGGTAAGTCTTTCCTTACGGCCAATGACTTTCCAAACATAGCCTTTAGTTCATCATACTTGACTGCATTGGTTTTATCAATAGGGTTTGCATGCGCTTTTTGGATAAACCGGACTCCTTCTACCAATGTTTCAATTTGATTTAAACTGAGTGAGCTGCTTGCATCTGGTCCAAACATATCTTTGTCAAATACGGCATGAAATTCTAGTTTTGTTGCTCCCAGAGCTATTGCTGCAAGCGAGGGATAAATTTCTCCACTATGATCACTTAAGCCAATTGGACAATCAAAATTATTTCTCATTTGCTCTATTGCATTCAATCCCACTTGCTCTGCTGGAGTAGGATATGCAGTGGTGCATTGAAACACGGATGTAGAAATTCCCTTGGAGAGATAATGCTCTTCGCATAATTTCAAATCTTTAATGGTACTCATACCTGAGCTAATTAATACCTCTTTAGCAAATGTTGCGATATAGTCATGCATGAGTTTATTGTCTATTTCACCACTAGCAATCTTGACACGGGTTTCTCCAAGCTCTTTTAGCCATTCACAGGCTTTTATGCTAAACGGACTGCAAAGAAATCCAACACCTGCCTCTTGACAGTGCTGTTTAATTCCCTTCCATTGCTCTAGTGAGAATCCCATTCTATGCCAGTAATCGTAACGGGTATTATCCTCGTAACTAAAGTTTATGCGAAACGGTTCTTTGTCAGAACTTTCTGCTTCAGCAATATGCATTTGGAATTTTATCGTATCAATTCCTCGTTTTGCAAGTGCATCGATGTAGGAATGTAAAATCCCTATACTTCCATCATGGGCTTGGGCTATTTCTGCTATAATCTCTACTTTTTTCATTTTATTAAATCTGCGTATAGGTTTCCATTCCCAGGCTTGTGATCAAACATGGGGTCCCTCAGCTCTTCAGAGATAGATTGCCTGCGACTCGATTTGATTATTTGGCTAAAGCCTGCGCTAGAACCTAATTTTTCTACCAAATCAAAGTTAATCCAAGAGGCGTGGTACTCGAATCTGTGGGTAGCCATATCTATTTTTTGATTAATATATTTATTCAGAAATTCTATTTTTGGCAACTTTTCAAAGTCATTTCGAAATGCTATTTTGTCAATTTCTTCACTATTTTTATTGGAGAAAAAATTTAAAAAATGAGAATATATCGATGATTTATCTGGGGCATTGGCATTGGTCTCAAACCAAGCTAAATCTTCGTTCAAAAAAGCCTCATACGCACAATCAATGTCTGGAACTGTTAAGCGAAATATACCAGCGGGTTTAAGTATGCGTTGAATTTGTCTGAATGAATGTTCAATAGACTCCATTGTTAAATGTTCCAAACAATGACTTGAGTATACTATATCAAAGCTATTGTCTTTTAGCGGCCATGGCTCTAGATTAAGCAAGTTAATATTATAGTCAATCAGGCTAGCTCTGTAGTTATAGTTACTATCGTCGCCGGCATAATCCAATAATCGCCAGTTAGTTCTGGCAAATCTTCCATCTCCTACATTTAAATATTTAATGGATTGAGAATAATTTTCTATTATTCTCTTGCGCTTGAAAGGATAATTCTTAGCTTCTTTAGCCATAATTTTTTTCCTATACATTTTATGCAATTGCCGGTAAAAGAATGTATGTCTAAAAGTCCCTTTGATTTTTTCTAACATGGTATTTTAGCAAGTATATAATGGTATTTAAAGTTAATACCTATCCTAAATTTGTTTAGAGTGATGGAATTATTTGCCCCATGCCTATTTTAAAATTTCTGCAATTTTATAGGCGGCTTGCCCATCACCATAAAGCGGTTTCCAAGGAGTACTTGGTTCATTTGAAATTTTATCTGCGATGGTTTCGCTATTTAATTTAATTAAAGTGTTCCAACCTCCTTCTAGGGTTTCTACCCATTCGGTATCATCTCGTAATGTAAAACACTGTTTTCTGGCCCAATACGCTTCTTTTTGCAAACCGCCCGAATCGGTAAATACAAATTTGCATTCTTGTAATGCTTGTAACATTTCTAAATACCCTATGGGTTCAATGAGTTCCACATTTGAGGGAATTTCCAAGTCGTCTTTCCATTGTGCAATGCGCGGATGAATAGGCCAAAGGACCTTATGAGGAACAGCTTCTAGTTGACGGATGATTCTACTTACCTGGTTAGCATCTTTTGTATTGCTCTGCCGATGAAGTGTGAATATAGAAAATGGGTCTTCTGATATTTTGTTACTTGGTTTGTCTTGAGACATTTCGCTAAACAGCAAAAAAGCATCGTACATTACATCTCCTACTTTAAAGGCCTTGCCTTGGATATTCTCTTTCTTTAATTGTGCTATGGACACTTCGGAACTACAAAATAAATATTCAGAAATATTATCTGTTAAAATGCGGTTGATCTCCTCAGGCATTTCTCTATTGAAACTGCGCAAACCAGCCTCTACATGAATGATTGGAATATTTAATTTACTAGCTACTAGGGCAACCCCTAAGGTTGTATTTGTATCGCCATATACCAATACGGCATCTACATGGCTTTCTTCGTCAAGCAATATCTTTTCAAACTTTACCATAATTTGGCTGGTTTGCTCGGCATGTGTTCCACTCCCTACTTGGAGGTGGTGTTTTACTTCTGGAATGCCAAGCTCCTGCCAAAAAATATCACTCATATTGGCGTCGTAATGCTGACCACTATGGACTAGAACTTCTTCAATACCTGCCTCTATTAAGGCTTTACTCACGGGTGCAGCCTTAATAAACTGGGGTCTTGCTCCGATAACTGTAACAATCTTTTTCAATATAAATTATATTATAATTCTAATGGCTTCAAAGGCCTCGGCATAGTCAGTAGCTGCTTGTACTCCTCGTACTTTAGCTAATCCCATGATAAATTCTCGGTTCAAATACGTTCTACCCTCCTGCGATTTGTATGCTTTGAGGGCCTCTAGCTTTTTTTCGATATTTTGCTTCTTTAATTTTATGAATGTATTTGAGGTGAATACGGTATTGTTCCAAGGCATTTCATATCCCAAAACACTGCTCTTCTTAAATGCGCGTAACCCTTCGTTATGGATTACTTGATGATCTTGGTGGGTATCTGTACTGCTTGGCAAAAACACCACATCGGGGTTTATTTCTTTGCTTAACACAACCATTTTTTCAAGTATTGCTTGCCTTTGACTCGGGAAGTCTCTAACATCATAATCGCATAGTATAAGATTCTTTTCCGGCAGGCCTAAAATTTTCACTGCTTCTTTAACCTCTAATTCTAAGGTGTTTGCAGGGGTTCCTTCTGGCAAGGATCTTCGGCACGTGCTAAAAGCAACGTAATATACTTTGGTGTTTTGCATCAATAAATGATGGATGGTTGCTCCACAACCCAATTCGCCATCATCCGTATGTGGCGCTAGTATTATTGCAGTTTTATAATTCATTGTAAGGCATTTATAAGTACTTTCATTTTGCTGGTCCATGAGAGGTGTTTTAAACTAAGTTCGCTCAACTCCTGTCTATTTTCTATGGTATTGGCTTTTTTAGCCCAATTGTAAATTTCGGTTATGGGCAATTCGGAATTATCATTGGACACTTGCATAAAATATCCTTTAAACGCATCTATTTCTGATATATCGGAATCGTGGTAACCGATTACAAAGGGCAATCCGTGATAGGCATATTGTCTTACTTTTAAAGCGCTGGCCTCATTTAAATTTTTTTTGTACAAAGACATGGTTCCAATGCCTAGATGGCTCAATTTTAGTTGCTGTATTACTTCATCTTTGTTCAAGAAGCCCAGCGCTTCAATATACGTTTTGTTTTTTATCCTCAACTGTTGGCTTTTACTTAGTTTTCCTGCAATGCGCAAGGTAATGTTCTCCTTGAAATTACTTTTATCCATTGAGGCAATAATTCTATCGAGGCCATCATAATCCAAACTTCCGGAAGATCCTTTTAAAAAGAGCCAGGTTTGCTTTTCACTTATTGCAGGCTGGGCTAACTCAACGTACTCAGGTTCCTCAAAACCATTAGGTATTAAAAGACTATTTGGAATATTCACCTTTTCCTGAATTTCTTTGGTTACAAAAACTACTTTCCATGCAGCCGAAAATATTCGCAGCTGGTACTTTTTTGCAGCTCGAATTGGCAAGAAATAGAATTGCCACCAGTCTAGGAGCCAAGATAAATTAAACTGAAAAGGCCTGTCTCTTCTTCTGCTTTCCAACTCTTCAAATCCGGTGCTTTGTGTTTCAATAATAAGCTTTTTTCCATACTTCTTAGCCGTTTTCCATAATGCTTTTGAGCTGCCCGGAAACCGAAGGTAGAAGAAATCTACTTTTGAATAATTCTCTTCTATAATTACCATAATTTTATGGTGTATTACCTTTTGTTGCCGCCTTTGCAATAAGAAATTACTTGAGGGTTGCTTTAGCTCTATCTGGCTAATATTCATAATCTTATCAGCTGCTTTACCAAAACCAATAAATACGAGGTCTGCATTTATTCCATTATCTAAAAAGCCTTTTAGTTGACCCCTAGCTTTTTGACCAACGGAGGTAAATGGGTTTTCGGAAGCGACTAAGTACTTAATTTTCATTTAATTAATGCAAGGTTAATTAGTTCCCAATCATTGCAATCTTCTCCTAAGGTGTTTTTTGCTTCTTTTACCGCTTGACTACCGAGCATATCGCCACGCCACTCTTTTAATTCATTCTTGCACCAATATTCCCACGGTGAACCAATTCCTACTTTAAAGGTTCGAGCTCTTACATTTTCTGGTAAATGGCCTTTTAAGGCCTCCCTAACAATATACTTTGTAAAGCCACCCCCAATTTTATGTTCTAAGGGTAGACCATAAACAAACTCTACCAAGCGATAGTCCATAAAGGGCATTCTAATTTCTATATTATTTGCCATACCAGCAAAGTCAAAATTTCTTAATAAACTTGGCAAAGTTCGCTGGAAAAACTCATTGTGCACCATTCGGTCAGGTATTTCCATTCCACTAAAATCATAGGGTTCCCCTACTACTTCTTTAAAATTTGGCCATGCATAGGATTCCCTTAAAACCACGTCGGGTTTAAGTATGGGTAGTAGGGCTTTCTTAAGCATTCCCTTGAACCTGCTTTTAGTGCTGTTCATAACGGCCAATTCAGATTCGAACCTATTGTTTAATTCTGTATGACTGTTTGTATGATATAGCAATTTTAGCACATTCGAAATGCTCTTGGCTGTATCAGCCTTTCTTGTTCTTAGAGCATCATTGTATAGATTGTATACCATGTCTTTATATCCATAGAGCATTTCATCCACTCCATGTCCGTCTAAGGAAACCGTAATACCTGCCTGTTTCATTCCACGGTATACCGAAGAAATGGAATATAAAGGCCTGTTGGTTAATGTATCATATAGGGCAGTTTCTTTCTCTAAAAGATCGATGTTTACATTCTCATGAGGGATATAATTTCCTTTTCCATCTACAAATGAAACAACGCTTTTCGCATATTTTGTTTCATCTACTTCTAGGCCTGCAAAGGTGGCAACAAAAGCTTGTTGCGAGTTTTCATTGACTCGCTGGGTACCACCATCTCTAATAATGGTATTTACGGTTGAATAAACACTGCTTGAGTCTAATCCACCGCTTAGGGCAGACGCCACAGGAACATCACTAATTAATCTGCGTTTACACGCATCATAGAACAGATTATAAAACTCTTTTGCGTTTTCTTCAAGGCTTTTACCTCTAGCATTGCTTTTAACCTTTGTGATGTCGTACCAACGTTTCTGATTGAGCTTGGAACCATCCATCCTAAGCACAGCTGAATGACCTGGCATAATGCTGTAAAGTCCCTCATACAAACTCAAGCCTCTTCCTTCTAAGGCATATATATCTGTTTGTTGGGCTTTTGCATGAGAGACATTTATACGCCTGTTAAATTCGGATAAATGTTTAAACGCATATGTTTCACTTGCAAAAGCAAGGTATTTATCGGGTGAGAAATGGAAGTAAAACGGTTTAATACCAAAACGATCTCTACTTAGAAAAAGTTCTTTTTCCTCACGATCCCAAATAGCCATGGCCCACATTCCGTTAAGCTTATGAAGGAAATCCTTGCCCCAAGCTATATAAGCAGCTAAAACTACTTCTGTATCTGTTTCGGTCCTAAATGTAAAACCTTTAGATTCTAACTCTTTTCTTAGGTCTATAAAGTTAAAAATCTCCCCATTATAGCAAATCCAGTACCTGCCATCTGCATAAGACATGGGTTGTTTGCCGGCTTCGCTTAAATCTAAAATGCTTAAACGTCGATGTCCAAACCCCAGTTGCCTGTTTTCAAAAAACTCAAAACCACTGGCATCCGGACCTCTATGCTCCATGGCATTGGTGAATTTTTCTAAAACACCATCTCGAATGGATGTTCCGTCAAATCTTAATATTCCAGCTATCCCACACATCTATGAAGCAATAATTTTGGTGAATTTTTGATAATTAATGTCCGAACTAAACGTTCTATTTATTTCCAATTGAATGTTTTTTCTATATTTTTCATTGCGCCCCAAAGCACTTAGTAGGAATGATTTAATCTTATCTGCATTTTCCTCGTTGCTTATTGACTCATCTAGCAATACACCCATATATTTAGTAATAATTTCAGGAATACCACAAATGTTAAATCCGGCAATAGGTATGCCAGAGGCGGCGGCTTCAATCATTGAGAAGGGAATGCCTTCCAACTTGCTCGTATTCATAAACAGATCCACTTCGTTTTCTTGATAATACTGTAATATTTCCTTGTTGGGAGTATTTCCCTTAAACTCATAGCCAATGTTGTCTGGTAAGCGATCTAAGTATTTGTTCACTCTCCCCATATCGGGGCCATCCCCAAAATGAACCCATAAAACCCTGCGGTTCAAATAGCTCAAAATAGAGGCCATCTTATCCAATCTTTTTAAGGGGATTACACTGCTACAGGAAACAATGATATAAGTTTTCCCTTTAGGTATTGGCGCAAAACCTTGTTCTCCAATCCCTAAATAACTCACCTCCACTTCTCCCTTATACTCTGGATTATCTCTGGTAAATAATTGCTTGCCATAGCTGGAGATGCAAATCACCTTATTCAATTGAGTATTGTTCCACTTGCGAAAAGGGTAATACCCACTTACTACTTGCTGAACATCTACATCAAAACCGTGAGTCCGAGAAACCCAACTGGCATTAGGACGTAAAATGGCTTTTAACATGCTAATATTTAAAGTCCAATTGGAATACCAATAGGAGTATAGTTCCGTTTCTTTTGGTAACACTCGATTTAACTCGTATGCCTTGTTTAGTGCATACAAAAGCATTTTTAAAAAGTAAAGCGGGTTTTTTACGTATATACCATTTTTAGATGCTTTTCTTTCCATCATTAGTATTGAAAAAAGCTGCCTCCAATGAGATTTAATTAGTGTTTTTAAGCGTGGTAATTTTCCAGAAATTTCGGGTTCTATCCCCTTATACCAATGAGGTTTTGCATTTGAAATACCCATGGGCATAAGAATAATTTCATCATATGCCTTGGTTAAAGACTCTAACTCTCCTTTTAAAAATATTTCTCCTTTTCCTAAGGGGAATGATTCTGTAAATATGGTTATTGACTTGGACAAGTATGTTCTTTTATTTAAGCGGGTCTCTCAAGAATTGCTTGTTTTAACCATTTACTCTTGGTAAGCAAAATGAGTTTATTTGCAATTTTTATAAAGGCATTTGTCACTATTCTCTTTTTAATGCTTAAGTGAGAAGATAGTGATAATTTGTTCTTTTTGTTTTCATTCATGGCCTTTTTAATATTCTCTAGGAAACGCTCCTCATTATATTTTTTTAACCACATAAATGCTTCCTTCGATTGGTTTTTATACTTTGCAGGTTTGTCTTTAAAATCGAGTAAGGATGCCGCTATTTCATCCTCGGTATTCGCATTCATCATGGGATAGATTTCACACTTTTTTTCATGGCAGTACTTGTCATCTCTATACCCCAAATATGCTACTTCAGATGCTATAATTTCCGCATTCGAACAGTACAAATACCAACTTTCTTCACCAAACTGTCCTATTCCTATATCCCCCAGTTTTAGAATTTTTAGTAGTTCTTTTCTAAGAATGGTTGGGATCCAAATAACTGAATCGGTCAGACCCAGCTCATGTATCAAATCTTTGCTGGCCTGCACATCTGCACCATATTCAAATAGGACGATACCCACTTTTACCTCAGGTCTCTGTTTGATAAAGCTTGCTACTCCTTTAAGAAATACATCGTTGCCTTTAGACAGTTTTATCGGTGCTGTCTTCCACCACTGCCTGCCCTGTTGAACCAATAACATATCTGTTCTATTTTTAAGTTCTTCTACTTTATTGATAGAAGGGCTGCTTAATGAATCAATCTTAGGCAGATAGGGGTAATATATAAAGGGAATTGGACTAATTATTTTAGCTTTTGTTCCTGTTTTTTTAACAACGTTAAGTATAAAGTCATTGTTCAGACTCATGGGAAGATATCTGCAATTTCTAATTCCTTCCAATTGTAATTTGGCAGTAAGCGCTTTATCGCATTCCCAAGAATGCGGCAACATATAGTTTGAAGTATAAAATGGCCAGTCAAATAAATCTGTTCCTGCCCAAGCAAAGTAATCTAACCTTTTGTTAATCCTAGCCAATAAAGCAGGAGCATAATCTGTCCCTACAAAAAAATCATAGTACTCAAAGGCCTTTTGTAATTCCTTTTTTGGAACCTGCATCACTTCGGCAAAAGCCATATCAATTTTCTTGATATTAAAAGCCATATCATTGGAGTCTACATAGTCGGCCTTAGGTTCAAAATGATCATATTCATAGAGTAAAAACAAATCAACCTCATGACCCATCTTTGCCAAATATTGGGCAGTTGGGGAAATGATATTGTTCATATTTCCTATGCAGGCAACCTTCATTATTTAGTCTCTTCTAAAACAAACTTTAATGTTTCTTCTACCTTATCTGCTAATTGTACGGCTTCTTTTCTTGTTTTTGCTGTAACAACAGTAAAGCCTGGCCTTTCCAGAGAATTTTTTAAATCGCCTATGATATCACCTGGATTTTTGGTCACTCCCACTGTTAATACCCCTTCCCAAGATTTTACCTCATCAAAGTTTTCTATACTTTTTAGAATCCCATAAGGAGGATTGAAAAACCTATAAATCACAGGTTTTTTCTCGACTTGTTTTAAATCTACCTTGTCTCCAACCAATAGCTTAGCAAAACTTACTGGTGCTGAAATACCGGAAGTGGCTTCTATGATTAAAGGAAAAATATGGCTTCCCCCACCTCTTGCACCAGTCTCCACCATTTTTGGCCCATTTGCCGTAAGAATAACTTCTGAATGTGCCATTCCGTTCATTATTCCCAAAGCCAGTACCGCCTCCTTTATCAAGTTTACTACTTCCTCTTCTTGTTCCACCGATATATCGGCTGGGTAGTTTAAAGATGTAGATACCCTGGTTCTCAGGTTTGGTTTATACTTATCGCTTATGGCTAATACATGAACTTCTCCGTCCACACTTAAGGTCTCAATAGTTAATTCCAAACCATCCATAAACGCCTCACATATCAACGAATTGTTTTGGTCATCCGCTTTTGCAAAATCGTAAGCCCATTTCAAATCTTCAGGACTTTTTACGACAGAAATACCTCTTCCACCACCACCACTAAATGTGGGTTTAATAATACAAGGGTAACCTACTAGCTCAATTTTTTGTTCTAATTCTTTTATTGTTTCAAAAACAAAAAATGTTGGATTTCCTCGCTTTAAATCCATCCAACAAGTGCGCATCAGTCCCTTGTCCGTTGCATTATTTGCTGTTTTTAAACTGTTTCCCACAAGTCCCATTTTATCACATACGTATGCAGAAGGAAGCACCCCCCACTCATTTATGGGCATTATCGCATCAATTTCTTCCCTTTTGCAAGTTTCCAGTAGGAGCTCTTTATTGGAAAAGTCAATTGGTATGAATTTATCAGCAATCATAGCGGCTGGTGCGTTCTTATCACCGTCAATAGCAATAGTGTAATACTCATTAGCTTTTAGACTTTCATATACAGCAATGTTGTATATACTAGCTCCCAGTATCGCTATTTTCATCATTAATTTTAGCCTTCTTTATACTAATCTTTAAATTTAGGGTAAATGCTTTTTTGCGTCGAGCTAACTCTTTGTTGGTTTGAACTTATTGCTATCGTCGTCTTTAAGATAATTTTTAAGACAAACCGTTTCATATGTACTCCACTTTCTTCGATCAATACAGTCGAACCAAATATCCTCCTGATTTTCAATCCAATCTAGTTTTTCCAAAAACTCAGTAGTATGTAATTCTTTGGGAATTATAATAACTCCGCTATCATCACAGACTGCAATCGAACCATCATATTTTTCTCGACGTTCATTTTTAATAGATTCATCCAGGTCTACCTCATTCTTTTTATTGTGACTTCCTATGGGAGAAACTCCCTCTAACCATATGGGATAGTTCTCTTTAATTAAATGTGGAATGTCTCTTAATTTACCCAGTACAATTAAAGCTTCGCATTGCCTGTATAACATCAAATACTTTCCTACTAGGTCTCCAAAAATAGCTCTCTCCCCACAGTTAAAGGGTTCAGTTATTACAATTTGACCAGGTTCTATGTTATGAATTTGCTCATGGTGTTCCCAATTACTTTCGTTAATAGCATACGTCCATTTTACAAACCCTACATTAAAATGCCTAGCATTTAGAGGATAGAGCTTGTGACTTATTCCACCTGTTTTATTCATGCAATCTGCAACTTCAGTAGCACTAATTCTGTTGCTTTTTATGCGCTTTATAATCTGATCTGCTATATTCATTTACTTCGTCTTTTCTTATTTTTAACATAATCACTCATGGTGACAAACGTGTATTCTTGTTGTTTTAATAATTCTAAATTCCTTAAAAAACTACTGCTGCTAAACGACAGCATAGTATGATCCACTTTAGCGTTAATAAACTCATAGGGATGAGTAACTGTATTGAAGGTTTGAGGTAACAAGGTATGTTTTAATACTTTCTCAAAAATTTCAGTCTTATAAGCAGGGTTAATGTACCTTTCAACTCCTTCAATTGTATCAAAGGGACCTTCTATTGGTAAGACCGTTATTGGAACTTCTAAAATATCCAATGAATCTGTACCACCTACTCTGTAATCACTTGAAGAAGGATAGTATATTTCCTTGGAACTTGTTGACCAATCTCGGCACCCATTTTCCCATGGATAGTTGGGCCTTGGTAGCGCTGTGCAATCCAATAAAAAACCCATTTTATCCACCAAATTCATGCTTAGATTACCATGATAAGCCCATCCCATTCTCATAATTTTAAGATCGTGCTTTGTAATAAACGGAATTTGCTTCTTCATTTCCTCAACCACTTTAGATTCATCACTATTCTGAACCCACTTCTCTCCTTCTTTGATATAGCTGTGAAAATGCCAACCCATCTCATGCCCATTATTTCTTAACCATGAAATTTTATCGAAATGTTTTTGAAATATATAATCCTCAGCCCCGTGAAGCTCTTTGATTTGATTATCTATCCGAATAAACCACGTTGTTTTTAGTTGAGGTACCGCTTTCACAAATTCTTGGAAATACCCCCAACACTCTTCCATCTCATCACTCAACACGGAGTTGCTTAGGTAATCCGTATAGTCCACATCAAAGGTGATCGCAACTTCTTTCATTACATCAAAATCTCATTGGCCTTACTTGCAATAAAATGGGCATCGTTCTCAGTCATAGAAGGTAAAATAGGGATGGAAATAGTTTGATTATACAATGAAACAGAACTTGGAAAAGAAGCATCTTCCAAACCCAAAGTTCTATGATTCAAGCAGTCTACTCCTTGTCTAACATGTATTCCATATTCCAAAAATTGGGATTTTACCTCTTGAAAGTTTTTAGCAGACTTTAATAAGTATTTAAACTTCATAGATTGGTATGCTATCTTCTCAAAATCTTGATTTAATTCTGGATTAATATTATTTCGATAAACCTCTCTTAGTATTTCTCTTTTTTCTAATGTGGCTTTAAGTCTATTAAACTGACTTAATACTAGAGCCGATATAATATCTGTGCCCTTTGTATATCTCGGATTATTGGAGGCTTCCTTTTGTGTTTTAGAGTATATAAATTCGTCATTAACAAAGAGCATTCCCCCCTCACCTCCGGGCAGCGTTTTAGTTCCATGAAACGATGTAAAGGCATAATCCGTAAACGATCCTGTTCTTTTCTCCTTATTTAGAGAGCCAAAGCTTTGACAAGCATCCTCTATCACTGGGATGTTCAATGTTTTTAGTTGTTCGTCATACCCATTTATCCCCTGAGTATGCACCACTATTATGGCTTTGGTTTTTTTTGATATTTTAGATTTAATAGATTCAAAACTCACCACCCAAAAAGCATTGGTATCGCATAACACTGGTTTAGCCCCAATGGCTTGAACAGTTAATAAAACCTTTTCACATACATAAGAAGGCATGATAACTTCATCTCCAGATGAAACACCCAGGCCTTCCAATAAAAGAGCCATGGCTTGAGACCCATTCCCTGTAAATAATCCATAACTTTTACCCAAATATTCGGCCAAGCTGGCTTCTAAACTTTGGGTTACGCTGGATTTTGAAAGCATATTGCTTTCCAAAATTTTAGTAACCGCCAAAATATCAGAGGGATCTGTAACTGGTTGATTATGGTTAAATATTTTCATTACTTGTCCAATGCAGCAAAAACTGAGTTATTACTCTTATAATCGGGTACAAAATTTTTGATGGATTTTATAATCTCTGTTTTATTATCCATAGACTTTAATTGCTCTGATAACTGATTCATAAAAGCCTCTACTTCCTTAAATGGAACGGGGTTTACTTTGCTAATCATAATTTTTGGATGATGAGTAGGCACAGATTTCTCACTTTCTGTAATTAACTCTTCGTATAACTTTTCCCCAGGACGCAATCCTACAATTTCAATATCTATCTCCTTTCCAACTTCCAGCCCAGATAAATAAATCATTTTGACAGCCAAATCATAAATTTTTATTGATTTACCCATATCAAATACAAAAACTTCTCCTCCCTTACCAATAGAACAGGCCTCTAAAACCAATTGACAGGCCTCTGGAATAGTCATAAAATATCGCGTGATATCTTTATGCGTAACTCTTACAGGACCCCCGTTTTCTATTTGCTTCTTAAAAATAGGAATAACCGAACCGCTTGAACCCAAAACATTCCCAAAACGAGTGGTTATAAAGGATGTTTTAGATTTCTCATTTATTGACTGTATATAAATTTCTGCAGCCCTCTTTGTTGCGCCCATAACATTGGTAGGTCTAACTGCCTTATCGGTAGAAACAAAAAGGAACTTTGCTACCCCAAATTCGTTGGCTTTATTAGCCAAAAGAGCTGTTCCAAATATATTCGTACGCACGGCGGCCAAGGGATTAAATTCCATAACCGGAACATGTTTGTAAGCGGCCGCATGGTAAACGATATCTATGTTATGAACGCTAAATATTTCATCCAAAAACCTCTCATCTGTAATACTTCCAATATATGCCTCATAAACCGTGGATGAGTTGCTTTGCTTTGGCAAATGGTACAGTTCAAAAACGGGTGTTTCTGCCTGATCAATAATTATTATTTTCTTCGGATTATAATGGGCAATTTGCTTAACAAGTTCGGCACCTATTGAACCTGCCCCACCGGTTACAAGCACTACTTTTCCTGTCAAATGATTTTTTAGATGGTCCAAATCTAAATCTATTTCTCTCCTACCTAATAGCTGAGCTACATTTATTGGTTTAATTTGATTAAAAGTAAGTTTCCCTTTGGCCCAATCTTCTATGGCTGGAACCACCTTTACCGAAATTCCTTTTTGAATAAATCGTTCTACTATTTCTGATTTATCAAATGGGGAGATGTTTTGGATGGCAACAATTATTTCGTGTTCTAGATAATCACCCATTTTATCACAAGCCGTTTTAAATGAATATACTTTTAGGCCATCAATCGTTTTGTTTTGGACACTGGGATTATCATCAATAAAACCCTGTACGCTTGCCTTAGGCTTTAGTGCGGTATAGGTTAATTGGCCGGCCGTTCCTGCTCCATAGATCCAATAGGTTGTTTGGGTTTTTCCCTTTTTTCCCTTTACCGATAATGAACTAGATAGAGCCCTGTAAAGAACTAAAACGATGCTAAAGCAACAAAACAAAAGGATATACGAAAATATAATATCAAGATTTGGTTGATATATAAATTCAAGGGCCAATGTTAAAACAAAGCCAACGAAACTTGTTTTTAGAAGTATAAGTATATCTTTAATACTGGTTCGTTTAACAATGGCTAAATGCAATTTGGTACTAATAGAACTTACACTAAATGCGAGTGCTGGTAGCCAAAAAAAACGCTCAATGAAAAATTCTAAACTCCTAAATAGTAAAGAAAAAGCTAAAACAATTCCAAAATCTACGGCTAAAGTGAACCATTTGGAGTGAAAGATTTGATTAATATTGGTTGTGGATTGGCTCAAATTATTTAATGACTTTGTTTACTGACTCTACTATAGTTTCAACAATAAAATCCACTTCTTTTTTACCTAATTGAGGGTAAATAGGTAATGAAATTTCTCTAGAGTAATTATTATAGGTTCTTGGGTATGCCTTAATATCATATCCTTTATTTTTAAATAAACTTAACATAGGAAGCGGAATAAAATGTACATTCACCGATATGTCTTTTTTGGAGATTAATTGTATAATCTCATCTCTCATCTCCTCGGTAATTCCTTTTATTCTCAAAGGAAATAAATGTGCCGATGTGCTCCTATTGTCTTCATCGAAAGGGGGCGATTGAAACCAGTCATACTTCCCAAATTTTGAATTATATAGCTTATAAATTTCCCTTCTTTTGGGTAGAAGAGTGCCATCATATTTTCTTAGTTGCGCTAATCCAATGGCTGCTGAAATATCAGGCATATTAATTTTTAATCCTTGGCTAACAATATCGTATCGCCATGATCCCGCCTGTGATTTAGCAAAGGCATCCTTAGTTTGTCCATTTAGCGAGTTTAGTTTTAACCATTTATACTCTTCTTCTTGATTAAAAGGTTGAGGCAGGTTTACACAGATAGCTCCGCCCTCTGCAGTGGTTAAATTCTTAACGGCATGAAAAGAATAAATACAAATATCTGAGAATACCGCCACTGGTTTTCCCTGTACTTTGGCCCCTATAGAATGGGCTGCATCACTAATTAATAAGATCCTATTTAGTTTGTTTTGTTCGTCACTATTTGCTTGAAATAGTTCTTTTTTTGATTCTATAACAGCATTTAGTTGGTCGTAGTTGCATGGGTAACCAGCAAAATCGACACTAAAAATGGCCTTTGTTTTAGCTGTAATGGCTTTAGCCACTTCATCACTATTAATGGTAAAATCATCGTTTACATCTACCATTACTGGTTTAGCACCTGCGTGCAGCACTACAAGGGCAGTTGCAGCATAGGTGTAGGCTGGTAAAATAACCTCATCACCTGGGCCAATATTAAACCATTTTAAAATAAGCGTTGCTCCTGAAGTCCAGCTATTGATGCAAGCTACATATTCTACTCCTGATAACTTGGCTACTTCTTTTTCTAGGTCTCTTACCTTAGGTCCAGTAGTTATCCAGCCTGATTTAAGGCTATCTACTACCTCAGAAATTACGTCATCATCAATATAAGGAGGGGAAAATGGTATTTTCATTATTTAATATAGGTGTTGCTCATATCATATTGACCACTTTTGAATTTTCTTGTTTCTTGATTCCAATCTCTGTTTTCTTCAAAGTCAAATGGAACTCTAACATTCCATCCAAGTCTCTGCTTAATCAGCTCGCTAGCCTGAGCCAAATTAGGATTGCTAAGACAGAAATCAATTTGCTGCTTAAAGGGTGCTAAGGTGTATTTGATCACAATCATAGGTCTTTCATCTCCGCTGATATTATTCCCTGCTTTATGCCATAAAGTGCTATCTACCACAAAGGCCTCTCCAGCTTTACCCTCACTGCTCAAAATATTCTCATTCATAAACTCTTCAGAAGGCATATCTTTAAATAAATGTGTTCCTGGCACAAACTGAGTGGAGCCATTATCAGGACCATAATCTACCAAAGGAATCATTATGATTAAGCTGGTTCGACATGAAGGAAACCAAGGCATATCCCTATGAAATCTATGACCAACCATTTTGCTAACATCGGATTTATCTAATACTATGGCATTGTATGAATGAACCACTGCCTTCTCATTTAAGCAGTGATTAACCACCTCATTAATTCTCGTGTTTTCTAATAACTGGTAGTACTCACGTCCAAAACGGCCTAGATCACTCACTGTTTCTAGGGAAAATTTCTCCATTAAACCTTTTTTACTGTTCGTTTTAATATCCTCTCGTTTTAAAGTGATGATATCCTGTTTTAAAAAATTAATTTCCTGAGAAGTAAGAAGTTGTCCTATTTTACTGACTCCCTTAAAGTTAAGGTTTTCAACTATTTGATCTATTTTCATCTTTCTTAATTTATTTCATTAACCAATGGGCTTTACCCGAGATATATGCATTTACAACTGGCGAATTATAATTTAACTCTGGTGTTGCTCCCAAATTACTCACGGTAAACTCAACGGCATTTTCCAAGGCGTCAATTGCCTCTCCATTGGGTAGGGCCACGGTAACATCCATATAATATTTACCAGGTAAAAATGGATTGTTTAATTCTATTTCTAATTGGTTTATCCCTTTTTCAATATTTAAGATTGCATTATCGTAGCTATTTACATAATCTACAATTTTGTCATTGTGAACATTTTTAATTTGTATACCCACAAGAATAGGACCAGCATAGGTTTGACTATCAAAAGAAATGGATATGGGTAGATTATTTTTAAATCTGGCAATGCGGTCGATGTTTCCATCTTTATCGAACATCCCCACTTTGGTTATGCGTCCCATGCCATTGTTCATTTGACTCATTCCCTCGGGAACGGAGCCATCCTCTCCTAAAATCATGGCAGATTTCAAATATCCATCTATACAGTCTTCAACACTTCCATCAAAAGTCATTTGCCCGTTCTGCAAAAGAATACCTCTGGTGCAAAGACTTCGAATGGTTCCCATACTGTGGCTTACAAACAAAACCGTCCGACCCTCACCGCTGACTGTTTTCATTTTACCAATGCATTTCTCCTGGAAATCTGCATCTCCTACAGCAAGCACCTCATCCACAATCATAATATCTGGCTCTAAGTGAGCTGCAACGGCAAATGCCAAACGAACTTGCATGCCACTACTGTACCTTTTTACTGGAGTATCTATGTATTGACGCACGCCACTAAAGTCTACAATCTCTTCTAGTTTAGATTTAATCTCCCTTTTATTCATGCCTAATATGGCGCCATTCAGGAAGATGTTTTCCATCCCTGTTAAATCTGGATGAAAACCAGTACCCACTTCAAGCAAGCTAGCCATTCGGCCTTTTATATTAATTTTACCTGTAGTAGGAGAAGTTACTCGGCTAAGTACTTTTAAAAGGGTAGATTTACCTGCACCATTGCGTCCAATAATTCCAAGCACCTGCCCTTGAGGAACATCAAAATTGATGTTATTAAGAGCATATATCAGATCGCTTTGTGCTTGCTGCGTTCGATCATTGCTCACTATTTGCTCCACCTTGGGAGAAAACATGCGTTTTATACTTTGAAAAGCTGATGCCGTATTGTACTGGCCTAACCTATATACTTTACTTACGTTATTTACTTGTAATGCTAGCATTATACTGAATCTATAAAATCACCCTCGCGACGGTTAAACAAAAGTATTCCAACAAAGAGAATGAGCACACTAGCGATATAGGTATAAAACATAAAACCTGGACTTGCTATTCCATTACCTAAAAACCCAAGTTTAGTGCTTTCAATAATATTGGTCATAGGGTTTAACTGAAGTATATATCGGAGTTTTCCCGTAACCACAGAAAGTGGAAAAATGATGGATGAGCCATACATCAATAACTGTACACCAAACCCAACCAAAAAGACCAAATCTCTGTATTTTACTGTAAAGGAGCTTAGGGTTAATCCAATACCGAGTCCGACAAATGAGGTGGCAATGAGATTTAACGGTAACAACCATGCATATGCATTGGGTTCTACTCTTCCTAATGAAACGTAGTAGAGCCAAACTCCTAAAAAAATGAGTAATTGCAGGGAGAGCTTGAACAAATTGGCTAAAATATTCGACATAGGGACCAATAGCCTTGGAAAGTAAACTTTTCCAAATACCGTTTGGTTCACTCCAAAAACATTGGCATTGTTATTTACCACCGAAGCAAAATAATTCCAAATGGTCATTCCTGTTAAATAAAAGAGAAATGCAGGCATTCCATCAGTACTTAAGCCGGCCATTTTGCCAAAAATTAAAGTAAAAACCAAGCTCGTAAGAATGGGTTGAACAAAGAACCAAATAGGACCTAGCACCGTTTGCTTATACACAGCAATTACATCTCTCTTAAAAAACAAGAACAACAAGTCCTTGTGCCGAATCAATTCTCCTAAATCTAAGGAGAACCATCCCTTTTTTGGTTGAATAACTCTATCCCACTTTTGGTTTGACATTTTTTAAATAGCTCTTTTCTATTTTGATACAAATTTGTTTGCCAATAGCTTCCAATTCTATGAGCACATAATTATTGTTCTTATAACTGATCACTCTTCCTTCAACCCCAGTAAAAGGCCCCGCAGTGACGATAACTCTATTTCCAACCTTAAAATCAACTTCCTGGGTGTTCAAGAAAGTATGCCCTTTTTCAATAGCTAACTTTAGAGAGCTGATGGTAAGGTCTGATACTCGGGCATCTGCCCCATTGTATTGCAAAAATTTAATAACTCCAGGAGTTTGTAAAATAACATCCCTATTCAAATCAGTAGACTTTACAAATACATATCCATTGAACAAAGGCATTTCTATTTGTTTTACCCGATCACTCCACTGGCGTTTCACCATTATCAAGGGTAAAAAACACTCCGTTCCATCTCTTTCCAGTAGTTTATGTACTTTTTTCTCCCTTCGACTTGCTACATATATGACTCTCCAATTATTGCTCATTTTATACAGCTTCGCCCCTTCAGTCCCATACTCGGAACCCACAATAGAGGCTATTTCCTCTTCTAATTATTTGACATTTACCTGCTCCACAGGAGCAAAGGTGAAGTGCCTTTTTCCTTTAATTTATCCAAATCAAAACTGGCCCTATCATAATCGATATACCGAATTCTTCGTTGAATTTTTTTCTCTACCTTTTCTATAATTTCATTTAAAAAGGCCTTGTCAATATTTCCAATAAATACCAGGTCTATGATATCACTGTCTAAGCCTCTCGCAAATGAGCCCGTGAGATATACCATTTCTAGATCCCCTAATTCTTTTACTACATAATCCACAATCTTATCCAAACCCACATACTTTAATACAATAGTATGAAGCTCTTTAAATAAAGGGTGTGAAGTGTTTACTGTAAATATTCGTTTTTTACCTTGCTGCTCTGAAGTAAGCATTTTTGCTTTTTCAAACTTATTAAGCTCTACTCTAATGCCATTTGTGCTTTCTTCAAACTCCTCTTCCAAATTCCTCAAATAGGCTGTATTTCTACTGTTTAGAAAAAATTTGAGAAGTAATTTGACTCTTGTCTTTGAGGAGATTAGCGTTTCTATCATCTTTGAGTACTTTTTTTACTCAATATGCAAATATAAGTATGATTAATGAATGTTTCAACCCCTTTTTATTGACAAATATTGATGAGCTAAACATATGAATACCAAGTATTTACTTTTTTGTATGAATTAAGATACACTTGTGCCTGAAAAAAGCTGTTTATTCATTTGTTAAATGAGCAAAGGCTTCCTTGCGGAAGCCCTTGTTCAAAAAACAAAACACCCTGCATGCTTTTTGCCTCAATACATCATAAAAAAATCCTTGCCTTATACAGGCAAGGATTTTATACTTTTTTTGATAATTATATTAGAAGTAGAGCATGAAATAAAGGTTTCCACCAAAATTTGAGCTACTCATATTGAATGATCCGCCTGTTTCTGTTTCTGTTGACTGAACGGCAGCGCCATCCCAAGATTCGTTTTCAACGGAACCTTTTCCAGCTGAACGAACTCCTAGTGCATAATTAAATTCACCACCAATACTCATTTGTGGCATTAGAAAATACTCAACTCCAGCAAAACCACCTACACCTAAGGCAATTGTCTTACCTGATTTATTTGAGAGTTGTCTGCTCGCTCCATTGATGTTAGTACCCCAATCTTTCGAAGTAGGAGCAGGGTTGGCTGCAGAATAGTCATTTCCATAACTATACTTGTTGCTGTTACCGCTAATGCCTAACATGGCTTGGTACCCATAAAACCCTTGTAAGCGTGAGCTTCCTTTACGGAACTCTTTACCCACCATTACATCAATACTGGTTGATTTAGCCGTAAACTTATCCTCAACCGTGTTCGTAGGATCACCATCTTTAACCGTTAAATTGGTTTGTGAATTTGAACCTAAACTTAAGTTCACTCTAAAACGATACGCTTGATTGTCTTCTGTAAAATATTTACCAAAGAAAGACGTACCGTCTGTGAAACTAAAAGAAGAAGGATCACTAAAAGCAGCTCCAGAATTAATTTTAGTTAGATTACCTAACAAATTAATAAAGGGTGTAGCAGATACTCCCACCCCCCAACTTCCTTTTGAAGGAAGCATCGAAGTGCCGTTCTTGTTTGTTAATGTTGTTTGTGCAAACGCAGTTGTTGCAATTGCTCCTGCACATAAAAATAATGATAATTTTTTCATACTATTTATTTGTTTTTTACAACACAATGTTAAAAAATATATTTCATTCAAGTGGAAAATGCAATGAACAGGTTTGTCACATTTAGCCTTGATATGCTCTAATTATGCCACAAAACAATATGTATTATAATGTATATCAATAGTTTCAGTTTAATGTATATTAAAAGCTACATTATTGGATCTACCCTGAAAATTGCAGCCCAACTATGCCAAAAACACCAATATATTATTAAAAAAGAGCTCCTTTTGACTTGTTCAATCCCTTTTTAATCATCACTTTTGTTCGATTAATTAATTATGGATTTTTCCAAATACCCGTATTCTCGAGAAACCCTCATAAATATTTATGAGAACTTAATTATTCCTCGAATTATTGAAGAAAAAATGCTCATCCTTCTTCGTCAAGGAAAAGTTGGGAAATGGTTCAGTGGCATTGGTCAGGAAGCTGTATCAGTAGGACTCACAATGGCTTTAGAGCAGGATGAATACGTATTGCCTCTCCATAGAAACTTGGGTGTTTTTACCAGCAGAAAAATCCCTTTCAAAAAACTTTTTGCCCAATGGCAAGGGAAAAAGAGTGGTTTTACAAAAGGGAGAGATCGGAGTTTTCACTTTGGATCACAAGAATATCACGTCATAGGTATGATTAGTCATTTAGGAGCTATGTTAGGTGTTGCAAATGGAATCAGTACCTCTTATTTAATTGATAATAGACAAAAAATAACGGCTGTTTTTAGTGGAGATGGTGGAGCCTCTGAAGGCGATTTTCATGAGGCATTAAACGTAGCTGCAGTATGGAAATTACCCGTACTCTTTGTTCTAGAGAATAATGGATATGCCCTAAGTACATCGAGCAAGGAACAGTTCGCCTGCAAACAATTTATAGATAAAGGCATTGGCTATGGCATGGAGGCGGTCCAAGTGGACGGGAATAATGTTCTAGAGGTATATTCCAAAGTTTCGGAACTTAGCGTCAGCATGCGCGAAAACCCACGACCTATACTCCTGGAATGCCTCACCTTTAGAATGCGAGGACATGAAGAAGCAAGTGGTATAAAATATGTACCTAAGGACCTCACAGCATCCTGGGCAGAAAAAGACCCCATTCTTAATTATGAAAAATACCTTATTGACCAAAATATAATTACCCAAGAATGGATATCTGAACGTAAAAAAGAAATTCTTCTGGGAATTGAAAAAGACTTAGATGATGTGTTTGAGGAAGAGGAAATTATTCCGAACATAGCAGAAGAGACACAGGATATCTATGCTCCTGAAATAATTAACCACGTTAAACCTGCTGGTACGACTAGAGAACTTCGTCTTGTTGACGCACTAAGAGAAGGGCTTGACCAAGCCATGGAGAAGCATGAAACCCTGGTATTAATGGGTCAAGACATTGCCGATTATGGTGGGGTGTTTAAGATTACAGACGGCTTTTTAGACAAATATGGTAAGGGACGTGTGCGGAACACGCCCATTACAGAAAGTAGTATTTTAGGTGCGGGCTACGGGCTATCGATAGCCGGTAAAAAAGCTATGGTAGAGATGCAATTTTCCGACTTTGTGAGCTGTGGAATTAATCAAATTACAAACAACCTTGCTAAAAGTTATTACCGATGGGGTCAAGAAGCAGATGTAGTTATTCGTATGCCAACCGGTGCCGGTGTTCAAGCCGGTCCCTTTCACAGTCAGAGCACAGAAGCCTGGTTCTACACTATTCCTGGTTTAAAGATATACTATCCGAGCAACCCGCATGATGCGAAGGGCCTTTTAGCCACTGCTTTTGAAAGTAAAAACCCGGTGATGTTTTTTGAACATAAATACTTGTACAGAAGTGTTAAAGGAGAGGTTCCCGAAGCCTATTACACCCTGGAAGAGGGCCAAGCAGCCATTCACGATTACGGTGATGAAGCGCTCATCATTACTTATGGTTGGGGAGTTCACAAAGCTATAGAAATAGTAAAAGAGCAGAATAGTAAAGCTACTGTTATAGACTTACGAACCTTGCAACCCTGGGATAAAAATGCCATATATGAACAGGTTAAAAGATGTAATAAGGTGCTTTTACTCACGGAAGACACCCTCACTGGAAGCATTATACATGATATAGCAAGCCATATTGCTCATGACTGTTTTCAGCATCTAGACGCTCCTATTAAAACAATAGGATCCCTTGACACTCCTGTACCGATGGCAAAGAATCTTGAAGACCTTTTTCTCCCCTGGGAGCGATTTAAAGAGGCATTAAAAGATCTCTTAGCATACTAAATGCTTTCATTAATCCATCTGAGGATCTGATGAATTCGGAGTTCTGTGTTATTAAGTATATTTGTGATACGACTTTTGAAGAACCTAATATTCATATTTTTTGCTCTACTTGCAATTAGCAGAACAGCATGCTTGGCTCAGTCAAGCGATGAACAATTGGCTCAACAGTTTATCCAGGATGAAGAGTATGAAAAAGCGCTACCGCTCAGTAAATCCTTATGGCAAAAAGACTACAGTAACCCTATCTATTATGAATGGTTATTGAAATGCTATATCCATGAAAACAAGTGGGATAAGGCTAAGTATGTAGTTCAAAAAACTCGGAAAAAAACTCGGAAAAAAATTTCATATAATGTAGATTTAATATACTTACAAAGGCTCAAAAATAACGATCCTGCTGTATTTGAGAAATATATAGATAACCTGCCTGAGAGCATAGAGGCCTTTCAATCAAACTTAAAAGCCCTTGAAAAAAGAAAGCAAACAGCAGCTATTGTTCGATTATTAGAACGAGCCGAATTTATTTTTGATGATACCAAGCTCTTTGGGAATAAACTGACCACCTACTATTTGTCTTTAGGGCAAAAAGAACGTGCCTTAAGAAGAATCGTCCTTCAACTTGGAAACCCGTTTTTTTCTTTTGAACGCGCTAAAAGCATTATAGAAATGAACGTGACAGACCGTTCGGGTTTTATTATGTTGAGAGATATTTTGCTTTTAGAGCTACAGACTAAACCAAACGCTAAGGCCCTAAACCAATTGCTTAACTGGAGCTTTGTTCAACTTCAAGATTGGCAGACGGCTTATATCTTCAATAAATCGCTGGACACTCGACTCCGAAGTAAAGGAAAGCACTTATATGCATTTGGCACGCTCTGCATGGAGAATCTAAAATACAAATACGCGACTAAGGCCTTTAAACAAGTCCTTGAATATGGCAAAAACTTTCCGTTTTATGAAGCCTCTCTCAGCGGCTCTATTCAGGCCCAGTTCCAGAATATTAATGCAACTAAAGATACTACAGGTTTATACTCTCTTTACAAACAATGTATACTTGCCATTCCTCTGATATCTAACCTAGAAACGCAATTTCCCATCATCAGGACGCAAGCAAATATATATTCGAAGTATTATCATAAACCTGAAAAAGCAGATGTTTTACTGGATCAATACATTCAAAATACAGGGCTAAATCCAAAAACCAGGGCTCTTGCAAAAATTGAACAGGCCCAGGTATTAGTTTTACTCAATGATATGTGGACCAGCGAACTACTCTATGCTCAAGTTGAAAAAGAATTTGGAGAGAACCCTTTGGGTCAACGTGCCAAATTTTACCGCGCTCAATTGAGTTATTACAGAGGGGATTTTGAATGGAGCAACCTCCAACTCAATGTACTTAAAGCGGCAACCACACAATTAATCTCGAACAATGCCATAGACCTCTCTTTGGTTATTACTGAGAATTTAGGTCTTGATAGCAATTATGATGCTTTAGAGAGGTTTGCGAAGGCTCAGCTTCTGGCACAACAGCAACATTGGACGGCTTCCCTTAAACTATTGGACAGCATAGATATTCTATATCCTGGAGTACCTCTTAGCGATAACATTTTGCTTCAAAAAGGAATGATCTATGAGGCTCAAAGAAATTTTAAGAAAGCAGCTGGCTGCTATCAAACACTCAGCAAATTATACGCGCAAGATGTTTTAGCAGACGATGCCTTATTTAAAATGGGCATGCTTTACCTGGGTCCTTTGGATATGCCCGAAAAAGCCAAAGCTGTTTTTCAAAAAATCATTACTGAACTTCCTGGCAGCCTGTTTGCTATTGAAGCGAGAAAATATTATCGTAAATTAAGAGGAGACCATGTTTAAGAAACTTTTAGTATCCCTATCTATATTAATTCCCTATTTTCTTCAGGCTCAACTCCAGAACCAAGTGCTGCAATCGGAATACGATTTAAGGAAAGAAAGCATTCGCCCTGAACAATTTTTACTATCTACTCAGGCCTATTTAAAAAACAATGAATACTTTAACCTGATTCACCCAGGTCAAACGTTCTTTGGGCTCCAAGTGGATGCCAATTATATCTTTAGAACCACCTTAAGTAATAAACTAATGCTTACTGCTGGTGTTTTAGCTCAGCAAGATTTTGGGGATGATCAATTGCTAAGCAAGCTATTGCCAAAACTAACGGTGCATTTCAATCATAAGAATGTAAGGGCTCAAGTTGGAGCTATAAAATCGCATGTAAATCATAAAATGCATGATGCGATGCTAAACTATGAGCAAGCGCTAATGAATCCTGTAGAGTATGGCGCAAGTTTTAATCTCAATAAAAGAAATCTAAAATATCATAATTGGATAGATTGGCGAAGCCTAGCAAATCTGTCAAGCAAGACACAGGAAGAAATTATTTTTGGGCAAACACTTGATTATACTATTCAGCCACGGGCTAAATTTTTAATTCGGCTCCCCTTTCAAAATACTATATATCATAAAGGTGGACAAGGGATTGCTAAACCTATAGTAACAAGACTAAATGCTATGGCTGGTGCACAAATTGAAACTGCAAAAAAAGAAATAGCCTTGGGGTATCGATTTTTTGTTGGTTTGGATAATTCCCCACAAATTCAACAGCCCTTTTCTCAAGGATATGCTCATTATTCGAGCATAAATAGTACCATTAAAAACCATGCGTTTCATTTGGGTTATTGGTATGCATATCAATATACAAACACCTTGGGTAACCCCATCTTTAGCAATGTTAATTTGGAATATGTATATGCCAATCAACAGGCACGTCAACTGGTTTCGTTAAGATATAACTTTTCGAAAAACATAAAAAATATGGCTCTGATAGATTTTAGAGTTGAGCCCTTCTACGACTTGTATACCAAAAAAATTGAGCATTCGGCAGCGCTATTCTTGCGCGTTTTTTGGAAGTAAAATCAATTATGAATTAGGGTTTTAACCTGCCGTACATTCTAGGGAAAGGAATACTTTCTCTTACATGCCTGAGCTTACATATCCATGTAACCATGCGCTCCAAACCCAACCCAAACCCACTATGCGGGACACTTCCAAAACGGCGTAGATCTAAATACCATTCAAATTCTTCCATTGGCAGCTGGTGTTCATTAATTTTAGAAATCAGTTTTTCTCTATCTGTTTCACGTTCACCTCCACCTACAATTTCACCATATCCTTCAGGAGCCAGAACATCTACTCCTCTTGCAAAAGCCTCATTCTCCGGGTTTCTTTTTAAATAAAAGGCTTTTACCGCATGTGGCCAATCATATACCATGATTGGCGAATCGAATAATCGAGTAATTACTGTCTCATCGCTTCCACCAAAATCATTGCCATATTCAAAGTTCTTAGCACTTTCTATCCATTGCGGAATATTCCTCAAGTCTTCTTCAACATCTGCAAGCGTTTGCTTTGCCTTATCAATTTGAGTTTGATTGAAGTTTACTTTTCCTTTTTTCATTCCTCCCGCAGCAATTGCATCAGATCTATCCTTAATCTCTTTTTCTAAGCTAAGTCGTTCTTCCTCTTTATTACTTAGTTCTGCTTCCAAGCTTTTAATGCTGTTCACTCCATGAACATCTTGTTCTCCTTTAATAATACGAACGGCCTCATCATACGTAAGTCTTGGGTATTCTTTTAAACTGCTCTCCAAAACACGCACATCTCGATCCAAAATCTCTAATTCTGCACGATTTTGTTCCAATACATCCCTTATAATTGCTTTCATCATGCCCTCTATGCAATCCATGTTTTGAAAAATATCATGGAAGGCCATTTCTGGTTCTATCATCCAGAACTCGGAAAGATGCCTTCTGGTCTTACTTTTTTCTGCCCGAAATGTGGGCCCAAAGGTATAAATCTTGCCCATAGCCATGGCCATGGCTTCGCCATACAACTGACCGCTTTGGCTCAAATATGCGGTATCTCCATAGTATTCTGTTTCAAAAAGTGTGCTCGTCCCTTCACACGCATTTCCCGTAAAAATGGGTGCATCCATCTGCATAAACCCTTCGGATTGGAAATACTTATGTATGGAAAACGAAATAGTATTCCTAATACGCATAATGGCCCATTGTCTTTTACTACGTAGCCATAGATGGCGCTTATCTGCCAAGAATTCTATTCCATGTTCTTTTTTGGCGATGGGGTAATCTTCACTATCGCCTATTATTTCTAGGTTTGTTGCCTGAATCTCAACCCCGCCTAATTGCCTTTCGTCTGCTACCGCATTTCCAATGATCTGAATACTGGTTTCTAAACTGCAATTTTTTGCGTGATTGAATACTTCAGCTGAAACATTCTCTTCAGAAATTACGACTTGGCAATATCCAGTCCCATCTCTTAAAACAATAAAAACCAACCCTTTCCCGGTTCGTTTGTTTGAAACCCAGCCACTCAGGGCAACTTGCTGATCGATGGCTTTTTGTAAGTCAGAAATATGCATGATTACTTTAAAAAATTAGCAGTAGCAAAGATACAAACAGACCTTGCATAAAACATAAAAAGAACGGCTTGGTTTTCATGGGTGGAAATACTTTGTCACCACATAAATTTTCCGTATTTTTGGTTTTTTAAGTATTCTAAGAAACATGAGTGGTTTTAAGCAAATATTATCGCATAAAATGATGCAAAAACTGAGTCCTCAGCAGATTCAATTCATCAAGCTTTTGCAAATGTCTACTCTTGATTTTGAGGAAAAAATAGATCAGGAACTTTTAGATAATCCTGCCTTAGATAACAGTCCGGAGGCCAAAGATGAGAAACTGGAGGAGCAAAAAGAGGAATACGAAGATGATTATCAGAAGGAAGACGTTGATATAAACGATTACTTGAATAACGGCGACGACGGAGGTGGATTTCGTTTAAATGAAGACTATAACGAAGAACAAAAAGACATTCCCATTGCGAGCCAAAAGAGTTTTCAAGAACAATTGGTAGATCAAGCGAGATCGACATTTTACAACGAACGAGAACTTGCTTTAGCTCTTCACCTAGTAAATAGTATTGAGGATGACGGCTATTTACGCAGAGATCTAAGAGCCATTGTTAATGACTTGGCATTTAATGAAAATGTTAGCTCCAGCATAGAAGAATTAGAAAAAATTCTCATTAAAATTCAGAATTTTGACCCTCCTGGTATTGGCGCAAGAGACTTAAGAGAATCTCTTTTATTGCAGTTGTATAAGAAGGATTATGGAGAAAACAAGGCAATTCATTTGGCTCAAAAGATTCTCATTAACCACATGGAATCTTTTACAAAAAAGCACTATCAAAAAATTATACGAAGCCTAAAAATAACTGAAGAACAGCTGAAAGAAGCAATCGCAGAAATTGTACGGCTAAACCCTAAACCCGGTGGCCTTGGTCAAGTCCAAGCAAAAACACAATACATCATTCCAGACTTTACTGTAGTAAATACAGAAGGTGAGCTTAAAGTTCTTCTCAATGGAAGAAATACACCTGATCTAAGAGTAAATCGCGCCTATAGTGAAACGTTGAAAAACTATGATGTTGCGAACAAAAAAGATAAGGAACGATTAAAAGACTCTGTACAATACATAAAACAAAAGCTTGATGGAGCAAAGTGGTTTATTGATAGTATTCGACAAAGACAGCATACCTTAATAACTACTATGCAAGAAATTGTCAAGCAACAAACCGAATTCTTTACTGATGGGGATGAAACCTCTTTAAAGCCCATGATTCTCAAAGATATTGCAGAGAAAGTTAACTTGGATATTAGTACCATATCTAGAGTAGCCAATAGCAAGTATGTTGAAACGGAATTTGGCATGTTTGCTTTAAAGTTTTTCTTCAGCGAAGGCGTGTCTAATGCTGAGGGTGAAGAAGTAAGTAATCGCGAAATAAAAAAGATTTTAAGTACTGCAATCGTGGATGAGAACAAGCGTAAGCCCCATACAGACGAGGCTTTAATGGTTTTATTGAAAGAAAAGGGATACGGCATTGCGCGAAGAACCGTGGCGAAGTATCGGGAACAATTAAATATTCCTGTAGCACGTTTACGCAAGGAGATTTAAAGTCTCTTTAAACAATTGTATTACTTTTGCAAACTCATAACGAAAAGAATATGACTACAGCATTCGATTTCGAAAAAGACATTTCAGACTTAGAGTCCCAATTGGAAAAAGCACAGGCAACGCAAAACAAAGGAAAAGTTAATTTGTCTAGCACCATTGAAGATCTTGAGTCTCAATTAAAAAAAACCAAGAAGAATATATATGCCAATCTAACTGGGTGGCAAAAAGTGCAAATAAGCAGACATCCTGAAAGACCTTATACACTCGACTATATCAATCATATAGCCACAGATTTCATTGAACTTCACGGGGATAGACATGTAAAAGATGATAAGGCCATTGTTGGTGGTTTTGGCTGTATTGATGGCCAAACATATATGATCATTGGCCAACAAAAAGGGAGAAACACGAAGGAAAGACAGTTTCGAAATTTTGGGATGCCAAATCCTGAAGGGTATCGAAAAGCACTTCGCTTAATGAAACTCGCTGAAAAATTTAATAAGCCTGTACTCACGCTAATTGATACTCCTGGTGCATCGCCTGGTTTAGAAGCGGAAGAGCGAGGGCAAGGGGAAGCCATTGCTAAAAACTTAATGGAAATGGCCGTGCTTGAAGTTCCTATTGTTTGTGTAATTATTGGCGAAGGTGCCAGTGGCGGAGCCTTGGGTATTGGCGTGGGTGATAAAGTGCTTATGATGGAGCATACCTGGTATAGCGTAATTTCTCCAGAGAGTTGTTCTTCCATTTTATGGAGAACTTGGGAGTTCAAAGAAAGAGCTGCTGAGGCTTTAAAATTGACGGCCAATGATATGCTGGGAAATGGCTTAATTGATGGAATTATTAAAGAGCCACTTGGCGGCGCTCACAACGCGCCGGAAGAAGCATATGCTTCACTTAAGACAGCTGTCAAAAGAGAAGTGAAAGCGCTGCAAACCTTATCTAAGGAAGATCTAATTGAGGCGCGCATAGCTAAATTCTCTAACATGGGCTTTGTGAATGAGGCTGATGACGAATAACCCTTCGTTCAAAAACCCAACAACACGTATTTACTTAAGCAGAGATTTCTATATCAACCCCTTTTTTTATTAAGGGTTGGCTAATCAATTCCCACAGCAATGCGGCATAGATTAGAATACAAGGAAACACTTTTAATTGAAGGTCTGATACAATAATCATTCTCCACGCTTTTGGATATATGTCTGATGGCCCTAAACAGGTAAATAGAATAATTGGAACAATCAGAAAAAGCTTCATTTTAATGGATATTTTACTGTATTCCCACCAGATAACCACTCCCGTTACGGCTATAATAAACGTGGCAGATTCTGACATATGATTAAAGATGACCATCCAAAGCAGCCAACTTGCGGCCATTAAAATTTTTGTGTTTTCCTGCCGATTCATAGATTTATAGATGTTTAGTCCGAACTGAAAAAACAACGCGAATAAAACTACTAATGTTCGATTAGGTTCCCAGCTAAACCATGCTTGCAACCAACCCAAGAAAGAGTATTTTAGAAAAGTACTCTGATCCGCTTTCAATAAATCGAAATAATTGCCGTATTGCCAAAAAAGTGTTTTAAAAGAAACAATGACTGTGGGAATAACGAACAAGATGAAACCCCAAAGTATAGCATATGCAATCCCTTTCTTATGCCAACCTTTATAAAAAAGAAACATAGCAAAAAACACGATTCCGAATAGTTTAATAGCCGTAGTAAGCCATATAAAAAGCGAAGCTCGGCTAAAGTCCTCTTGTTCTAAATAAATATAAGACCACAACAGAAGCCCTGCTATTAGCGCATTGGATTGCGAGTTAAGAACAGCAATATATAGCTCTAAAACACCTATGACTAGTCCAAAAATAAAGAATCGGTTTGATTGCTTTTGAAGCCTAAATAAGGCAAATAGCCACACCAAAGCATTGAGTAAATTCCACGCGCTTAACCCAATTATGTCTGGTACTGATAAAAAAGGTGAAAAAAGAAGAGCAAATGTAGGAGTGTATTTAAATACATCGTAGTGCTCCTTTTCATACCCTTGATACAAATTGGTTCCTTGCGACAGATGGCTGGGCGAGTTCTTAAAAATGATGTAGTTATTATAATGCGTGCAGGTATCACTAGCCTTCGAAGTGCTGTACTGCTTAACAGAAATAAAAATAACTAATAAACTTACAAGTGCTAGAAGTACTTGCTGCCATCGTTCCATTTTCATTCATCACAAAACAAGACAAAACAGAGGGATAAAACAAAAACACACTGCAAAAATTACTGAGCCAAACCCTTGTTTTCCTTAAATTTTTTACAAACAAAACTTTTGTTTTTTATTTATTGTAAAATGTTACAGATATTTGCAGCACAAAAAAATATGTTAGGACTAGGACAAAAATTTCCAGAATTTAAGAAAACGGCTATCATGGCCGATAAATCATTTGGCGAAGTATCTTCACAAGACCATATCGAAGCAGGAAAATGGATGGTGATTTTCTTTTATCCCAAAGATTTCACTTTCATCTGCCCAACAGAGATTGTTGAGTTTAATAATGATCACAGTAAGTTCACAGATTTGGGTGCTGAACTATATGGTGCTTCTACCGATACTGCTGAAGTACATTTAGCTTGGAGAGTACACGACCCAAAGCTTGGAGGCTTAACTTTCCCTCTTATTGAGGACACATCAAAATCGTTAAGTACAGATTTAGGAATTTTACAAGCTGGAGGAGTCCCTTACCGTGTAACTTATATTGTAGACTCAGAAGGAATTATTCAGTGGGTAAACTCAAACAATGATGGAACTGGAAGAAATATTGCCGAAGTGCTTAGAGCATTAGAAGCAACGAAAAACCCAGGTTTAACCGGATGTAACTGGGAGCCCGGACAGGATTTAATTACGATTAAATAAATCCAAAAAGGAGCATGTTGGAAGAATTAGAAATTCCAGATTCAAGCTCTGAGAAACTACGTAGGATTACAAACTCGGAATCACGGTACGCGAAAGACCTTAAAGCCAACCTTCAACAAGCGTTGAAAAACAACGAGCTTTCACCCAAAGAAAGTGCGTTTATTGGCCTTTCAGTAAGTGTAAACGACAGATCCAATGCAGGTATTGACGTATTCACTGCTCTAAGTAAAAAGCATGGTGCAACAAACGATGAAATTACAGAAGTATATTCCTGTACCTCGTTGCTTGCCATGAACAATGTTTTTTACAAGTTCCGACATATGGTGGACAAAGAGTTTTATTCTAAATCTCCAGCAGGCATTAAAATGTCAGTGGTGGGGAAACCGGTCTTAGGAAAAGAGTTTTTTGAGCTTTTAAGCCTTGTTGTAAGCGCTCTTAATGGTTGTGAGCAATGCATAAAAAGTCATGAAAATAGTATTTTAAAACACGGATGTTCAGAGGCTCGCGTGTATGAGGCCATCAAGTCTGCATCCATATTCAGAGGTTTAATTGTACTCTTATAAGAGCTTCATCTTTCAATGATAAGAAAAAGTCCGCCTTTGGGCGAAGCTTTTTTATGTTCTACATATAGTAAATTAATTCCTGACTATTTCTGAAAAGTGAGGGTTTTTTCGATCCATCTCAACCCATTTCTAAACCCTGGTTTTACTTTTGACTTGCTTTTTAATTGATAGCCTATTCCAAACTCAATATAATCTGCCGAGGTTAGATGCACCTTTAAACGTGTACTAAAATACAGATTCGAACGAGGGTAATACCTCAAACCAATAGCTTCGTAGTACCTACGTTTTTTATCGCTAGGTCTGTATAAATAAATACCCAATTCTGAGGTGAAACCCACTTTACCCATGCGGTATTCGTGGCCTCCTACCCATGCAATTTCTGTAAGCTTTTCCAAACTTTGCCCTTTTGGGAGCGCTTGCAAATCGGTATGAACATAGCTGCGATCATAAAAAACATTAAAACCCATTCTCCAACGAGCAATTTCGCTTTGTGGGTAAACTAAGTTCATACCTAAGCTTGCCATATTAATGTGTTTTCTATCGTCGATGGATATTTGGCGACGACCATAATTTATCCCTAACTCCCACACTAAAGCAGAATTCCACTCTTTATCGACGGCAGGGCTTGTAGTTTTCTGGCCAATGGCTCTGTTTAAACCCAAACCTAAAAAAAGATAGTTGAAGCCAAGATTGGGCATTTGTATATTTCCATTACTAAAATGGGTGAAATCTATTGATGCATTAAATGCGGTTTGCTGGCTTATTTTCCAGTAGTGTTTAACCCCTATCTGCAATAATCCATTTATACTAGCGCCCATGGCAATGTTGGCTCTATTGGTTTCAATATCAAATGTTTTTGTCGTATACCCTAGGCCAGAAGCCATACTCAGTGCAATACAGCGATTCTTCTTTTCGTATATATTCTTCTCAGCTAATAAGCCCAGATAGACTAAGTTTCCATTATTTATTTGGTTATTATTGCGAATAAGACCTGCCGTAAAGCCAAATGAAGGTTTGTTAAGGTTTCGATACGCCACATGGCTGGAGTCTATCCTATAAATAGCAGAAACCTCCAATGATTGTGCGTGGTTCATTAAACTACGCATAGTGCTGTGATGGGGAATCAGAAACCCTCCCTTCATTTTAGCAGTAAAATTAAGTTGGGCATGAGCGTAAAAAGAACATAGGCTACATATGACTAAACCTAAGGCTTTCATTATTCACTAGCCATTTGATTTTTCGGTAGCAAGTACCATTTTTATTCCAAGATCCGCACCTATTTGCATTACATCAACCATTTCTTGAACTTTTAATCCAAAGTATAAACGAAGAACTACAACGAGTTTACTCGAGGCTTGCTCTGCCTCATCACCTTTGGCATTTGGTTGGTAAATATCTTTCAGGGTCTGTAATTCCTCTTTAAGCACATCGTATTTTGTTAAATCTGCAGCAGGATTTAATAGTTTTGCATCAATCCAAATATCTGCATTTTCATCCACAGATACGTTCACTACTTTAGTCTCAACAACCGATTCTGTTTTGCTTGCCTTGGGTAATAAAATCTGAATTACATTAGGATTTGCCAATGTACTTACAATAAGAAAGAACAATAGCAGAAAGAACATAATATCGTTCATTGCTGAGGTTTCTACCTCGGCCGCTTCTCTATGTTTTCTGCGAATTTTCATACCTTTTAGTGATTGGATTTATTTAACATTTCAAGAAAACTCAACGATTGCTCTTGAAGCCTTTCCGCAAATCGATCGATGCTTCGCATAAGAATGCTGTAAGCAATAAAAGCAATGATACCAACAACCAAACCTGTCATACTAGTAATCATTTTTACATAAAGACCTTCGGAAATCCCCCCGATACTCAAATTGCTATCTTTTGCAATAGCCATAAAAATTTGAATCACTCCCCAAATGGTTCCAACAAAACCCATCATTGGTGCTACTCTCGCAATAAGTCCTAGATAGGAGAGATTGCTTTCCATAGCGCTAAGTTCCACATTTGCTTTTGTTTCCATGGCGCTTTCGATCTCACGCATATTACTCCCCAAAAATCGAAGGCCAGTACTAAGAACTTGCCCTTGAGCTGATGGTTCTCGTTCGCAATAACTCTGTGCACTTTCCACCTTATTTTCTTTCATATTATCCTCAATCACTCGCAAAAGTGTAGGGTTAATTTTGGCTCGTTTCTTAATATAGAGGGCTCGCTCAATAGCCAAATAAATAGCGAAAGCTAAAGCCGCCAGTAATATGTAAACGACAAAACCTCCTTTTAATAATAGATCTAGGGTTCCAACAGACTCGCCTGTTCCTCCGGCCTCGGTTACTCTTTGAAGTGAATCAGCAACACGTTCTGTTATTTGTAGTAATAAACTCATTTCTTAATTTAATTAACGGTACGAAAAACGTACATATTTCATGGGAAGCCATCTGTTGCTTCATATTGTTATCCCCAGTGTAAAGTATTCTAGGCATTATTATATTTCAGAATGAAAATTGATCCTTCCAAAATCACAGGAGTGGTTTAGTCTAATTTGACCGCACCTCCACTCACCACAAACTTGGTTACATTGCTTGCTTCGGCATCTAAGGGCCTTAATTTTTTCTTATCAACGACCAACATTTCGCCATTTAAACCATAACTATAGGGGAAATAAACCACTGATGAGCCGGGACAGTCCAAAAAGGTTGCATCTTCTCGCGTCAGAAACCCTACTTTATGTATTCCTTCAGATAAGTGAGCAACCACTGGGCGATTGAACTTCTTATTCTCACCCATGAATGCTTCTGTGATGTCTCGAGTGGTTCCAAAAATGAAGTTTAGTCCGGGTGCTTTCTCGATCAAGCCTTCCAAGAAATCTAAAATTTGCTTTGCCAAAAGTCCTCGAACAAAATATCCGATAACCGTAATGATACCCAAGCCTAAAAAGAAATAGAAAAACATGAGTTTAAGGTCTGACCCCTCGGCATTAAGGCCTAATAGGTTTGCCACAAAACCCAAAAACCAGTAAATAACACCCACCGTTAGAGCCAATGGCAAAACAACCATTAAGCCTCTAAGAAAATAGTTTAGAATTAATCTTGCGGTGCCTTTTGTTTGTTTTCTTGAGTTAACCATTTTTTAATTTTAATAAATCCTGTCCTATATCTCTGCGATATGTTTTTCCTGTAAATGTAACTTTTTCCGCTGTTTTCATTGCCGCATCAATCGCTTTTTCCATCGTATCCTCAAGGGCAGTAACAGAAATCACCCTTCCGCCATTGGTTACCAAACGATTGTTCTGTTTTTTGGTCCCTGCTTGGAGTAATACGACATTGTTTTCTATGCTAGGAATGCTTATTTCTATGCCTTTTTCATAGGCCTCCGGATAACCCTGTGAAACTAAAAACACGCTTGCTGCCACTCTTTCGTCATAGGTTAATTCCACCTCTTTTAAGTTTCCTTCTACTACTGCAGCTATTAGTTCTCCCATATCTGTTTTTAATCGAGGGAAAATAGCTTCGGTCTCTGGATCACCCATTCGAACGTTGTATTCTACCACGCTTGGGTTTCCTGCATCATTCATGAGGCCAATAAATAAAATTCCCTTATACGGATGCCCTTCGCTTCTCAAGCCATCTAAGGTTGGAACAATAACCTGCTGCTCCACTTTTTTCATAAATTCGTCATTAGCAAAAGGAACAGGACTAATTGCACCCATGCCGCCGGTATTTAAACCCGTATCGCCTTCACCAATTCGTTTATAATCTTTGGCACTCCCCAATAGCTTCCATGTCTCCCCATCAGATACAACAAATACAGATAGTTCAATTCCTTTCAAAAACTCTTCGATGACCACAGTGCTGCTTGCAGCTCCAAACTTGGCCTCTTCTATCATGAGCCTTAACTCTCGTTTAGCCTCCATTAAATTGTCCAGAATAAGTACTCCTTTCCCAGCAGCCAATCCATCGGCTTTTAATACATATGGCGGAGTTAATTCTTCTAAAAATCGCTCACCTTCTTCTATATTGTTTTGGTTGACTTCCTTGTAAGCTGCTGTTGGAATACTATAGCTCTCCATAAATTTCTTTGAAAAACTTTTGCTTCCTTCTAACTGAGCACACCACTTACTTGGACCTGCCACTTTAATAGATGGGTTTTTTTCTGCAAAGTAGTCTACAATTCCTGCAACCAAAGGATCTTCGTTTCCAGGTAAAATGACATCAACAGCGTGGGTTAGGCAAAACTCATTTACGGAATCAAAATCCAACGGGTTTAAACTTATATTCGTCCCACAGCTGTCTGTTCCACCGTTTCCTGGAGCAATAAATAAATGGCTTACCTTTTTACTTCTTGACAAATACAGCGCATAGGCGTGTTCTCTTCCACCCGAACCTAACAGTAAAATATTCACTCAACAAAAATAGGCTTAGTAAGCCATGGGCATATCACAAATAATGCACACCACAAACTAATAATGCGGCAGTTTCTGCTCGGAGTATATTTGAACCTAAATCGAGCCCTACCGACTGCTTTTCAAAGGCCATCTTTATTTCTTCATCGGTAAAGTCACCCTCGGGACCAATGTAGACAATGGCGCGATGTTCCAAGTCGCTAAGATCTCGTTTTTTTGTTTCCTCCTTGCAAAAAGCAATGTATTTGTTTCCCTTGAGTTGCGCGGCCTCTTTGAAACTCAAGACCTCAAGTTTTGGAAGGAACGATCCGTGACTTTGTTTGACTGCTGCAAAGGCCTTTTTATTCATGCGCATCATATTCACCTTCCCTTTTTGTGAGTTAGCGCATTGCATAAAAATAATATGCTCAACTCCGAACTCTGTACATTTTTCTACCAACCACTCCATGCGATCATTTTGTCGAAGTATACCTATGCATAAGGTTAAATGATTTGATCGTTTACTCAATTTTTGCTCAATAACTCTTGCCTGCGCTTCCTTTTTGTTGAGGCTTAGGAGCCGAGCCGTTCCTAGGATGCCTTTGCCGTCGGTAAATGAAATTTCATCTCCTACATTATACCTCAACACTCCTGACATATGTTTCGCCTCTGTAACTCCAAAGAAAATATCTTCTTCTTCTATTCGATCGCATATAAAATGAAAGTGTCCTGGCACGTTAAACAAAAGTAATTCATTTTGACTTAGCCCCTCCATATGCATGCTTTTGACTAAACATTCGGTGCAAATCAATACAGACTTAGCGCATCGGTTAATGCTTCAATTTGTAGCAGTTTTTATTCGCTTAAAAAACAAATTCAATAACTAAATCTACATGCCTTTGATACCCGATACTAATGAAGTGCAGCTCGTATGGGAAGGTTTTGTATAATCCGCGCTTCTTCCTCGCTGAAGGCTTCTAGCCGATGGTATACGTCTTTTTCTGGGAAATACTCCAGGGCCATTTTAACAAAAATATGTGCGTGTTTTGCTTCGCTCGCCCAAAGTTGGTGAAAGAATTTCTTTTCCTCGCTCCCTTCTTCTAAGCGCTCCCAAATCATTTTAAACCTCTCCGCACCCCTGGTTTCAAATAGAGAGGCTAAAAGCAAACGGTCCATAAAGCGGTTCATCACATCGCTGCGACAAAACTTTAACATTTGCTCTATATAAGGGTCTTTAGGGATATTATGCTGTAAGTTTCCCCCTCTTTTAATAATGAGAGCGTACACATCTCTAAAGTGCTCTAATTCTTCTAGGGCTGTTTCTATAAGTTCAGGAATAATTGCTTTCCGGTCGGGGTACTTGGCTACAAAACTCATGGCCATGCTGCTGGCCTTTCGCTCACAATCCGCATGATCTTGTAAAAAAGTATCAAAATCACCCATAACGCAATCCAACCATTCCTGGGAAGATTCGCATTTTAATTCGATGGATAATTGCATATTTATAGATTAACCCCTTGGCTTTAATGGTCTAATTTCAATGTTGACATTGTGAAAATTATCGGGGGTTTGTAGGGCAAATAAAATTTGTGCGGCTACATCCTCTGGCATAAGCATGTTGTCGTGCGCATCAATACTTTCGCTGTGTCTAAAAAAGTCGGTCTTCACACTGCCTGGGTAAACGCAGGTTACCTTTACCCCAGATTCGCGTACTTCTTTATACAAAGCCTCACTGAAGCCACGTACCGCAAATTTTGTTGCACAATATGCACTTACTTGTTGGTATCCCTCTAAGCCTGCTATGCTTGCAATATTAATGATGTGTCCATTTCCTTGCTTTTTCATTCCTGGCAAGGCGAGTTTACATCCATAAAAAACACCATTTACGTTGGTATCAAATAATTCTTGCCACTTATCAATGTCTAAATCTTCGCAATAAGAGAAGTATCCCAATCCGGCATTATTAATAAGAATATCAATGGAACCTTGCGCATCAATTACCTTTTCAAAAATGGCTTTTATGCCTTCATAGTCTCTCACATCACCGTGATGGCATGTATAGTTTTCATGGGAGAATGAACATCCACTTCGACAAATTCCATGAACCGTTGCCCCGGCTTCGATTAACTGCTTTACACAGGCTTCTCCTATTCCTTTATTGGAACCAGTAACGATGGCTATTTTCCCTTTTAAATTCATTTTAATCTACAATTACTTCTAATAAAGTCCTAAAGGCCAATACCTTTTCTCCATATTTTTCCAAGGTCTTTTGCTTTAAACCTGGCCCGTGTACTGTTTGGTACTCGTTTAATTTTTGTTCGTTTTCGGTATGATATTGAATGCTGTAGTTAATTCCGTCATCCCCAGCTTGATTATGCATTACTTTCACCAGTCTATACTTGGTAAAAAGCCCTGTTTCCATTACTTCAGGAATATGTACTTCTTGCATCCAAGACAACCACTCTTCGGCAATATCTTGGTTTATATTACAGGTAACGTTATAAATGATCACAGCTCTTTTATGTTTACCTCATAACTCTCCATAATTAAGTTGGCGAGTAATTTGGTGGTAGCCTCATCGGCTAACTTTTTTGCATCTTCGGCAGAATTTGCCTCAATTTCTAATGTCACAAACTTGCCAACTCGGGCATTACTAATGGTGTCAAGGCCAATATTCTTAAAACTTTGGCTTACGGCTTTCCCTTGAGGATCTAACAATCCTTTGCGTGGCATGATTTCTATTTCAGCTTGGTATTTCACAGCACAAAAATAGGTAATTATTTAGACCCTAAGGGGGTTAAATGATAACTTATTCGAAGGTAATTTCTACCTCATTGCTGCGCGGCACGGACTGGCAGGTTAGCACATAGCCTTGTTCTATTTCGTCGTCGGATAAACCTTCGCGCTCTAACATGTGCAACTCTCCCTTATGAACCTTAGCTCTACAGGTTGTGCAAACCCCAACAGTACAAGAATAGGGAGGGTTTATTCCTTTTTTCATGGCTGCATTTAAAACGGTGGTGTTTTGATCGCATGGAACCGTATGGGTATCTCCAAATACATTTAATGTAATTTGAGAGGTGCCATCAAAGGCTACTGACTCAAGCACTTCTTCTTCCTTTTTTTCTGTAGGTGCAGAAAAATACTCTGTATGCACTTTTTCGCTAGGCGCGCCAGCATTTTTTAAACCTTGCTTTACAGCTTCCATCATTCCACCTGGACCACATATATAGTGTTCGCTTTGACCCATGGGTGCTTTTATTTTCTGATTAAGAATATTTTGAACTTTATCTACATTCAAAAAGCCCTTTAAACCAAACCAAGTTAATGGCGCTTTATCATAACTATAGAATATTTTTAATCGGTCTGAATTGGCTTTAGCCAAATCATCCCATGCTTTTTTAAAGATAACGGAGTTTTGGTCTCTATTTGCATACACGAGAGATAGCGTACTGTTGGGCTCTTTTTGCAATAGGGTTTTGGCAATACCCATCATTGGGGTAATTCCACTTCCTCCGGCCCAAAGAACATAATGTTGCGTTCTATTGCCATCGGGAATAACAGTAAACTTTCCATTGGGTGGCATAACCTCAATGGTATCGCCCTCGTTCAATCGATCATTCATCCAATTGCTCATGCGTCCATCCTCTACTCGTTTAACGGCAACTCCTGGGTTCGCATCAATTCCAGGGGCGGTGCATAGTGAATAGGATCGGCGAACGTTTTCCCCATTCACTTCAACCTCAAACGTTAAATATTGGCCTGCGGTGTATTCAAATTCCGAGGCAATGTTCTCTGGTATTTCAAAATAGAAAGCAGCTGCATCTGCCGTTTCATTTGATTTTTGTATCACTTTTAATTGATGGAAGCCCTGTTTCATAATCTGCTGCAAAAGTAACCCTATTTTACGCTTTTTGTTTTGATTACATCAATCTTTGGAAGGCTTTCCACCACCGGTCTGGCATGTCATCAGCCAAAACCATTTCGTAATCCTTGTAGCTACAAGCAACAAAATAGCTCTTTTTTTCATAAGGGTGTGGAATCTCCATCCACCATCGATTGCTTTTCCGAGATTTGTAAAACACCAACTCGTGTTTGCTGCTTTGCAATTGGTTTCGGTAAATAATAAAATCGCTGTGATTCACTTGGGGCTCGTCATTAAATCGACTAGAGAAGCCTTCCACAAAATACCAAATCATTTGCGCTAGCTGCTGACGGCCGTCGGCTCCAGTGCTAGCAATATTGGTGTTGCTAAACAAAATGCATCTCGCTTTATTGCTAATGCCTGCGTACCTACTCAAAATAGCTGCTTCGTGATTAAATAAGCCATTTGGGAACAATCCTGAGCTGTGCGGAAGCTCACTGGCTTTGATGCTTTTTATATCAAAGTGAACAATGCTGGCACTGCGAAATATGGGTTCTGTTTCATTGATGTTTTTTCTCAAGAACCCCAGAGGAAACCGACCTAAATAAAGGTCTTCTATTAATTTCTCGGTTTGCGTGCTAAGTAAATAGGTCTGGCTAGCCATGAACTCAATATTAAAAAGATAATTGGGCTCTTGAATAAGGATTTGCTTTGTAGCTGAGGCTTCATGCATTTGGGGTTCTGGGGTCAAATGCACCAGTTCGATTGGTTCTTTTAGAGTTGCTAAACCATTATAGACAGCCAAAATATCGGTTTCTGATTGGCCCAATATGATTGAAACAATGTTGATTTTTGCGAGATCAGCTATGATTTCTTCAATAATGTACGTGCGCTCACGTTCGTTCTTTGGAGGAATAATATTTCCCAAATCGGCCACCTGGGCGTCTTCAAATTTCCACATGAGTGGATAGAGCGATGCGCGCACTAGATCAGCATCTGCATCCAAACCAAAAAACACAAGTTTGGCTTGTTTCAAGTCAGGGAAATGTTTCCCATGGATTTGAATATTTGCTCCAAAGGATTCTTTATTTGTTTTGGCCTTGGCGACGAGCGCAGCATCTATGGGATCTAAATAGCCCTGAATCTTTTCCATTTACACTTGCAAGTAAAGGAACAAAAAATCAAAAATGTAAAAACCCAATGCACAAATAGTGCGTTGTAAACTTTAGTTTACACCTCATTGCCACCGATCCAATAATCGCATGACGGCCTGCACTTTTTTCTGCCTAAAAGTAAGTACATTTGCATCACTAAAAAGAAACGATTTAATAATGAAAGTAGCCATTAATGGATTCGGTCGAATTGGCCGTCATGCATTCAAATTCTTAATTGAAAAACCAGGCGTTGAGGTAGTTGCCATCAACGATCTTACGAACAACGAAACACTAGCTCACCTTTTAAAGTACGATTCCGTTCACGGAAAATTTAATGGTACGGTTGAGTCTGATGATCAATCAATCACTGTTAACGGTAAGCGAATTGCTGCCTTAGCAGAAAGAGATCCTGCAAATTTGCCTTGGGCAGATCACGGGGTTGATGTTGTTTTGGAAAGTACTGGATTCTTTACCGATGCTGAAAAAGCAAAAGCGCACATTACAGCAGGTGCCAAAAAAGTGGTTATTTCTGCTCCAGCATCAGGTGATCTTAAAACCGTTGTTTTAGGTGTAAATGATACTATCATTGATGGAAGCGAAGAGGTGATTAGCAATGCAAGTTGTACAACCAATTGTTTAGCTCCAATGGTAAAAGTATTGGATGATGCTTTTGGAATTGAGCAAGGGTTTATGACTACGATACATGCCTACACTTCTGATCAAAACTTACAAGATGCTCCGCATAAAGATATGAGACGTGCGAGAGCGGCGGCTTATAGCATTATACCAACAAGTACGGGAGCGGCTAAAGCGGTAGGCTTGGTAATGCCTCACCTTGCTGGTAAGTTAAATGGAAACGCTATGAGAGTTCCTATTCCTGATGGTTCTGTAACTGATTTTACAGTAACCCTTAAAAATGCTGCCACAGTAGAGCAAGTAAACGAAGCAATGAAAACTGCTTCTAACGGAGCTTTAAACGGAATTATGGAGTATACTGAAGACCCCTTAGTAAGTATTGATATTGTTGGAAATGCACACAGTTGTATTTTCGACTCTAAAATGACTATGGCTATTGGCAACCAAGTGAAAGTAGTTGGTTGGTACGATAATGAAACTGGATACAGCGCAAGAGTAGCGGATCTAGTTACTAAAATTGGATAATTTAAATTATAAATAAAAAAGGGGGCCATTTGGTCCCCTTTTTTTTGCTCACCTAGCAAAGCACGCCTTTGAGTAACAGCCTGATATATTATTTGTTCGGTATGAGAGCCGCATTCATCTCTATTTATGTGCTTTGCGCAAATAAAACTCTTTGCCGGATTTGGAGATGATTAACAATGGCCACTTGGGAATAAATTGCAAGCTGTAAGAACGTCGTTTTTTTCATGCTTTTATGGGCCAAAAAAAAGTCCTCTAAAGTAAATACCTACCTGAATGTATATAGGAATGCAGAAAGAGGAATGTTGTTTTCCATGAATTATGATCTAACAGGTATGGCTTTCAAGCTTCATGCAGGAGGTACTCTTTCAGAAGATATTATTGACCTCGTGCATAAAAAGGGCAAGAGGGTCATTCTATGGAATACCATAAGTAATGAAGAAATGAAAACGTATCTATCTGTGCGCGCAGATTTTGTAGAATATGGCCTCTAAGTGTTTATAAAAAGAAAACACCTCCGCTTATATTTTACCCCTTTTCTAATACTTAGGAAACTTAGTTAGAAAAAATAATCTTGATCTGTTCCACATCGTCCTTGCTTTTGATTTGGAATGGATAGGTTCCATTAGAAACATCCATTTGTCCAAAATCTAGGCTCTCATAATATACCCCCGCATCCAATTCGCCCCAATCTCTTGACCAAAGCTCTCGGCCATCGATCGTTAATAGTTTAACCTCGACCGGACGCATTTCGCTAATCTCAAATTTATAGGTAAACTTTCCTGCTGTTGGGTTTGGATAGATATAGAAGTTGATAGCATTGTCTTGCAATTTATAATTGGCGCTTTCCAAAACAAAGGTTCTGCTAAAGCTATCCATGCAATTTTGATTATTATCAACCACCAATTTTATGGTATACCTTTTATTACTGGCAAATGTATGATTAAACCCTTGCACCGATTGGCTGGTCCCATCGCTAATTAACCAGTTATAGGTATATGGAATACTGCTATTGCTATCTAATGCATAAAAACGAATAGCTTCTTGATTTAAGCTATCCATACTAAACGCTGCAGAGACCGGAGGTAAAACTAAAAGCGTGTTATTCGTTGAGTCTGCACAAACAGAAGACCTCACTTTTAAATCAATGCTGTACGTATTTGCAACCGTGTATTTGTGCGTATTGCTCGCTTGATTTGCTGTGTTTCCGTCTCCATAAATATATTCGTAACTCAAGGCTTTCCCATCGGCATTTGTACTGGTGCTGTTAAAGTCAAATTCTGTTTGATTTGCACAACCCGGCTGAGGGTTAATTGTAAATGAGGATTTGGGAATACTTGCTATAGCTACTGGAAATGTAACTTGGTCTTCACAATCTTTATCACTCGTAACAATTAAGCGCAATGCATAAGATCCGTGATTTGGATAAATCGTACTAAAATTCGTTGAGGATTTTATGGTTCCATTATCATCGTCCCAGGAATAACGCATGGTTCCATTTGCTAGGGTTGATCTATTTGTAAAACCAAGTAATTCTCCCTCGCAGCGAGGCAATAATTCATCTGATGTTAAGGATGCAATGGGCGAAGCATGAACTACATAGTCCTGGCTAATACTATCTAAACAACCCTGATCTGATTGGGCCAATAATTTAACGGTATAGGTTCCAAAAGTACTGTAATTAGTACTGAGGTTTGTGGAATTTGCCGAAACTCCTTCTCCATTATTCCAATTGTACGTGTTTGAACCCGCTAAAATGGTTGAATTATTGGTAAAACTAAATTGGTTTCCTCTTTCGCAATCCTGCGACTTATCCGCTGAAAAACCTGCTTTAGGAGAGGCGTTAACGGTTATATTTCTTATTAGAGTATCGAGGCAATTATTCACCGTATTCGTAAAAAGACTTACCTGATATAATCCGTGAAGCGCATATTGTTTAGTTGCCGATGTGCTGTTACTAATAGTATTGTCACCAAAATTCCAGCGATTATTGAATCTCTCTGAATTTACACTTGTGTTTGTAAAATTAAACCGGTGACCATTGAAACATTGCACTTCTTGGTTAATGGAAAAACCAACTGTTGTCTGAGGATGAACAGTATTTTGGATACTTACACTATCTGCGCAGCCATATATAGACCTTGAAACCAGTTTTACATTGCGCCTGCCCTCACTTGTATATTTTAGATTTAGACCATTGGCTGTTGTTATGCCTGAAGAATGATCCCATACATTGCTTAGTGCGTCTGCACAGGTACTTGTAGAAACATGCACAAAGTTGTTTCCTTTTAAACATTGTCCAGCATCGTTCAGCGTCAAACTCGCCTTGGGTTGATCTCTAACAACAACGCTTTTAATTATGGAATCTTTACAGTTGTTTGAAGTGGTAGAAACCAAAAGTACATCATACCTACCATAGGTATTGTATTTTTTGGCTCCATTAATCCCCGAGCTTAGGCTTCCGTTTCCATACATCCATCTAAAATTTAAGAGGCCAGCGCCTGGAGTTGTATTCGTGAAAGTAAAAATATGACCTGCAAAGCATTGTTCCTTGTCATTGATTGTAAAAGAGGGGGAACTTTGTTCATAGATCTGAACAACTTTTGTGATACTATCTAAGCAAGACAAGTTGGAACTTGCAATAAGCATTACATTATACGAAGAAGCTGATCCATACGTTCGCAATCCATTGGTGCTTGTACCCGTGCCGCCATCGCCATACGTCCATTTATAGGTATTGGTTCCGACAGGTAGTGTGCTAGTGTTGGTGTAAACAAAGTTGTTGCCTTTTAAACATTGAGTAGCATCATTTATGGTAAATTCTGCCGTAGGGCTAGCTTTAACAGTCACCTGTTTTTGTATACTGTCTTTACACCCTTGATTACTGGTTGCCACCAACAATACATCATAGTTATTGTGGATACTGTATGTTTTTGATGGTGACGAGCTGGAACTGGAGCTCCCATCTCCAAAGGCCCAAGCACTAGAAAAGCTGCCGGAGGAAATAGAAGATCCATTCGTAAATTTAAATGAATTGCCCTTGAAGCACTGTACATTATTGTTGATTGTAAAACTCATGCTGGTCTGAGGGAATACAGTAACGGAATCCTGCTGGGTGTTGGATTTGCAACCCAGTGCGGTAGTAACCTCCAAACTTACGGTGTATGTGCCGCTTGAGGCATAGCTATAGCTTGGGTTGGTCTGTGAGCTCTGAGCACCAGAGGTACCGAAGGTCCATTTTCGTGTTGTAATCGAATTACCTGAACCAGATGATGTGCTTTGATCTGTAAAACTAAAGGTATTGTTTTTTAAGCACATATCAGCAGACTTGCTAAATTTCGCTACTGGCAGGGGCGCAACATTTATTGCATAGGTGTTACTTTGAGCACTGCAATACCCTTCTGAGATAATGCATCGATAGCTTCCGTTATCACTTACTAGAATACTACTAAACTCTAGGGTGCTATCCGTTTCACCTAAAATATTTATACCGTTCTTTTGCCATTGGTACGTTTGATTGCCAGAAAGGGCCTTAGAGAAACTTGCTTTTAGATGAAGTTTCGTTAGTGCACATGGATTCTTAGACCCAAGCGTCCTAGAGACAGTTGCTGTTCCTAAAGTAAAACCTGAAACTTCTATGAAGGATGTTCGTGTTTCAACCGAGGAACCATCCAAGGTGAGTTTTACCGTCTTATTTCCTGTGCTTGTATAGGATACCGTATGAGGTCCTTTTCCCATAGCAGTTGCAGGAGAAGCTCCTGAGCCAAAATCCCAAACATATTCGCCCGCATAGCCCTCGCTTGTATCAGTAAAGACTGTGTTTTCGTTCAAACATACCTTTGTTTTAGATGCGCTAAAACCTGCCTTCACATAATCGTATAATACAGAATAATCCTCGGCATCTCCATAAATACTGTTTCCACAGGGATTTGTCATACTACTGCTAAAATCAGATGTTATGCGCATTCGCAAACTTTGATTTTTCTTAAGGTTAGAAGGGGTAGTAAAAATATAATTCCTATAGCCCTTTGTGCCAGGGCTTACCGTTAATATCTCATTATTTGAAGTTTCAAACTTCCCATTGTTATCGTAATCAATAGACATTCGAACGCGGGTGTTATTAAAGGTTCCTGCCTTTATTCTTGCCGTATATGTGGTGCTGGGACTTAAACGGAAGGTTTTGCTTTTGCTGTAGTCTGTATATTCATCATCGTGTTTAAAAAGCCCTGTTTCACTGTTATTATCGGTCAGTTCCACGTTTAGAATACCAATACCTACATTTCCAGACCTCGCAGTCGTTGTAGGAGTGCAATTTGCGTTCACTGCTGAAGGGAAAACTCTAATCCAATTAGACTTTGTTAGCGTGCTGCTACCTTGGCAATTACTCACTGTTAGTACCACTTTTAACACCCCTGCTTTTGAGCACCTTATTTCTGGCTCTGGAGAGGAGGCACTGGTTCCGTTTATATAAGAAAACGAGCTAGATGGGGAAATGGTCCAGGTTCTTCCTGAAATTGACCCTCTTGAGTTATCATACAGTTTGGTATGACCTCCAACAGAAAGGATAGAATCGAAGGTATAAGCCCTCGCTTCTGGTTTAGATGTTCCAAAATCGCGAATGGCTGATTTCCACACGCCACGACCATAGGTAGATACAATTACATGGCTGTATTTGTTCCCTTTTGGAGAGTTGTACATGTCAATATCTGTAACATCTGACCAGGTTGGAAAACCTGACTCAAACCTCAACCAGCTCCCTGATCCACCGGAAAAGGTAACATGACATATTCCTCGCTCTGTGCCTACATATAGGTTTTCGCCAGATAATGTTTTGTCAAAAACAAGGCATTTAACTCCACCAGAGCTCGTTATTGTCACAGATGAAGTCCAAGTTGCTCCTTTATTTGAAGAACGGTACACCCTGTTATTCGCCGCTAAATAAACAATATTACTATTGGTAGGGTGGCTTTCCACCCATCTTGGACTCGATGGCATTCCTGCACTTAAATCCGTCCATGAAGGAGAAGAGACTGTTGCATCATCTGTTCTAAATAATTTATTGTCATCCCTCAAAGCATATAATATTTTAGCATCTGCAGGACTGTTCTCCAGGTATCTCATACTCCGTGTATTAGACCCTGCCAAGTTGTTACTAATTTTAACAAAGGCTGGGGTTGCTGCCCTCACGTCATCCGTTCGCCATATGTTTTTATATCCGGCAAAAAACCGCTTTGTATTCCCCTCTTGTAAAACAAATGGAGTAACCCAAGCCCCGGTTTCATTAACACCTCCTGTACCATTATTGGCAATTGTTTTTCCTGTGGTTTTGTCATATACCCTATATATACTCCCCCTTACATAGGCACCATAAATATATTTGTGATCAGTAGGATCTACCAAGGCATCTGTTCCATCACCCCCCCAATAGGTATATGATTCATTTTTATCCGTTACTGCCGAACCGTTATCCTGATACCCATGATTGCTAAAAAACTCGTTGGTTTGGGCTTGCGCCATCCGGTATATTTGAGAATTGGATATATTCGAATTAATGTTCTTCCAAACAGATCCTCCATCAGATGAGATATATACGCCTCCATCATTTCCATTCAGTAATTGATAACCGCTTTTAGAATATTCCAAGCCATGATGATCTGCATGCACATCATCAGAACTTTGCCCAGTCCAATGTCCAGAAATAGTCCAATTTGATCCTCCATTGGTGGATTTCCATATGTTTATTCCTATTACGAATACTTCGTCTTTATTTATTGGACTAACTGCAATATCTAAATCATACCAGCCTTGACCCTTTGTGTCATTCCCTGTATTGCTGTACCCAAGAATATTTGGTGTAGTAGAGCGCGTTGTAAATGACGTTCCACTGTTCGTGCTCCTATACAAGCCCTTAAATCGGCTGGAAACAGCAATTACTAAATATACGTAATTTGAATCATCCTCACTTACCGCAATTTGTCCTCTTTGCAAACCCGTTGTTGGCAATCCACTAGTAATTCTAGTCCAATTTACTCCATTATTCGTGCTCCTATAAAAAGACCCATTGCTAAAAGCGGCATAAACATAGCTTGAATTTCCAGGTTTAAAAACTAAATCCGTCGCTTTGGTTGAAATACTGGTTCTAACCCATGAGGATCCTGAATTAGTACTGCGGTAAACCCCAGCATTGGTTGATGCTAGAAGAATAGCTGCATTGGTTGGATCAATGATAATTCTTCCAACTGTTCTATTTCCCATCCCTGTATTGGATAGGGTCCATGTTTTTCCTGCATTTATTGATTTCATAACGCCATAACCGGGCGCATCACCAGCATCAATATCTCCCGTACCCAAGTACATAATACTCGTATTGCTCGGGTTTATTGCTACACTAGAGACTCCAACAGAGTTTATGCCTGTACTCGTTCCAAAGATCATAGACCAACTTTGACCTGCGTCCGTTGATTTCCACAAGCCCCCTTGCGGCGAACATCCAAAATAGGTTGTGCTATCTGTGGGGTGAAAGGCTACGGTATTAATTCTTCCTGTTCCATTGGGTTGGCCACTTTGATTGTAGGGACGGTTTATTGGACCTACCAAACGCCAATCTCCATCTTCTGGGCAGGCTGCAGCTGGCTTTACAATACCTCCGCTTAACCCTCCTTGCATTCGCAAATTAGCACTGCGGCGCAAGGCTTCTTCTTGGCCTTTAAACCAAATTACATTTCCTGCAGGATCCACTCGATCTCTTACCCGATGCTCCCAACGTCTAAATTGCTTTGCCCCGCTTCCTTTATCGTATTCATCGTGCATTGAAAAATACAGATCAAATGCCCGCTTTGTTTTTACATAGTTTGGATATGGGTCTTGCATCATGTCTATCCAAATAGGATTGTCCATGGTGTCGTTTTTTGATTGCGAGTAACTTGATAAGCTAAGGAATAAGAAAAAAAGAAGTGCAGCAATGTGTTTGATCATGAGTAATTGAGTAGAATAGATTCAAAAATAAGCAAGAATCTTGCAAAAAAAATTTTACCTGCGAAGCTTAAGAAATAAAACGGAATGTTTAGATTAAAAAACTAATTATCTTTGCTCACATGAAAGGAAAATTGTTCTTAGTGATGAGCGCTTGTATTTTGTATACCAGTTGTGGAACCAATGATGAGATTAACGCAGAAGCTATTGAAGACAATGAAACAACTCCTGAAAACCCTTTGCCCAGCGGTCCTAAAGGAACCCCGAATTTTGCGCAGGATACGGTTTTTAATTTTGGAAAAATTTTGGATGGGGAACGTGTTTCGCACGACTTTGAGTTCACCAATACTGGCGCAGGCGATTTAATCATTTCTAATGTGCAGGCCAGTTGCGGCTGTACTACTCCAGATTGGACGAAGGATCCTATAAAACCAGGAGAAAAAGGAACGGTAAAAGCTGAGTTTAATAGCTCTGGGAGAGGAACTCCTGAAGCTGTTGTACATGAAAAATCAATTACTGTTGATTTTTCAAACTCTACAGTGCCATTAGCCGTTTTAAAGTTTAGAGCAAAAATTTTAAGTAAAAAATAATGATATTGACACTATTACTAGACGCCGCAAAAGGCGGAGGCCTCGGAAGCATGCTTCCCATGATTTTAATTATGGGTGTGTTTTTTGTATTCATGATTTTGCCCCAAATGAGAAAGCAGAAAAAAGCGAAAGCCTTTACTTCTACTTTGGCTAAGGGAAATCATATTGTTACGGCTAGCGGAATTCATGGGAAAATCACAAAGCTTAATGAAACCAATGCTATCATTAAACTGGAAGATGAACAGAGTATGAAAGTTGAACTTGCTGCGGTAAGTATGGAGCTCAGTTCTGCAAACTATCCGGATGATTATCCTGGATTAGTAAAAAAGAAATAAGGCCATGTTGCGCCTGGGTGTAACTGGAGGTATTGGAGTTGGCAAAAGTACAGTTTGTCAAATTTTTTCCTGCCTTGGTGTGCCTATATATGACGCCGACCAAAGGGCTAAGGCGTTGTATTCTGAAAATCTAAAATTACAAAAAGAGCTGATTCAAAAATACGGGACAGCTATTTATAAAAATGGCGCGATCAATACAGAGCTACTGGGCAAGATTATTTTTACAGATAAACAAGAACTTCAATGGCTAAATGCGCTTGTTCACCCCTTAATTTTTGAGGATTATGAACACTGGTGCCAACAAAATGAGGATGCCATATACACCATAAAGGAAGCCGCCATCATGTTTGAAAGTGGCAGTGACAAAAATGTGGATGCTGTGATTGGGGTTTTCTCACCCGAAGCTTTGCGTATGGAACGAGTCATGGCTCGCGATGGAAGTGTTGAGGAAGAAATACGGAGTCGCATGAGCAAGCAAATGCCTCAGGAGGATTTGCTTGGACGTTGCCAGTTTTATATTCATAATGATTCAGAAAACAGCCTTATTTCTCAGGTTATAGGCTTGCACAAAACCTTTATTGAACCTAATTTTAGTCTCTAAAATTAGCTCTTCGCTTATTTAAAAAAGCATCTGTTCCTTCTTTAAAGTCTGAGGTGCCAAAGGCTTTTCCAAAGACTTCAATTTCCGTATTAAACCCGTCTTTACCCTCAGAAAAGGAATCGTTTACACAGTTTATTACATTTTGTATTGCCAATGGTGATTTGCGTGAAATTTTGGTGGCTAATTTGTGACAGGTAGCCAATAGGTCTGCTTGCTCAACCACCTGGTTTACTAAACCTAAACTCAATGCGGTATTGGCATCAATGGCGTCGGCTGTCATTAACATTTCTAAGGCTTTCCCTTTGCCAACTAACTGAACCAAGCGTTGGGTTCCGCCATATCCTGGGGGTACTCCTAAGTTTACCTCGGGTTGGCCAAATTTGGCATTGCTGCTGGCGATTCTAATGTGGCAAGCCATAGCCAATTCACAGCCTCCTCCTAATGAAAAACCATTTACTGCAGCAATAACTGGCTTAACACTATTTTCTATGGCATTCATGACAGCGTGTCCATCTGCACTCATTTTAGTGGCTTCTGCTACCGAAAAATTAGCAAATTCACTGATATCAGCTCCTGCTGCAAATGCCTTTTCCCCTTTTCCGGTAAGTATAAATGCATATACATCCTTGTCTTGGTTTCCATGTTCTATAGCATCCTTAATTTCAGCAAGTGTCGCAATATTTAAGGCGTTTAATTTTGCTTCTCTATTAATGGATATCGTGCAAATATTATCTGCACTTTCAATAAGTATATTTTTATACATGTGTTTGTTTTCTGTGCTGTTCCACCCACTCTTCGATGTAGCTAATAATGTCGGCTGTTTTGGTTCCTGGAGCAAAAAGTTGGGCTACTCCTAACTTGTTCAGTTCTTCGGTATCTGTATCGGGTATAATACCACCACCGGTGAGAAGCACATCATTAATGCCTTCTGATCTCATTTTAGCTAAAATTTTTGGGAAAACCGTGTTGTGTGCTCCACTAAGAATAGAAATTCCAATCACATCTACATCTTCTTGCAAAGCGGTTCGCACAATCATATCTGCGGTCTGTCTTAGACCGGTATATACCACTTCCATTCCTGCATCTCTAAGGGCAGAAGCAATGACCTTTGCTCCTCGATCATGCCCATCTAATCCCACTTTTCCAATAAGTACGCGTATAGGTCTTCCTAAACTCATGCTGCAAATTTAAGATTTTTATTCCTGTTCTCTGTTTCTACCTTTTATATGTTAAGATTTTAAGATGCCTAAACCTTTGACATGAAGTCTTTTTTATATTATTTAAGGGCACTTTCTATAAACAATCTAAAATCCGTCATTGCTTTGTAGGATTTAACCATGTCTTTGATGAGCATGGGATCGTTTACTTTTTCTGGGGGATAATCAACAAAAAAATAGATGCCCTTATTGTATAGTAAAGGTTGTTTTTTTGCGGCTTCTTTTAAAGATTTATCAATTATTTTATTTTTCTCCCCTTGGGGTTCTCCCCAAATAGACTTGAAGGTCTTCTGATTAATAATTGAGTTAAAGGTGTCGAGGTTTGCTGCGATGTGCTGCCGAATTTTCATAAGCTCTGGCTTTGCTGGAGAATAAACACCTGTATAAAAGCGTACGTTCTCTGGGCCGAACTGAAAATACAAACCCGGAGATGTCATATCCTTTTTTCCTCCCGCACTAATGGCGGCACTCCTGTTTAACTTGTAAGGGCTTTTGTCTTTACTAAAGCGAATATCTCTGTTGATCCTGAAAATACATTTTTTATAGTCTAGATATTTTAGATCTGGGTTTATTTTAACCAAGGCGTCTATTGCGTCCTGCACAAATACTTCAAACGGTTTTTTTATCTCTGTTTCGTAACGCTTTCGGTGTAGATCAAACCAGTCTTTGTGGTTGTTTGCAGCTAATTCTTTAAAAAAATCTAGAAAGTCTTTACTAAAATAAGTGTTCATTGAATGATATTGTTTTTAAACTCAGGTACAATATCGGTAATATTTTGTTGCACACAAAATGCTAAGTCAGCATGATTTCCCAATCGTTTGAAACGTTTTACATGGGACGCTTTCTTTAAATATGCTCTCAGATCGCCTTTGGCTATATGCCATAAATCCATAGCGGCATAGGTTGCATCGTCTTCTATTTCAAACTCTTTGGCGCATGAGCTAGCTACGGCTCCTGCAAAGAGAGTATCTTCGAGATTATATTTCCCTTTCCAGCCTGCGCAAAATAGCAATACGTCGTTCTTATCTTTTTGCACTTCTTTAACCACTGCGTCTAGGTTTAGAAATGACCCAATGAGAACCCTTTTGGCTGAGCTAGCTAAATGGCAAGCTACCGTTCCGTTGGTTGTTGTTAAAGCTACTTTTTTTCCTTCAATATATTCGCGGTCATACGATTTTGGCGAGTTTCCCATATCAAACCCTTCCACCATTTGGCCGTTTCTTTCGGCAGCTGCCAGGTACCCATTTTCTCTTTCTTTTAACGCTTCCTCTCCGTGTAAGACTGGTTTAATGTGGTTTATTCCGTTTTCAAAAGCCCAAACAATGGTGCTCGTAGCTCTTAAAATATCGATAATAACAACCGTTTTTCTTTCTATTCCATCCTTGTATAACTCAAAAAGGTCTGGACTTGGTATGGTTTCAATATTTTGCATCATTTTGTATTGCAATAGACCATGGCATCTGAGGGGCCATTAAACGTATATCGACGAATGGCTTCTGCCGACCTTTCGATGCCCTTTTTTACAAGGTCTTCTTCCTCTGGCTCCCATTTTCCAAGCACAAAATTCACTTGCTTTCCTTTAGCAAATTCGTTTCCTATTCCAAAACGAAGTCTTGGATATTGACTTGTACCTAACTCTTGAATAATACTTTTATGTCCATTATGTCCTGCATCGCTTCCTTTTCCTTTTAACCGGAGGCTCCCCAAAGGCAAGGCCAATTCATCGGCAATTACAAGCATGTTCTTTAATTGAATTTTTTCTTTGGCTACCCAGAATTTAACTGCCGCGCCACTCAAATTCATGAACGTATCAGGTTTAATGAGTATAAGAGTTCTCCCACGGTGTTTTACTTCGCACCTCAGTCCAAAATTCGCGGGCTTCCATACTTGGTCTTTGGCTAAAAAATCCAATACCTCAAACCCAATATTATGACGAGTTTGTTCGTATTCTGTCCCTGGATTTCCTAAACCAAATATAAGGTATTTCACTAGTGATTTTTATCGTTGATATGATAGTTTTGAGGGTATAAGAAGTGATAGCTTCCTTGTTGGTCAACCCAATATCCTGGTGGAATTTTTGTTTTCTCAAAAAAGGAGTATCCTCCTTCTATGTTCTTCCAAAAATCAAGGAGTGATTTTCTTTTATACCTGCGCTTTAAAAAAGCCCAATTAGAATCTGTAAACTTACAAGGGAATATATCTATAGGTATTTTGACCATAGAGCCTTGGTATGATTGGCTCATCACAGTAACCCAGTATATTTCATCAATAGTTTCATCTGTCATTGGCAAACACCCCACACTAGCGCAAGCTCCGTGAATAAAAATTTCATTGCCTGGGTTATCCTTATCTCCTAAAATGACATCACTCTCATTGGGGTAGCTCACCTTCATACTCAAATGATAATTACTGGTTGGATTGTAGCGTGAAATGTAATACAAGCCCTCGGGAACCTGTAAATCTCCAAATTTTCTCTTCGGGCCAAGATCCCCACTTCCTTTACAAATAGAGTACGTTTTAATGCGTTTATAGGTAGAACTTGAACTATCAGAAGCCCATAATTCTAACTTCATTTCCATTTTAAATGCTCTCCAATAAATATAACGAATCCCTTGCATGCCGCTGTCTTTAAAGAGTTTTTTAAGCTCTCGTTCTGACTTTTGTTTTGCAAGCTTAACTCTTGAAAAGTTGTCCTGCTTATCAGCAAATGATTGAGCTTTTGTTGTACTTAACACACAACAGAAGAGTCCCAAAATAATCCCTTTACTATATTTTTTCATTTTTGTTTTATAGATTTTTTTGTTGGATATACGGCAGAAAATAGACCCATTATTAACCCAAGCCCAAGCACCAACCATATGTCTATTAACTGCAAACTTACAGGATAAGCTTGTGAATATTGACTATCCACTTTCAACCATCCGAATTGCTGCTGCGCTGTAACTAAAGCCGTAGCTAAAACAATGCCTAAAAGTGTCCCAATCCCTGCAATTAGCATGGCTTGATTGAAGAATATATTTCTGATTTGTCCTGCCTGCATGCCCATTGCTTTAAATGTTCTGATGTTTGCCCTTTTTTCCAAGACTAGCATAGAAAGAGCTCCCAATAAATTAAATGAAACCAATAAAAGAACAAATGACATAATGAAGAAAACGAACACTTTTTCTGTAACAAACATCTTATAAACCCCCTCATTTTGTTCTTTTCTGTTTTTTACCTTCCATTTGTTTCCAAGAATTTTTTGAATAGCCACCTGGGTTTTATTGGTTTGGTTTTTATCCTTCAGGCTTATTTCAAGACCTGTTATCATGTCATAGCGTTCGAATAAATCTTCAGCAAAAGATAAAGGGGTTATCATTAACCTTTGCGCTAATTCTTCCCCTGGATCTATAATACATCCGATTGATATAGGCAGCTCATTCATTTCCATTCTTGCCACCGAGAAGGACTCTGTTCTTGGGGTCATTAAGCTAAGTACATTAAACTGGCCCCCGGGCTGAAGTTGATAATAAACCCCACTTGCCAACCAAACGAGTGGAACCCCTTTTCTATACAGGTCTGCCTTTCCATCCAATAAAACACTATCTATATTCGCAGTTTGAGTGTAAAACGAATCCACTCCTTTTACAAGGCCTACCAATTGCTTGTCACCAATTTTAGCTATAGCGTTATCTTCGATTATTTGGCAAACTGCTTGAACATTTTCTAGCTCCTTTACTTTTACGAGAGTTTCTTCCTCAAGTTCAAAGTATTTTCCTTGGGTAGGAGCGCCTTTTAAATCAGGACAATAGTTTTCATAAACCTTAAAAATAACATCCTCAAAACCATTTAAGGCACTTAATGAAACCAAAAGGGCAAATGAACCAACGGAGTAACCAATAATAGAAATTATGGTAATAAAGTTAATGGCCGTAGGATTTTTACGGCTAAAAAAATATTTCCGCGATATAAAACTGGATATCCTCAGCTTAGGGTTTTTTTATTTTATCAAAAAGATCATCCACCTGTTTCATGTAATCCTGAGTGGTGTCCTCAAAGAAAGTTAGGCGAGGTATTTTTTTTAAATTATTCTTCAATCGCTTGGCCAACTCTCTTCTAATCTCCTTGTTATACAATTCAAACGAATCCGTGGCTGCTTTCTTGTCTTTAGCATTAAAAACAGAATAATAAATGGTGGCGTAACTCAAATCCGGGGTAATAGAAACTGAAGTTAACGTAACGAATTGGCCTCCTGCCCAATCCTTATGTTGGATAAATATGTCGCTAAGTTCTTTTCTTAACTGACTCCCCAATTTTTCCTGCCTCAATCCCATAACGCAAAAATAGGCTCCAAACTCCTTAATACTTAGCGTCTATCTCTAATTTTTCCGTTTTACGAGAATCCCATTCCTCTTTTAGTTGATCAACCCCTTGGTTGATTAAGTCTCCTACCTGTCCCAAAAAATTATTATCCAGTGTTGCTAAATCTCTTGTAAACTGGCCCCAAGCGTCTTTTTGTCTTTTATCCTCAAGGCATTTTTCTGCTGATTCTCTTACTGCAAATAGACTTTTTTGCAGGGAGTATGCACTCTTTAATCGATCTTCATTTATCTCTATCAGTTCTTCTTTTGTGAATCGCTTGCTTAAGTCTTCGCTCACTCTTGATAGTATACAATCACAAATTGCCTGGCTCTGTGCATCTTCGGCAGAACAATATTTGTCTTCCAAAAAATGAACCGACGAAACGTTTTGATTAAAAGGCCAAACATGAAAAAAATATAAGCCATAGATCAAGGTCAACACAATTAATATCCGTAATATCCAGCCTGTAAAAAGAAACTTTATAATGCTAATCATCAAGGCAATAATACAAAAAAGAGCGCTTGTCAAAGCTCTTTTTAATCCACCGTCCTCATCCTAAGAATTTATTGCAAATCGACCATCTCAATCCTTTTGAATGTCAAACTCTGGTTTTTAGTTTGGTGCTTCATTTGTAAGTTTGCCTTACAAATGAGTACTAAAAACTATTTTGTGCATGAAACAGCTGTGGTGGACGAGGGTTGTACCATTGGAAAAAATACGAAAATTTGGCATTTTTCACACATCATGACCAATTGTAGTATGGGAGAAAAATGTAACATTGGACAAAATGTAGTCATAAGCCCAGGGGTTATTCTTGGAGATAATGTTAAAATCCAAAATAACGTAAGTTTGTATACTGGAGTTACCTGTGATAGCGACGTTTTTCTCGGGCCAAGTTGTGTTTTTACAAATGTGACCAATCCCAGAAGTGCAATAAATAGGCGAGACCAATACAGCAAAACTCATGTTGGCAAAGGAGCAAGTATAGGAGCAAATGCAACCATAGTATGTGGCCACGATATTGGTAGATTTGCCTTTATAGGTGCTGGAGCTGTGGTTACTAAAAATGTTCCAGATTTTTCTCTGGTTGTAGGAAACCCTGCCAAACATTTGGGCTGGATAAGCGAATACGGGCATCGACTCTCCTTTGACGATAAAGGAGAAGCAGTTTGTCCGGAAAGCAACGACGTATATACCATTTCCAATGGCCAAGTAAGTAAAAAGTAATGAAGAAGATTTTAGTGACAGGCGGTTTAGGTTTTATTGGTTCACATACCTGTGTTAGCCTATTTGAAAATGGATATGAGCCCATTGTTATTGATAATTTAAGCAACTCGCTTGCCAGTGTGCAAAGTGGTATCGAGACATTAGCTAAGAAACCTGTTCGTGTTTTTGCCGGAGATGTCAGAGATACTGAACTATTGAATCGCATTTTTGATAGCTTTGATATCGATGGAGTGATTCATTTTGCTGCTTTAAAGTCGGTAAATGAGAGCATATTAAAACCCCTTGACTATTTTGATAATAATATAAATGGCTTGTTAAATGTGATTAAAGCCATGGAAAGTCATCAAGTAAAACACCTTGTATTTAGCAGTTCTTGCACTGTTTATGGAAACCCCAATGAGGTCCCGGTAACAGAGAAATCTCCATACCAAAAAGCGGAGAGCCCTTACGGCCTTAGCAAACAAATGGGCGAACAAATATTAGCAAGTTGCCCCTTCATTCAAACCCAATGTTTGAGATACTTTAACCCCGTAGGAGCACATCCGTCTTCGGTTCTTGGAGAGCAGCCTTTTGGTGTCCCGGGAAACCTCGTTCCTTATTTAACCCAAACGGTTGCTGGAATACGAAAAGAGCTAACTCTTTTTGGAAATGACTATAATACAAAAGATGGTTTTTGTGTACGGGATTTTATTCATGTGTGTGATCTAGCAGAAGCCCATATTGCTGCTCTTGAACGCAGCTTATCAAACCAATCAGAAGAATCAATTGAAATGTTTAACATAGGAACAGGTAAAGGCTTAAGCGTACTGGAACTTATTAACTCATTTGAAAAAGCGACGGGGGAAAAAGTAAACTATACCATTGGACCTCGAAGATCTGGTGATATTGAACAAGTTTGGGCAGATACACAAAAATCTGAACACTTGTTAGGCTGGAAAGCCAAACGAAGTGCTGAGGAAATGATGCTAGACTCTTGGAATTGGCAAAAAAAAATAACGCATTAGGTTGCAGAGATTTCAGGCTTAGTGTAACTTTGAAATAGAACCAACTATTAAAATTACTATGCCAAGAAACACACGAGACATTATCTTAGATAAGTGCTTTAAAGCGGTCTCAACAAATGGCTTTGTCGCCTTAAGAACAGACCACGAGATTAAAGCACTTAATATAACTAAAGGCGCTTTTTACCATTATTTTGGTTCAAAGAGTCAATTGGGTGTCGCCCTGGTTAAAGAGAGAATAAAACCTTTCTATGACAGTTTGTGGTCCTCTATTATGAGTGACCCAAAAAATATAAAAGAACATTATATTGAAATAATTAACCAAGAAAAAAGACGGGTTGATGTCCATGGAATTCACGACATAATGTGTATCATGTGCTCCGAGTCAAATCAATATGATACTATACTATCAGAAGCTTTCTTAGAGTTTATGGAAGATTTTATTATGCGCCTTCAAGCGGGTATAAGGCAAGCAAAGTCTCTTGGGAAAGTAGTGCAAAGTGGGGATAGCAAGAGCCAGGCTCATCACTTGCTAAACGGAACGATGTCTTGTTATTTAATTCCTTCTGTGAAAAAATCTGTAAGCCTGTTTACAGCAAGCACCAATGCGTTGATAAAAAACTTGGAAGCCAGTTTTTTCAATGACCAAGTTGAGGCCTTGCCTTTTGCTTAAGCTTTTTGGGGCTCACATTATTAGGACCAAAAAATGTAACTAAAATGCCTTAGGCCACGCTAACGCTTGTTAAACCCAATCCATGGCCATAACTAAGCCACCGAAAAAAGTGGGGAGCCCTAACCAAAACCCTTCAGGAAGAAATATGGTAAGGAACACTAAAATAATGCCACTAATAATTGTCATGGCCCAAGCGCCTTTATTGCTCTTTTTTGCTTTTGTGTTCATGCTTGGGCAAAAGTAAATATTATTTGCGAATAATCCTTGTTAAGAATCACGCCAATTTGCTTTATCCATTTGGCTAAATTGCCATGGTGCCCCATTGTTTTCTAGGTTGGTAAACATATTGTTTAATTCCGTTGGTGCGGCGCTTTCCTCCATTACCTTATATTGGCGCATTTGAACAATAATATCTAGAGGGTTGAGATTAATTGGGCAAGCATCCACACAAGCATTGCAGCTAGTACAGGCCCATAACTCCTCGGGAGAAACATAGCTGTGAAGGTTCTTTTCATCCGTCGAATTGCTATCTATATTGGCTCCAACTTCTTCTAATCGATCCCTGGTGTCCATCATTATTTTTCTTGGACTTAATGCTTTTCCTGTGAGGTTGGCTGGGCATGCACTCGTGCACCTTCCACACTCTGTGCAGGTATAAGCATCCATTAGGTTTTTCCATGAAAGGTCTTGGACATCTTTGGCCCCAAAGCCTTCAGGGGCTTCATAATCATCTGGAGGTGTGGCACTTGGATCCATCATAAGTTTAATTTCTGTGGTAACACTCTCCATATTGGCTAACTCTCCTTTGGGTTTTAACGGGGTATAATAGGTGTTAGGAAAAGCCATAATAATATGCCAATGCTTGCTTTTTGGAAGATAGTTTAAGAAAACAATAATTCCAATAATGTGAAACCACCAGGCTATTCTTTCATAAGCAATTAAAAAATCGGTGCTAAATCCATCTATTATAGGTACGATAAACTGGCTTATTGGAAATGTTCCCGCTTGCACATAATGTTCCACCCCCCTGCTTTGTAAAATTTGGTCGGCGGCATTCATTTTCAATAATGCTCCCATGAGCACTACTTCTGTAACAAGAATAATTAAGGCATCTTTTGTTGGCCAGCCTTTCATTTCTGGTTTTTTGAAACGTGCAATAGATAATACGTGCCTTCGTAAAATAAGAATAACACAGGCGACGAGAACCAGAAAAGCTAATATTTCAAAGAAGCCGATAGCCAAATCGTATACCCCACCCAGAAAACTAAAGACTCGGTGTGTCCCAGCGAGGCCGTCTATAATAATTTCCATTACCTCTATGTTTATGAGAACAAAACCAGCATAAACAATAATATGAAGAATACCCGCAACAGGTTTTTTTGTCATTTTTCCCTGACCTAAGGCTACACGAGCCATTTGCGACCAACGCCTCTTGGGTTGGTCACTTAAATCTTCTTTTCTTCCTAAAAATATATTTCTTCGAATGGTTTTAACCTGCTTAGCAAAATACCAAACACCTGCCCCAAGAATTAACAAAAATATAAGCTGAGAAATCCATTGCATATTGCAAATGTACATCATTGATAAATATCTCTAATACTTAACTCTTTTGTGTTTAAAATGGCATACACTTCATTTTTTCACTCCGGCCTTTTATTTACTATTTGATTTTGAAACCATTGCTTTTTAACGCAACTTTGATGCTTTATGGGTAAACAAAAATTTTTTTTTCTTCTTTTAATTTTCTTCTCTTCCTCTTTAATCGCACAACAATATGTGGATTTACTTAAGATCGATCAAGGCCAAATTCAAAATGCCGGTTTCGAGGGGATAGATGGAACAACCCTAATTAATGATTTTAACGTTAAACTCACCTACCCTGTAAAAATCAATGACAAGCGCGCCATTATTACGGGTGTTGATTACGGAAGAACAGAACTAAAATTATCACCAGGTCATGGTTTTAGTGATCTAAACTCCATTACGGCCAAAATAGGATTGAGCAATACGTATAATGATAAGTGGGCGGGAACCTTTGTTCTTTTACCCAAAGTAGCCTCTGATTTAAAAGGGTCTGGAAAAAGAAATTATCAACTAGGGGGATTTGCCATGTTAAAGAAAAAAACTAGCAAACACTTCTTATATAAAATGGGAGTTTATGGGAGTTCGGAAAACTTCGGCATTTTTGTGGTTCCTTTCTTTGGTTTTTACTACAAAAGTCCAAATGAAAAGTTAGAGATAAACACCACCTTGCCCATCTATTTAGATTTAAATTATAAAGTTCACCGTCTCGTTAAGGTTGGTTTTGATTTCAACGCATTGGTGCGTTCGTATAACCTGAATACTCCGGAAGACCAGCCGTATTATGTTCACAAAAAAACCCAAGAAGTCCTGGGATACATGCAGTTCGGGTTCCTAAAAAACAGCCTTATTCTGAAAACAAAATTGGGATACTCTTTTAACAATTATGAAAAATACAGAAATGAAGATCAATTGGATTTTGGTTTATCTGCATTTGAATTTGGTAAAGAGCGCACCCTATTTAACCCTGAAATGAAAAATGCTTTGTCGGCACGCATTCAGCTAATTTACCGATATCACCTCCCAAAAAAATAAAGCCTATAGGGTTTGTAGTGCTTTAAGGGTCTTTTGAAAGCCTTCCATCATCTCTTCTACAATGGCTGCCGCTGGTTTTAATTGGTTAATATATGCGCTTATCTGTCCAATCTCCAGTTCCCCGTCATCCATATTGCCCTCAAACATGCCTTTCTTTGCTCGTCCTCGTCCCAAAATTTCTTTAAGTGAGCTTAGGCCTGCGTCTTCATTGTAGGCCTGTTTAATCTGTTCGTAAAATGCATTTTTGAGCAAGCGCACAGGAGTTAGCTCCTTTAATGTTAGTTCTGTGGCACCATCCTTTGCATTCATTACTTCTTGTTTAAAGTTTTCATGCGCGCTGCTCTCAGGGGTAATAACAAAACGGCTTCCCACTTGAACAGCTTCTGCTCCTAAACAAAATGCAGCAGCCATGGTAGAACCAGTACCTATGCCTCCTGCCGCAATTATTGGAATATCTATCTTGTCTTTGAGCATCGGAATTAAACACATGGTTGTTGTTTCTTCTCTTCCATTATGCCCACCTGCCTCAAAGCCTTCGGCAACAATTGCATCTACTCCTACGTCTTGGCTTTTCTGTGCAAACTTTAAGTTGCTTACCACGTGCACCACTTTAATCCCTGCCTCTTTTAGCCTCGCCGTGTATTTTGCAGGATTCCCAGCTGAAGTAAAAACAATGGGTACTTCTAGGTCTATAATATTAGCAATATGTTTGTCTATATCGGGATAAAGCAGAGGTACGTTCACCCCAAAGGGTTTTTGGGTAGCTTTTTTGCATTTCTTTATTTGGTCTATTAACACTTCAGGATACATGCTACCACTTCCTAACAAACCTAGGCCGCCTGCATTGGATACCGCTGATGCTAGCTCCCACCCGCTACACCATATCATTCCTGCTTGAATAATAGGTTTATCAATTCCGAAAAGCTCTGTTATCCTTGTTTGCATGGTACAATAATAAAAAGAATCATTGGTCAAATCTAAAATGCCCTCCCAATGCTGCCCATAATTTTTAGATTCTTTTGGTTTTGCCTAAACAACAGAACTTTGATATGAATAGATTGTAAATTTGCTCCGTGAAAATTGCTGTAACCGGAGGAAGTGGTTTGGTGGCCAGAGCTTGGCTATCTTCTGTAAAAGATAGGGAATTTGAAATACATTCCTTTCAAAGATCACTCCCAGCCCATCCATTTCATTTTGCCCACTATGAATCCCTAGATATTACGGATGCCCAAGAAGTGTTTGAAAAGTTACAGGGTTTTGATTTGGTCATTCACGCTGCTGCCATGGTAAGTTATCATAAAACAGATGCTCCAGCAATGTACAAAACAAATGTTACGGGAACCACAAATGTGGTTAATGCTTGCATACAAAATAAGATTCCAAAACTGCTTTTTATTAGCAGTACTGCTGCTTTAGATTCAGACAAAAAGCCCTTAGAAATAGAAGAAGATAGGCTCTGGGATTTAAGCGAAAAGAAAACGGATTATGCTAAAACAAAGTATTACGCGGAGTTGGAAGTTTGGCGGGGCAAAGAGGAAGGCTTAGAGGTGGCGTCCATTTGTCCCGGTGTGGTTGTTGGAGATGGAAAAGATGCCAAAAGTAGCAACCAAATGTTTGAGGTGGTGCGAAAAAAATGGAACCTCTACCCTATTGGTTCAAATGGGTTTATTAATGCCTTAGAGTTGGCTAAAATTATAACTCTTATTATCGATAAAAAAGCCTACGGGCACCGTTTTTTAGCTGTTACGCACAACATCTCTTTTCGAGAACTTTTATTTCAGATTGCCAAGAAATTGAACATGAATCCTCCCAAGTATTCAATAAAGGGTATCCGATTTGCTGTTTTATTTGGCTTCGCAATATTGGCTGAACGCTTGCTCTTAAAAAGCCCATTTCCTTCGGATGGACTTATTAATACCAAGCAAAACATTAAGTACAAACCGAAAAATATTTATGAAAAGCTAAACTACACGAATGGGCCACTCCTGTAAATATCCGCGGATATTGTATTAGCGAGACTTCTTCCATATGATTGATTGCCCTCTTACTGCATTTATTGTTTGTTTAAAACCTAAAATTTACCTTTTCAGCCTTTATAGGCCATAAATGGAGACTTATATTCACTTCATTTCGTTCTCATACAGCTCAACAGAAAAAAGTTGAGACACGTACATAAATGTTGGAATGCTTTTTGTAATATTATTTTATAATTATGAAAAAATTAATCGTTTTAATCTTCTTTATTACGGAGTACCATGCTAATTACGCACAGGTGTTTGGACTCCAATTTGGAATGGGAACAAGTCATTACTTGGGCGATTTAGGTGGAAAACCCACGTATGGAACAAATGGACCATCGGATTTAGATTGGGAAACAACGCGGTATGTTTTAAATACAGGCCTTAGAATAAATGTTTCTCCAACCTTTGCTTTTCGACTCACAGGATCCTATGGCCGGTTGGCTGGTAATGACAAATACACCACTAACCTAGAGCGAAAAGGCAGAAATTTGAATTTTTACAGTCACATTGCTGAGGGGTCTTTAACCATGCAAGCAAACCTTGGAAAGAGCAAACGCATGTATGTTTTTGGAGGACTTGGATATTTTACATTTAACCCCAAAACCAAGCTGGGAAACTCTGTTTATGAACTTCATAAATACGGAACAGAAGGTCAGTATCACAATCCCCAAAAAGCACCATATGCCCTAAACGCAGTTTCTTTTCCATTTGGTGTGGGGTATAAATTGGCCGCTACTAAAAATGGATACTTTTCGCTGGAATTTTCTTTTAGAAAAACAACAACAGATTATATTGATGATGTAAGCACAACTTATGCAGATCCTACGCTGTTAGCCGCAAGTAATGGATCTATAGCTGTACAACTGAGCAACCGCAGTTTATCCACAGGGATCCCTGGTTTTTCTGAACCTGGAGCGATAAGGGGCAATAGTAAAAATAATGATAATTTCTCTTTTTTAACCATCAACTATATCTTACAAATTGGTGTTAAAGATTACGGGGCTGGGTTTGGTAATGGCAAAAAACACCGCGGTCGAAGAAGAAAAGGAAGCTGCCCAGATATGACATTTTAAAGCTAACGTTATTCTAAATTAAAGCCTTATTTTTGCAGCGTATGAAATGGGGTGTGGTAATCTTTCCGGGAAGCAATTGTGATCATGATTTAATTAGAGTATTAAAAAATACGGGGTCTGGTGATGTGGTGGAGCTCTGGCATAAAGACAAAGATTTGCACGAATGCACGCATATTTTTTTACCTGGCGGGTTCAGCTATGGCGATTATTTAAGAAGTGGTTCTATTGCCAAATTAAGCCCTATTATGGAAAGCATAAGAACACATGCTGAAAATGGCGGTTTTGTTATGGGCATATGCAACGGGTTTCAGATTCTTTGTGAGTCAGGACTTCTTCCAGGAGCGCTTATGCATAATACCAGCATGAAGTTTATTTGTAAAAATGTTCATTTAAAACCCATCAGTAAAAAGGCTGCAGCAAGCAAGAATGTGGCAAATGTTATACAAATTCCCATTGCGCACGGCGAGGGTCGTTTTTATTGTAGCGCTGCAGAATTAGAGAAAATAGAAGCAAATCAGCAGGTGTTATTTAAATATTCAACAGAGACTGGTGAGATCAACAATAAATCAAACCCAAATGGTAGTCTAAATAATATAGCTGGTGTTTGCAATGAAGGGTTTAATGTTTTTGGCATGATGCCACACCCTGAAAGAGCTGCGGAAGACTTTCTATTGAACCAAGAGGGTTTAGAAATCATCCATTCTATTATTAGAGAAGCGAACCTTGCTCTAGCTTAATAATCTACTAGGTAAACCTCACTCACGCCCACACTTTCTGTTTGGATGGTTAATTAATCTTTAAATCCTTTGGGGTTTCACATTGTAAGTTTTGTGTAATTAAGTGTTTGTTTATGGTTGTTCGTGCAACAAAACACATGGATGGGGAGACTAAGTATTGTAAGGTTTTCTATATGTATTCACATAATGGAACACCTTTTGTAATTAGTAAAGTAACTCATGAGTAACACTGCCAAAATATCAAAGAAAAGTACGGTTAGAACTAAAAGTCCAAACCAACGGAGAGATTTGGGCATGGAACAAAAAGCAGCTGGTATTTAAACTTATTCGCTTGCTTTCATTTTTTCTGCATTTTCTGCCACCTGAAGCGCATTTATTATTTCACCAACATCACCATTTATAATTGCGTTAAGGTTATATAGTGTTAAACCTATTCTGTGATCAGTTACACGCCCTTGGGGATAATTATATGTTCGAATTTTAGCACTTCTATCTCCTGTACTAACCAGTGTCTTTCTTTTGCTTGCCACCTCTGCTTGTCGCTTATTTACCTCTGCTTCATAAAGCCGAGTTCTTAGCATCTCCATGGCCTTAATCCGATTGCCTAGTTGTGTTCTATCTTGGGAACAAACGACTACTTCTCCTGTTGGAATATGGGTAAGTTGAACCTTTGTTTCTACCTTATTCACGTTCTGACCTCCAGCCCCTCCACTTCTTGATGTCTCCATTTTAACATCAGAGTCTTTTAACTCAAAGTCTAACTCTTCAGCCTCAGGCATTACAACAACACTTGCCGCACTTGTATGAACTCTTCCTTGACTTTCGGTTTCGGGCACGCGCTGCACCCTGTGGACTCCACTTTCATATTTAAGGGTTCCATAGGCCCCAGGGCCTGTAACTTCAACAGTGGCCTTTGAATAGCCTCCTGAGGTCCCTTCAACTGCTTCAACAATTTGGGCTTTAAAGCCACTTGTTTCACAATACCTTAAATACATTCTGGCCAAATCTCCAGCAAATATGGAGGATTCATCTCCACCCGCACCTGCTCTTAGTTCAATAACCGCATTTTTATCATCCTCAGGGTCTTTGGGTAGCAATTGTACCCGTATGGTCTCCTCTAATTCAGGAAGCTGTGGTTCCAACATGTCCAATTCCTCTTTGGCCATGTCTTTCATTTCTTTATCTGTTTCTGTTTTAAGTATTTCTTTTGCCTCTAAAACACCCTCTATTATTTTTTTATACGTAAAATAGCTATTTACCAACTCTTTTAAGCTTCCATACTCCCTGTTTAATTTAGTAAATTGTTTCATGTCAGAAACAACCTCTGGGCTTGAGAGCAAAAGTTCAATTTCCTTAAACCTGGCATATATAGCTTCTAGTTTCTCTAACATTTTATTTTATTTTTTGCAAAATTAATCCGTTTTGGGTTTGCAAAACATAATTGTTTTGGGATATTCCAATAGGAATTGAGTCAATGCCAAAAGATCTACTGTATGTTTTTTTTGCAAAAGAAAAGGATAGTGTGCCGTTCACAATTTTTGCTGGAAATTTATAACTTCTAATCATATAGGCATCCTTCTCTGTACCGATGTATTTCAAGTTTGGAGTGAACCCAATTAGTTCTGTTCCATTTTGAATATAAACTTCTCTCCCTAAATCATAAATCCTCTGTATTCCGCGACTCTCAATGTTGGGTAAAACATTACTTTGCGTTATGAGTTTTCCATCAGGAGAAATTTTCTGTAATGTTTTGGTGTTTTGATTAAAAATCCAATACATCCCTTCAATACTGCGACCAAAATGGGAAACGCTCATTGGATTAATCTCATATAAATTGTGTTCCATGAGAATATTCATTTGATTATCCAGTAAAACAAGCGTTCCGTTCTTGTAAAAGAAAAGCGCTATTTCTAATGGGAATGAAGCATCTATAATAGGGTCATTGCCATAATTAGACAAACCGAACCTTTGCGTGTTTGTGTTCCCTATGGTTTGTTTCTCTAGTTCTTGATTTGTATTAAAATGGTAGGTGTTGTTAAAGTTATCAATATCGCTGCGGTGAATAGCAGGTAAATCCTGCAAATCAACAGTGCATGTTTTTAAAAGAAGTCCTAGAATTAATAGTGGTTTAATCATTCCAATAAAGCAGCTTTAGTTCACACCCATCAAAAACAGCATATGAATTGCAATGAATCCACTCCCCAAGGTTTATATATTTAGATTGACCTATGCTTAAATCAATGGGTAAATGCCTATGACCAAAAATAAAATAATCAATTTCTACCCCTTCCGCTAGTTTTGCTTTGCAAAACTGCGTTAAGAACTCTTTATCATCACCCAAATATTGATTTTCTTTCTCAAAATCTTTTTTAGCCAACCTGCTTTTCTTGCTTAAAAAAGCACCCATTCCCAATGCAAAATTTGGATGTAACCGTGAAAAAAGCCATCTATTTAAGCGGCTTCGAAAAACTTTTTTGAGAAATTTATAACTTCTGTCGCCGGGACCTAAACCATCGCCATGATGAACAAAGAATTTTTTATTGTTGTGCTCAAATATCAGTTCGTCTGATATTATTTCAACTCCACATTCTTTTTCAAAGTAATCCAGCATCCACATATCATGATTACCCTTAAACATGTAAACTTTTATTCCATCACAGTGTAAATCATAAAGCTTTGAAAACAATCTAAAATACCCTTTTGGAACAACGCGTTTGTATTCGAACCAAAAATCAAAAACATCTCCTACCAGAAATATTTTTTCTGCATTATTTTTTCTGGCGTGTTCAAGAAAATTAAGAATTTTTTGCTCTTGTGCGTTCACATCTTGATTGTGTAAACCTAAATGAAAATCACTAGCAAAATAAAGCATCTCTTTTTTATATTTCTCCCTCAAACTGTTTTAAAAAACGAGTATCGTTGTTAAATAAATCTCGTATATCTCCAATGTTATATTTTAACATTGTCATTCGGTCTATACCCATACCAAAGGCGAAACCAGAATAAACTTCTGGATCAATATTACAGTTTGTTAAAACATTTGGATGAACCATACCGCATCCCATCACTTCCAACCAACCAGTACCTTTAGTTAAACGTCTTGCATCTTCTGTATCTAATCCTGCCCAGATATCCATTTCCGCACTCGGCTCTGTAAATGGAAAATAACTGCTTCTGAACCGTATCTTAGTATTTGGCCCAAATAGTTGTTGAACAAAGGAATATAAAGTTTGTTTTAAATCTGCAAAGTTTACACCTTTATCAATATATAAACCCTCTATTTGATGAAAAAAACAATTACTTCTACTACTTATAGCCTCATTTCTATATACCCTTCCAGGCATTACTATTCTAAAAGGAGGAGTTCCTTTTTCCATTTCTCTTATTTGAACACTACTAGTATGAGTGCGTAATACTTTTTCACCAATGAAAAATGTATCTTGCATATCTCTAGCTGGGTGTTCTTCTTCGAAATTAAGAGCTGTAAAATTGTGCCAATCGTCTTCTATTTCTGGACCTTCTCTCAAATCAAAACCCATTGAGTAAAAGATGTCATATATTCTATTTTCAATGATTTTTATTGGGTGTAAAGAGCCATATTGCTTTGCATCCAGCGGAATATCTTTATCAAATAAGTTGCTATCTTTTTCGCTTTCACTAAATATTTTTTGTGTTTCCGTTAAAAAAACTTCGAATTTATTTTTGAGAATATTAATTGGTTTTCCAAAGGTCTTTTTGTCCTCTGGAGCAACTGTTCTAAATTGTTGAATGAGAGCAGATAACTTGCCTTTTTTGGAAAGGTAGGTCAACTTAAAATTTTCCAAATCCTCGGCAGACTCAATTTTTACTGAGTTTAAAACATTCTCTAATTCTTCAATGGCTGATTTCATTGTTCGTTGCAAATGTAGGGACTTATTTTTTTTGAATATGATTCCCTTTTCCCACAGACTAGTATATATATATTATATCTTTTATATAAAGAGTATTATATAATATAGCTCTGTGGATATGGTGATAAGTCGGTGTTTTTTAACTTGAATTTATATAATTCACATACTTATCCTTTAGACATTTTTTCTTAACTTATTGAAAATTAACAATTACTTAATAATAATACACAAAAAATATCTACGTTGATATCCTTTATTTATAATCTTAATTATAGAACAAGATTGGGATAATAGAAGTATAAGTGATAGGTAATTAACACTGTTTTTAAAACCGTTGACTTATTCATCTTTACGTATATATTATGAACTCGTTTTTTAACTTATTTCACATAAAAAACACCCATTATATTTATAACTTAATACGGTTAGAAAACCTTTTTAGTAGAGTAATTCCCTTTCTAAAAAAAACAGTTTCAGATGTATTATTTTCCAAAGGATGATTTAATAAATGGTCTTGATTAGAATCTGTAAAATATACTAACTTATAAATATCATTTGGTAATCGTAAAATTTCAACTTGATCTTTTGATAGAATTAAATAATCAACTAATTTATCTTTAGAGTTATATAAGAAAACGCTCATTTTATCTGCTTGAGTGTTTTCGATTTCCAAAACCATGGGTTTTACGTAAGATATTTGAATTATTTGTGATTTGTTGTAATTGTCTTTTGAATAACTAAGGGCTTTCTTACCTAATAATATTTGGGCCTCCGTAACAATTGAATCTGTAATAATCTCGACACTATTCGTATTTTTTATGCTGACCTCTGGCTGATATAAAGTGTCTTGATTAATGACAATAATAAAAGAATCCGGATTAATGCTACGTATAGGAAAGTTTGTACTTAGTATTACTTTATTAGTATCTGCTGCGCTTCGTGTTCCTTGTGAAACAATAGAATAGAATTCTGAGGAATCTATTTTAGCGCTTACCTTATTAAACCGGTTAGTAAAAAGAGCTGTGTCGGAAATATTATCTAACATGACGGTGTCTTTATATGCGGTATAACTCTTATTATAAAGGTTGTTTTTAGATAATCCGCATAAATAAACTATCGGGCCATTTTTAGTTACTTTTAGCACTTTATCATTAGGAGGAATTAAGAAAACCTTGACACTATCATAAGCGCTACGGATAATATTTCCTTTTTCTTGTGGATCAAATAAAGAGTTGTTGTTTTTATCTTGAAAAACAGACAGTACTAATTCAACAGAATCGGGGATTCCAGAAATACTGGTGGAATCTTGGCTTATAGCATACCGATATGTGTTGCTTTTTGAGTTAAAGCTCAATAAAAGGGTTTCTTTCTTTTTGAAGTTCTGAATAAATAAGTTACGCATAGAAGAATCTACAGTTGAACCTGTTGAAAACAGAAAAACAGGGTAGTCTCCAACGTTTCCTTCATTTAAATCTGAAATAGCCTTATTAAAACGAATATTATAAGTCGTGTTTTTAGCTAAAGAATCTGCTCTTAAATGGATGGTTAAGCTTTTGTTTTTGGTCTTAATGATGGGCTTTGGAAATATAAGTGGGTTTATTTCTATTAACTCTGGTTTGATTACGACATTTTCATTAAACACAAAAAGGATGTTGGATGGCTTTGAGCTCGCTCTAAGCACAGCGCTATCTAAGGCCACTATTGGCGATTCTACATCTTTATCCCCGCCTGATGGCGACTGTATAGAGGCACAACTCAAGAGAATTAGGCTAAAAAAAATAGTATATCTATTCATTTAACGTCCGAAATAAACTAACAGAACTGATATATCCGCAGGAGATACTCCAGAAATTCGAGAAGCCTGTCCAATGGTGGCTGGTTTTATTTTAGACAACTTGTTTTTTGCTTCGCTACTCAAGGCTTTAATAGATCCATAGTCAAACTCCTCTGCAATAGTTAAGTGTTCAAGGCGTGTGAGTTTATCTACCTGTTCTAATTCTCGTTTTATATAAGGTTCATATTTTACATTTATTTCTGCATGTTCTAAGTATTCTCTTTCTATGTCTTTCAGAAAAGTATCGGGTTGTGCTTGACTTAGATCTCTGATATTTACATCGGGCCGGGCTAGTAAAGATTTAAGTTTTACCTTTTGCTTAATTGTTTGTCTATCAGTTTTTTCAAGTATGGGGTTTATGTTGGAAGGTTCAATACTTGTTTTGGTAATGTACTCTATAATATCTTTAGTAAACGATGTTTTTTTATGTAGAGCATCTATTCTCTCCTTACTTGCTGTCCCGTATTTTTGAGCAATAGGTGTTAAGCGCACATCTGCGTTATCCTGCCTTAGGCTTATCCTGTATTCAGCTCTAGACGTAAACATCCTATATGGTTCATCTGTTCCCTTATTTACTAGGTCGTCTATAAGCACTCCTATATATGCCTCGTTTCTTTTAAGCACCAATGGTTCTTTGTCTTGTATTTTAGCTGCAGCATTAATTCCTGCCATCAATCCCTGACCAGCAGCTTCTTCATACCCTGTAGTGCCGTTTATTTGACCCGCAAAGTATAGATTTTCTATCCCTTGGGTTTCCAGGGTAGGCTTAAGTTGTGTGGGCTGGAAGTAGTCGTATTCGATGGCATAGCCTGGTCTAAAAATTCTTGCCGCTTCAAACCCAGGAATCTTTTTAATGGCTTCGTACTGAATATGGTCTGGCAGAGATGTGCTAAACCCATTTACATATATTTCTACCGTATCCCAACCTTCGGGCTCAACAAATATTTGGTGCCGGTCGCGCTCAGAGAATCTATTAATTTTATCTTCAATGCTTGGGCAATACCTTGGACCCAACCCTTCAATTGCTCCATTAAACATTGGGCTTAGATGAAACCCTTCTCTTAATTTATCATGCACTTCGGGATTTGTGTAGGTTATGAAGCAGCTCTTTTGTTTGCTTGGTGTTTGTTTATGTGGAAGGAAGGTGAATGCCTGTATTTCGTCATCCCCTTTTTGTTCTTCCATTTTTGAATAATCAATACTTCTTCCATCTACTCGAGGGGGCGTACCGGTTTTCATTCTTCCTGTTTCGAACCCATATGATACGAGTTGTTCTGTTATCCCCGTAGAGCCAGCCTCACCCATTCGTCCTCCTCCGTATTGTTTATCTCCTATGTGTATTAAGCCATTAAGAAAAGTCCCGTTGGTGAGTATGACAGATTGAGCGTAAAATGAACTACCCATGGCTGTTTTAACACCGGTTATCTTTCCATTTTCTGTATGAATTCCCTTAACCATATCCTGAAAAAAATGAATATTGGGGTTTTGTTCGAGAGCAATTCTCCAATAGCGAGCAAATAGCCATCGATCATTCTGACTTCTGGGACTCCACATTGCCGCTCCTTTACTTCTGTTTAACATTCTAAACTGGATCATACTGCGATCTGTAATGTGCGCAGACATTCCTCCAAGAGCATCTATTTCTCTAATTATTTGACCTTTTGCTACCCCTCCCATTGCGGGGTTACAACTCATTTTAGCTATGGTTTCCATATTCATGGTAACGAGAAGCACCTTACACCCCATGGTAGCTGCTATGTGTGCAGCTTCGCACCCTGCGTGTCCTGCACCTACTACGATGAGGTCATAATTTTTTTCCATTGCTTTGTGATTTATAGTGTTGAATATATTTTTCTTCTGCAATTCTCATTGACTTTATTTCCTTTTTTGTTTTGTCTTTGAAGCCCGCCATATGAAGGCACCCATGTAAGGTAACGCGGAGCAACTCAGATTGGTTTGTTTGTTTAAACGTTTTAGCATTTTCTTTTATGCGATCGTAGCTGATATACAATTCTGTTTCCACGTGGAACATTGTTTCGCTTAGGTCAAAGGTTAATATATCTGTATAATAATCATGGTTGAGGGTTGTTTTATTCATTTCTCTAATTTCTTCATCGTTAAGTAAAACAACACTTAGTCTCTTTAGTTGTTGCTCTGAATCAGAGAAAATGGCATCTACTGTAGCTCTAAAACTAGTTAAATCTATGTTTGAATAAAAAAACTGATAATTCCCTGCTATTTGTATCATCGAAGTAATTGCAATGTTCCTTTAAGTTGTTCAGCCTTTTCTGCCCTGTTTATAAGAACGGTATATATATATGTTCCATGTGGAACTAATTTTCCATAGTGCGTTCCATTCCACCCCAATAGCGCATCTCCATTCCATATCTTTTGTCCCCAGCGATTGTATATGCGCATAATAGATTCTCCTTGCCGTATGTTTGGATTGCTTATTTTGAAGGTTTTGTTGAGGGGCCCAAAGGGGTTAAAAACATTTGGTATTAGTGTAGTATCAAAAACGAGGTGGCGTATATAATTGCTTCGTGCAGAATCTATGCTACCTGTTGCGTTGGTGTGATAGTAAACAACTTGGTATTGGGTCCATGCTAGAGGGTCTGAGTCGTTTTGGAAGAGAGTGTTATTGTTGGTTTGGCTTGTTAGGTCGTTGAGTTGGTTTGATCTCTGGAAATAAGCATTGCGCATATTCCATATGGCATAATCGTTCCACGTGAAAACAAAGTCCGCTTTGTTGAGCACAATGCTTTCATGAATAGGGCTTAACTCAAAAGTGTCGTCGCAAACATTGGTTAACGCTGATTTATATTCATAAATTTTATTTGAGTTGTCTAAACCAGTTTCTGTTGTACTGTTGTATGCTTGAGGGTTATTGTTTGTGTATACTTGATCCCATGTTGTGGACCCTTTTTCTCTTTGATATAGCAGCAGCTCCTTAACTCCTAATTTAGGGTCTAACAACATGCTTATTTCTGTTTTCCCCGGCTCTATAAAGGTAACGTGCCCAATTCTATTATTGGTAGAAACAGGGTTGTTTGTTGTTTTTACTGATATAAGGTTAGAGGAGCTTGTAATCGTACTCCCTTGTTTGTGTACTCTGATATAAAACAGATATTCTAATCCTGGCGTCGGAATTGTAAAATCATAGGAGTTGGTTCCTCCTGGTAACTTTGCAACCAATGTTAGATTATCTTTACGTGTGCCAACGAATAAATCATAGGAGTCATCAACCCATCCTGGAGCGATGTAATTAGACCACCTTATTTGGGTCTTTTTGTCGCATAAATCATTGAAAGCTAATGAGTTGTGTTCTATAAATACAGGAGAATGGGGGTTGGATATTATGCCCTCATTTCCACAAGAATCAAATACAGCTATAGATAGAAAGTTGTCTTTTTGGTTGACATCAAATGTACTGCTGAGAAAGCTATCACTTTCCCCTTGAATGGATCTAAGAACACTGTTTGTTCCAGCTCCTGGGTTTGATTTGAAAAGAGTATACCCTTTAACATCGGGCTCAGGAGCGTTGCTCCATCCGGCATATAGTTTTTGTGTGGTCAAGCGAACACTCACACTATCTATGTTATGTAGGTTGGGTGGGGTGTCGTCTATCAAAACAGAATTGGAATTCAAGCTATCGATCCTGTTGCATGCATTCTTGGTTGTAATATATACCTCCCACTTTTTTGTATTGGGTATAACAAAGGAGAACGATTGGTCTGTTAAAACACCATGGTTGTGAAGTGTTTGATAAGGCTGTGAAGCGGATTCGCGTCCATATGCAATGTATTCTGTAAACGAGCCGCAAACATCTGACTTAGGGGTGTAATAAAGAGTTAAAGTGCGTGTGTTCCGATCCAAACAAGCACGAAGCAAAACAACAGGCTCTGTTACAGCAGTGAGTTTGCCAAATAGCATTAAAAAGGTTATATGTACAATGCGTCTAAGATACATCTCCTGCTAAACACCAAGCCAAATCACTGTGCCTAAATAAATCGTTTACTAAATCGTTTACATCTTCAATATCTGCATTTAAGACAGCGAGGCATTTGTTTTCAAAAGCATTTAGTGCTTTTCCTTTGCTTAGAGAATATTGAACTTTATTGAGCATGCTGTGTGGCTCATCTATTGAACGGTATAGTTGTCCTAAGAAATAACGTTTAGATCTGGCAAATTCTTCTTTTTTAACACCTTCTTTCTGTAATGATGTTAGAATTTCTTGAATGGCAGAAATAGCGGAGTCTACATTTTCGGAGTTCATTTGACTTGATATTTGCAAGTGAAACAATCCATTTTGTAAGCTTACGCGACTACCTATTCCGTAGGTAAGCCCTCTTTTTTCTCGAACATCCTTCATTAAACGGCTCCCAAAAAATCCACCAAGAGCCATGTTCAGAAGGTAAATTAATGGCATCTTATCTTCTGTAATAGTGGTTTTTATATATGCTGCATTTAATACCACTTGATTTGTATTTGGGATATGTTTACGAAAGAGACCTTTGGATACTTGCTTTGTTCTGTAATCTAAACGGCTTCGTTTTATTTCAGTATAACTGCCATATTGCGCTATGGTTTTACTTAGTTCAGATTCAATTCGAGAATCAATATCTCCATATAAAAACAAGATGCTCTGATTTAGCTTGTATTGCGAGTGGGCTTCAACAATAGACTCTTTGCTCACAGAATTAATATCACTAATTTCAGATATACGGTGCTTGGGATGGGATGCCTCAAAGAGACGCTCTGTTATTTCTCTTGCTGACCAATAATCCGGAGTTTTAAACCGAGATTGCAAACTAGCGCTTTCCATATTTTTCAAAACGTGTATTTCTTTTTCTGGGAAAGTTGGCTTGTTGAAGAACCCAAGAAAGAGTTTAAGGGCCTGTTGGAATGTGCTCTTTAGAGAAGTTAGTTTTAAAATAGCATGCTCTTCATATACAGTAAACCCATATTCGCAGCCCAAAACACTTAATTTGGTTTCAATATCACCCGCCGTATAAGATCCCGAACCTGCAAAAACAAGCTTACTCATGGCACGGTGCACATAAGCTGGCTTTCCAGAAAAGCCTAGGGGCCACATGAGGTCTATTCGAACAAGTTTTGTGTCTTTATTATGTACAATAAAAGCAGGGTGCCCACCCGCAATATTTTTATTTTCGGGGTAGGTAAGAGCTAAATGTTTAACATCTTGTAATGCTGGTGGTATATTTCGATCGACAGACATCTGCTTATTTCTTAGGTGAGTAATATATGGTAGACATTTTATCGGTGCTGAGCGTTGCTTTTGCTTCACTTTTGCACTCTTCAAGGGTGAGTGCTTTGTATTTATCTGACCACGTATTTATAAGTTCAATTTGGCCCAATGCTTCATATTTGCAAAGATATTCAGCGACAGAAGAGGGTTCAGCTTTCCATTTTTCGATGGAATATAAATACATGTTTACAAAGGCATCTAAATCACTATTAACAATTACGTTGGAAACAATCGCTTCATTGAGAACTTCAATCATTTTTTCTCTGCCTTCATCATGAGAATACCCATCGTTTAAAATGCCGTAGTATATAACGGTCGAGTAATCATTTCCGGGGCTTACAAACATGGAGGTAGAATTAAACATATCCGTTTCTTTAATGAGTCGTTTAACCAAATAGCTCTTATGACCTTCGGCGAACATCTCAGAAAACGCATTGACTCGAACAAAGTTGTCGGAAAGAGTGTGGTTAATTCTCCAACTCAGTATTACCGATAAATGGGGATTTAAATCCTCTGCTTTTAATGGGTCTAGAATTACATTTTCTGTCTCCCTAGGATAGTTGTTTTCATTGGCTGAGTGGTCATTTTTAATACCTCCAAACCATTTGCTAACCATCTGTTTACATTCATTCTCTTCAATATCTGCTGCAATGCACATTACTGCATTATTTGGGTTGTAGAATTTATCATAGAATTGTTGTACCTCTTGGAGGGTGGAATCTTCAATGTGTTCAAAATTCAGGCCTATAGTGGGCCATCTGTAGGGGTGATTTTTATAAATTAGTTTTCTTACATCGTGCCATAATAATCCAAAGGCTCCATTATAGCAGCGCTGTTTAAATTCTTCAACGACCACTCCTTTTTGAATGGCTAAACTTTCCTCGTTAATGTTAAGGCTTATCATGCGATCGCTTTCCAACCAAAATGCCGTTTCTAAATTTTCCTTTGGCAATTTTATGAAGTAATTGGTGACATCGTTTGTCGTGTAAGCGTTGTTGCTGCCTCCTGCATTTTCAACGGTAGCATCATAACTCGTGATATGAGCGCTGCCACTAAACATTAAGTGTTCGAACAGGTGAGCAAAGCCCGTTCTCATTGGGCTCTCATCTCTGGCTCCAACGTTGTATAGAATATTAACGGTTGCCTGTGTTCGATCGGTTGGTTTGTAAAAAATGACCCGCAGACCGTTATCCAAGCTCCATTTAACATACTTAATCATTGGCACAAAAGTACATTAGCTTTTGCCGGCTTGAATACAAAGGGTTAATAATTAAGGGGGCTGTCCAAAGGGGTGAACAAAAAAATCAACTTCAGTGAGTACATTTGTGTCCTCAGTGCGTGTTGTATCAATGCTTTATTTGTTCCTCTTACTAGGCTTTTGCAAAGCCCAGGATACTAGCTATGCTCATCAAGTGATGTATGAATTGTCCTCAAAAAAATATCATGGCAGGGGCTATTATAAAAAAGGAGCCCTAAAGGCGAGTAAATACATCGCTCACCAAATGGCTGAGATAGGCTTAGAACCAATGGGACAAGAGGGGTTTTATCAGTCGTTTCCAATGCAAGTCAATGTGATAAAAAAGACAGGGCTTTGGATAAATGGAACTCGGCTAAGAAATGGAATTCAGTTTTTGCCAGATTGCGGAAACCCAACAATAAAAGTGATACATACTATTCCTCCTGGCGATTTAGGGGTTTCTATACTCAAAGTATTTAAAACAAGTAAGGAAAAGGACCTAAGGGAAGTCCTAGAAAAAAGTGGCGAAGTATTAATTGTTGATACAATTCAGGGAGGAGCGGTATTGGGTAGAAGGGATGTTTTGATGCAAGCCAAACGGTGTGGAATCAAAACCATTATCTGGATGAGCGCTTCAGATTTCAACCATAGTGTTTCAAGGCTCCAGAATCAAATATCGTCCTACCATGTGGCCTATGATAAACTTCCACAATCCCTTCTTAACATAGCCGATTGGAAAAGCATTAAAACGAAATGTAAAGCAAGCGTAAGCGAGAAGCGTCAAAAGAACGTATTGGGCCTTATTAGAGGGGAAAATACAGACAGCACCCTCATTGTTTGTGGCCATTATGACCACTTGGGTCAAGTAGGAAAAGAAGCCATCTTTTTTGGGGCCAACGACAACGCTTGTGGGATTGCCATGCTCTTGGATATAGCTAAATACTTTAAAAGAAACACTCCCAAGTACAACGTATTAATAATTGCATTTGCGGGAGAAGAGGCTGGATTGATTGGAAGCAGGTATTATGTAGAGCACCCTAAGGTTTCTTTGTCAAAAACAAAGTTTGTTTTAAACCTTGATTTGGTTGGAACGGGTCATAAGGGGATGACGGTGGTAAACGCAACAGTATTTCCCAACTATTTTAAAAAGCTAATAGAAGTAAATGACAGGTATCATTTTCTGCCGCAAATTAAACGAAGAGGCAAAGCAGCCAATAGTGATCACTACTTTTTTACAGAAGCAGGTGTTCCGACTTTTTTTGGATATTTTCAGGGAGAGCGAACTTCATATCACGATGTTTTTGATACTCCAGAGTCATTGCCCTTAGATAAATATATTGATGGACGAAGCTTATTTATTAAATTTTTGGAGGTAATTTAGATTTATGATTGGTCCAGTTCTGACATGGTATTTTAATAAGCGATTCGAGGAAATTTGGACGAATGCGGAGAAGGCAGCTGAAATACAAAACGACACTCTTCTTGAACTTTTGAAAACCGCAAGCAAAACGGAGTATGGCTTGCAACATGGCTTTAAGAGCATCATCAATTACAAGCAGTTTTGTGAGCATGTGCCCATTGTTACCTATGAAGATATAAAGCCTTTTATAGATCGTACCATGGCGGGCGAACAACACATTTTATGGCCTTCGGAAATTAATTGGTTTGCGCAAAGTAGTGGAACCGCAGGAAACACGCCAAAATTTATTCCCTTGAGTTATGAAAGCATTGAGCATATACATTACAAAGGGGGAAGAGATATATTGAGTATGTATAGCGGCTGGTATTCTGAAACAAAAGTGCTGGAAGGGAAAGGTCTTTTAATTGGGGGCAGTCACAAAATAAACCAGGAAAACTCCAAATCTTTTTATGGAGATTTAAGCGCAGTCCTTTTCAATCATTTACCGATGTGGGCTACCAATAAAAGCACTCCTGATAAAAATGTTGCCCTCATGGATAATTGGGAAAAAAAGTTGGATATGCTTGTTAGCCACACTAAAAATGAGGATGTACGCAGTATTTCAGGGGTTCCAACGTGGACCATGGCTCTTATCAAAAGAATGCTTGAGACCACAGGCAAAAACAATATTCTGGATGTATGGCCCAACCTAGAGTTGTTTATCCATGGCGGGGTTAGTTTTGAACCATACCGGGATGGGTTTAAACAATTAATCCAAAAACCTGAAATGCATTATTTAGAAACCTACAATGCCAGCGAAGGGTTCTTTGGTATTCAGGCAAATCCAAAGAGTAGCGAAATGCTCCTTATAGCAGACGCCCAAGTGTTCTATGAGTTTTATGAGATAAGCAGAGGAAAAGATAAAACAATTCCCCTTTGGAATGTTAGGCCTAATATAAACTATGGTGTTATTATAACAACGAGCAGTGGACTGTGGCGTTATGATTTGGGCGATACGATAATGTTTAATAGTATAAGCCCCCACTTATTTAAAATAACGGGTAGAACCAAGGCGTATATTAACACGTTTGGCGAAGAGTTGGTCGTGGAAAACGCAGAATCTGCAATTGCGGAAACCTGTCGTGAGCTAAACTGCACAGTAAAAGATTACCATGCCGGACCAAGGCCCGGATATATGGAAAACCCAGGTCACGAATGGTTTGTAGAGTTTAACATGCCGCCCAACAACCTAGAGGAGTTTAGAAACTGTTTAGACCATAAGCTTAAAAAGAACAACGGAGATTATGCCTCGAAAAGAAAGGGAAATATAATTATGACACTTCCTGTGGTTCACAATATGCCAAAGGGCACCTTTGATTCTTGGCTTAAACAAAAAGGAAGAATGGGTGGCCAGCATAAAGTTCCAAGGTTGGCAAACGATCGAAAACTAATTGAAGAGCTTGTAAAAATTAATTCGGTACAGTTTAATTAAAATTTCTACATTTGCCTGAGCATGTACGGAAATATTCAGAAAGAATTACAAGAGGAATTGGCCGCCATTGAGTCGGCTGGTTTATATAAGAAAGAGCGAGTTATCGCATCGGTTCAAGATGCTGAAATTACATTAACCGATGGAAGCAAGGTTCTTAACTTTTGTGCTAACAATTACCTTGGACTAAGTTCTCATCCCCGAATAATTGAAGCGGCAAAGCGAACGTTAGATACCCATGGATTTGGAATGAGTTCGGTTCGGTTTATTTGTGGAACACAGGATATACACAAGGAATTAGAGGCAAAAATTGCGGAGTTCTACGGAATGGAAGATACGATTTTGTATGCCGCGGCATTTGATGCCAATGGGGGAGTCTTTGAACCCCTTTTGGGTGCAGAAGATGCTATTATTTCTGACTCTTTAAACCATGCCAGTATTATTGATGGTGTTCGACTTTGTAAAGCCATGCGTTTTAGATATGCCAATAATGATATGGCAGATTTAGAACAACAGTTGATTGCAGCAAACGAAAAAGGGGCAAAGAATAAGATTATCGTTACAGATGGCGTATTTAGCATGGATGGTTATGTTGCACAAATGGATAAAATTTGCGATTTGGCCGATAAATACGATGCCATGGTAATGACGGATGAATGCCACAGTGCTGGTTTTATTGGAAAAACGGGACGAGGCGTGCCAGAGTTGTGCGGCGTAATGGAACGCGTAGACATTGTAACAGGAACATTAGGCAAAGCCTTAGGTGGTGCAATGGGTGGCTATACAACAGGTAAAAAAGAAATCATCGATATGCTTCGTCAGCGCAGCCGTCCCTATTTATTTAGCAATAGTTTAGCGCCAACAATAGTAGGTGCTAGCCTCGAAGTTTTTAAAATGCTTAGCGAAAGTACTGCTTTAAGAGATACATTAGAAAACAATGTAAATCAATTTAAAGCAGGAGTAAAAAATGCTGGTTTTGACTATAAGGATGGAGAAAGTGCCATTGTTCCAATTATGCTGTACGATGCTAAACTGGCCCAACAAATGGCCAACGAATTATTAAAAGAAGGCATTTACGTTATCGGGTTCTTTTTTCCAGTTGTTCCCAAAGAACAAGCGCGTATTCGAGTGCAGTTGAGTGCCGCTCACTCTTCAGCACAAATTGATGCGGCTATAGCTGCATTTACAAAGGTGGGTAAATCCATGGGGGTTATTTAGTTCGTGTTTTGGGTTTTCCTGTTTTGAAGGAGCTGCCTGTTAATTTTATAAAAAAGAAAAAAAGAATAATGAAAATGGATTCCGAGATGCTGTTTAAAATTACAAACTTCTTGAGGCATAAGGTCGAGTGGCTGGACAATGCCGAAGATGGCTGGGTTTGTTTTGGCCAGGGCCATCAGAGGAAGTGGGATTTAGTTGAATCAACACTGTCTGAGCAGTTCCCAAGTCAAGATGTATATATCCTTAGGGGAAGGACAAATTCAAACCTCGAGCCCTCAGAGTCCCTTCATGTGCGGCTAAAAACACTTGCTGGAAAAGAAGATTTTATGCTTTGGAATAAGGACATGAATATTATCATGGAGTTTAGCAGCATAGGAATGATGCGTATGGGAAAACTGAATAAGAAGTTATAATTTAGCCCATACTGATAGGCGAGAGCATATCAGTACAATGAGGTTTTATAACTGAACTGTTCAGAGTTATAGAGGGGGTTTGTTCACCATGCATTTACTCTTGAAAAAGAACCCGTCTCATTATTTAAATGTTAAAATATACAATAGTACCTATGAGCTATTAGGGGCAGTCGTTCCCCAGTACCGCAGGTAGATTTTTACTTTATGAATCGTTTGAATCCAATGGATCAAAGAATTAAAACAAGCTTTATCTAAAGAATTGTTGTCTGGAATATCTTACTTTTTAGATGCAGTATGCGGTTTATTTTTAATGGCATTTATATACTTGCTTAGTTCTTTCTTTACCACTGGAGAGAGCATTACTACTCCAATAATATTGGGAACGACCATGGCAAAGATCATAGCATCAGAAAAATCGATGACTGCACCCAAACTAATGGAAGCTCCTACGACAACAAAGAATAAAAACAAAATCTTATAAATCAAATCGGTAACTCTTCCTTTCCCAAATAAAAACTTCCACCCTTGCATGCCATAGTATGACCAAGAAATCATTGTAGAAAAGGCAAATAAAATAACGGCAATTGTTAGTATAACGGAAAAATGAGGTATGCCAGAATCAAAGGCTGTCGCCGTTAATTCTACTCCTTCGGTAATTTTAGTTCCATACTGCATAAAATGCCCATCCAAGTTTGTAATAATAATAACTAGGGCGGTCATTGTGCAAATAACTACGGTATCTATAAATGGCTCTAGCAATGCCACAATTCCTTCGCTAGCAGGGTATTTTGTACGAACGGCAGAATGAGCAATGGCGGCAGAACCAACACCCGCTTCATTAGAGAAAGCACCTCTTCGCACTCCTTGAATCAGTACTCCAATAACACCTCCAGTTACTCCTAAGCCAGAAAATGCACCTTTAAAAATTAATCCAAAAGCATCGTCAATTAATGAGAAATTCGCAAATAATATGATTAAGGAGGCCAATACATAAATACCCGCCATAAACGGCACTACTTTTTCTGTTACTGAGGCGATTCTTTTAATCCCTCCTATTATGACAACAGCCACTAAAGCGGCCATGGCTAAACCAAAATACATGCCTGCATTTGGGCCCGTTAAGTCAAATAATTTTGTAAACTGAGCTGCGGCTTGGTTGGCCTGAAACATGTTGCCTCCACCAAAAGATCCGCCAATAACAAAAATGGCAAATAAAATGGCTAAAATCTTTCCAATACCTCCAGCTCCCCTTTCTTTAAATCCCTTGGATAAATAATACATGGGTCCACCGTAAACGGTGCCGTCTTCTCCTACATCTCTATACTTAACCCCTAAGGTACATTCGGCAAATTTTGACGCCATTCCTAAAAAGCCTGCAAGAATCATCCAAAATGTAGCTCCTGGTCCACCAATAGAAAGGGCCACTGCCACACCCGCAATATTACCCAAGCCAACCGTGGCAGATAAAGCTGCGGTTAATGCCTGAAAGTGTGATACTTCCCCTTCGGCTTTCTCGTTTCGTACTGTTTCTGATGCATTTCCTCCAGGTGTGTGATCTCCATAAGAGACTCCTGCACCGTGATGTTCAATATCATCGTATTTGCCGCGAATGACTTGTATGGCTTTTTTAAACCCTGTAATATTGATAAATTTAAAGTAAATAGTAAAAAACAAGGCCCCTCCTATAAGTACGAAAAGTACCCATGGAATTTTAAAGCTTTCTGAAAATGGGATTTCATAAAAAACAGCGTCGACAAACCATCCGGTGTATTTTTTAAAAACAGCATCAATGTTATCTGCAGTGCTGATTTTCGCAAATGCAAGGGTTGGAACAATAGAATATAGAAAAGTTAGAAGTGATTTTATCATTGTGTGATTGCGCTTTTTATATAATTAGCATCTCGCAATATCTTAAATAATTACACCTTTGGCAAGTTTTGGATGTTAAATATGAACATTATCTCCAATACACTTTCATATATTCCGAAAACATAAGTTTTTTTTAACCATTCGAATCAACTAAGTTTACTATCTACTAATTAAAAAAATCCATCTTGCAAAAACGCAAACTCTCTTTACTCGACGCTACCCTGATTGTCTCAGGGAGCATGATAGGAAGCGGTATCTTTATTGTTTCTAGCGATATGGCTCGTACAGTAGGTTCGCCAGGCTGGTTAATGTTGGCTTGGATACTCACTGGAGTCGTTACCTTATTAGGTGCCTTAAGTTATGGAGAGTTGGCCTCTATGATGCCAAAAGCAGGGGGGCAATATGTGTATATACAGAGAGCCTTTGGAAAGCTTACAGCCTTCATTTATGGTTGGACTGTTTTTGCGGTTATTCAAACAGGAGTTATTGCTGCTGTTGCCGTTGCTTTTGCAAAATTCTCCGGGGTTTTTATTCCTGAAGTAAGCGAGAACTATGTGGCTTTAGATTTGGGATTTTTAAAAATAACAGGAGCTCAGTTTTTGGCAGTCTCCATGGTTATTTTCCTTACTTGGCTAAATAGCCGCGGAATAAATCAAGGCAAATGGGTTCAAAGGATATTTACTTTTACTAAAATCACCGCGCTTTTTGGAATAATAGCGGTAGGGCTTTTTTACGCTTTTACCCAAAATGTACTTGCCGAAAATTTTAAGGACATGTGGTCTTCATTTACGTTTACAGAAAACGGAAACTGGGAGGCCATGACAGGAATGGCTGTGATTTTTGCTTTCGGAACAGCCTTGCTAGGTAGCTTGTTTAGCTCAGATGCATGGAATAACGTTACTTTTATTGCTGGAGAAATAAAAAACCCTAAGAAGAACATTCCGCGGAGTTTATTGATTGGAACCACGGTGGTAACCGTGATTTACTGTTTGGCTAATATTGCATATTTAAGTCTTCTTCCATTAAAGGGTGGTCTTATAACAGGCATAGAGGCTCAAGGAATTTCGCATGCCCTCAATGATCGGGTAGGTTCTGCAGCGGCAGGTGTTATGTTTGGGAATAGCGGAGTTTACATCATGGCCGCTTTAATTATGGTTTCAACCTTTGGGTGCAACAATGGATTAATCTTGGCCGGAAGTAGGCTTTATAAGGCGATGGCCGACGACGATTTGTTTTTTAAGCAAGCCGGAAAGCTGAATAAAAACAATGTTCCTGAAAACGCATTATGGATTCAAGCCATATGGGCTTGCCTGCTTTGCTTTAGCGGCAGCTACGGGCAGCTGATTGAGTATTGCATGTTTGCCAGTCTAGTTTTTTATATCGTAACAGTTTCCGGGTTGTTTGTGCTCAGAAAAAAAGAGCCTGATATGGAAAGACCTTATAAAGTAAAGACCATCTTACCGGTATTGTACATTTTATTGGCAGGGTTAATTTCTTTAGACTTACTGGTGTTTAAGTGGGAATCATCGTTTATTGGCATAGGTGTAGTGGCTGTCGGAATTCCTTTATATTATTGGATCAATGCACGCTCTACAAAATAGCAACGCCACCTTTTTAGCAATGAAATAGGTTTAGAAATAGGAAGTCTTTGGCATAAAGTGGGAGGAATCATAGCACTAGATTCGTACCAAAAGACACACTCTTGTGGGCAACGTTTTAAGAAATAAGGACAAAAAAAGGACGAGTCGAAATTTGACCCGCCCTCATGACATGATAAATTAGTTGTTTTTAAAGGCTATATCTTATGCTAATTTTAAACGTACTAAATGGACTTACTTGAGTAAAAATTTGCGTGCTTGCTTCGTATGATTTTTGATACATTACGCGCTTTTGCATAAGAAGATTCGTTGCTCTTAAAGATACCGACCATTTTTTAGCTTGGTCTATGCTTTTTTGCATGTTTACATTTAGGCTATGAAACTCTCTTTCATATACATTTGGACTTACGCCAATACCGACAATCGCTAAACGAGGTCCTTGAACATTATAGCTGGCGTTGATTTGCCAACCTCGATTATTTTTAAAATTCAAACTTGCGTTTACTAAGTAAGGAGACTGTCCTTGCATTTGACGTGTGTTTTTAACAGTTTCTCCAATTCGTTCTTCTTGTTTCTTTCCTTGGTATTCTTTCTCATTCATTTCTACCCTAGAATGGATGTAGCTTACGTTTGTGGCGAAGAAGAAATTGTGCGATCGAGAGGAGATAAAGGTTAAACTTTTTCGGTATTCAAACTCCAAACCAGCGACCAAGGCTTTTCCTACATTTCTTGCTTGAAAGTTATCAGGGGTTTCTGCTTTGTAAGCCACGAGCTCTATTGGGTTGGTAAAGTCTTTAACAAATGCACTTGCGCTAATAATCTGGCCTTTGGGAGAAAACTTCTCCCAGCGGAAATCAATATTAGTGATATCTGTTTGTTTTAAATCTAAATTTCCAATAAAGGTTCTTCCGGTTACCGCATCAAATATCTGAGCCAACGATTTTTCTTTGAACGATGGCCGCGCCAAAGTGCGGCTGGCATTGATTCTAACATTGCTATTTTTATCAGGAGAATAGATTAGAGCAAATGTAGGTAGCGGGCTAATATTGTTCAATACACTCTTGCCTTCATAGGATAGTCCTGCTTGATTTTGTCCTGTATATAACATACTCACATACTCAAGTCTAAAACCAGAGATGGCTCGAATTTTTTTGCTTATATGGTATTCATTATGAACATAAGCTCCTGCCACTGCTAAAGAGGAATTGTAATTATTGCTTAGAGAGTTTTCTGATTGAACAATTAGTCCTGTAGCTGAGGAATTTTCCGCGCTATACAAATTACTCGCTTGAAAAAGTTCATTTGGATCTCCAGTGTAGTTATTTCGACTAGCAATATCCCTAAATTCATAGCGATTAATGCCAAAATCTCTGTTCTTAATGCTCAGGGCAAGTCCCGTTTTCCAGTTGCTTTTTGGACCAGTTAAACGCAGGCCCATTTTTGAGTTTAGGCCATATTCTTTGAGGGATCTCCACATACGTGTTACTCTAGCTCCATCCCCTATATTTAGCGTAATATCCCCATTATCCTCGTAGGCAAAAAAGGATTGACGCAGATCCGGTTCTTTATTGTTGGAAATACTAGGAGAGACGCTCCAATTCAATATTTTTTGGTTGCCTAATAATTTGTGGCTACCAGAGATATTTGCTGTGGTTACATTTCGTTGGTTATAGTATAAAATATCTTTACCTAAAACGGCCCCTGGAGTTGAACTTATGCTCGTAGCCTCACTGCGAAGCAATGCCGTTTGTTTCAAGCCATTTCTAGAGTGAAACAGTGTGAAAGAGTAATTGTTATTTTTTGTTTTAGTGCTTGCGTTAAAAAGGCTGCTCCAAGCCGCTTCATACTCACTCTGTGATCCTTTTTGTTCAGATACTTTTTGCAACTCCTTAATTTTATTATCCCGGTCTTTAGCGTATTGTCCATAAATGACCTCATCGAAATGGCGGTAATTTGTTGAATGGTTTAGTGCAAAGTTGTATCCATATATTCTTGTACGGTCCTTGCTTTTCAATTGGTCTCCTATGCTATAACCTAAACTATAATCGATGAAGCTATTTCCCGTTTTGGCAGCCATTTCTGGAGAGAAGGCCCTTGTCATGGACTCGAGCTTTTGTTGGCCTGGTATGGCCAGGGGAGTGTCTTCATTAGGGTCTAAAGGAATAGCTCTATTTTTTGCGCCTAAAGCAAAGGCATCTGTACCACCACCACTATACGTTAAATAGTCATTTCTCAAATGCATGTTGGGATTATAGCCCAAGGAGGCAGAGTAGTTTATGGTTTTATTTGCTGGAAAATCCTTGGTTATTATATTTACTAAACCTCCGGTAAAATCCCCTGGTAAATCGGCAGTAAAAGTTTTAGTAACAAAAATATTATCAATAAGGTTGGTTGGAAAAATATCTATTTGAACTGTATTTCTGTCAGGATCTATTCCAGGCAAATCCAGCCCATTTAGTTGGGTCTTAGTATATCGGTCTCCTAAGCCTCTTACATAAACATATTTTCCTCCTTCAACAGATATTCCAGGAACTCTGTTTATTGCTGCACCCGCATCGGCATCGCCTGTTTTTTTGAATGTTTGTGATGAAATTCCATTAGATACATTTAAGGATTTTCTTTGAATTTCCAGAACAGCCTGATCTGAGCTCTTGGATGCCTTAATTGTAATCTTTACAGCGCTCATGGATTGAGAATCAGGGAGGACCCCCCCCTGCACTTTTTTAGGCATAAACACCTCAATTAACTCCATTTTCTCGGCTTTTACATATAGCCAACTCAAGGTTGTGTCAAAGTTTTTATGTACGATTACAAGTGTATAATTGCCTGGATCTAGGTCAACATTAAAGTTACCAAAGACATTTGTCACAAGAGATTGGCTAAGCTCTTTGATATAAATAGTCGCTTTTTCAATTGGTTTTTGTGTTTCTTGGTCTTTTACGATACCATAGATTTTGCCTTTTCCCGCTTTTGCAAAGACACCAAATGCAAGAGGGGAGAGTAGCGCAATTAATATTACTTTTTTTATCATGACTTTTTGCTTAAAACCCCTGCCCACAATGTGAGCAGAGGATTGATTTATTACTACTAATAATTATTAGTCTTGTTTAAAAATCTTTGAATACTTCTAGAGTACTTATCAAAGACCACCCGTTAAATGCAGCTTTATTAAAGCCAGCGGGTTTATTTGTTCCTATGCTGTTGTTTTTTGCAAATTCTGTAGCAAATTCTCCAGCGTGAGCATTAGCTGACTTGTCTTTTACTATATCAGCTAAGGTTATCCCATCCGGTGCGTTAAATGTAACTCCAGAGAAAGACAAATCGCCAGATTTATAATTGTTACTGCTTACGTCATCATCCAATTCAAAGTCTGCCTCTTCATTAAAACCAAAGAAGTAACAGTTTTCAATAGTGCCTCTAGCTCCATCCCTAAAATCGGCGTATTCAGCAGTTAAACCTTTGAGCACTCCATTTTTGAATGTGAAAGCTCCGGTTGAATTGGCTGAACCTGCAGGTCCGTCAATTTCCATTCCGTGATCACTTCCTGATCCAGCTACATACATAAAGTTGTCCAAGGTTCCAGAATAAGCTTCGTCTACGTCAAAAGCATCATCCCCTTGATAAGCAACAGCTGCATTTTTTACATTTACTGTTCCACCAAAAAATTCGATTCCATCATCAATATTTCCAACAACTTCAACATTTTCAATAACTGTTCCGTTTCCAACACCACCTAGTGTTATTCCGTTAATCTCATTACCGTCACCTATTAAAGCTCCACCATATCGAACGGATACATACTTTATAACTCCACTGTTATCTGCAACATTATCTCCACCATAGTTACCTTCAATGACATCCCCTGGTACTCCTTCTATTTGCCATGTTGTTCCAGACTTGGGTGAAATTGGAGCATCACCTAAGACGATTAATCCACCCCACAGGCCTTTTATTGTTTCTGGGTTTAAATTAGTTCCTGCAACCTGACCTTTTATAATGTCATCAGCAACTGAAGTAAAAATAATAGGCTGAGTTGCTGTTCCTTCGGCGCTTATGGTAGCCCCTCTAGCTATAATTATTACGGATGCATTTGCGCCCGTTCCCCCTTCGGCTTTAATGATTGTGCCTGGTTCAATAGTCAGTTTTGTTCCGCTTTTAAAAATAACACGGCCTTTAAGCATCCATACTTGGTCTGCAGTTAATACTTTACTTTCTGAATAGGTTCCCTCCAAGGTATAGGCTGAAGCAGTACTATCTACTATTTTAACTTTGTCTTTTTCGCAAGAGGAAAACAGTATGATAGCGCCTACTGCGATCACACTAAAAATTGAGTTGAATTGTAATTTGTTCATTTTCTTATAAATTTACAATACAAAATACGTGGCTGAAAATGGTGTTAAGGTTACTGTAGAGTTAAGTTTTTATTAAGAAAAAAATGTTTTGATAATGTTATATTAACATTGTCTGTGAGCCTAACTCTTGCTTACTTTTGCCTTAATGGAAAGTGCTCCTCTTAAACTAATTAAGGATGAACTAAAGCATAAAGATGTAGGAGAGCTAAAGGAAATTATAGCTCGTTTAGCGCGCTTTAAAAAAGACAATAAAGAATTGTTGAGCTACTTACTTTTTGATGCAGATGATGAAGCCGAGTATATCATTATGTTAAAAGAGAGCATAGACGAATCCTTTGATTTGGTGAATAAAGAACAGGTTTACTTTGCCAAAAAAAGCATTCGAAAAATATTGCGTAACGTGAACAAGTGCTGCAGGTATTCAGGTAAAAAGGAAACAAAGATTGAGCTCCTCATTTTCTTTTGCCAAAAAATGAATGAGCTAGAAGTAAGCTGGAAGTCATATACAGCATTGAGTAACCTTTATATCAGTCAGGTTCAAAAGATCAAAAAACTCATTCCTAGCTTACACCCCGATCTTCAGCATGACTACACTCAAATAGTGGAATCATTGTAACTTTGAGTAATGATTACGATTTATCACAACAATAGGTGTGGAAAAAGCAGGAAAGCCTGCGCCTTTGCCACAGAAAACGATAAGGGTTATTCCACCTACGAATATTTAAAAGTGGGAATATCTATGGAACAAATAAAAGAGATTTTAGATAAAGGGCAGTATTCGGTTGACGATATTTTGCGGAAAGGAGAGGCTATTTTTAAAGAAATCTACAAAGGCAAAGAGCTCAATGAAGAAGCATTGATTCAAGCCATTATTAAGCATCCAATTTTATTGCAAAGACCCATTGCAGTGGGTTCTGATTTTGCTCTGATTCTGCGGGATGAAGAGAGTCTCATCAAATTTATTGCGCACAGTTAAAGGCCTCTAGTACCCCTGTCTCTTTTATCTTAGTCTAATTGTTTTTGGAAAAGAAGTATCTTTACAGTTGTAGAGGCGATATTTTACAGACCAAGTGAAGGAAGGGTATTTATTTATTCAACGAAAGAGCAATCAATGCATGGTTTATCCAAAAAACCTGTAGGTTCGCAGCATAGGCTGTAAAGATTATATTGTGAAAATCAACTAGAACACAGAATTTAGTATGAGGAATTTAAAGACAACAAGTTTAGCTATTATTGCCATTTTTCTTGGCAGTTGTGGCGCTCAGAGTAGCACAAAAACAGAAGATAGCATGGCATATAATGTAGAAAAATCAGATTCTGCTTGGAAAGCAGAGCTAAGCGAAGATGAATATAGAGTTCTGAGGCAAAAAGGAACAGAGCGTCCTCATACGGGAGCATACGATCAATTGTGGGATACTGGAACCTATGTTTGTAAAGGCTGTGGATCAGAATTATTTAAGAGTACAACGAAGTTTGATGCTGGCTGTGGTTGGCCAAGCTTTTACCAGGGAATAAAGAGTGATGCAATCAAAGAGATTCAGGACCGAACGCTAGGTATGACTCGAACAGAAGTAGTTTGTGCAAACTGTGGAGGGCATTTGGGGCATGTTTTTAATGATGGTTTTGGGCAACCTACCGGGCTGAGGTATTGTATTAATTCCGTGAGTCTTGGCTTTATAAAAAAGGATGATGCAGATGTCAACACCTCGGAATAAAGACCTATTCCACTATTAATTTAAAGGTGGCAAATTGCCTTTGGTGTAAAACCCGGATGAGGTATATACCAGCACTCATCTTACTGACATTATAATCTCCCGAAATATTATTTTTGATCCTTTGGCCGTGAGCATTCCATAGAGAAACAATGCAACCTTCAGGCAAATGGTCCAATTGGATGAGATTTGTTGCTGGATTTGGATGAATCTTAATGGCTTGTGCCCACAGAGGTTGAACACTATTTACATTTACCGTAATAGCACAATTAGCAGAATCGTTTTCTGGGAATAAATCAGAAGTGTCCGGCATTAAATTGGCATAAATCTCATACTGGGTAACGGCATTGAAATGAATGTTTTTTGAACTGGTGAACATTTCAGAACCCGAAGGGGGAAGATTTGTAAATTCAATGATCTCTGAAAAAACAGTACGTGCTTGAGCTGGTTCCACCACTTCAATTTTAACTGCTCCAGATTTAATTGTATCTATGCCGAAATTTTCAACGAATACAGTAACATTACTGCTATCCTCATTTGCTGTGTAAACGCCCGCACAAAACGCATTGTTCATTCGAATTTCGCCATCATATTTCTTTTGAACAGAAACAATCTTAGTAAAAGTATCATTGGCTACATCCAAGTCTGGTTCAAAGGCAAAATAGACTTTTATCATATCAAAGCCCGGATTCTGGGGAGTGTAGGTTTTTGTAAAAGTAACCTTCTTCTCTTCATAGGGCTCCAGACTTAAGCTTATACTATCCTCAAATAGTCCATTTTTCTCAAGAACTAATGTTAAATTATTCATGGTGTTAAACCCATTGTTCTGCACCGAGGCCTTATATATTTGCTTAGAAATACGCGCATAAGCTGTGCTTGGCGAATCTATACTAACAACTTGGGCATCCTTGCCTATTTTGACGGTAAATTCAATTTCCAGCGTATCATTCGGCCTATTTAAATCAGCATTAAAGTTGGTCATGCACCGCATGGTGTACTTACCCGCTTGGCCCAAATCAAAGGTATTGGGAAAGGTGATGGGTAAAAGTTCGCTGGTATCTAAATTGGTTGATTTGATATCGTAATAAACGCGGGTGCTATTTTTCCATATTTCACAAATAATAGGCACCAGACCAGAAAGAGAATTAAATCCTTCATTCTTAAACGTTGCTTTGGGCGCCAGGAAAGCTCCTGGGCTTTTTGTAAAGGCTTCTTTATCCTGGGGAAAATCGATGCTCTCCACCTTGTAATCAAAAGGGTGCCCTACATTAAATGTATAGGATAAAGAATCATTCTCTGGATACTCATCGCTAGGATGTTTGGTAATAAACATTGCTTGGTAGATTCCCTTTGTTTGTGGAAGGAAGCTTCTCAAAGGCACATTTTTTATTTCATCCGCTCGGGCATCATATAAAACGGTATCATTATAGGTTTGGTTTGAATAATTAGTGGTAATCGCTAATCTAAGTTCAGAGTCAAACTCCTCAATGAGTCCTTGGTTTTGGATTTTTCCTTGAGGGACAAATGGTACATTAGGGGTGTAAAATGATGATGATTTAGGAATTCCTTCTTCAAGCATAACCAAGTCCCTTAATCTCAGGATTCGGACATTTCTTACAACGGTATCGTTAGGTAAATAAATATCTCCCGGCATTTCAGAAATAAAGCGCACTTTTAGACGTCCTGTATCTGTGCATCGATAGGTAGGGAAAATAAGAAACCGGGTTTCATTCGGTGCAAAAGAGCTGGTTATGGTCTCATTGTACAAAACGGTATCTCCTCGTTTCATTTCGCATCGTATATTAAACGTTGGTGTTTGATCAAAACCGTTGTTTCCAAAAACGCACAAGGGGCCAATGGTGTCGACTTGATGTTTTAAAATAATATTGTCTAAAGGCTCGTAAACCGTATTAAATCCTACATCTTTGGTTAACCCAACAAACATAGTTTTCCCTATGGTGTCGTTATCATTTACCTGATCGCTTGGGTGAGAAACAATAAATTGTACTTGATTCATCCCTTTAATAAATGGGAGTATTTTTTTATTAAAGACAATGCTTTTACTTCCTCCGGAATACAAAGTATCTGTCACAGTCTCGTCATAGAAAACCGTTCCAAAATATTGCATAATGCAACGAACCTTGAAGGGAGTAGTTACATCGTGAACGCCTATGTTTTTCACTACACACTCTGGATAAAAGGAAGTATCTACGCTGGTATTAAACGTATCTGAGGGCAGAACAATTTGATTTACAACCAGATCTGTATCTGCTTGAATTCTTGGCTCTATTAGGAACCGAAAGGGAGAATTCGGTGCAAAATCTATCCAATTGGTATCGCCTTTTGGAAAGGCATATAAAAAGGTATTTGGCCTTACGGGATTTTCTGGTTGATACCCAAATGCCACGTTATTTGTGCTTAATTGTCTAACTCCTGCAAAGAAGGTACCCGATACTTTAAGCGGCGATTTTAAATCTAAAATATATTTCCCACTTATTGAGGTTAGAGAATCGCTTTCCCACAAAAGATTACCAGGTAATCCGCCTCGGCTATCGTCCCATACTCCAATTCGAAAGGGTCGGCCTCCTTGCCCAAAACTTACCGTAATCTGGTTGATGGTTTTTGCAGTGTTAGAAAAGAAACGAGCTACAAAATCCCCGGTGTTTCCGTTAAATCCAATGCCACCAGCATTTCCTGGCGCAATTGGGTTTTCGTAGGAGTATACGTTATAGTTATTGTTTCTATAGGTCCAAACAGAGTCTTGTCCCTGCATACCAAAGTCAGAATGGATGAGGATGCTATCTAAGCCAAACTTGTTCACATGAACCGGATCTAGCGTTAGGAAAGTTTGATCTGATGCAGCTAAATTGATCAGACTCGTATCATTAATGGTGTTGGCACCACGTATTTTTAAGAAGAGCTCATGTTGGCTCAGGTTTTTCTTTCCGGTATTTCGTATAAGTACTCGAATGCTATCAGGATTTCCCAATGGTACGGGAAGTTTTCCTAAGGAATATGCACCCAACAAGGCAAGCTCTTTGTCTTTCCGGGGATAATTCAATATTAACTGAGGATGATATTGAGCTGAATTTTTTAAGGAATCGCCTTTGATATTTCCAAAGTAATAACGCGTGGAATTAGCAGCATAGCTAAAGATATTTGTATTATCATAATCAAAGGAAACTAAGCCTCCTTGGGTGTCTTTTTGCACAAAGTCGAAGGACAAAAGAATGTTCTTTCCCTTGCTTGTATCGTACACCCAAAAGTTGTTGTTTACATCGAAAGTATTAAACGCTGTGTTGCCTTTAAGAACATCCAATAAAGACCCAGAATAAACCAATGTGCTGGTGGCGGTTAAATCATTCCATGCTTCAGATTGGCCTGTGAAATTCGTGAGTGAGGTGTTGCCTGCATATACATCTAACAGAGTGTTAGCATCGGGGGCATAGCCTGCTTGTGTAGCTAATTCAAATCGGGTTATGGTGTCGCCATGTTCTAACTCACTCAAGAGAGCTTCTGGATAGATGTAGGTATATCTAGAGTAGTAATTGCTGTCAACAGTGCTTAATCGCAGTGGCCCAGCTACCGTTCCCGAAAAACTTCCGGTTCCAACCGTTGAGTACTGCGCATATGCCGAGCTAAAAGCCAAACACAGAAGGGAAACAAAAAACTTAAGCAACTTCATTTTCGTTAGAATTAATAAGCAATTTAAGCATTATCCTTCAAACAAAGAACTTTGGACATGTCATATTCTGTTTTTCAGGGAATAAATAGTTTGGGATTTTTGATTGTATATTTAATTTTCAAAGCGCTTTAAATCCTATTTAGCCATATAAAAAGAGAGAATATTTTATTTATTAAGCTTAATGTTAGGTCTTTTGCCGAAATTTGCCCTGTATGAATCGTCAAGAATTGATTAATCAAATTCGCAGTAAAAAGAGTTTTCTCTGCACGGGTCTTGATACAGACATTCAAAAATTACCTGTAGTATTTGAAAAAGAGGCTAAAAATATTCTTCCTTTTAATCAGGCGATTATTGATGCGACCCAAGAGTTTTCTGTTTCATATAAAATAAACACCGCGTTTTATGAGCAGTATGGTGCGCAGGGTTGGGAAATAATGCAGCATACTTTAGATGCAATACCCCAGCAATGTTTTAGCATAGCCGATGCAAAAAGAGGCGATATTGGAAATACAAGCTCTATGTATGCGCGTGCCTTTTTTGATACGATGAACTTTGATGCGGTAACCGTTGCGCCTTACATGGGAGAAGACAGCTTAAGGCCTTTTCTAGAATTTGAAAACAAATGGATCATTTGTTTGGCTCTAACCAGCAATTCCGGGCATCAGGACTTTCAAAACCTAGAGTTAGAGAATGAAAAACTTTATGAAAGAGTACTTAAAACAGTAAGCAAGTATGGCAATATAAATAACTTAATGTTTGTGGTTGGCGCCACACGTGCTGAGCAGTTAAAACATATACGAAGCATTGTTCCAGAACATTTTCTTTTAGTTCCTGGTGTTGGTGCTCAAGGTGGAAACCTAGATGAAGTGGCCAAGTACGGCTCTAATGAAGACTGTGGTTTACTTGTAAACTCAAGCAGAGGAATTATTTATGCGTCGGATGGGGAGGATTATGCAACAAAAGCCCAAGAAGAAGCAGGAAAACTTCAAGTTCAAATGTCTCAATATTTATAGTTACTTACTCCAAGTAGTTCCCTCTCGGCTATCCTTAATCGTTAAACCCAAGGCACTTAAATCATCTCTTATTTTGTCACTTAAATCAAAATCTTTATTTGCTTTTGCTTCTTTACGCATGTTTAAGAGCATTTGAATCACTCCATCTAACATGTCAGAGTCATTCTTTTCTTCAGCTAATATGCCAAGTACTCCAAAGGCATAGGTATTAAAAATGTATTGAAGTTTATCAATATTGGTCTGATTTAAATCAATCTGACCCCCATTAACCGAATTGGCAACTCGGGCTGCTTCAAATAAATGGGCAATGACTTGCGGCGTATTCATATCTTCATTCATGGAAGCCAAAATAGCATCTTCAATTTTCTGTACCTCATAGTTGTTCGTGGGTTTTGGCGCAAGGGACTGGGATAGTTCAGCCGCTTCCAACAAACGTTTCAAGCCTTTTTCGCTGGCCTGTAAAGCCGCATTGCTAAAATCTAAGGTACCTCTATAGTGAGCTTGCAATACAAAAAATCGCAAGGTCATTGGAGAATAAGCCTGCTCGAGTAAATGGCTCTTGCCTGTAAATAAATCTTCCACGGTAATTCCATTATTCAGGGACTTGGCCATTTTCTGACCATTAATGGTAATCATATTATGATGCACCCAATATTTTGCTGGATCTTGACCACATGCGGCTTTGCTTTGGGCAATTTCAGCTTCGTGATGTGGAAACAATAAATCCATTCCCCCTCCGTGTATATCAAAATGGGTTCCAAGGTATTTTGCACTCATAGCTGAACATTCGATATGCCAACCGGGATATCCCATGCCCCAAGGACTGTCCCACTGCATAATATGTTCAGGGCTTGCTTTTTTCCACAAAGCAAAATCAACGGCATTTTTCTTCTTGTCTTGGCCGTCTAGTCTTCGGGCTTCACCCCCTGCTCCATCTATCAAGTCTTCTAAAACTCTTCCAGACAGTTTTCCATAATCCTGAGTTTTCGCATATTTGCTCACTTCAAAGTAAACGTCGCCATCTATTTCATAAGCATAACCCTGATGGAGCAATTGCTTAATCATATTAATTTGTTCCAAAATGTGGCCGCTTGCTCGGGGTTCAATATCCGGGGCAAGAACATTTACTTTGCGCATGGCCCAATTGTATTTCTCCGTGTATGTTTGAGCTATTTGCATGGGCTCCACTTGCTCTAAACGAGCTTGCTTGGCCAGTTTATCGTCCCCTGAATCTGCATCATTCACCAAATGTCCAACATCGGTAATATTTCTTACGAAACGGGTTTTGTATCCCATGTGCTTGAGGTATCTGCGCATTACATCAAATACAATGGGCCCTCTAACATGTCCCAAATGTGGGGGGCCGTAAACGGTTGGTCCGCAAATGTAAATACCTACAAACGGAGCTTTTATAGGCTCAAATATCTCCAAGGAGCGACTGTGTGAATTAAAGAGTTTAAAACCCATGGAGTTGCAAAAGTACAACCCCTTCGTTTAAAGTGAAGAAGTAAAAAGTGACAGTTTTGAAACAATCCATGTTTTTTGTTTTTGTTACTTGCTATAGAATCCAACTACATTAAGAAAACAAATGCCAAAAACACACATCAGTAGATCAATCACAATTGATACTACAAGAGAACACATTTATTCAATCCTAAGTAATTTTAATTCTTGGAAAGCCTGGTCACCTTGGTTAATAAGCGAACCCGAAGCGAGTATAAGAATTAGCAGTGATGGGAAGTATTACGAATGGAGCGGAGCCCGTGTAGGCTCCGGAAACATGAGCATTACAGATGAAAAGGAATTTCAGATTTCCTATGATCTAAACTTTGTTAAACCATGGAAATCAAAGGCGAAGACCACATTTCGGTTGTCACAAATTGGCAATCTAGTACAGGTCACTTGGACAATGGATAGTTCGCTCCCAATTTTTATGTTCTTCATGAAAAAAATGATGGAACAATTGATTGGAATGGACTATGAGCGTGGTCTTTTTATGCTAAAGGACTATTGTGAGAAGGGAAAAGTGGATGCTTCTCTAGATTTTTTGGGCGAATCGCATTATGAAGGGTGCTCATATCTAGGAATAAAGAATAGTTCATCTTTAGATAATATGCCTGAAGTGATGGGAGCAGATTTTGAGAAATTGATGGATTTTGCACTAAAGAACAAAGAGCTCGCCAGTTCGGAATTCTTTTCTATTTACCAAAAGTTTTCCTTCGGTAAAAACAAGGCGGATTTTACCAGTGCACTTAAATTAAAAGGGGATCCAGTAGGCGTCGATTTGCCAGAGAATTCTTTAATCAGTTCTATTCCAGCAACGACCCTTTATACCGTTAGACATAAGGGGACATATAAGCTTATTGGAAATGCTTGGGGAGCAATTACTGCCATGCAAAGAGCTAAGGAGTTTAAGTGTAACAAGCGAATGCATCCCATGGAATTTTACAGAAATAGCCCAAGGGACGTTCCTCCACATGAACTAGTTTCTGATGTTTGTATGCCCATTGAATAGCTCTATTTTTATGAGTAAATAAATATCTAGCCCATTTCCATCTGATATTTGCTTAAACAAGTTAATTTTGTGGAGTGGATATAAATGAAATCTTACTGCAAATAGTCTTACCTCTCGGAATTTTTATTGTACTCGGAATTGTATTGCGAATATTTGTTATTCCATTTCTCGTAAAACTCAGTCACAAAACAGCTTGGGAAGGAGATGACGTTATCATACACGTTTTACAAGTCTACATTATGTGGTGGTCTGTTTTGGGTGGTTTGGTTTATATTTCACCTCAGATGGGCTTAAAAAGTCATCATCTTTTATGGGTAAAAGATGGTCTTTTGGCTCTTTTTATTCTATCCATAACCTTGGCTGCCTCTAAAATTGGTGGAGGGTTAACGCGTATTCCTCGGAACAGAAAAGGGGTTCAATTGCCCGATTCTACTATACTAAGCAATGTGGTTAAGGGCGTTATTTATGCGCTTGGTTTTATTTTAATTCTACAAGCATTTGGAATTAAAATAACGCCACTTTTAACGGCTCTAGGAGTGGGTGGTCTAGCGGTTGCTTTGGCCTTACAAGATACTTTGAGTAATTTGTTTGCCGGTATACAATTAATTGCCAGTGGAAAAACCAATATTGGCGATTTTATTGAATTAGAGAATGGTAAACGAGGATTTATCACAGATATTAATTGGAGAAATACAACTATTCAAACCGTTGGAAATAATACGGTAGTTGTTCCAAATAGCACTTTGAGTAACTCTATTATTGAGAATTTCTTTTTATCAGATAGGCAGATAACATTTTATATAAATGTTGGGGTAGGGTATGAAAGTGATTTGGATAAAGTAGAACAAATTTCTATCGAAGAAGCGAGAAAAGTTATGGCAGATTCTGAAGGAGGGGTCACTGATTTTGAACCTTTTGTTCGCTTTTACAATTTTGGAGATAGTAGTATTGACTTAAAAGTATTTGTTAGAGTTGAGGAATATGCAGATCAGTTTATTATTACCAGTGAGTTAATTAAACAGATTCACAAAAGATATCAGCAGGAAGGCATTAATATTCCTTTCCCTATTCGAACGATTATTCAGCAGTAAACAGGCATTTCTAGCCGTGGTAGGCTTTACACAAACCGAGGATCGGTTTCCATCATATGCCCGCAGTTTTTGCAGGTGCGTAGGTCCTCACTGGCGTAATATTCTTTAAATCGAGGCAAAAAATCTTTTTCAACATCTTCCAGTTCAAAGAAGGTTTTGTGTAATTGAGTGTTGCAATTATCGCAAAACCACATGAGGCCATCTGCCATGCCTTTTCCTTTTCGAATGCGTTCAATGACCAAGCCAACACTACCTTCTTCGCGCATAGGGCTGTGGGGAATACATGGAGGGAGCAAGAACATATCTCCAGGTCCAAGATGAATATCTTGCGGCTTTCCTTCCACTTGAATGCGCACTGTAATGTTTCCTTCTAACTGATAAAACAGTTCCTCGGTCTCGTTAAAATGATAATCTTTTCGGGCATTTGGACCTCCTACAACCATCACAATATAATCTGTCCCTTCAGGGTACAGGTTTTTATTGGCAACGGGAGGCTTTAAAAGGTGACGATTTTCTTCAATCCATTTATTTAAGTTGAAAGGCGCTCTAATCTCCATGTTTCAAATGTACAAAATCCCTTCATGGAATCAAATGCTATATTTTACTTGAATTTGGAATAGACGAGGGTCCTGAATATCTGCAGGCCTTCCATAGTATGTTGTATTTAATACATTTCTGATTTGGCCATTGATCCAACAATGTTCACTGATTTTAAACCCTGCTCTTAAATCAAAAATAAGCGCATCTCCCATTTGGGGTCTGCTTTCTAAAACTCCTGGTATAAAAAGATTGATTGGGAATCCCTGAAATGCCTCATCAATGTTTTCCATTTTACTCATATACCGTGCACTCAGCCCAACCATCCATCCGCTGTGGCGATTGTACTGCCAATCAAACTTGTACAGGTGCTTATATCTATATTTGAGAAACAAGGTGTTGTCGCTTCGTGTATTATTAAATGTTAAGGGTTTTTTAATGACACTTTCGTCAATGGCAATAACCTTATCCGGTTCTAAATTTTTGGCATCGCTGTATGTATATCCAGTGAGGAGAACCCAGTCATAGTTACTGCTTTTGTACTGGGCCATGATTTCAAGTTCTACTCCTTGCACTCTTCCTTTCCCTGCGTTTAAACTTTTAAACCCGTATCCAGATTCAGGTGGGGTAGGTATTGCAACCCACTGGCCAAAAGTAAATTCCATCATGTCATCCAAGGTATTTTGGAACAGGGCTAAATCAACAAAGGCGCTTAGTTTTTTTGTTTGTATGCCTTGTTTAATTCCTATTTCTGTGGCTAAGCTTGTTTCAGGTTTTAAGTTTGGATTGGCATATACTGTCACGGGCCCCACACTGGTTTGTGTAAATGTTTCAGCTACACTTGGAAAACGGAACCCTTGTCCTATGCTTCCCCTTAAAAAGGTGGCCTTGCCTAGTTTATAGTTGGTTCCAAATCGAAACACAGGCTTTTCTACTTTGGTTGTGCCCATTTCAAAATATTCATACCGCGTGCCTATTCCAGCTCTCCACCTTTTCTTTTGGAACTCTAGTTGAGCGTAAGAGGCTATATTTTGGTTTTTCTGGGAGCCTTTATACAGAGGTGAGGATGTTGCGCTACCCATTCCAACCAATCCAAGGTTTAGGGTAAAAATGGAATTTAGATAGTGCTTGAATTTATATTCGGTATACAACAGATTGCTTCCATTAGAATTGTCCGTATTGGGATTGTCATCTTCTACACGGTTGTTCACATGAAAAAATCGTGTAATTATTTTATGAGTGCTTTTTCTTCGATGGTATACTATATATGGGTCAATAGCTAAACGCGTTCCATACGTAAAGTTATATCCACTATCCAGCGAGGTATATGGCAGGTTTCCACTTTCCCAGAGCAAAAAAGAACCAGATTTACCGTATTGTAGGCTTTGGTTGCTCCCAAAGCTTAAACCTTTAATTTTTTTAGAATTTCGTTTGTATTTAAATCCAAACCGACCTCTTCGATCGTTTTCATTTAAGCGATATCCATCATCATTAAAAAAATTCCAATGAAACACCATATCGTTTTGTTTTTGTCTCGTGGCGTAATAGCCCATGAGCCCGTTTTGTGTTTGTGGTTTATTGGTATACGCCTGTGATGATACAGGAGGCTTAGAATACACACCCATATTACTGCTAATGCTAAACTTGTCTTTTTCGCCAGCCTCTATGGTTCTCAAGTTTAGAACACCATTGAGGGCAGATGAGCCATAAACCACAGATCCAGCGCTTTTTATGAGTTCTGCTCCTGCTGTTATTTCTTGGGGCATAAAACTCCATGCAGCGCTTCCTGCATCTCCAGATAGCATAGGTATTTCATCTACGGCAATCAAGGTTCTACTTCCCGCACCATAGCTCCAGCCGGCTCCATTTCGTATGTTCAACTGGTTGTCTGTAATACTTATGCCGGGCATTTGATCTAAAATTTCTGAATAGCTATTGGTCACTTTGTTTTCGAGCAAGTATGGTTTGAGAATAGAGGTTGATACGGTTGCGTTTTGCAAGGCCATCTTTTCTTTATTTATCCCAATGATCACCGCACTCATCAGTTCGTTTTGTGGATATATCGTAAATCTAAAAGTATCCCCATAAAATCCTTTTTTAAAGGACCTGGAAAAGGCCATCTCCTTATCAAAAGTAGCATTAATAGAAAACCCTTTTTTTGATATTTTGTACCATCCTTTCTCAAAGGAATAATCAATATTTTGACCAATGCTATCTTTTATATTGAGGTCCTTGGCTTTTAAGACATGTTTGTTTAAATCGACAAATTGAAATTGAGTTACTTGTGGTGAAGTACTTTGAGCGAGTGCGCTATTTGTATAAATTAGACCATGAAAAACGAATAAACTGACGAGGAGTCTCATAAATAGTGTATTTTCGTTATAAAGAAACAAGATACAATGATAAGAAAGATTTTATTAAGTGCCGTCTCAATTTTTTCGATCAGCCTTTTACAGGCTCAGGTATGCACGCCCGATGCGAGCCTTATGGTAGAAGGACTTTCCCCAGCAACCTTGCCAAGCGGACAGGCAAATGTAAATTATGAGCAAACCATTACCGTTCGACTTTTTAAAGATACAACCGCAACTTTTGGAACAGCTACCGTACCGGTAACCTTAGATTCTATGCTATTAATTGATATTGTAGGATTACCCGCAGGTCTTACTTACCAGTGTTTGGCTCCAAATTGCCGTTTTTTACCTTTGGTGAACACTTGTGTGAAAATATCGGGGACTACTTCGCAGACTGATTCCTTTCCGCTAGGTATTGTTGTCCGAACTTATGGCAAGTCGGGTAGATTACCTTTACCACCTCAGACCGATACGATTCGACAATTCTCTATTGTAGTAGAAGGGTCTAGTTCGGTTCAAAATATTGAATCTCAAGTGCAATTATTTCCGCAGCCTGCTAGTCATTCTTTAAACATTGTAGGGGTTCCAATAGCTACGGAAACCTGGGTGAGTGATATGCAAGGAAAAAACCTCAAACTAAACGCAGTTAGAGAGGGAAAAACCTTAATTTTGCCCATAGAAAATCTTCCCGCAGGGATGTATCTATTGCATTATGGAAATCGCAGCGCCAAATTCATCAAAGAATAACGTACACTTTAGTATTTCTAGGACCAAGGCAGAAATGCCGCACCTCCTCATTGGTGCAGCCTTAACAGGTATTATTGGTTTGTTTCACTATGGCTTTTTTGAGTGGACTGGTTTTTTTGCATCCGTTGCTATTTTGGTAAGTACGGGGCTTTGGGCCTTTTTTCGATTTAGAGGAACCTATTTTGTAGAAGCCGATATGGATGGCATCCGTTGGAGGAGCAATGTGCTATCCAAGTATAAAAATATTCCTTGGCAATATGTGCAACGCATCGATTATTTGGAGTATGAAGTAAATTTTGAACTCAAAGAGTCGGGGCAGGTGATTTCTTTTGGAACCAGTGCTATCACAGATCAAGAAGCCGAGAATCTTAAAGAGGCAATTTCTGCTATTCTTACCGAAAGAGAAGATGGATTACAGGATTAAATTTAATGCCATTAGGGATTTAGCCGATGCGCGTTTTGCCGCCTCAGTAATGGCGGAATGGATGGGTTTCTCTGTGGGTAAGTCAACCGATTTAGGTATTCCACAGATTCTGGAAATTTACAACTGGTGTTCTGGGCCAAAATTGACCTTGGAACTGGCTAAAGAGTTAGATTTGGAACAGGTAATGACCTATTGCAATGCCTTACAGGTAGAGGCAATAGAATGCAATTCCGTTCAAAAAGAAGTGCTAGAAGGAAGGCTACAAAACATAGAATACATCCTTACTGAAGGGGATTCGGGCTTAACACATCTAATTCATGGAAAAAGCCCAGAAAATATACTTCCTTTACTAAATTTAGTTGCAGATGATGTTTTAGATGCGGACATTAAGCAGTTTAGCATGACTTGTTTTGAAGCCAAACCAGATCAAGAAGCAGGAGAAAAAGATTTCACAACATTCTATGATTTTTTTGAAGGTTTAGGTGTTTTGTAATTATAAGGTTCATTGATTTGATGAACAATAAAGACGTTGTTTATTAGCCTTAATTAAAAAGTCAACGAGCCTATTGATTCCTCTGGACTAAGGATAGTACTTTGCGATAACTGAAATCACTACAACAGCAAGACTTTAAAGCATTCCGCTTTTATTTTTAATACATACATGCCTTTCCTAAATCGATGGACTTCGATGGAATGACTTTTCCCAACAAACTGAGATTGGTAAACCTTACGTCCATTACTATCAAATAGTGAGATGGGTTTGTTTTGGTTTAAGGTAGCATGAATGTTAATTGCGCCTTTGCTGGGGTTTGGAAAAATTAAAATAGGGTTAGTTTGTAAGGAATGAGTAGTATTTATACAAGGCTTGTATTCTATTCGTATCGTTTTAGACTGAAGGCATCCATTGGTATTGAGGGCGTCAATAACATATATGCCACTATCCTTAAAAATATAATCATTACTGACTAACTCTGAATTTATAAAATAGTTTAGATTGGGCTCTAGCTTATAGGCGATAGGTTCCTTTGCGCATACGAGGGTATCTCTAAAGTGATTGAGGCTGGGTTGCTCATATTCTTCTATGAATAAGCTGTCCGAAGACGAACACCCATTGCTGTTGGTTACCGAAGTATAATATGAGCCTGCTTGAAACATAGTCAAGGCATTTCCGTTTTGCTTTTTCCCATTGACCGTGTATTCTTCCATGTTGGGCGGAAGGAGGAGCTGAAGAGTATCGTTTTTACAAAACCCAGTGTCCTTTCCCAATGAATATTTTGGCTCAGGATACTCACTAGTTCTAATGGTATCGGTGTACGAACAGCCAAAGGAGTCAATAAGCCCAATGGGATAGTTTTTATTTGAATACACATTTAACCCATCGATAATAACCTGAGAATTATATGTCCAGCGGCTAAAACCAGTTGGTCTTGGCAGTGTTACAAAAGAGTTCTCACATGGGATAGGCTTTAATTGAGGAAGCGCTATTGGGGGGTGCTCTGTTATTGTTAGCGTATCAGATGCAATGCAACCAAAGCTATCTTCAACAGTTAGTATAAGTTCACCAGCTGGCATTTTATAGCTGCTGTCGGTAGAAGTTCCATTCCAGGTATAAGCGGAATAGGGTCTGGGTGTTTTGAGTAAAGTATCGGTTCCAGAGCAAATAGCAAAGTCTTCGGGGAGTTTAACCTTTGCTTTATAAAAAAGGATATTTAAGGTGTCTTTATAGGTACACCCTGCCTTGCTCTGAACGTTGAGTATAGCCTCTCCTGGGCTTGAGGCTTCGAAACGATGACCTTTAATAAATTCTGAACGGTAGTTCCAGAAACAAAGGGGGAATTGAATGCTATCTATATTGGTTTTAAATGTATCTCCAAAACAAAGGCTGGTGTCATTACCCAGCTTAGGAATTTGAACCTCATCAGGAATAAGTTTTACCCTTAGGGTATCATTCTCCTTACAACTGCTTTTGGAGTGTTTAATGATTAGCGAAAAAAGCTCTCGCTCTTTCCCCTTGATGGAAATTTTTGATGTAGAAAAGGTGTCTTTGGTTAATAAACGAGTCCAGCTATATTGAGAGCCCGCTATGGAATCTTCACCTATAAAGATGGAACTGTTCTTACACCCTGAATATTCGTTTAATACCTTATGATATTTTATGGCTTGATTGTAAAAACTAATGAGAGCTGTGCCAATTTTGTTTTTTACCCAAGGTTGCACTCTACTCAAACCATCATAGGATAATCCTGTAATGGAGCAGCTGCTCTTGTTCAGCGTGAGAACAATGGCATTGTTTTTAATTTCCCCCTGAGTGATCTCAACAGAGGGGTCTCCTTCAATCTTAAATAACCTATAAAAGCCGGGATCTGTAAACACCATATCTTGGGGATGTGTGAGGCGGAGCGTTATTTCATTTTTAGAGGCATCGCTATAAAAGCAATCCTGAAGGTTTGGAGGGTCAATATTTGTACGATGCGTGCTATTATAAAAGTCTCTTGCAGCGAGCGCTGCTATTTGAAGCCCCAATTCCTTATATCCTTTTTCAAATTTAAAATGACACCCATCATGTCCGTTTAAGCCATTGCTGCTAATGGTTTGACAGTTTGGTAAGCTAAATTCGAATTGCCTTTGAAACTCTCGCAATTGCATGCTGGGATTTCCACATCCGTTGCGCACTTGCACTATAAATAATTTTTCGAAGTTGGGAAAATCCTCGGACCAAAACCTATGAAGGTTCCTGATATTGGTGTCGTGTTTTATGGCGAATGATCGGTCACTTTCTCCTTGATAGAAGAAGATACCCCTAACTTTATCTGTTAATTGAGCCCTTCTAACTCGACTGAGTAATCGGCCATAAATAGTATTGAGGTTTTCGGGATTAGTAGGATCACGTTGGTGCAAATCACTGCGTGTACCGCCCACGCCTCCATTTAATATGCAAATGGGAATGCCAAAGGAATCTAAGAGAGACCGGGCCATTACTAAGCCCCATTGACCCACACTTCCAGATTGGTAGGCCGCGTCTCCGATGGCTTGGTGCCAAAAGCTATCGGCAAAACAGGTGTTTTTATTTGGGCTGCTGTTGCCAAAACTTCGTATATATTTATCTTTAAATGCATCGGAATGAATTCCAGCACCTGAAAAGTTATTGGCGACGGAATTGCTTTGTCCCTGAATAAGGTATACATCGCCTACCATGAGGTTGTTTATTTGATGGCTATAAACAGTGCTCCCTTTTAAAATGTATTTGATGCTATAGGTAAACTTGCCGGCTGTTAATGTAATGGGCCGTTTAAAAGATGCTCTTCCATTAAGAAATTGTAAGTTCATGCGATAGGTTCGCTCTAAGTAATTATTTCTGTAAACCTCAAAGGTGATGTTAGTGTAGGCAGGATCAGTAACGATGCCTTCGATATCATACCGAGCCGTATTTTTATTTAGATCTCTTGCCAAAAAAGCACCTTCCTTTGGCACCTGTGTAAAGCTAATTTGACCCTTTAGAGAAACCGAACAGAGAAATAGTATTAAAATTGTTAGCCTGAATAGTTGATTCATAGGAGGCTTTATTAGGTTAAAACCATGCGCATAGAACCAGAAAATATTTGGTCTTTGAAATGTGAGATTTGGAGATATTTTGATATACCGAAAGTATGAAAAAAAGCCATAGGAAGCAAATAGTTATACTTGCCTCTCGCTTGGAGCTTCACCCTATGAAAAGCCAAATTATTTAAGTTACCCTTTCTTTTTTTGATTAAGAAGGTTTTCTTATCGCATCATACAGTTGTAATAAACGTGTTCTATTTATATCATAGACCCCACGCATTATGCGGGGTGCAAATAGTTGTTTTAATTGAATTTGAATTAAAATATGCTAACAAAAGGAAGGTTGCATAACAAAATATTGTCTCAATTTATGTTGCAACTCCAGATAATTAAAGGTCTAAACCCAGAACAATATAGTCCTAACACAATCCTTCCTAATAATTCAAAGGCCTCAGTTTTGGTTAATTTTGGTGTAGGATACAATTTTGAACTATAACATCTTAACCCTTTAAAACCACTTTTTAAAGTCAGCAGGTTTTAGGCTTTTATGCCAGTGGTGGTATAAGCCATTGAGTTGGGTTCTGGCGGGGCAGATGCCTTTGCGGTAAAAGGCAAAGAACAAATCCCAATCTTCTTTCCCCCATTGGGTATATGCTTCCTTGTAGATTCCAGCATTTTCAAAATCGCTTTTTAAGGCGGCAAATAGTCCAGTTCCTTCGGTAAACCAGCGCCAGTCGTCAGAGGCTTGTTCTTTTTGCCATTGGCATATAGGGAACCAAGCCCTCCCTTTCCTTACGTTCTGTTGCGCGCGAGCGTATAGGTCTTGGGGCACACTCATGTCAGCATCCATGGCCATTATAAAGTCTCCTTGGCTTTGCGCAATGGCCTGGTTAAATACTTTCGCCCTGGAAAAAGGTTGGATGCTTTGTTTAATAATGCAGGTATGAGGCCATCGTTTTTGTATTTCAGTGACCAAGTAATCAAAATCATCGCTGCCACAATCCACCAAAGAAAGGGCCAATTGATGCGCCTGATCTGTTTTAAGTAAACTGGGAATAAGCCTATGAAGTATATTTTGACTGCGGTTATATGCTCCCACACAGATCCATAATTTTTCTTGGGGTTTGGGCAAAAACAGCTTTCGGGCAAGGCCCTTTAGATCGGTAAGTAGGGTATGGAAACCCACGATTTTTCGTTGAGGACTCTTCACTAAAAACCAAGCCGCATGCCGTATGTTTTTCCCTATACTCAAAGTTAATTAGCTTCTTGCTTTAAATGTTGCATATTTACCATAGTGGTATATACGCCACCTTTTCCAATCAGCTCTTGATGGGTTCCTTTTTCTACAATATTTCCGCTTTGCAAAACCACAATGGCATCGGCATCTTTTATGGTACTTAAGCGATGTGCAATAACTACCGCCGTTCGGCCGGTGAGTAGGCGGTCTAAGGCTTCTTGAACCAGGGTTTCATTCCCACTATCCAGGGAGCTGGTGGCTTCGTCAAGGATGAGTATCTCTGGGTTGGCCAACATGGCTCGCGCAATGGCTACACGTTGTTTTTGGCCGCCGCTTAATTTTACGCCCCTATCTCCAACTAAGGTGTCATATCCTTCGGTAAATTGATGAACAAACTCTTCTACATGGGCTTGCTTTGCGGCTTCCATTACCTCCTCTTTGGAGGCGCTTGGCTTGCCGTAAGCGATATTATCGTAAATGCTTCCTCCAAAAAGCATAACCTCTTGGGGAACCAGCGCCATGCTGCTTCGCCAGGCCTTCAAATCCAGGGAATCCAAGTCTTGGCCATCTACTTTTATATGTCCCTGACTGGGCTTGTAAAAACGGTAAAGCATATTTACCAGGGTGCTTTTTCCTGATCCGCTATGCCCAACAATAGCCACTGTTTGTCCTTTGGTGATTTCAAAATTTATGCGTTGCAATACCTGCACATCCTTGCGGCTGGGATAGGTAAAATCTACATTCTCAAATACAACAGATTTCTGTAATGTATATGCCTGGGCTTTTAGATTGAATGTCTCTCCTTCTGAATCAATAAGCTCCAATACGCGGTCTACTGCACCAATGGTTTTTTGCAGTTGTATAAACACTTCGGCTAGGCCTCCAATACCACCGCCCACAAAACCGGTGAGTAGCATAAACTGAATGAGTTCTCCCATGCCCATTTCGCCTTTTTGTACAAAACCTAAACCAAGGAAAATAAGAAATACAATACTCCCAAAAAGACAGATAATAATGAAGGAGCTAAAGGCGCCTCTCAAGTACCCACGGTATACACTTTCTTTTTTGAGCTCACGAGCACTTTCGGCAAAGCGATCCAACTCATAATTTTCGTTAGCAAAGGCTTTCACGTTTTGCACCCCGCTCAAGGTTTCTTCTACCACCACATTGTTGCTTGCCACCAAGTCTTGCACTTTTCGGGATACTTTGCGAATAAATCGACCAAAAAACAAGGATATAATCACTACCACAGGTACTGTAGCTAGCATATATAAGGCTAGTTTTGGGGATACAATAAATATATAAACCCCTCCGCCAATAATGGTTAATAATTGCCTCAGAAATTGTGCGATATTGGTGGTGTATGCGTCTTGAATTTGAGAAATGTCTGCACTAAAACGACTGAGTAAATCTCCTGTTCTTTGGCTATGAAAAAACTGCATTTTCTGAAAAATAACCGATTTATACAATCGGTTACGCAGTTGATATACCAGGTTTTCGGTAACTTTCACATAAAGAATAATCCGCAAAAAAGAGAACAGGGCTTGTGCCAAAAAAAGATACACAAAGCCCATGGCTACTTTCTTTACCGTTTCTGGTGTTACATTGTTCTTGACATTGGTTCCACTTAAACTTAAGCTGCCGTCTACCAAATCTCCAAGGAGCTTGGGAAACATAATAAGCGTTACCGCTGTAAAGGCTAAGCATAAGGTTCCTAGCCCAAACAACCAACGGTCTTTGGGGCTTACAAATTTTAGTAAACTTAAGCTTCGTCTTAGCCCATCTTTACTCAGTTTTGCTTTTGGAATATCCCTATTCTCTCTTGCCATGGCTGCAAATTAATACTACGGTTTGCAACAAGTGGTATTTATCTGTTTAAATGTTGGTGTCAAAGGATGAATGATTTTCCCTGCATTGCGGACTAGTTATGGTAGCTGCCGTATTAAAGACCTAAAATAGGGTATGTTTTAACATGTAAATAGGGTTCTTCAACAGGATTAAACTTGCCGAAGAAGTAGGCGACGGAATCCAATTCTGATCCTTCAAAATCTAAGATCCACGAGCTATTTGCGTGGGTTTTTATGATATGATTAATATAGGCGTGCATCACATCTTTTTTTCTTCCTGCTTCTGTAGGTGCGGCACAAAAATTATGCATGCGATTCCCAGAGCAGAGGAGCAAGCCCATTCCAAGAAAAATATCATCTTCCCAAAAAGTAGTATGCATCAGTTTCCCTTTTTCATGGGTGATTTCGCATGCTTTTTTTAGTTGCGTGTAATGCCAATCTGAAATGCCCTGATTTAAAGAGCCATACACTTTTTTATACAGCTCAATGGATGCCGAAATATCGTCGCCTTTCTTAAAAACGACATCCTCTGTTTTACGCAGGTTTTTCTTAGCATCTTTTGAAAATTGCTGAAATAAAACCTCATAAGGTTGGTCCAAGTATAGCATCATATTCCTGCGTGGAATAGCAGATTTATGCAAGCCAAAATGAGCGTTTATGAAAAATTCGGCTAGAACAAATTTTGCTGGAATAGCCGCCAAAAACTGTTGGGTTAGTTCGGTGTTTTGTACTCTACTAAACACCCCTAATTGCTGGATAAAACGGGGCTGATAGACATAATTTAACCCGTATTTTTTCTTGTGAGGGAGGGGCATGACCGCTTCGTAATCTCCTAAAATAAGGGCATCCCAGGGGCTACACATTTGGTCCAAATACCAGGTGTATGCATAGGCAATACTAACTACAGATTCTGAAATAAGTCCATTCCACCGATCCTCATCAATATTTTGCCGTTTTATGTATTTTAGATTACTCAATGGCCTTGGCAAAAATACGATCCCATCCTTTCCATGCACCATAACCGCTGGCAGATTCATTGTGAAACAAGGTGATAAAAGGAATTTTTAATTGTTTGGCCTCTGTTTTAAAGGCTTCAATGTGTTTTTCGGTTTCTTCTAAACTTAGGTTTAGGGTGTTTTTGAGTACCACATCCATGGCACAAAAGGGGTGAATTCTTAAGGGCTTCGCTTTATTTGAGTGGAGGCAGAACCAATTAAAATTACAAGCCGTTCCGGCTCTGTATCCCGTATCGTCTGAAAATCCCATGGTATAATCATCAGTTATTCCCATTCGTATTAAGTGATTATAGGTTGCGTTTTCTCCAAATTGCAGTTTTAGATAATGCTGCCTGCTGTGTTTTATCGTCGTGCGAGAAATCGCATCGAGATTCTTTTTTTCTTTCTGCCATTTTTCGGGATAATCATTTCCTAAATAGGAAGGGTGTAAGCCTATTTTACAGGCATGCTGAACATTTTTTATTAATGCTTGCATGGGTGGGTATTTGTGCGAAATGTTTTTATCGTACATGCCATATTCACCGATCAAAAAAAACACGCGTGATTCTGGCTTCTTGCTCAAACCTTCCCTTAATATTGACCCAAAAGCAAAAGGATCTTCATGCGGCCGATTAAGAAAAAGATGTTTTAAATGAGCGAGTTTGTTGGTCGATTTCCACCAGGAAGTCCAGCGCCTTAGAAAGAATTTTCCAGCATACATGAAAGCCATATCAATATCTAAGGTGGGTGTATTTTGATATTCAGTTTTCTTATCCAGTTCTAATATCTGTCCGGCCGCACTTAATGCATAATCTAGATAGGGTTTTCTATATATTTTTTCTTCCTCAATTATTTGATTTTTGGCTAAAAAACGACCGTGTTTGTCCATCTCAAATTTTTGGTATTCCTCGTACCTGCTCAAACACCAAAAAATCATAGCAAACGGATCAAATCCAAGCTTGGTGTCTTGCGGATAAAAGACGAGATGCCCATTCCTAAAATGATAGCTTGGCTTATAGTCATCAATGATGCCAATGGTCCATATTTCTGCAGATGGCTTTACTTGCCAGCCTGGTAAATCTTTATTGGAGTAGTTTATTTTAAGGCCTACGGAGTTCTTGTACTCATCTACATTATTGGTTAAAGTATACTCAGTATCAAAGAAATCTTTGCAAAAATAGCCCACTGAGAATATGAACCTTTCTGTTCTGTTTTCAGTAAAAATGATGAGCATACAGGGATAAATGATTATTTTTGTGCAAAATAATGAAAGTCGCACTAATTACAGGTATAACCGGTCAAGATGGAGCATATTTAGCCGAATTTCTTTTGAAGAAAGGGTATGAAGTTCATGGCTTAAAGCGCAGAAGTTCACTATTTAACACGGATCGAATTGATCATATTTATGAAGATCCACACATTCCCAGCGCGAAGTTAAAACTGCATTATGGAGACTTAACGGATTCGACTAATTTGATACGTATAGTACAAGAAGTACAGCCAGACGAGATTTATAATTTGGCAGCTCAAAGCCATGTGGCTGTGAGTTTTGAGACCCCGGAGTATACGGCCAACTCGGACGCTTTAGGAACACTTCGGATTTTAGAAGCCGTTCGTATTCTTGGTTTGGCAAAAAAGACAAGGGTATATCAAGCAAGCACAAGTGAATTATATGGTTTGGTACAGGCGGTACCTCAAACGGAAACGACGCCCTTTTATCCAAGAAGCCCTTATGCGGCGGCTAAAATGTATGCCTATTGGATTACGGTAAATTACCGCGAAGCTTATGGCATGTATGCCTGTAATGGAATTTTATTTAACCATGAGAGTCCCATACGAGGAGAAACGTTTGTTACTCGAAAAATTACGAGAGCAGCGGCAAGAATAGCTCTTGGCTTGCAAGATAAATGTTACCTAGGGAATCTAAATAGTCAGAGAGATTGGGGACATGCCAAGGATTATATTGAAGCCATGTACCTTATGCTACAGCAGGACGAAGCTGAGGATTTTGTGATTGCAACGGGAACCACCACACCCATTAGAGATTTTGTGAGTATGGCTTTTGCAGAGATGGGTTGCACCATCGATTTTACAGGAGAAGGGGAACAAGAGATTGGAACAATATCTCATGTCGATGAATCTGTTTTTGAGCGCTTGACTGGCAATAAATCAAAGAATCTAGTAGGTAAAGAAGTTATAAATGTAGATCCAAAATATTTTAGACCTACAGAGGTGGACCTTTTAATTGGGGATGCAAAAAAAGCCAAGGAAAAATTGGGTTGGGAACCAAAATATCAACTCAAAGACTTAGTAGCCGATATGATGCAGAGCGATTTAAAGTTGATGCAAAAGGAAAACTATCTCAAAGACGGAGGGTATTACACCAAAAACTATTTTGAATAAACTACCTAATTCTTGGGAAGAAAGAGACCAGGCCTTGCATAGGAAATATACCTTTTCCTCCTTCAAATTGGCCTTGAGTTTCATGAACGAATGTGTTGATTCGATTGATTCGCTTAACCATCATCCAGAGTGGTCCAACAGCTACAACAAAGTATATGTAATATTAAAAACGCATGATGCTGGGAATGTTGTAACAGATAAGGATTATGCCTTGGCTGCTATTCTTGAGGATATCTACTTAGCAAGGTTTTAGAGTATATAAATTCTAGCTACATTAAATAAAACAGCCCAGTATCCATGGGGGAGCTTTGCGATTTTAAGCTAAATATCTGGGTCGAATACGCATTGCTTTGGGTAACAAATGTCCGTTTGATACACAGAACATAAACACTGTTAAACTCGGACTCATTTTGAGTAATCGAAAGGCTTGATATAATAAAATGGCACGTTCTTCTTGGTTTTGGAGCACTTCAAATACGGTTTTTATTTCATGCAACACCTGTTTGGGATTATTTGAAACATCGCCTCGCATAAAACGGAACAAACATTCAAAACTTTCGCTAAGCCCTTTTTTACTCATCTCACGATTCCAAATGGACAGCAGTTTGCTCTGTTGCTTATATTGTTTTGATTTTAGTTCAATGGCTTTATTTGATTGATAATAGCTGCATAAATACGCGGGTATTATTTGCAGCTCTAGTGTTGTTCTATTTTCTATTAACCAATGATAATCTTCCATATAATCATAGTCGGAATGATAGGTGGGTTGCACTGATTTTTTGATCATTAAACTGGATTGAATAAAGGGATTTCTAAAACCAATCCATGCTTGCAGTGCTCTATTTCCGCAGGGCCATTTGACTTTTTTAATGGAGCTACTTCCTCGGATGTTGGCATAAGTTCCTAGCACATCAATTTCTGGATAAGCTTCCATAAATTCAGTTTGCAGCTCCATGCGACTGGGCATGGCAATGTCATCGGCATCTAACCAGGCGATATATTTCCCTTGAGCTTTTGAAACTAAGAAATTGCGTGCTTTTGAAATTCCTTTTTCGTCGCTGTAAAACACCTGTATTCGAGCATCGGAAAATCCATCTAGTATCTTTTGGGTTTGGTCTTTAGATGCATTGTTAAGAACAAGTATTTCTATGTTTTCGTAGGTTTGATTTAGGCATGAATGAAGTGCCGTAGAAATGGTTTTTTCGGCATTGTGGGCGGGAATTAGTATACTAACCAAAGGCTCAATCATGGATGAATTGTTGAAAGGGTTTTAAAAATAAATGAGTGTTATTGGTAGAATATTTTTCGAGCGCATCATAATCAATGGGTTTTAGATCAGTGATTAACACCTGTAAAATCTCTTCAGTAGAATCTACTAAGTACCCATTTCCCATTTTTACCAGGGGTTCGATGCCTCCTTTGTTAAGTGTTATAACTGGTGTGCCGAGCAGCATGCTCTCGTGCACCAACCGGGGCCAACCTTCATTTACTCGGTTCATTACAACCGTTGCATGCGCCATCGCCATTTGTTTGTGAAAGGCTTCTTGATGTTCGAAATATGAAATGGGGAAGTTTGGATGACTTTTTTCCTGATTACTCGAAAAATAGAAGGCATACCCTTTTTGTTTTAGGGCATGCATAAGGATAAGGTAGGATTTTTTATCAATTTTATCAGACCATTGACCTAGATGAATGAGTCCCGGGCTTTTTTTGGCAATTCCTCTAAAAAAAATAAGCTTTTCAATGTCAAAAAAATTGGGAAAAACGAGGCTTTGTTTTTCCAGAGCAAATTTTTGATTGAAGTAGTTTTTCCAATAATCTGAAATACATACCAATCGAAAACGAGGGCCTCGTTTTTTTGTAGCGCGGTTTAGAAAAGCGTTCAGTAATTGGTAGAAAATAGGGCGCTTCCCATCATTCTCATCATGGTTATGAAGAACCAATAGGATTTTGGTATTCGAAAAAATAGTTCTTAGGTAAACGGGCCATGCTAAGCGAGACACCGTTACAATAACATCTGCTTTGGATGAAAAAAAGGCTTTACAAAAAAGGATGACCCATTGCATTGGTCCTTTAAACTGCTTACGAAAACGAATTTCTTGATAGCTTAGATTCTCAGATTGTGCTAAGGTTTTGGATAAAAATTGCTCATGATTATACCCTCCTGTTTCATAAGCACCGTTTGATATGTAGAGGAGTTTTGGCAAAGATTAAATTACTGGTGATTTTTTAAAAAATCATGATAAGCTAGAGCTATTCCCTCTTTGAGGCTCACCTTTGGTTTCCATCCAAGCTCAAACATGCGTTGGCTATCCATAAGTTTTTTAGGAGTTCCGTTAGGTTTACTTGAATCGAATTTCATTTGTCCGGTATAGCCAATTACATTTTTTACGGCGTATGCCAGGTCTTTTATGCTAATATCAGAACCGTATCCCACGTTTACAAATTGTTTTTCATTGTAATTTTTAAGCAGGTAAACCAGCGCTTCTGCCAAATCATCGGCATACAAAAATTCGCGTTCTGGACTTCCATCTCCCCAAATCATTACAGCATCGGCATTGTTTACTTTAGCCTCGTGAAATTTTCGGATTAGTGCGGGCAGTACATGAGAATTTTCCGGGTGATAATTATCATTGATGCCATAAAGGTTTGTAGGCATTGCACTTATAAAGTTGCATCCGTATTGGTCTCGATAGGCTTCACACATTTTTATTCCTGTAATTTTCGCAATAGCATAGGGCTCATTGGTGGGTTCCAATGGTCCGGTGAGTAGATAATCTTCCTTTAATGGTTGTGGAGCCATTTTGGGATAGATGCAACTGCTTCCTAGAAAGAGGAGCTTCTTTACCTTATGCATATAGGCCTGATGAATAATATTGTTCTGAATGGCTAAATTATCATGTAAAAATTCGGCGCGATAGGTGTTGTTGGCTAAAATACCGCCCACCTTGGCAGCGGCTAATACTACATATTCGGGCTTTTCTAGGGTATAAAAGTCCGCCACCGCTTGCTGGTTTCGTAAATCTAACTCTTTTGAGGTTTTGGTAATAATATTGGTGAACCCTTGATTTTGCAGGCACCTTACAATTCCGCTACCCACCATTCCTCGATGTCCGGCAATGTAAATCTTTGATGATTTTTCCACTGGGGCAAATTTAGAGAAAATAATTGCTTTCATAGATTTAATGATTGCCAAGTATTACGCCAATGGGCTCAAAGAAAAACTGACGTAAAAAAGAAACCCTGCCGAACTATCTTTGAACCCTTGAACTATTTCTCGCATTTCTATTTTGATGGAACCGATGACATCGATTATAATTTTGGTCTACTCTTGCCCGATTTTGTAAGAAACTTTATTCCAAAAAAGAAATATGTTTTGAACACTAAAAAGTCAGATGCGATAAGTTTAGGCGCTCAGCAGCATTTTAAGAGAGATCATGTATTTCATATGAGCCAGGTTTTTGAGGAAATGCAGGAGAAAATGAAACCTTATGTGGTGGATGCATTTGCGCGAATGAAAGTGGATCGCTCCTTCTTTGTGAATCATATTTTATGTGAAATGATGATTGATCGAGCCTTGATAAAAGAGGATCCAACCAAAATAGATGAAATGTATCGACAATTGGATCTAGTAACAGATAAAAATAGAGGCTTGTGGGTATCGGAGCACCAACCAAATCATCTCATAGACTTTTTACGGCGGTTGGAGCGTTTTAATGAATTGAAATACATAAAAAGATATGTTGAGGATCAGGCTATGGTCTACTCTATAAATCGAGTGTGCATGTATGTAAAGGTCTGTAACGAATGGAGTTTAGAACAAAGCCAAGAGTTTTTAAAGATTATTAAACCAGTAGAATCTATTATTTTTGAAAGAATTTCAGATTTAAAAACCGAAATGAGCCTATGATCAGAAGAAGTTTATTGTTTATACTAACGATAAGTAATTTGTTTAGCCACTATTTGGAAGCACAAGGCAAGCGGAAGTATGTAAATGAATTTATGTATACAGGAGTTGGAGGGCGTCAAATGGCTATGGGTAAGACCGGAGTGGCTAGTACCAATGATGTATATGGCACCTACTGGAATCCGGTGGCTTTAACAGATATTAAAGATAATTTACAGTTTGGATTTATGCATAATTTTTATTTCCAAAACTTAGCCAATTTCGATTACATGGGCCTTTCGGGAAAGGGGAAAAATGGGAGTGCTTTTGGCTTTTCTATCCTTCGATTTGGGGTAGATAAAATCTTAAATACCTTAGATCTAATTCGAAATGGTCAGGTAGATTATCAGAGGGTTTCAGAGTTCTCAGCGGTGGATTATGCCTTTATGCCAAGCTATGCTCATGCATCACGCTTGCGTAGCAATACTCGTTTAAAAATAGGCTGGGGTGTTACTGGTAAAATAATCCGTAGGCGGGTTGGTCCTTTTGCTAGTAGTTGGGGATTTGGAGCAGATGCAGCCTTGCGAATTAAGGATGATGAAGGGCGTTTTGGATTTACTCTTCTTGCCAGAGATATAACCACTACGGTTAACAATTGGGCATTTAATTTCACGGACAATCAAAGAGATGTATACAGCCAAACGGGGGAAACACTCCCCGTAAATTCACTAGAAGTAGCTACTCCACGTTTTATTGCAGGAGGTTTTTATACGTTCGAAAGTGGAAATTTTAGGCTTACTCCTGAATTAAACCTGGAGTTTACTTCCGATGGAAAACGAAACACACTGATTAGCTCTAATTTTTTAAGCATAGATCCTCGCCTAGGGATTGAGGCAGGCTTGAAAGATGATGTAAAAGGGTTTGAAGCGATGTTGCGGGCAGGAGTATATAATGCTCAACGCCAGGTAAACAGCCAAGGAAAAAGAGCGCTCACCCTCACGCCAAGTGTGGGTGTGGGCGTAAAATTTGATGATTTGAGAATAGATTATGCTTTGGCCGGATTGGGTGAAAGCGGAATAGGCTTGTATAGCAACATTATATCCGTTGCTATTGGGATAAACAAAGAAAAAAAATAGATTTTGACGAATACTCATCACAGTGGTTTTGTAAGCATTATTGGAAAACCAAACGTAGGTAAAAGCACATTGTATAATGCTCTGATGCGAACTAAACTTTCAATTACAAATCCCAAAGCGCAGACGACCAGGCATCGTATTTTGGGAATTGATACGGGCGATAACTATCAAATCGTATATAGCGATACACCCGGAATTCTTAAACAGGTAAGCTATAAGTTGCACGATAGAATGATGGGTTTTGTCAAACAAGCCTTTGATGATAGCGATGTGCTAGTTCTTATTATAGATGCAAACAGGCCAGATGAACCCGAAGAGTTCAAGAAAAATTTTCTTGGATCTAAAGCAAAAAAGATTGTTTGCATTAATAAAATGGACTTGGTGGAAGAATCAGAACTTGCAGATCTTATGGAGCACTTTAAAACGGAATATCCGGGAGATGTATATCTAAGCATTAGTGCCACGGAAAATTTTCAAGTGGATCTCTTAAGAGAAACAATCATTACGTTTTTACCAGAAGGTCCTGCTTATTATCCTGCGGATCAGGTTACGGATAAATCAGAACGGTTTTTTGTGAACGAGACGATAAGAAACCATGCCTTGCGCTTATACCAAGATGAGGTCCCGTACTCCATTGAGGTAGTGACAAATTCATTTAAAGAAGAACCAAAAATCATTCGAATTTATTCAGAAATAATTACGGAACGCGACAGTCAAAAGGTTATTATTTTAGGAAAAGGCGGCATGAAAATTAAACGATTGGGAACCGACTCTCGGAAAGATCTGGAAAAATTATTTGATAAAAAGGTCTATCTAAATCTGTTTGTAAAATCACGGAAAGAGTGGCGCAACAATGATAAAATGTTGAATAGCATGGGCTATGACGCAGATTAAATAAAGCCCAATTAATGGGCTAATTGGAATTCATCTGTTTATCCAACAATTCCAAACCTTCCTCAAAACTATGTGGATGATACCCCAAATCTCTTTGAGCTTTGCTTATATCTAATCCGGTTATTGGAGGCCGTTTGGCTGCTTGATTCAAATTGTGACTGCTAGATACAGAAACATTTTCCATGGATAAGTCGTAGTGTTTGGATACGCGTTCAACCAGTTCATAAATATTCATGTAGTCTTTGCCACAAATATGATAGATCCCTTCTTTTCCATTGTCGGCGACTAAGTAGCACCCCATGGCTAAATCTTCGGCCAAGGTGGGTGTTCTAAACTGATCATTAACCACAGCTATTTTTTGTTTTTTCTCTAAGGCTCCTTTGGCCCATAGCACAATATTACTTCGGCTCATGTCGGCGACGATGCCGTAGACCAGTACAGTGCGAATAATGGAGAATTTTTTTGAATTTTTTTGAATGTATTGTTCTGCCAGTAGCTTTGAGTTTCCGTAGAAACTCAAAGGGTTCGGTTGATCTAATTCAGTATACATGGATTTGGTTCCATCAAAAATAAAGTCAGTAGAAAGATGAATAAAGTGAGACCCAACTCGATTACAGGCATCCACCAAACGCTCAACGGAACGAACATTTAAATTAAGACAGTCTTCTTGTTCCGATTCACATAAATCCACATTAGTCATGGCTGCTGTGTTTATAACAACATCCGGTTGATATTGATCAATGATGGAATTATCATCGGCTGTAATATCCAAGCGTTGATAATTTACTCCTGTACTTGGGTTTCTGTTATCTCCTTTTCCCGTGGCCAAAAAATCTACTTTTTCCGCTAGTAAAAGGTCACTTAATTTTTGCCCAAGTAAGCCATTACTTCCTGTTATTAATACTTTCATTTATACACGGATATTCTCTTTCATTTATAAAGTGCAGTACTATTTTTTCTTTTGTACATTCATTTTATATCGAGTGGTAGCAATGTTACGGAATATTTCTCAGAATTACTTTCTTTCAACCTTTACATCCCCTAATTTTGTATGGGTAGTTAGAATATCGAGGAGCCCACGATGAAGAATATTTCGCCTATGTATCTTTATAACACTATTTTGAAAAACATCTTCTTCATCGGTTTAATTACAGTTTTTCAAGCAGTTCAAACCCAATCTATTTATATGTCGGGAAGAACAAATGGAAGTGGAAAATACAGCTATTCAAAAGTAATAGGCGAAAACAGTTTTGGGGTCTACGTTCTTAAATTCAGGGACTATAATCTAAAAAAAGACTTCATTATTGAGCGATTTTCAGCCGACTTGAATTTGCTGGAAACCCAGTCCTATCGGCTAAAAAGAAAGGAACAAGTGCTCAAATTTATATTGATAGACTCTTTTCTACATTGTTTAACACAAACCAATAAACTAATTGAACAATATAGAATTGATTTTACCTTACAAAAATTTGAACCCGTTTTTAAAAGTATAAACCTACCCAACGCGAAATCACTTTTTGATGAAACCCATGTAGAATACAGCTTTTCCAAGAATTATGTTTCCATAACTGTGCCGAATATTTACAAAGGGAAAAGGCAACAGTATTCAACTACTATTAGGGAGTTAAGTGCTATGAAAGAACGAGCTTTTAACGTTGTCACAGGTTTTGATTATAGAGATTGTAATATCGTTTCAACACAGGTTACCGATGAGGGAAAGTATAGTTTATTATATTCAAAAACGGGAAGAGAAAATAGGCGCTCAAAAGAGGAGTATTATTGGTTAACACCTAGCTTTACCCCCTCTAAATCAAAGCATCACTTCATTAATCCGTATAAATATTTAAAATCTGCAAAGATTCATTACCATCCTCAAACAAAGAAAAGCCAGCTATTAGCACTCTTTAACTTTGGGTTAAAGGGAGGTAGTCAAGGAATAGCTATTTACAATGAAGATTTCCCCGAGGAGTCCATAAACAACCCCTTTCAGGATAATGTAATAACAAGTGTCCAAGGAGCAAGCGCACTTAGCACTAATAAAACAGTGGATAACCTTTTCATTCGTTTTGTTATGCCCCATGCAAATGGATCATTTCTTATTGTTTTGGAAAAATATTACATTTCCAAAGAGATGGAACGCTTTTATGCCAATGGAATCCCTCAAGCAAGCGCACGATATATTTATAATTACGACGATGTGATTTTAATACAATTTGATAGCTCAAGCCAAACTTCATGGTCTACTATTGTTCACAAAAAGCAGAGCTCAATGGGCTCAAACACATATTACAGCAGTTTTCTTTTTGCTTCCTTAAATGAGGAGACAGTGCTTGTTTATAATGAAAAAAGTACAGTTGAAAACCGGTTATTAATGAATAGATTTACAAAGGATGGCAAGCGAAAGTTGCAAGTTCTTCTTGAACCTTCTGCAAATTTAATGTTGGCAATACCTGTAGAGGGCAGGCAAGTTTCTTTTAATAGTTTTATACTACCAGTGGTAAATGGTAGGAGTCAGAACCTTCTTAAAGTGGTATTTTAATGATTCAGTCATTTCACAATATCAAGCCCATTTCAGGTGCACTTGTTGCATTTGTTGGATTAATATTCGCCACTATTGGCATTTGTTCGCTGATTTTTTTAAATCCAGATTTTGCTGTTTCCGGAGGCTATTTAAGTATAACCTTGGGTACGCTTAGTATTATTCTGCAGAGCCTTTACTTTAATAAAATATGTGTAGAATATGATATCGTTTACACGCATACTTTTATTCCAGCTTTGTTTTATGTAATGATTGGTTGCAGCAATTATTACTTCATTCAATTAGGCCTTCCTCACATCTCAGCATGGCTATTTTTATTTGCTTTAAATCGAATTGTTGCCATTCCTATTAGTTCATATCCCCGCAGAAACATTTATAGTGCGGCAATACTGTTTGGAATTATATCGTTATTTATTCCTTTTTATTTTGCTGCTACGCTGCTACTAATCCTCTTTATACTCATTTTTAAAACCCCAACCTTTTTAGATATACTTGCCGTAATTTTAGGTTTTTTATTACCTCTAATAATTGTGGGATCTATTAATCTAATTGCCGGAACTGATTTGAATTATTATCTAATTCGAAGCATTGATTTTCAGACCTCGCCCCCCTTATTAGGGAGTCAGTCAAACATTCTATTAATTCCCTTAATACTTTCTTTGTTTGGAGTCTTTAGAGCCATCTTTGGTTATTTTAAAAACAACATTCAGACACGTCGAATGTTAATAATAGTTACCTATATATTCTGGTTTCACGTCATAATAGTTCTACTAAACCTTTCCTCTTTTTATCAATTAATTACGCTCCTCGCAACACCTCTTTGCATCTCATTTACATATTTACATTTGGGTGAAAAAAGGGTTAAGCTAAAATCACTATCTGCTCTTGTACTCATGTTTTCTTTTTTGGCTCACTTGGTATGGCAAATAATGGGTTTGTAAAATAAAAGGTAATGAGTATTTTTTTATTTAAGAATAGAGGTCATAGACGATTCAATTTTGAGGGAATTCATAAAATTGGATGGATGTCAGTATTTCTAATTATGACTCTCTTGTTTCGTTCAGATGTAAAGGGAGAGATTCAGAGTGATACCAGCAGAAAAGGATATGGTAGAGGTAAAATAGGGCTGTTTTTTAAGCGCTATTTTGATTTCCGAAACCTGGGCTCAACCTCCCGTTACAAAAGGATAGACCCCAAGGGAGATGTTTTGGCCTTCCCATTTAACTCAGAGGATTATAGTCTGGCATTTTCCGATGATTTTGATACATTAAATTTAGACAAATGGCAATACGGGCAGCCTTGGGGCCAGGTACACTTTCAGTACCCCCACCAGTATTACTGCGATTCTGCTGCCATTGTAAAGAACGGAAAATTGTGTTTATTGAACTACTACGCTCCTAAAGAGTACAGGTATAAAGATTCTACTTATACGATACCCTATGGAGTGGGCTGCATCAATTCCTTCTATAGTTTTTCATCCAAGTATGGATATTTCGCTATTCGGAGTAAAAACCCAAGGGGGAACGCTACTTGGCCTGCTTTTTGGCTTACCGGAAAGTACAGTTGGCCACCAGAAATTGATATTTTTGAGATGTACGGGGCGTGTAATGGAAGAGATATTCACAAACAAACCATGAGTTTACATTACGGATCTATTCAGGGCGGCACAAAAGGAAGCCTTACAAAGAGTGTTCAACTATCTAAAGATACAGACTCTAAGTTTCACATATATAGTTGTTTATGGGAGCAAAAAAAAATACGATTCTTTACAGATGGAATTTTAGTCAAAACAATTCGGCTAAATCGTTGGATGCGTAAGTACTTTAATGCGGAGATGTATATTATAGTGAACAATGCAGTAGACTATAACCGATTAAACTGCGTAAACATTCTAGAATTACCCCAAAGGTTGGAGGTTGATTGGGTCCGGGTGTATACAAAATAGGTGCGTTCGTCCGTTATTAACACCATTTGAACAATTAGTTGCCTCTGTTATACTTGCTTTACAATTTATATTTGCACACCAAGATAAAATGAAAGGAATTATACTTGCCGGAGGCAGCGGTACACGCTTACATCCCTTAACAGTTGCAATGAGTAAACAACTCATGCCTGTGTATGATAAACCTATGATCTATTATCCTCTTTCTGTTTTGATGACGGCAGGAATAAGAGAAATACTTATCATTAGTACACCTCATGATTTGCCTCACTTTAAGAAATTATTAGGTGATGGGTCTTCTATTGGATGTGAGTTCCATTATGCCGAACAACCAAAGCCGGACGGCTTGGCACAAGCATTTATCATTGGCGAAGATTTTATTGGCAAAGAAAAAGTAGCTCTTATTTTGGGAGACAATATATTTTTCAGTTCAAATTTAAAGCAACTACTTATGCAAAGTTCAGAACCAGAAGGAGGCATTGTTTTTGCCTATCATGTGAGTGATCCTGAAAGGTATGGAGTTGTAGATTTTGATGAAGATAACACTGTTTTAAGCATTGAAGAAAAGCCAACAAATCCTAAGAGCAACTTTGCTGTGCCTGGTTTATACTTTTATGACAATGATGTGGTAGGCATTGCAAAAAACTTAGAGCCTTCTCCTCGGGGAGAATTAGAGATTACTGATGTTAATAAGGTGTACCTTAAAAATAATAAATTAAAGGTGGGAGTAATGGATCGTGGAACCGCATGGTTGGATACAGGTACTTTCGAATCTTTGATGCAGGCTAGTAATTTTGTTCAAACCATTGAAAAAAGGCAGGGGTTGAAGATAGGATGCATCGAGGAGATCGCATGGCAAAATGGCTTTATTAATGCAAAGCAATTAGCTGTTTTGGCTAAACCCCTTGAGAAGAGTGGATACGGTACATATTTAAATAATTTAATAAAAGAATGAAAAGACGCAGCATATATATAACCATACTTGTTTGTTTACTTAGTCTTAAAATGCAAGCACAGACTTTTGTGCCTAATTCTAACTTTTCAGATACTCCAAAAATTGAAACAAATTTTGCACAAGAAGAGTCAGAGGAAGAGTCAGAGGAGGATGTAAAGTCTGAGCTTGATCAAACCCCTGAGGTCGAAGAAGATACATTTATCACTCAAACGAAGGCAGAAATTGAGCGCTTAAAAATTGAAGCAGAGAAGGTAAAACTCGAGTTAGAATTAGCCGAGTTAAAGAATGCTGATAAAGAGACTCCTCTATCTCCGGCAGAAGAAAACTTAATACGTATTAAGACACAAAACTTGCAACTTCTCAACCAGAAAGAGCAGCTTTTGATTAAAGCAGAATTAGAGGCTATTGAAAAAGCAAAGAGTTTGAAGATTTATCCTCCTGGTGTTGTTTATGGCCATGATATTTTTAGATCCAATAATTTTGAATTGTATGAAACTACGAGTGAAGTTGTAGCTACAGAAGGCTATGTACTTGGTACAGGAGATGTAATGCAAATCGAACTCTGGGGATTTAAGTACTGGAGTAAATCGTATATTATTGGAGAAAATGGGAATATTAATATTAAGGGATATACCAATATTTTTGTGAAAGGACTTACGCTAAAACAGGCCAGAAGTCTCATTGCCAGTCGCTTAGGAGTAAAAGGAAATACAAGCTCCTTGGCGGTAACAGTTACGCGGCCGAGAATGGTTAGTGTAACCATTCTGGGCGAGGTTTTTAATCCTGGGACTTATACGCTGCCTGCCACAAATTCAGCATTTAATTTTTTAGTAGCCATGGGAGGGCCAACGGACATAGGCTCCGTTCGAAATATTTACATTAAAAGAGATGGACTCATTAAAGACTCCTTTGATCTATACGAATACTACAATAAAACCCTCCATACCAGAGATGTCTATCTGCAAAATGGGGATTATGTCATCGTAGGACCTTTAGCCAATACAGTCTCAATTGGTGGCGCAATAAGAAAACCGGGTCTATATGAAATAAAAAATAGTGATAATTTATCTCAGGCCATAGCCATGGCAGGAGGGACTTTAAAAAACGCCTATTTAAAAGACATTGTCATTAGTAGGTTTAAGGATAGCAAATATGAAACAATTTCTGTAAACTATGATTCGCTTCAAAGAGCGGGTAAAGAGTTTAATTTAAGAGGAGTTGATCAAATTGCATTCAAACAAATTAGAAGTTCTTTAAAGGTGGCCATAAGGGTAACAGGCGGTGTAAGTGTACCTGGAAGCTATAAATTAAAGTCTAAAATGAGGATTAGTGGTGTTATTAAAAACGCAAATGGCCTTTCTAATGATGCATATACTGAGAAGGCCTATTTGGTCCGCACCGAGTTAAAAAATGGAAAAAAAGAGTTTATTACATTTTCACCTGAGGATATTTTAAAAAATCCCGGAACAAATAAAGATTTTTTTGTTCAAAATAATGATAGCATATATATTTTCAAATCCTCGGAAATAACCAATAAAAGTTCGATCCAGATAAATGGTTCTGTTTACAAACCCTTTTCATCAAATTATATATCCAACCTAAAATTAGGAGAGTTTATTTTTATGGCAGGTGGTTACACTCCGGATTATGATGGGAGTAGAGGTTATATTTTGAGAACAAGGGATGAATTCTACAAAGAGATTATTCCTTTTACCCCAGATCAGGTTAAAACGGATAGTGCTGTCTATAATATTGAGATAATGCCCAAGGATGTAGTTCGTATTTTTTCACGTTCGGATCAATTTAAAAAATATTATGTGAGAATTTCTGGCGCTACAATAAAAAAAGACACCACTCTGATATATTCCGATGGGCTTACCATTTATGATTTAATTAGACTAAGTGGAGGTCTTGAGGAATGGGCTTATGCAGAGAAAACTATATTAACACGCACGGATTATGCAAGCAATAAGAAGATAACCTTCGTGGTGAATTTGGACGAAATATTAATGGATCCCAAATCAAAAAAGAATTTAATATTGCAGCGTGGAGATTACATTGAAGTCCTTGATAAGCGTACTATGATGGACGACTTCAAAGTAACTATTTCTGGACCGGTTCGTTCACCTGGCAAATATAATTATACCGAGAATTTACGATTGTCTAGTTTGATTCTGTTGGCGGGCGGGTTTGAATCTACGGCTTTTATGGATAGAGCTGTTGTACTATCTACGGATATTGCTACAGGGATTAATACCTCTAAAACCATTGATCTAAGAGAGATTGAGTCTGATCCATTGAGTGCAGCTAATGTTCTAATTAAACCTGGCGATGAGGTTCGGGTTTTTGATTTGTTAGAATTAGCCAAAGATTTCAATGTATATATAGGAGGTCCTGTGAAAAATCCCGGAGAATACAAATATTCTGATAATATGTCGCTTCAGAATTTAATTGATTTATCAGGTGGTTTGGATCTTATTACTGCGGGTAGTAGAATGGAGATAATACGAAATTTTTATAAGATGAATGGCGAATATAGCTTTTTAAAACCCAAAGTTATTTTACTGCCTATCACCAATAGTTTGAGTGTTGACTCTCAGATGTCTAATTATCTCCTGCAACCATTTGATCGAGTGATTGTGAGAACCAATCCAAATTATGTACCCTTAAGGAAAGTAGAAGTGAATGGTGCGGTTTTATATCCTGGAGTTTTTGCACTTCAAGGAGAGGATGAAAGAATTAATTCTGTCTTGCTAAGATCTGGAGGGTTTAAAAGTCTAGCATACCCCGAAGGGGCCCAATTAAAAAGAGTCACTGATGGAGACACCTTAAGTATTATATTAAATTCAAAAAAAGCATCAAGAAGGAAAAGGTCTCATTATAACTATATACTTAAAGATGGAGACGTTATTACTGTTCCATATACCGAAACAATAGTGAGGTTAATGGGAGATATAAATATTGATGAAGGGTTAGATATTGGAGTATACTACAAGTCAAGAAAAAGGGCTAAATACTTCATTAGAAAATTTGGTGGCGGTTTTACAAAAACCTCAGATAAAAAGAATGTTATTGTTGAGCATAAAAACGGAGCTAGAGTAGGAACTAGAAATTATATTCTATTTAAAGTTTATCCAAAGGTGCGTAAAGGTTCCAAAATAATTGTCAAATCTAAGGATCCTAAGAACAAGGCTAAGGGCAAGAGTAAAGTCAATATAGATACCGTTTTGGATAATTTTGTTAAACGAGCAACAGCAGTTCTGTCTCTATTTGTATTCTATAAAATTGCCACATCGCCTTAGTATTATGGAGAGTAATAATTTATTTCATATCATAAACGTATATAAACCCCTTCTTGTACGCGCATTAAAGGTAATTTATATACCTATTACAGCAGCTATATTACTTGGAATATACTCTTATATTCAGGAAAAAAAGGTAGATACCATTTACAATGCAACCATCATATACATGTTGGAAGAAGAGTTAAGCGGAGGAGGGAAAGCAGAAACAACAAATCCAATGCTAATGGCCATTATGGGTGGTGGGACTTCGAGCAATAAGAATCTTATGGTTGATTTAGCACAATCAAATAAGTTATTAGAAACCACCTTATTAAAAACAGTGGTTATAGATTCAGAGTTGGTGGTCTTAGCGAATTATTACATCGATAATTGTGGAATGAGAGCAGGTTGGATCGCAGACAAGAATGAGAAAATGATGGCTTTTAAATTCCCTGAGAATTATCAAACAGGATTTAATAAAAGTAAAGATTATTTAATACGATCCATCAGTCGAAATATAAAGGAGCGCTTTATCTCTAATACCTTAGAAAGTGGTCTTATCTATATGGAGTATTTTGGAAATCACGAAGTCTTTACCAAAACCTTATTAGACAATCATTTTCTTACCATTAGTGAGTTTTATGCACTAAGAAAATCAAAAAGATCCTCTGATTTAATAGCAACTGCTCGCAAAAAGAAAGACTCCTTATTATTGGCTGTAAGAGCTCACGAGTCAGGAGTTGCATCTGGCATAGATCAGAGTTTTGGAGCGGTAATGAGCCGATCGAGGCTTGGCGAAGTGAGCCAACAAAGAGAACTTGAAATTGCACAGGCGCAATATGTCGAGAGTGTAATGGCGTATAACTCTGCCCTTTTAGATTTAGAGCGGAACAAGCCGCTCATTAGTGTTGTAGACGATCCCAGATTTCCTCTTAAATCAACCTACCCTAATCCCTTAAGCAAAGGATTAAAGACCTTTATAGTCATCTTAATTTTGGGAATTGCTGTTTTATTAGGTCTGCTATTTGGTTTAGATTTTCTTAAAAAACAAAAAGAAGAATACACCAATACAGCTTCTTAATGAGCGTAGCAATTTCTGTAATCATCCCCTTTCACAATGAGACAGAAGAGCTATTGCATTGTTTAAACGCATTGCAAGGCCAAACCTTTCAAGATTTTGAAATACTCTTAGTACCTGATGAAGCAAGTATTTATGCGCTAGAAATAGCCAAAAGCTGCACTGCAAAGAACGTTACTGTCCTAGAGAATACAGAGGCAAAAGGCCAAAGTTTTGCACGCCAAAGGGCCATTGACATTGCCAAAGGGCAGTTTATAGCTATTCAGGATGCAGATGATATTTCTTTACCCAAACGCTTCGAGAAGCAGATGGAGCAGTTTAAAAATAAGCCAACATTAGATATTTTGGGAAGTGCAGCACAAATTATGGAAATGGGACATGATTGGGACGTATATCAAAGCCATGAGCATATAGCGCAACAATGTTTATTTAATAATCCCATGATACATAGCTCAGCGCTCATAAAAAAAGAAGTATTCCAAAGTTATTCTTATAATTCTAAGTATGATACCGCAGAAGATTACGATTTCTTTTCATTGGCAATTCAGCACTTTAGATTTGAAAATTTGCCTGATCCCCTTATACAATATAAACTCCCCGCAGATAATAAATCATCTGCCTTGAGCCAAAGAATGAAAGCGAGGATTATTCGAGAACGAAATAATCAATACATTCCCGAGGTTCTCATGCATAGTTTTCATCATTTTTGTGAACTTAGCAATTCCATTGAATCTGGGGAATTGCAGGCGTTGGCTACAGTGTTCAAAAGCACAAAAGCAGCACCAATGTTTAATGATCAGATGATGAGATATGCCTTAAAGTATAAACCAAAATGGAATGCGCTTCAAAAGCAAAAAGCCTGGCAAAAAGCCATTTTGATGCGTAAAGCATTGGTATTAAAAAGGGTATTGTTTAGCTAACAGAAAGAACATAATAGTTCTTTTTTCCTTTCTGCAACAACATGTATTTGTTGTGCAGTAATTGGCTCGCATTAATTACGCCGTCTATATCGGTATATTTCGTTTTATTAATAGAGAATCCATTAGCAGCTATCATCTTTTTCGCTTCACCTTTACTAGAAAATACTGTTGTTTTTGTCGACAGTAAATCTAAAATGCCCACGCCTTTCTCCAATTCTATTTTCGGTAATTCAAACGTATCTAGATCGGCAAATGCTCCATCCATATTAAGGACATCTAAGGAACGTAAGTCTTCCTCGGTTCCCTTAAAAAAAACTTGGGTTGCTTTTTGCGCTTGCATGAGGTCGTGTTCAGAGTGAATACGAACGGTCATTTCCTCGGCAAGAGCCTTCTGCAAGCCTCTTTGGTATTCTTGGCCTTTGTGATTTTTTATTAAAGCTTCAATCTCGCTGCGAGATTTCAAAGAATATATTTTTATGAAAGTCTCAGCATCTTCATCACCTACGTTCAACCAAAATTGGTAAAATGAGTACGGAGATGTTTTTTCTGGATCTAGCCAAATATTTCCACTTTCACTTTTCCCAAATTTGCTCCCGTCTGCTTTCGTTACTAAAGGTGCGGTAATGGCAAAGGCTTGGCCTTGCGCTTTTCTTCGAATGAGCTCTGTTCCCGTGGTAATATTTCCCCATTGATCGCTACCGCCCATTTGAATTTTGCAATTATTATGAGTGTACAAATGGTAAAAATCGTAGCCCTGAACCAACTGGTAAGTAAATTCTGTAAACGATATACCAGAAGCCTCCATTCGGTTTTTTACACTATCCTTAGCCATCATATAGCTCACTGTGATGTGCTTGCCCACATCTCTAATGAACTCCAGAAAACTAAAGTTTTTAAACCAGTCATGATTATTAACTATCTCCGCCTTATTAGCTCCAGATTCAAAATCTAAAAACTGGGTTAACTGAGCTTTTTGACCATCAATATTCTTTTGTAGCGTCTCGTCATCCAATAGGTTTCTTTCTGCCGACTTTCCACTAGGGTCACCAACCATTCCTGTAGCGCCTCCAACCAATATGTAAGGTTTATGGCCCGCTCTTTGAAATAACATGAGCAAGGTAACAGGAACCATATTTCCTATATGCAGGCTGTCTGCCGTTGGATCAAAACCAATGTAAGCACTGGTCATTTCCTTGGCCAATTGCTCTTCTGTACCCGGCATACTATCGTGAAGCAAGCCGCGCCACTTTAATTCCTCTAAAAAGTCAAAATTTGGTTTAAAGCCCATATGTTTATACCAGCATGGTCACTGGATTTTCTAGGTAATTGGCTAAAGTTTGTAAGAACTTTGCTCCTAAAACTCCATCCACCACTCGGTGGTCACAGCTTAGGGTAACCTTCATTGTTTTGGTAGGTAGCACCTGTCCGTCTACTATTTTTATGGCATCTTTTGCAGATCCAATGGCTAATATACAGGCATCGGGCGGATTAATAATAGCGGTAAATTCATCAATTCCAAACATACCTAAATTACTAATTGTAAATGTATTTCCTGACCAATCTGCAGGTTGCAACTTTTTCTCTTTTGCTTTTTGACCGTATTCCTTTACTTCGGCACTGATGCTAGAAATAGGCTTTTGATCTGCAAATCGAACTACAGGAACCAAAAGGCCGTCCTCCACAGCCATGGCGACCCCAATGTGTATATGGTGGTTAATTCTAATTTTAGTATCTAACCAACTACTATTCACCATGGGATGCTTTTTAAGTGCCAAGGCACAAGCCTTAACCACTAAATCATTCATGCTTATTTTTACTTCACTTACCTCATTCATTTGAGCTCTCGAAGCAATGGCATGATCCATGTTTATTTCTTTAGTTAAGTAAAAGTGAGGCGCAGTAAACTTGCTTTCAGCCAAACGGCCAGCAATGGTTTTACGCATTTGACTTACTTTTATTTCTTCAAAACTTTCAACTCCAGCAGGGGCTCCAGAAGTAGCCGTAGCAGCCGGTGTATAGTTTTCAATATCACGTTTTATAATTCGACCACCTTCTCCAGTTCCTGCAACTGCAGCAATGTCAATGCCTTTTTCACTGGCCAGTTTACGGGCCAGGGGAGAGGCAACAACTCTTCCATTGGTGTTTGATTGTACCACTGGCGCAGCTGGCGGTGGTGTTGCAATGGGAGCCGGCGCAGGTGCACTCGGAGCTGGCGTTTCAGGTTTTACCTCTGCTGCAGGCGCCTCTTCTTCAATAGGAGTTGCACTTGCTGCTTTCGCTTCTTCCAATAGCTCTTTAAAATCTTCCCCCTCTTTTCCAACAATAGCAATAACACCATCTACAGGAACGGTTCCGCCTTCTTCAATATCTAAATGGAGTACGTTTCCTTTGGCATAAACCTCCATGTCCATAGTGGCTTTATCGGTCTCTACCTCCGCCAATATATCTCCGCTTTTCACAGCGTCTCCGACCTTGTAATTCCATTTCACAATCACCCCTTCGGTCATGGTGTCACTCATTTTTGGTAACCTTACTATTTCAGCCATAATCTTATCGTTGCAAAAGTATGAAATCTCTCGCATTATTTAGTACTGTTTAAAGCACAGAATAATTAAACAATAAAGACTTTTGAATTTATGTTCCTCACAAGGTAAAAACAATGGTGTTCTTTTGGCGTTTTTATTCAAAAATTGTGAGCAATGCGCCAATAACCTTTCCATCATTTTTACGTACTTTGTAAAGTCCATGTTTCAGAATTTTGAATACGAAAAGTTTTTAAGCCACGTTTACCAAAACGGGCAGGATAAGGAAGATAGAACAGGCACGGGAACACGCAGTGTGTTTGGTGGCCAAATTCGGTTTGACCTGCAAAAAGGATTCCCTTTAATTACAACAAAAAAGGTTCACCTAAAAAGCATCATACATGAGCTATTGTGGTTCCTTAAAGGTGAAACAAATATTGGCTATCTCAAAGAGAATGGTGTCCGAATTTGGGACGAGTGGGCCGATAAAAATGGGGATTTAGGGCCTGTGTATGGAAAGCAGTGGCGAACATGGGAAGCCAAAGACGGTAGAGTCATCGATCAGATATCTGAAGCGTTGAATTTGATTAAAAACAATCCAGACAGTCGCAGAATAATAGTAAATGCCTGGAATGTGGGAGAATTAAAAGACATGGCACTTATGCCTTGCCATACCATGTTTCAGTTTTATGTAGCCAATGGAAAATTAAGCTGTCAATTGTATCAGCGTAGCGCCGATTTGTTTTTAGGTGTACCTTTTAATATAGCTAGTTACGCCCTTTTAACCATGATGATGGCTCAAGTATGCAATTTAGGATACGGAGATTTTGTTCATACTTTTGGAGATGCGCATGTGTACAACAATCATTTTGAGCAAGTAGAACGTCAATTGAGCAGAGAGCCAAGAGAGTACCCTCTGATGAATATAAACCCGCAAGTAAAAGACCTATTTGATTTCAAATTTGAAGACTTTGAATTAATTAATTACGAACCACATCCCGGAATAAAAGCGCCCGTGGCGATATAAAATGAAAGTTGCTATAATAAACGGACCTAACTTAAACCTTTTAGGAAAAAGAGAGCCAGAAGTCTATGGCAAACAGCATTTTGTGGATATATTAAATCAATTAAAAACAGACTTCACGAAAGTGGATTTACATTATTTTCAAAGCAACATCGAAGGCGAACTGATTGACTATTTACAGGGCTTAGAAGGAGCTAATTTTAGCGGTGCCATTCTAAATGCGGGAGGTTACTCACACACCAGTATTGCTCTAGCGGATTGCGTAAAAGCGATAAGCACTCCTGTAATAGGTGTGCATATGAGCAATATTTATGCGCGGGAGGAAGAGCGCCATACCGATTTGTTAAGTGCCGCATGTAAAGGGGGTATTTATGGGCTGGGCGCAAAGGGCTATGAAATGGCTCTCAGATCACTTTTGGATTAGTAAAAAGCCCTCACTCGGTCGAATATAACTGAGAGGACCATGGCTCTAACGGCTATTTTAAATGGCTGTTTTTCATTTGCCTACAAGCCATTGACAATAATCAGTGAAAATGGTATCTTTGCACTAATGCAAGAAGCCTCAAATCAGAAAGAAAAGATAGGTAAGGAAGAATTTGTAAGATCCGTCATGGAGGATTACAAAATTGCTTTTGAGAGCAGAGAGGCAAGTTTGCTTGGTCGTAAATTAGTTTTGACGGGGAAGGCGAAATTTGGCATTTTTGGGGATGGAAAAGAAGTTGCCCAATTGGCCATGGCTCGCGTATTTGAGAACGGAGACTGGCGAAGTGGATATTATAGAGATCAAACCTTTATGTTCGCTGCGGGCATTAGCCACGTAAAAGCCTTTTTTGCACAGTTGTATGCGCATCCTTCAGTAGCGCATGAGCCGGCTAGTGTAGGACGAAGCATGAATGGGCATTTTGCCACTCGATATTTGGATGAAAATGGCGACTGGATGTCTCAAACCAACCAAAAAAATTCCTCGGCAGATATTAGTCCAACAGCTGGACAAATGCCACGCCTCTTAGGATTGGCATTAGCCAGTAAATTATACCGGCAAAACAAGGATTTACACTCATTTACCGATTTTAGTGTAAATGGAAACGAAGTGGCTTTTGGTACTATAGGAAATGCGAGTACGAGTGAAGGAGGCTTCTGGGAAACTATAAATGCAGCTTGCGTACTGCAGGTTCCCATGCTTATGAGTGTGTGGGATGATGGCTATGGCATTTCAGTTCCGGCTAAATACCAAACCACCAAAGAGAGTATATCCGACGTGTTGGCAGGGTTTCAGGCGACAAAGAACCAGGAGGGTTTAAAGATATATAGAGTAAAAGGACATGATTATGCGGAGTTGTGCAGGGTTTATAAGCACGCAGCAGATTATTGCAGGAAGCATCATGCCCCTGTACTTATTCATGTGATAGAAATAACGCAACCTCAGGGGCACAGCACGAGTGGCAGCCACGAGCGATATAAATCGAAGGAGCGCTTGCAATGGGAAATTGATTTTGATTGCCTCAAGAAAATGCGCGAATGGATTTTGGCAAATAAGTTAGTTGAAGAATCTGTAATAGAAGCGTTAGAAAAAGAGTCAAAGGCCTTTGTAAAGCAGGCACAGAAAGACTCTTGGGAAGAGTTTAATTCAGAAATACAAAATGAAATCAGTGCATTTGTTCAAATTTGCGAGGATTTAAGCTCCGTTCATCCAGAGCTAAATGAGATTGCTACAGGCTTAAAAAATAGTTTGGATCCTCTTCGTAAGGACTTAGGAAATGCCATTCAAAAAGCCTTGGTTTCCTGCAGAAATATAGATGGATCTACCAAACAGACATTAGTCAATTACGCGAATCAATTTAAAAGCCTAAACGAAGACAGATATAATTCTCAATTGCACTCCACAAGTGCAACGAGTGCATTAAATGTAGAACAGGTTGCTTTAGAGACCAGTGATGAGATGGCAGATGGGTACCAAATTGTCCGAGCCTGTTTTGATGCGGCCTTGGCTAGAGATCCTCGGATATTTGCCTTTGGTGAAGATTTAGGAAAGATTGGCGATGTAAACCAAGGGTTCTCCGGCTTGCAGGAAAAGTATGGTGAGCTTAGGGTTACGGATAAAGGAATACGCGAATTAAGTATTATTGGAGAAGGGATAGGAACATCCATGCGAGGATTGCGCCCTATCGCGGAAATTCAATACTTGGATTATTTACTTTACGCCATTCAGATTTTAAGTGATGATTTGGCGACGCTTCAATATCGGACAAAAGGCGGCCAAAAAGCGCCTTTAATAGTGCGCACCAGAGGACATCGCTTGGAAGGTATATGGCATAGTGGGAGTCCCATGGGGATGATTGTTAATGCTCTGAGAGGAATGCATATTTGTGTTCCAAGAGATATGACACGAGCTGCTGGAATGTATAATACTTTACTTAAGGCAGATGAACCGGCGCTAGTTATAGAATGCTTGAATGGGTATAGAATCAAAGAAAAGATGCCAAGAAATATTGGCGAATTCACCGTTCCTTTAGGAGAAGTTGAAACCATTCGACAAGGGTCTGATATTACCTTAGTGACTTATGGCTCTTGTTGCCGCATTGCTATGCAGGCTGCAACAGAATTAGCTAAGTATAATATAGAAGTAGAAATTATTGATATTCAAACACTTGTTCCGTTTGATTTAAACCAAAACATAGCAAAAAGCATTCGGAATACGAGCCGTGTGATCTTCTTAGATGAAGATGTTCCTGGCGGAGCGAGTGCGTATATGTATCAGCAAGTAATGGAGCAGCAAGACATCTTCCAGTTCTTGGATGGTAAGCCAGAAACGATTAGCGCAAAAGCACATCGTGCAGCTTATGGAACCGATGGGGATTATTTTTCGAAACCAAGTGCAGATGATGTGTTTTCACGCATCTATGCGATTATGAATGAAGTTAGTCCAGCTACCTGGCCTGCCATTGATTAGGGTTTTTTATTCTCGGAATATTTAAGAGGACTTGCTCTTGTATTATTTCTTTAATTGACTTTATATCTTAATATATCCTTCTCCAATGCGAGGCTACTGGGATAGTTCTCCTTGTATAAGGCTCCCGTTCCCAAGCCCTGCGGCAAAGACAAATCATACGAACTGGCCCATTCGGCAATGGCCAATAATCCTATATTTCCTTCCAATGCAGAGGTGGCCCACCAGTCAATATCCAGCTTTTGAGCTTCAGAAATCCACTCGTCACAGGGGCTAAACCCTCCGAGTAAACTGGGTTTTAGGATGATATATTTAGGCTTTATGGATTTTAGAAGGGGGTATTTTTGATTATATACTCCAATGAGTTCTTCATCCAATGCGATATCAATGGGCGATTTAGCACATATTTCATTCATGGCTTCCCAGTTGCCTGCTTTTATGGGTTGTTCCAATGAGTGAATCTGAAATGCATTAAAATCTTTCAATTTATGCTGTGCATCATCGAAGTTAAACCCTCCATTGGCGTCTAGGCGTAGGGTAATATTTGGAAAGGCGGTCCGGACCTTTTCTATAAGCCTGCATTCTGAGTCATGATCCAGTGCGCCTACTTTAAATTTTAAACAGCGGAGCCCTTCGCTTGCTTTTTTCATGGCTACTTCGAGCATTTCATCTACTGTATCCATCCAAACCAAGCCATTTATTATGATTTCTTTTCCCTTTTTAAATGGAGAAGGCGTTTCTGATAACTGTGCAAAGGCGGACTCTACTGCAAAGTTTAGAGCAGGATACATTGCTATATGCGCTTCGGAAAAGTCTCTTAGATCGCTATTGGATAAGTTGTGGCATTCTTCTAAAACAGGGGTGTAGTTTACTTTGCCATCCACACTTAAATCAGGCAAGGGTGCAATTTCTCCGCATCCTGTTTTATTATATTGTGTGATGCTTATTTTAAAATGACTTTTTTGAGTGTATACTCCTCGGCTAGTTTTAGCTGGTTTTATAAATTCAAATATCTTTTCTTGAAATTTCATATTAAAATAAGAGCAGTCCTATCAAAACCCAGGCTAGGGCAAAAGCTAGGGTGAGCAATGCAATATTTCGGAGTTGTTTATTGTAATCGCTGCGTTCTTCTATTGTTTTGAGCCTACTGCAGTGAAAAAGAAAGGCCATTAGAAAGGGCATAAAAACAATAGGTAAGAGGGCTATGTCTTTAAAAAGTGGCTTGCTTTCTCCCCAGAGATCTAATTGCCTAAGCACAAGAACATATACATTTAGTAACCAAGCGGTAAGCAATAGCGCTCTCTGATAGGAGATGGCTTTTTCTTTTCCCCACTGATTGGCTAAGGTTTTTTTATTACTGATGCGGTCTGATTGTATATCGCGAATGTTGTTAATGTTTAATACTGCAATGCTGAATAAGCCAAAAGCAACGGATATAAGGAGGATATCAAGACCAAGATGGTGGGTGTGCAGATAGAATCCCCCAAGGATTGCTACTGGTCCAAAAAATAGAAAAACAACGACATCACCTAAAGATTTATAGCCATAGGCAGAAGCGCCCATGGTGTATTTAATGGCGGCGGCAATGGCTGCTATACCAATTATAAGGAACAAGGCAAAATAGATGCTATTGGATGAGAAACTTTGGTTTAAGAGGGCTATTCCCGAGAGGAATGCAAGAGTAGCAGTAGTAAAAATGGCTTTTTTCATGGCCGTTTGGCTAATGAGTCCAGCTGTTAAGGCACGATCATTTCTTTTGGCTCGTTGATCTGTACCCTTTTCAAAATCGCCGTAATCATTAGCATAATTACTGAGTATTTGAAGAAAAATAGTGGTGAGTGCATGCCATAGGAAAATACTTCTATCCCATTGAAAGAGAATAGAAGCCATTGCCGCAGCCACAATGGGTCCAGCTAATGCTAGAGCTAATGTTTTTGGGCGTGAAGCAATGAAAAGGGCTTTAAACATCCTTATAAATTACCTGTTCTACCGCCATCTACCACTACATTGGTTCCGTTAATATAAGAGGCAAAATCGCTAGCTAAAAAACAGGCTGCATATCCTGGCTCTTCAGGCTGTCCAAAACGAGCGGCGGGTATTTCGGCAAGCATTGCTTTTTCTACATCTTCAATGGCTTGGCCTGTTTTTACACTTTTTCCAGAAATAATGCTGCTAAGTCTTTCGGTGGCGGTAGCTCCCGGAAGTATGTTGTTTACTGTAATTCCAAAACTCCCCAGTTCATTGGCTAAGGTCTTACTCCAGTTTCCAACAGCTCCACGGATGGTATTGCTTACCCCTAACCCATTTAAGGGTATTTTAACACTGGTGGAAATGATATTAATAATTCGGCCAAAACCCTTTTTTTGCATATTGGGAATGCACGCTTGAGCCATGTTGTGATTATTGATTAAATGTAGGTTAAAGGCGGAGGTATATTCCTCTGCAGGTGCTTTATGTGCTGGCCCTGCTGGTGGTCCACCTGTATTATTTATCAATATATCTACCTGATTTTCAGCGGCTATTTTTTCAGCCACTTCTTTTACAATTTCGATATTTGTAAAGTCTGCCACGTATGTTTTATGTTGGCCAGGTAAGTCGTTGGCCAGGGTATCTAGTTTTTCTTGATTGCGAGCCACTAAAATTAGGGACGCTCCTGATTGTGCAAATTGTGTGGCAATGGCTTTTCCAATACCGGCGGTGCTTCCGCAAACCACTGCTGTTTTTCCATTGAGGGAAATATTCATGTCACAAAAATACGTTTTAGATGGAGATTAAGCCACATTTAGGCTAACTAAGAAGAGCCCCTGTATTGCAGGAGCTCTTCTTTATTTATTTGGGCTGTGTTTGAATGCTTATTTAAGCTTTCGCTTCACTTCCTCTTCTTTATATACTTCTAGGTAATCTCCAACCTCAATGTTGTTGAACGATTTAATTTGTAAACCACATTCAAAGCCTTTTCTAACTTCTTTGGCATCATCTTTAAACCGTTTTAAGTTTTCTAGGAGTCCGTCATGAATAACGACACCATCCCTAATTACACGTATTTTACTCTTACGTTCCACAATTCCATCAGTTACCATACACCCTGCAATGGTTCCAACCTTAGAAATCTTAAATGTCTCACGAATCTCTACTTGTCCCGTTACTTTTTCTACTAAGTCTGGACTAAGCATTCCTTCCATTGCAGATTTAATTTCTTCAATAGCTTTATAGATAATGGAGTATGTTTTAATTTCAATATTTTCCTCTTCGGCCAATGCTTTGGCTTTGGCAGATGGGCGAATTTGGAAACCAACGATAATAGCATCAGAAGCAGAAGCGAGCAATACATCAGATTCTGAAATAGCACCTACTCCGGAGAATATTACATTAACACTAATTTCTTCTGTACTTAATTTCAATAATGAATCCTTCAGAGCTTCCACAGATCCGTCCACATCTCCTTTAACAATTATTTTTAATTCTTGGAAATCTCCTACTTGTAATCGTCGACTAATTTCGTCTAAGGTAATATGTTTGGTGGTTCTAATTCCTTGCTCTCTAATTAATTGGCTTCGTTTGTTTGCTAACTCTTTAGCAGAACTCTCGTCCATAACAGCAAAGGTATCTCCCGCGGTAGGAGCATCTGAATATCCCAATATTTTAACAGGTGTACTTGGTCCAGCTTCAGATATTTTATTTCCTTGTGCGTCCATCAATGCTCTTACTTTAGCATAATTTGGTCCGGCAACTACATGGTCTCCAACCCGGAGTGTTCCAGTTTGAACCAACATATCACAAACCACTCCTCTTCCTTTTTCCATACGTGCTTCAATTACGGCACCTTTAGCAGGTCGGTCTGGGTTGGCTTTAAGCTCCATTATTTCTGATTCTAAGAGAACTTTCTCTAATAACTCATCAATATTGGTTCCTTTTTTAGCAGATATTTCTTGGGATTGAAAATTACCACCCCAATCTTCTACTAAAATATTCATGGCAGATAAGGCTTCTCTAATTCTATCGGCATTTGCTCCATCTTTATCCATCTTGTTAAAAGCGAATATCATGGGAACTCCAGCGGCCTGCGCATGAGCAATAGCCTCTCGTGTTTGGGGCATAATGCTATCATCCGCAGCAATAACAATAATGGCTAAATCGGTAACCTTAGCTCCACGCGCACGCATGGCTGTAAAGGCCTCATGACCAGGAGTATCAAGGAATGTAATTTGCTTATTATCTCCTAAATTTACCGAGTATGAACCAATGTGCTGAGTAATACCACCAGCTTCTCCATCAATAACACTTGATTTACGTATGTAATCAAGGAGTGATGTTTTACCGTGATCTACGTGACCCATTACAGTTACAATAGGGGCTCTAGTAGATAAATCTTCTGGAGAGTCTTCGATTTCATCAATGCCTTCATCCTGTGATTCAGCATCAACAAATTCAATTTCATATCCATATTCATCTGCCACTACTTGAATGGTTTCTGCATCAAGCCTCTGATTTATAGAGACCATTAAGCCTAGCTTAAAGCATGTGCTAATGACATCATTAACACCTATTTCCATCATAATAGCTAGATCATTGGCTGTTAAGAACTCTGTTACTTTAAGAATAGAACTTTCGGCCTGTAATCGAGCCATTTCTTCTTTTCTTTCAATTTCAGACCGTTCTCTTTTTTGATTTTTATGTTTTTGGCGATTTCCTCTCCCTCGACCAGCGCCACCCATATGTCCTCGGGTACGCTTGAGATTTGAGTTTACATCTCTTTTAGAGACAGGTTTTTTATTTCCTGTTTTGTCATCTTTTTTGCGACTGTCTTCTTTTATTTTATCATTAACCGATACTTTTTCGGCAGAGACTTTCTTCCGCTTTCTTTTTCTTTTTTCCTTTAATTCCTCACGCGCGTCATTGGCGAGACTTCTCACGCCTTTTGGTTTGTCGTTTGGCAGGCTGATTTTTGATACTACCTTGGTACCAGTTAGTTTCGTAAACTGAGTTGTGATTTTCTTTTCTTCCTCTGTTTCTTCTTCCTCTTTTGGTTTTTCGTTATTCTTTATTTCAACCTTAGGCTTTTCAACAATCTTTTTTTCAACCTTAACAGATTTTATTGTTTTGGGCTTTTTTTGATCGACAGGAATTGCACCAACTACCTTAGGGCCCACTTTTTTTTCTTTGCCTTTCTCTTCGATTTTTGGTTTCTCTTTAACTGGGGTCTCTTCGGGAGTAGGATCTACAATCTTTGGTTTTTCTGTAACCTTTGGAGGATCTACTACCTTTGGTTTTTCAACCTCAACAGGGACTTCTTTGACCACTATTTTTTCAACCTTAAGCTCCTCTTTTTTCGGAGGAGTAACTGCTGGAGCCTTGGGAGGCGTGGCTTCACGCTTGGCTAGAAGTGTGTTAACCTTGTCCTTAGCAGCCTTAGAAGCACTAAAATTTTGAACAAGAAGCTGATGCATCTCATCTGTAATTTTTGTTGTGGGTTTATTTTCCAAACTGAACCCTTTCTCGTTGAGAAAATCAACAATATTTTGGGAGCCTTGGTTAAACTCTGAAGCCGCTTTTGCTAGACGTATACCTGCCATTTTTGCGTGTCAAAATTACTTCTTATTTGTGGTACATACAACAATACGAGGGCATTTGTCCTTTTATTAAAGAGTTAAGCCCTTTTTTGGGTGAGTTATTTGCTCTTTTAAGGATATGATGAGCATAAAAAAATGGAACACTATAGTTATAGCATTCCATTTTTAGAAAAACGTTGATTTATCCAGGCTTATTTACCTTCTTCAAACTCCGCGCTTAATACTTTTTTGACTTCGTTAATCGTTTCTTCTTCTAAATCGGTACTGTTCATTAAAAATTCAGTGGAAGACCTCAGTACATCTCTCGCAGAATCCAAGCCTACTTTTTTAAGCTCTTTTACCACCCACGCGTCAATTTCATCTAAAAATTCATCTAAATCAACATCGTCTTCAGCTGCTTCGCTTTTGGCTTGCATTCTGTAAACTTCAATTTGGTAAGCTGCTAAACGTGAAGCCAATTTTATATTATTTCCACCTCTACCAATAGCCAGTGACACTTGATCGGCTTCTAAAAATACATTTGCTTTTGTGTTTTCTTCATCCAAATCAATTCTGGATATTTCTGCAGGTTGTAAAGCTCTGGAGATGTATAAATTAATATTATTTGTGTAATTAATTACATCAATATTTTCATTTCTTAATTCTCTTACAATGCCATGAATCCGGGAACCTTTAACACCCACACAGGCGCCTACTGGATCAATGCGGTCATCATAACTTTCAACGGCTACCTTGGCTCTTTCACCAGGTTCACGTACAATATTTTTTATTTGAATTGTTCCTTCTAAAATTTCTGGAACTTCCAATTCAAACAAACGTTGTAAGAAATCAGGAGAGGTTCTTGAAAGCAAAATTCTTGGAGCTCCTCGCTCGGTATCTATTTTGAATACAACTGCACGAATGGTCTCGCCTTTTTTGAACATATCGCTAGGAATCATTTGATCTTTTGGAAGAATTAATTCATTTCCATCGTCATCCAAAAGCATGATTTCTCGCTTCCAAATATTGTAAACTTCTCCGTTAACAATATCGCCCATTTTAGATTCGTATTGGCGAACCAAGTCTTCTTTTTCTAGTTCTTGAATTCTGCTCATTAATGCTTGACGTGCGTTTAGAACAGCTCTTCTACCAAAATCTTCTAGGGTAACTTCTTCAATACAATCTTCACCTACTTGGTAATCTTCTTCTAATTTAACAGCATCTGAAAGACTTATTTGAAGATTCGCGTCTTCCACTTCACCGTCTTCAACAATGAGTCTAAGATGATACATCTCAATATCTCCAGTTTCCGTGTTTATAATGATATCAAATCGTGACTCTGAACTGTATTTACGTTGCAACATGGTGCGAAATACATCTTCGAGAACTCTCATCATATTGGTTTTGTCAATGTTCTTAAATTCCTTAAACTCTGAGAAACTCTCTACTAGATTTAAGACCATTGTTTTACTTGATGTCGTCATTTTATTATTCTTTAATACTTTAGTTTTACTTTAATTTCCTTGGCTTCTGACCAGTTTACATGGATTGTTTCAGTGGTGAATTTTTTGCTGTTTACAGATCTAAAGATTTTTTTCTCTAATTCCAATATTTCAGCGTTTAATGATTTAAATTCACCTTCCACTTCGCTCTCTTCTGTGAGAATCAATAATGTTTTTCCAATGTGCTTGGGTAATTGTCTAATATCGGACAAGGTTCTACTTGCACCCGGGCTACTGATTTCCAAGGTAAACTTTCGTTCACCCAAATCTATCTCTTCGCTTAAACGGTTAATGTGGCGAGCAAAACGCGTCATTTCTTTCATGTCGAGAGGCCCCTCGCTATCCATAAAATATTGCAATAAAATACCACCAGGAGCAAATTTCTCTCCTACAAGAAAGATCCCAAAATCTTTGGATTCTTCTAAAATGACAGCTTTTATTTTCTCACCTATTTTTGACATACTTTTTAGTCAATAAAAAAGGGCCGCGGTAGGCGTCCCTTATATAAATAATCTTATAAGTTTTGCAAAGGTATTACATTTTCATGAAATTGAAAAATATGCTTCTCTCAATCGTTTAGAACACTGCATTTTATGATTTTGATATCTTCTATGGGTCTGTCGCCAGGTGCCGTAGGATTGTTTTCTATAGCGGCTAAAGTCTGGTAACCGGAAACGAGGTAGCCAAAAACGGTGTATTTCCCATCCAAAGCAGGAGTCCCACCATGAGTAGCGTACATGTTTTTGTATTCTGGAGTCAGGGAGTTCATTAAACTATCCCTAAGGGATGCAGTTAAGGATTCAACCTCATCTGCTAGCACTTGCAATCCCGCTTGGTCTTGATTCTGGCGATAGGCCTCGGCTCTTATATTGTATTCATTATTCTTAGGGTTCGTAAAGAAAATCTCGTAAGAATTCTGCATAGCCATGTTTTTCCAAAAGTCGTTTTGAACTTTGCTTCCGGTCACAATATAGAACTGACTTCCAGAGCTTTCTTGTAATGGGTTAATTTGATCGGACCTACGGGCTGCAGCTAAGGCTCCTTTTATATGATATAGCTTATTATTGAATTCTTTTGGAATGGTGTATCCTGGGCCTCCATCGCCTAAGGCTTGACCTGGATTAGCGTTTTTTGAATTAGGATCTCCACCCTGAGCCATAAATTGTTTAATTACGCGATGAAACAGCGTATTATTATAAAAGTTACTTCGGGTTAATTTTAGAAAATTCTCCTTGTGTAAGGGGGTTTCATCGAAAAGTGCCACAACTAATTCTCCAACAGTGGTTTCTATTTTAACCTTTGTTAAGGAGTCTAGGCGCAAGCTATCGGTCATTGCAGCATAGGACTTTACACCTGTTTCTATGACTGGTAGACTTTGTTCTTCTTTGGCTGTATTCTTACTTTCTCCTCCACAGGAGCATAGAAAGAGCGCAATAAAAAGGCCATTATAAAACGGTAATTTCTTCATTTTCAAAGTATTCAATTATGTGTTGTTTAAGGAGAACCTCCTGTTCAAACAGGTCCATGTTGGGTAGTTTTTTGTCATTCTCCCATATGGGCCAACCATCTTCATTAAATCCAACCTGCTTGTAGTAGCCAGAGTAAGAAAGAATTTTACAGTTAGCGATGTGCATTAAATAAATTTTTTGCTCTTTGGACAGCTTTTTTTCAGGAATGATGCCTGCTTCTCTTATTCCTACCAAAAATAAAATTGCATTTACATCCGGTTTTTTCTGGAAGTTTTCTTCAATAAACTGGAGTAAAGCGAACCACTTGACTGTTAATTCTTTGGTTAAACTTATTGGAGATTCAGACATTTTTAGGTATGCAAAAGTAGGCCAATTAGTGGCACTAATCCTACTAAGATGATTATTTCAAACGCAGGTAACGGATAAAATTTGTTTACTTTTGTTTAATGCCTCTCTCTTGGCAAGGGCGAAAGATTCAACTTAAACGAGGGTTAAAAATTAAAGATGTTTTAACTTTTAATATTTCACGCGCTGTGAAATGGCAGGAGACTACATTAAAAAAGTTAGTCTTTAGGGCTAAGGATACAGAGTTTGGAAGTAAATATGGCTTTGATGATATCCTAATTGCACCAAATATTGCGCAAGGGTTTAGAAACAATGTTCCTATTTCGGGATACTCAGATATGCATCCTTATTGGTTGCGTGCCTATAAGGGTGAAAAAGATATTACCTGGCCTGGAACCATAAAGCACTTTGCTTTAAGCAGTGGCACCAGTGAAGGGTCAAGCAAGTACATCCCAATTAGTTCGGTTCAGTTAAAGTCGATTATTCGAGGAAGTCGTAGGCAAATGCTTTCCATTATAAACTCAGATATACCCAAAGATTTTTTAACCAAGGATTACCTAATGGTTGGGGGCAGTACTACATTGCAGTTTGATGGTACTGCATACAGTGGGGACCTCAGTGGAATTACTACGCAAAATGTTCCTCAATGGTTTGATAGATATTCTCAGCCTTCACCAGAGATTCGGGCCATTAGTAACTGGCATGAAAAAATGGAAGCGATGCTTGAGGTGGCTCATACATGGGATGTTGTAATGATTGCTGGAGTGCCTGCCTGGATTAAAATTTTAATTGAAAAACTTTTAGAAAAACACCAATTGAATAATATCCATGAGCTGTGGCCAAACTTTAGTGTTTATTTATGGGGTGGCGTTGCCTTATCTCCTTATAAAAAAGGCATAGAGTCTATGTTGGGTAAAGAGGTCAGGTTTTATGAGACATACTTGGCTAGCGAAGGGTTTATTGCTTTTCAAACCAAAATAGACAGCCAGGGAATGCGGCTCGTTTTTCGGAATAATATTTATTATGAGTTTGTGCCTTTTAACGCCGCTAATTTCAACAGTGATGGAGAAATAAATAAAAGTGCAGAAGTTATAGATCTTGCAGATGTGGAGGAAGGGGTAGATTATGCCATACTTATTTCTACGGGTGGAGGAGCTTGGCGTTATGTTATAGGAGATACCATCAAATTTGTTCATAAGGAAAACTGTGAGATTAAAATTACGGGGAGAACCAAGCATTTTTTAAGCATTTGTGGGGAACATTTGAGTGTCGAAAATATGACTCAAGCTTTGCAGTTGTGTGCTCATAACTTGAACCTAGCATTTACAGAGTTTACCGTTAGAGGACGGAAATTTGAAGATGGTGAGCTAGGGCATGAGTGGTTTATTGCATGCAATAAAAAAGTGGAGGATGTGGTAGAAATTGAGAATCAATTGAATGCGAAGCTTTCTGAGCTAAACGATGACTATTCTGTGGAGCGGCAACATGCATTAAAGCACTTAAAAGTAAATGTTTTGCCTGAAGAAGTTTTTATTAATTGGATGGAAAAACATGAAAAAATAGGGGCACAAAATAAATTCCCCAGGGTATTGTCTGATGCTTTGTATGAAGACTGGAACCAATTTGTAAAAGAATATAGAAAATGAGTACAGAAGATCAATCAAAATATACCGATTTAGAAACCTATAAAATGGGTGCATTATTAAATGCAATAAATGATCTAGATCAGTCTGTAGCCCATGCGGCGCACAAGGCCATTCCTCAAATAGAACGCTTTTGTAGTGATACTTTATTAAAAATGAAAAAGGGAGGTCGCTTATTCTATGTGGGTTCAGGTACTAGCGGACGTTTGGGTATTGTAGACGCCAGTGAATGCCCTCCTACTTATGGCGTAGACCATGGTGTGGTGGTTGGCATTATAGCTGGAGGAGACACTGCTATTCGTAAAGCTGTGGAATTTGCAGAGGACGACACAGCAGCTTGTTATAAGCAATTGTTAGAGCATGGGATTCATTCCAATGATACAGTTGTAGGAATCTCTGCTTCAGGTAAAACACCTTATGTTTTGGGCGCAATGAATGCGTGTAAAGCAAATGGAATAAGCACAGGATGTATTGTGTGTAATTCAGATTCAGCAATTGCTGCGGCCTCTGATTTTCCTATGGAAGTACTTACGGGCCCTGAGTTTGTAAGGGGAAGTACGCGAATGAAAGCAGGTACGGGTACCAAGCTAGCTTTGAATATGATTACCACTAGCCTTATGATTAAATTGGGCCATGTGAAAGGCAATAAAATGATTGATATGCAATTGAGCAATGACAAATTAGTGGATCGAGGCACCCGAATGGTGATGGAAGAAACGGATTTGAACTATGCTGCAGCCAATGATTTATTGCTAAAAACAAAAAGTGTAAGAGCCGCTGTAGATGCTTGGATTCAATCAAGTAAATAGCAGAACCTGGGCGAAGAAAAAATTCCTACATCTCATTTATCCCATTCCCTTTTTAATGTCTTGAATCTCATTGTAGATATTTGCTAAGGTTAAGTGGCCCGTATCTTTTACGCCCATACTTACCTTGCTGTGGTATTCCCAAATCTCTAAAACATCTTTCGTATTTACGCTCACCGGAGGGTATTCCGAATTCGTTGAAATAAGAGCCAGATTATTGCCGTCTTTACTGCGTTCTACCTTTTTTAATCGAATGCTTTCTGCTTCTATAATAATATATATCTGATGGTCCTTAATATCATTGATGGATGATACGGCCTTGGCCAAAACCCAATCGCCGGGGTGCACTAAAGGAAGCATGCTATCTCCTGAAATTTGAAACCCTCTAAAGGTGGCATTCCTATATTCAAATAAAGGAAAACTAAATGCAGGCAATTGGCCATAATATTCAGGGTCTCCTATGTTCTGACCATAGCCAGCAGCAGCTTTTTCATTAACCAGTACAATGTTCTCAGATCCTGTTTCATTGACAGAAATCATTTTAGGCAATACGTCTGTCTGTAAATATTTTTTCTTGCTCTCACCATACAGCCAGAGCGGGTTAATTTGGAATTGTTTAAGCAATTCTTTTACAATGTATCCAGTAATTCTAGTTTTACCTCTTTCGATATCTGCTGTAGTTTTTAAACCTACTTTTTCGGCAAATTCTATTTGACTTAAGCCCAAGTCATCTCTGAGAGATTTTAATCTTTTGGCCTCTATGGGTAAGGGTTCCATGGATCAAATATACGCCTAATATGGAATTATTCCAAAGTTTTGGAATTATTCCATATATTTGCCCCTTAACTACAACACATATCAAGAAACAATAAGCCTTGGAAAGGAAAATTTTACATATGGACTTAGACACCTTTTTTGTCTCCTGTGAACGTTTACTGGATAGCCGTTTAAATGGCCAGCCTATCCTGGTGGGCGGCACTGGAAATAGAGGTGTTGTTTCTGCTGCTAGTTATGAAACAAGGCTGTTTGGTGTGCACTCAGGTATGCCTATGAAAATGGCAAGACAGCTTTGTCCAGAAGCTATTGTGATTAAAGGAAATGCGGGTACATATACCAAATTTTCTAAAATGGTCACAGAAATTTTGCAAGAGCGGGTGCCGGTTTTAGAAAAAGCGAGTGTGGATGAATTTTATGCTGACTTATCAGGTATGGATAAACATTTTGGTTGTTATAAATATGCTTCTGAACTCAGAAAAACCATCACCAAGGAAACAGGTTTGCCTATCTCCTTTGGGTTATCGGCAAATAAAACAGTTTCTAAGGTAGCTACCAATGAGGCAAAACCAGCGAATCAAATAAAAATAGATGTAGGCTTAGAGAAGCCATTTTTAGCTCCTTTATCTGTAAAGAAAATACCCATGGTGGGCGAAAAAACGTTCCAGCAGCTTTGCAATTTAGGAATCAAAAAAGTGCTCACCTTACAACAAATGCCAGTGGAAATGCTCCAGAATGTTTTTGGCAAATCGGGAGTAAGTATTTGGAAAAAAGCCAATGGCATTGATCACAGTCCCATTATTGAATACCATGAACGAAAATCCATTTCCAATGAACGTACTTTTGGGAAGGATACAACGGATGTTGCAAAGCTTAAAACGTCTATTGCTGCTATGGCAGAAAATTTATCCTACCTGCTGCGTAAAGGAAATAAACTCACCTCATGTGTCATGGTTAAAGTACGTTACTCTGATTTTAACACCTATACCAAACAAGTAAAAATACCTTATACCGCAGCTGATCATACGCTTATTCCTAAAGTGTTAGAAATTTTTGATTTACTGTATGAAAAACGGCTTTTGGTGCGTTTAGTTGGAGTCCGTTTTAGCGATTTAGCGGGAGGAAATTATCAAATAAACCTATTTGAAGATACCCAGAAAACGGCCAATCTTTATCAAGCCATGGATGTCATTAGGAATAGGTATGGTAGCCGTAGCGTCATGCGGGCCAATACGTTTGGAGCAAAAACCATTGGTGACAACACGAACCCATTTAGCGGTGAGCCTCCTACTGTTCTAGCCCATAGAAACCTGTAAACCCGATGCAATTAAATACTCATAATATTATAACAACATGCTACTCAATACTCATACTTATTATAGCTTGCGCTATGGTACATTCTCCGAGAAAGAGCTCCTACAATTAGCTCAAGGCAAAGGATACTCTAGCATTGTTTTAACAGATATAAACAATACATCTGCCTGTTTAAATTTTATTAGGTTGGCTCCTAAACACCAGATTAAACCTCTTGTGGGTATTGATTTTAGAAATGGTGCACAGCAAAAGTTCGTGGGAATTGCAAAAAATAATAATGGGTTTAAAAACTTAAACACGTATTTATCTTATCATTCCCATCACAAAAAAGAATTCCCAGACCAAGCACCTCAAATGGATGATGTTTTTTTTATCTATCCTTTTGAAGAAGTGCTGCTTTTAGACAAGATCAATTTTAGGACGAATGAATGTATTGGGGTAAACAGTAGGGATTTAAAGAAGATACGCTTTACCAAGCTATTCGCACAAAAAGAAAAATTCGTGCTTTTGCAAACGGTCACCTTTAGAAATAAGCGCGATTTTAATGTACATCGACTGCTGCGCGCCATTGACAATAATGTATTGTTAAGTAAGCTGGATCCAGATGAGCAAGGCCATTTTGGTGATGTGATGTTAAGCCATGAGGAGCTAAAAAAAACATTTAAGGAGTTTGATTTTATACTTCAGAATACGGAGAGGCTTTTGCAGGAGTGTGTTATACACTTTGATTTTTCAGAAAATCGCAAGCCTCAGAATAAAAAGACATACACAGGGAGTTCTATAAAAGATGAAAACCTTCTTTTACACCTATGCGAAAAAGGCTTAAAATACAGGTATGCAGTAATCACAACACAAATTAGGAGCCGTATAAAAAAAGAACTAGACCTGATAAAAAAAATGGAATTCGTATCTTTTTTTTTAGTGAATTGGGATATTGTTCAATACGCAAAAAAAAAGGGGTATTATCATATAGGTCGTGGAAGTGGAGCGAATAGTATTGTAGCCTACTTGTTAGAGATTACCGATGTGGATCCCATAGATTTAGACCTATACTTTGAACGATTTATGAATTTATACCGTGTTAATCCACCTGATTTTGATATTGATTTTTCGTGGCGTGATAGGGAGGATATTACCCGATATATTTTTGAACGATTTGGAAAAAATGGAACCGTAGCCCTGTTGGCCACATACAATACGTTCCAACATAGCGGAGCCATACGTGAGCTGGGAAAAGTATTTGGATTGCCTAAGCAGGAAATAGATTTATTGAGCTCAGGTAATTACAACCCTAACCGTTTAGATGAATATTCAAAGGTGGTGCACAGGTACTCAAAATTCCTGAATGGAATACCTAACCACTTAAGCATTCATGCAGGTGGAATCATCATTTCCGAAAAGCCTATTCACTTTTTTACCGCCACAAATTTACCTCCTAAAGGGTTTCCCACTACCCAATTTGACATGGTTATTTCTGAAGATGTAGGGCTTTATAAGTATGATATACTTGCCCAAAGAGCTCTGGGTAAAATCAAAGATGCTTTAACTATAATTAAAGAAAATAAACCTCAGGAAAAACTCCCTGATATTCACCACGTAAGACCTCTTTTACTAGATGAAAATATTAATAAAATGATCAGTCGAGCAGATTGCATAGGTTGTTTTTGTGTGGAATCGCCAGCTATGCGATCGCTCTTAAAAAAGCTAGAGGTTAATAATTATTTAGGCTTGGTTGCTGCTAGTTCTATTATTCGGCCGGGAGTCTCTAAAAGCGGAATGATGCGAGAGTATATTTTACGCCATAAAAATCCCGAAAGAAGAAAACAGGCACATCCTGTAATGCGAGAATTGATGGAGGATACGTATGGAGTAATGGTATATCAAGAAGATGTGATTAAAGTAGCCCATCATTTTGCTGGTTTGGATTTGGGCGAAGCGGACGTACTAAGAAGAGGCATGAGTGGAAAATTTCGTTCGAGAAAAGAGTTCCAAAGAGTAGAAAAAAAGTTTATTGCCAATTGCAGAGAGAAAGGGTATGAAGACGAACTTACTTTTGACGTATGGAAACAGGTGGAGAGCTTTGCAGGCTACGCTTTTGCCAAAGGGCATTCGGCATCCTACGCGGTTGAGAGTTACCAAAGCCTATATTTAAAATGCTATTACCCATTGGAGTTTATGGTGGCGGTTTTAAATAATGGTGGCGGTTTTTATAAGCCTGAAACCTATATACATGAGGCTCGAATGAAAGGGGCAATCATCCATTCGCCTTGCGTAAATAACAGCAGGAACGAAACGATTATAAAAGGAAACACGATTTACCTGGGTTTTCATTTTCTATATGGATTGAATGATAAAGTGATTGATGCCATTATTACAGAAAGAGAAGAAAACGGTGCGTATCAGTCTCTCGATGATTTTTTACAAAGAGTTCTTATAGGGGTCGAGCATATAGATGTACTCATACGTATTAACGCCTTTAAGTTTACCAAAGTAAATAAACGAGAGCTGCTTTGGAATGCACGTTATAAAATCAATCATCAGCCAAAAAGCCCTTCTCAACACTTGCTATTTAAGGGAACGAATAAAGGAGTTAAACTCCCCAAACTTCACACTAGCGATATAGAGGACGCTTTTGATCAGATAGAGCTTTTAGGCTTCCCTTTGGTTAGCCCGTTCACTTTATTAAAGAATACTCTCCCAAATAACAGTATTTCTGTAGAAGGTATTAAATCTCACATTGGCAAAGTAATTTCTCTTTATGGATACCTTGTAGTTATAAAGAGTACCAAAACATCGGATAATAAGCGTATGAGTTTTGGAACGTTTATCGGCCAGACTGGCGATTGGATCGATACCGTTCATTTTCCCCCAGTAAATGCGCAATTTCCTTTCAGAGGAAAAGGGGTTTATAAACTTACAGGAAAGGTGGTTAATGAGTTTGGTTTTTTAAGTATAGAAGTAGAATCTATGTACCGTTTGCCCTATGTAGAAGATGTGCGGTATGCCGTTTAGTGGATGTGTAAAGGTTAAAAATTAGGTTCCCCTTTGGTTACTTTTAGCCCTATGTCTAAAACACTTTCAATTTCGGAGTCCCGCATGTTTTGCCAATATGTAATTGTATAAGTACCTGGCTTGAGCGCTTTGTTTTTAATAAATGCCTGCTCGTAGCTTAGAACAGATCCGCTGCTTTGCCCTAACCATTTGCCATATTGATCATCTGCCAGTTGAATGCTAAACTGATTTGTTTCGTTTAGTCCTTCACCAGCTATTCGATACTTAATCCAAATATTGGAATACAAATAATTGTCATTGATGCGTAAAGCGGCATTAAAATGCACTTTCCTGTTTGTATCTGAATGGACGTAAGTGTATGTTTTTGCATCAGACCAAACCCACTTGGACTCTTTTATAGTTGTTGTTTTATAAAAAAGAATGCTCTTATCTGTACAGCCCTGCATGAGGACGAATAGAATTATAAGATATTTACAGCTGCGCATTTTGTTTTGCTGTCAAAATTAACTGAATTAGCGATGCGAAACCACCTTTTTCAAAATGATGTTTGGAGTGAACCACGTTTATCGAAAGACGCTCATCTAGCCATTCCCTATTAATTTTAGATTGGTCTTTCCCTGTGGTAATGATTTCTGCATTGTTTTCAGTAGCTAATTTAGACCAATCCTTATGATCTTTTGAAGTAAAACTGTAATGATCTAAGTATGAAAAATGCTTGATTACATGAAATGTTTTCAGCGCTTGTTCGAGTGCTTTATTATTTGCCACGGCAGATATTAGAATATAGTTTTTTGAAAGGTCTAAATTCTCATGAGTTGTGTGGTATGTAGAGGTAAATACATATTTTGTGTAGTGGCGAGCCTTTGCAAACCCTTCGGCATAATTAAAAGAGGGCTGCGTTTTAGTAAATACCAATGCATTGGCTTCTTTAAGCACGCTTGGGAACTCTCTTAATGTACCTGCAGGTAGTACGGAATTCTTATAAAAAGGCTTTTTACAGTTATCTAAAATAATAGTAAAGTGCGCTTTTAATGGTAAATGCTGAAACCCATCGTCAAGCAGAAGAATATCTAATTTGCCTGTCATTTTTTTTATGCCCTCTAAACGGTCTTCACACACATAAACGGGAACCTTGGTTCGTTTATATATCTCCAATGGCTCTTCCCCTACTTCTGCAGCTAAGCTGTTTTCATGCAAGGCATAAAACCCTTTTGTTTTTCTCCCATATCCTCTAGAAAGAACAGCAACGGATAATCCTTTTCTCAAAAACGCTTCTGTGAGCTGAATAATTAAGGGTGTTTTGCCCGTGCCTCCTATAGCTAAATTACCTACTACAACAGTAAATACCGAAGGGGTATTTCTCCCCTTTATTTCAGCATACTTTCGTATTAAAGAGGCGATACTCCCGTACAATATTCCAAAAGGCCAAAGTAATAATTTTCTCATAAGTGTACGTTTTTAAGAATTATTTGTGCCACTTCTTTTGATCCTTTCGTAGTGAAATGAAAATTATCATAGTAATGAATGGGACTTGCCTCTAACTCCTTCTCTAAGTCAATAAAGTCTAAATGATAATACCTACATACTTTTTCGACTCGCTTATTAAAGAGGTGCATTTTTCGCATAAAATGAAGAGCACTTTCCCCTTGAAATGCACGATTTCCTACATAAGTTCCTCGGATTAATTTGGCTGAAAGAATAGATGGTTGTGAGCAAAAAATGGGTTTAATTCCATTATTTATACAAAGGGTAGCCAGCTGTTTTATGCGCGCTTCGTAGGCGTCCAACATGGCCGAATCTTGCCATTGATCACTTCCACTCGTATCGGTGCGTTGCGAGTGAACGAAATTTATGCTTTGATGGTGTACACCAAAATCCCTAGCTTTTTTGGCTCTTCTCATGGCTGAGAGGGTATTGAAAATAGAGCTATACTCCAACCAACGTTTTTTGTCTTTTATGAACTCTTTTTCGTAATTATTTATTTGCGAGGCGGCAATATCATTGCATCCTACAAGAAAAATAATATAGTCTGGCTTTAGTTCTAATACATGGTTTTTAAGAAGTATAAAATGACCGAAGGTGCTGTGTCCATCCAGTCCAGCGTTGTTTATCCAAAAATCTTTGCCTAGTTTAGATTGGAGCACTGCTGGCCAGTCTTGGCCATCATTCAAATAAAAGCACTCCGTGGTACTTCCTCCAATGCAAATAACGGATGTTTTTTTCCCTCGCTTGCTTAAAGATGGGCCTCTAAAGCCAATGTCATTTTTGCTATGTTTTATATTCGAAGGCAAACTTTTTATATCCTTATTTTCTATTTCATAAACCATATTTACAGGGAGTTTAATTTCCCCTTTACTCATTCGCTGATTGATGGGGTTATAAAAGTGCAAGAACAATTCTAAAAGAAGTACGGCAATCGTTAAACCAAAGCCAAATGAGGTAATATTTTTAAGTGCTTTTTTCAACTCAATTCAAATTCTTGTCCTTTTTTGGGTTTAAATACACTTTTAAAAGACATATCCTCAATAAGTGAATCCATTCTAATTTCATCTCCATGGACTAGGAAAATAGATTTGAGATTATCATTCATTGAGTCATTCATATATTTTATCAAACCCTTGTGATCGGGATGAGCACTAAAGGCATCTGTCCGCCTAATAGCGGCTCGTGCAGGCCTTTTTTTATGATTAATTTCTATAAAATCTTGGCCTAGCAGAAGGCGATGGCCTAATGTGCCTTCAGAACAGTAGCCTGCGATAAGGATGGTATTTTTTTCATGCTCTATATTATTCTTAACATGGGTTTGTATTCTTCCGCCTTCTACCATTCCAGCTGCCGATATAATAACGCAGGGTTCGGGTAGGAGGCTGAGCAGCTCGCTTTCTTGATTGTTTTCAATAATGTGCAGGTTTGGAAACTCAAATAAAGAGCCATATTTCTTTATAAAATCTTGGGCTTCTTCGTTTAAATAATGGGAATTATTTTCATAAGCCTTCGTACTCCGAATAGCCAAGGGGCTGTCTGTAAATACTTTTATATCGGGCAACATTCCCGCTCTATATAATTGGTGAATGGTAAAAATAATGGACTGAGTTCGCCCTACGCTAAAAGCGGGTATTACAAGTTTTCCCTCTTTTTCAACGCAGGTTTCTTTGATGTAATGCGCCAGTTCTTCCTTGGCTAATCCTGTTTTTTGATGTGTTCTTCCGCCATAGGTGCTTTCACTAATGAGGTAATCTAAATTTTTCATAGGCTCAGGGTCATTCATTTGAGGCGCCCCGTAATTGCCTAAATCTCCAGTAAACCCCACGACATGGTTTTTCCCTTCATGAGTTATTTCTATGCGCGCACTGGCCGAGCCTAAAATATGCCCGGCATCATGAAAACTTAGTGTCACAGCATCGTTTAACGCTTCTTTTGTATTGTAAGGAATGGTAACCAACTGATTAAGCATCCGTTTGATATGTTTCTTTCCAAAAAGAAGTTCTCCATCGCGAACATATTTAAAACTTCTTCTTTTCTTATTCTTTTTTCTTCCAGAGGCTTCCATCCTCTGAATATTCAGGCTATCATTCAATAGGAATTCAGACAAGACAGCAGTTGGGTGGGTCATAAATATCGGGCCTTCAAACCCTTGCTTGATCAAATTGGGAATATTTCCACTATGATCAATGTGGGCGTGGGTCAAGATAAGTGCATTAACATCTGATGGATTAAATGGAAATGTTTGATTAGGGTCTCGGTAATCGGATGTTTTTTCATAATCCATTCCGCAATCAACGAGTATTTTAAAGCCCTTGTTTATTTCAAGAAGATGCATGCTTCCTGTTACTTGTCTTGCGGCTCCCCAAACGGTTAATTTCATCTTTCAAAAGTACTAGTATGAAGGGAACTTTACTACCCAAATATCCCACAACGATTCATTGTGGCTTATTATTTCAAAGTTTAATTAAGGTAGCCCGAATGTTTTTTGAAAACTACTGAAGGATCCGACAACTCCAATTACATGATCAATATTTCCGCTTACGGAGCTGGGCACTTGAATAATAGACTTTTGTTGCCATATGTGGGCGTTTCTATTATTGTAAAACTCGTATAGCGCCCGACTTAGATTTTCTACTTTTACGCTTACCTCCAAGGGTCTGTCTTTTAATGTTTTTCTCAGAATATCTGAGGTGTAAAAACTAAAATCCTCGAGCACTCCATTAAAAGTGGCATCCGTAAAGAGAATTTCTTCTGAATTATACTTGTTATAATCATTTTGAATAAAGGCTATTTCCTTCCCAAATATTGGAATCCGATTCACAACAATTTGACTGTCGATAAGAATATCTCTATAATCATAAATATACTCAAACACAGTTTTTTCAACATATAAGCGGTAATAATTTTTTATAGCGGCAGAATCTTTTATTTTTAAGTCAAAATTAAGAGTGCCTCCCACAAACGGGTTTAATCTCGACTGAGTATCTATGGATGAGATGTTAGGGAGGTGTGGCCTCATGCCTGAAATGGCAAATGAAGCCCGGGGATGATTGCAGAAAAAAATAAAACTATCGCCAGGGTTTATTGCATTATTTATGAGAGTATAATGGCCATCTGTAGATGATACAAAGTTCTGTATGGGTGATGTTCCAGTTTTAATGGATAAATCTGCATTATTTGCAGGTGTTATTTTTGAAAGAATAGAGCTGCTTTCAGAAACCCAAGCCATGGTGTTACTATCATTACTTATATAGGCGTGAACTATTAAACTTGGAGTAAAATCTGCAGACGGTTGATAGGGCTCTTCTTTTAAACAGGAGTTTAAAAGAAAAATTAATGCGGTCCATATGCCTAATCTCAGTATGTTCAAAATTGAATGGTGTAGCTAAGGTTAGGCAGTATAGGAAGAAGTGAAACGCTATTTAATTTTTGCTCGCCATCTTCGTCATATAAAAACTGGTAAAAAAATGGATTGTGCCTATTATATGCATTGAACAATCCAAACACCCAGGTTCTCGTATACCTCTGCTTTACTTTCTTGTGGGCAATCGAAAGATCCAATCGGTGGTTTGCTCTAGCTCGTTCTTTATTTCTTCCGTTATAAATGAATATTTCGCGGTAGGGATCTTGAGGTGTTGGTGAACTGTACTTACCGACAGGAAGTGTAAATGCAAAGCCCGAAGCATAGTTCCAGGCTAATGACAAACTTAGGTTTTTACTTAATTCATAGGTAGATGTCAGGGAAGCATTATGCCTTCTATCATAGCGGCTTGGAAAAGATTCTCCCTGGTTTAAGTCAGCAAAAATTCTTTTGCTTACCAACCAAGTATAGCTAACCCAACCTCTTAAACGCCCCTTTTTCTTTTCCGCCATTAATTCAATTCCATGAGCGTTCCCTTTACCGCTGGTAACAATGTTCTCCCAGTTGGTATTATTCGTGACATAGCTTTCGGTTTCCTTATATTCCAGAAGGTTTTCATATTCTTTTACAAAGCCCTCTATAGAAATCGAATAGTTATTTAAATCTCTATTCATCCCGATAGATGCCTGACTTGACTTAACAGGTTTAATGGTCTCCGTTGAAGGAACCCATAAGTCACTTGGCAGCCCTATTGTATAATTATTGAGTAAGTGAAAAAACTGGTAGTTTTGAGTGAGCGATAGATTAAACCAGTTGCTTTTACCTACCTTTTTCTTTAAAGCTAGTCTAGGTTCTGGAAATGAATATAGTTTTTTGTTCTCTGTAAAATGAACGCTATGACGCAATCCAATGTTCAAAAGGGTTTTTCTCTGAAAATTTTGAGTCCATTCGGCATATTGATAAGACTCATAGGTAGAACTCGGCTTATCATTAAAGTTAATTCTTGATTGACTTTGATTAATACTACTAAGCAAATAGCGATCCCCTGGGGTAAACTTATGATTGATTATTCCTGCGCCTAAATTGAGTGTTGACCATTTTAAGTACTTTTCAATATGCAATGATACCTCCCTATCCTGCACGCCATTCTTTAGACGATACTGGGTCTTATCCTCATTGACTTGAGATGTTCCAACAAAATCTTTCTTTATCTGGTATTGTTGATTAAAAGTGAAATTATACGTGGTTTGGAATGCTTTTAGTTTTAAATAGGTGTTGTTTCCCTGCAAATAGCTCAGGTTAAGGCTATATAAATTATTGCCCCAACTGCTCGTTTCTTCTCTACTTTCTTTAATATTTCCTTTAATTGACTCTGTTGAAGTGTTTTGTTTAATGCCACCTTTATCCAGGCTATTGTAAAAGCTTAAGCCGAGTTTTAACCGTTTGGAAAATTTATGTGTCAGTTTGGCATTGGCATCAAAAAAGTAATATAGGTTATTTTTAAAGCTATCATTTAGAGATACAAGACTACTCACTTGTTGGGTTAAAAAGTCCAAGTAACTTCTTCTCGCCGAGAGATAAAAAGTAGTTTTATCTTTGATCAAAGGCCCTTCAATAGAGACTTTTGAGGCCAGTAATCCTAAAGATGCGGAGCCCTTCAAACCATAAGAGTTTCCCTCTTTTGAATGGATGCTTACAATGCTACTCAACCGCCCTCCATATTTTGCAGGGAAATACCCCTTTAATAAGTCTGCATTTTTTACAATATCTGAATTAAGCGAACTAAAAATACCATACAAATGGTAGGCATTAAAAATAGGTACACCGTCTAATAGAACTAAGTTTTCATCCAGGTTTCCCCCTCGAACATATATACCCAACATGCCTTCGCTGCCTGCTATTACTCCCGGCATTGAACTTAATGATCTCATAATATCTGTTTCTCCGAGGAGTTGAGGAGTCCATTTTATTTTATCGCTATTTAGTCGATGCGAACCGGCAATATTGCCTGCCAAGTCGTTTCCAGAAAGGCGCAATTTAGAGTTAAGGTAGATGGTTTTAAAACTGTCTGTTGCCACATACATCGCTTGATTTATTCTGTAGTTCCGATCACCGCTAATAGTATCAAATGTTGGAACTAAGCCCGGATAAAAATATTCTATAATATTACTGCCTTCTGAAAGATCTAAGATGAAAAAACCTTGCTCATTGGTAAAAGAGGTTCTTTTATTCGCATAGTTAAATATTCTGGCACCAATCAGGCCCTCACCTGTTAGGTTTTCATATAACTTTCCGCTGAGTTTATGGTTCGGCTGCTTTTCCTTTTTCGGGAGTTTGTTTAACACTAATACGCTTGAACTAATTAGATTAAACCTGAGTCCATACTGGCTCAAAAAATCTCGAAGAGCTATACTTCCATTGGTTTTATAATACCTCAGATTTACCTTTTTAAGCGGGGCTAAGTTGGTCGCATAATTGATAGAAACATTCAACTTCTTCTCAAAGGCATTGATGGCTTTTTCAAAAGAAATCTCTTGGAGGTTTAAGCTAATTCTTTTATTTATTGTCTGTGATTTTAATGTGTTTCCCAGGCCAGAAATTAGAAGAAATACTATGTAAATAACTGTTCTCAATAATGAAAACAAAGTAAGCTAAAACTAAGCAACAAAAAAACCCTCTGTACTTGATACAAAGGGTTCTTCTGTTTTAGATGGGGTCTTATTACTTCAGGTAGCTTGTTTTTTGAGCGTCGGCATAATTAAATACTTTTCTCAAAATATCTGAGGTTCTGGAAGACACATTGGTTCTAATATCTTTCTCCTGGTTGGCAATTTCTCCAAATAAAGCGGTTGTTCCTTTTTTAGTAACATATTGTCCAAGGTCCGTTTCGACTTTCTTTTTTATAAATGGAATTTTGTTGTACGTTGTAAAGATGGTGCTCCAATATTTTGTTGCTCCTACTTTATCCAAAGAGCTCTTTATTTCTGGTTTAAAAGCAGTATGTAAGCTTGATGTAGTGTTGCTCATTAAGTAATTAGTGGCGGCATTATCAGCCCCTTTCAGAATGCCCATTGCATCCGAAACATTCATATTTTTAATAGCTGAAACAAATATGGGTGCGGCTTTTCCCATGGCATTTTCTGCTCCTTTATTTAAGGCCGTTACGCATTTATCAACCTGGCTACCAAGACCAATAGATCTTAGTTTATTTTCGACGCTAGCCACTTCAGGTGGCATTGGAATTTTTAAAGCTGCATTGTTTAAAAATGCCCCTGGGTTGTTCAATGATTCGGAGCCTATGGTTGCTCCTTTAGTTAAGGCAGCTTTTAGACCGCTTACTATTTCTGTGGTGCTTGGAACAATACTCTGGGCTACATGGGTGAGCATATCGCAAGAACTTAGCGTGGCAACCGTCACGATGGATAAGATAAAAAAATTCTTCATTCTTTTTTGTAAATCAAAATTAATGCCATTTCAGTGAAATGCCTAATTTTGCTGATAGTGAAAAGGCTTTTAGCAAAACTTATTACGTATGTATTCTTTCCTGGGTCCATGGGTTTATTCGGATTTGCTGTGCTTACGCCAGCAGAGGGAAGTTTTTGGATGCATGGCCTGTTTCTTATTCTATTTCCTTTACTGGTGCTTTTTATTCTTTTGAAATTGAATAGGATCAGTGATGTTTCGATCTATAATAGAGGCGAGAGGTTTATTCCTTTACTACTGACGACCTTGCTTGCCTTACTCGATTTGGTATTGGTCCAAGAAACCGGCTATATCAAGTCATGGCAGTACGTATATATTTTGGGTTCGGCAATAGCTAGTTTAACGACCCTTTTACTGCTTAAAATATCGTTGCACGGAATAGGAGTGGGTTCCTTTTTTGGCTTGTGTTTATTTTGCTATTTGAGTAATGATTTGACTTTGGAGCTTCTCATAACATCTTTGATCACTGGGATAGCTGTTTACTGGTCGCGTAGATCCTTGCAAGCCCATAGTCATAAAGAACTTATTGCGGGAGTATCTACGGGATTTTTAGTTACTTTTGTTATGTATTTTTTTTATGGATTATAACAGCATTAAATTTTCAGTAAATGAAGGCGTCGCAACTATTTGTTTAAACAGGCCGGACGTGTTCAATGCATTTAACGAGGAACAAAGTTTTGAGATGCAATCAGCGTTGAAAGCGGTGAAGAAAGATGATGATGTACGAGTGCTTGTAATAACAGGCGAGGGAAGGGCTTTTTGCAGTGGACAGGACCTTAAAAGTATTGCTGGAAGTAAAAATAGATCATTAAGCGAGTCCTTATATAAAAGATACAATCCAATGATTAAGGCACTCCGAAATTTAGAAAAGCCTATTGTATGTCGGTTAAATGGAGTAGCAGCTGGAGCTGGAGCTTCTCTTGCTTTTGCCTGTGATTTTATCGTGGCCTCTGAAAAATCTAGTTTTGTGGAAGCTTTTGTTGGAGTTGGCTTGGTATTAGACAGTGGGAGCTCGTACTTTTTACCTAGACTGGTAGGAACACAAAGAGCTTTTGAAATGGCTACGATGGGCAATAAAATTAAGGCACAACAAGCATTTGAATGGGGTATGGTAAATAGACTTGTTCCTCATGAACAGTTGGATCAAACGGTTGAAGAAATTGCTACATATTACTCCAAGGCTCCTACTAAGGCTATTGGGATGATGAAAAAAATGTTAAATAAATCCAGTACATCTACTTTAGAGGACATGCTGCAGTACGAGGCATATTGCCAGGAAATAGCGGGCAGGTCATCGGATTATAAAGAAGGAGTAAGTGCATTTAATGATAAAAGAAAACCCGAATTTAAGGGATTATGAAAAGAGTTTTAGGTTTAATATTCAGTTTGCTTTGCAGTCCCTTATTTTCTCAAACTGGGGTAAATACTTTTGAGTATTGTGGCCATGACTCACTGGTAGTAGAGGCTAAAAGAAATGACCCTGTAGCATATGAGCAATGGGAAGAAGAGTACAAAAAAATGGCTTTAAAAGCCAGAGTGCAACGAAGAGGATTTGTAAGCGACACTACTTTTACGCTTCGGGTTGTTTTTCATGTACTATACAGCTCAAATATTGAGAACCTGAGCGATGCCCTAATACGAAGTCAATTAAAAGTATTGAATGAGGCGTTTGGGCATTACCATGAAGATACGGCAGATGTACGAGCTATTTTTAAAGACAGAGCCGGCGATGTTGGCATTCGATTTCAACTAGCCACAGTTGATCCTAATGGGAATACAACCAATGGAATTAATCGCAGGGCTACCAGTGTGACTTCTTTTGGGCGGAATAGAGCAGATGTAAAATTTACTAGAGACGGCGGTGTGGACGCTTGGGATCCAACCAGGTATTTTAATATTTGGGTTTGCGATCTATCCTCAGGTGGTTTTGACAATCTCCTTGGCTTTGCGACCCCTCCATCAACACACCCTTTTTGGTCAGCAACTGGTTCCGGTGCTTACCCACTCAGTGAACAGGGTGCGGTCTTGCATTACAAGGTGGTTGGTGTAAATAACCCTTTGGCTAATCAGGTAGGCAGCAGGCCGCTCAAGGGAAGAGTAGCTGTGCATGAAGTGGGGCATTATCTTGGACTAAGGCATATTTGGGGGGATGGGACCAATGCAACAGGTTGTTCAGTGGATGATTTTATTAAGGATACCCCAAATCAACGAAGAAGCAGCAATTTTGTGTGTCAAAAAACAAATAACACCTGTTTTACTGCTAATGATGAACCGGATTTGGTTGAGAATTACATGGACTACAGTGGAGATGAGTGTATGGTTATGTTTACCACGCAACAAAAAAGCATCATGCGTGAGGCTATTACAAAGTATAGACCGAATGTTGTTGCTAAAACGGATGTAATTAATCAATACATTAGAGATGATTTTACTGCTTTATTTAAGGTATACTACAATCAAAACGGCGGCTTGCGCATAGATGTAAATGATGATAAGCGTTCTTCATATTCATTCATTCTTTATAATATGGCAGGGCAAAAAATAAGCGATTCAACTCCACTCACCCAAACAAGACAAGACGTAAACTTTGGGAACCATGCAGATGGCTTATATATTATTCAAATCATAAATAACTCAACAGATGAGTTAATGTTAACTCAAAAGGTTCAACACTTCAACTAATGAGTGGAATCTTGTATCTGGTTGCAACTCCAATTGGCAATTTAGGGGATTTTTCCTTTCGAGGAGTAGAGATTCTAAAAGCAGCCGATCGAGTGCTTGCCGAGGACACCAGAAACACCAAGTATCTCCTAAACCATTATGATATTCAGGCAAAAACTTTGGAGCCATTTCATGCGCATAACGAATATAAAAAAGTATATTTTTACACCCAGAAACTTCAGAATGGAGAATCCATTGCTCTCGTATCTGATGCAGGGACTCCGGCCATTAGTGATCCCGGATTTTTACTCTGTGAAAGCGCATTAAACAAAAATATTCAGGTAGAAGTTATCCCTGGACCTACCGCTTTTGTGCCTGCTCTTATTAAAAGCGGGTTTGCCTTGCACAGATTTGTTTACGAGGGATTCCTTCCTCTTAAAAAGGGTCGAAAAACGAGATTAGATGCAATGCTTTCGACATCTGCTACGACTGTATTTTATGAAAGCCCTCGTAGAATAGTAAAGACCTTAGCTTATTTTGAAGCAGCCGGTTTTGGCCAAAGAAAGGCTAGCGTGAGTCGTGAATTAACAAAAAAATTTGAGGAAACACGGACGGATTATATTTCAAATCTGCTCGAATATTTTAATGAGACCATTCCAAAAGGAGAATTTGTAGTCGTTTTGGAAGGCAGCGAACAGTATGAAAGCCGTATTAAATAATTTAGGAGTCTGTATTCTAACAGGTATATTTTTTCTTTTAGCATGGAACCCTATTGGAATAGTTCCACTGATATTTATCGCACTATTGCCTCTATTATTTCTGCATTATAAGCATATTAATAGTAAGAATAGAGTGTATTTCTTATGGATGTTCATTGCATTTTTATGTTTGAACATTACAACAACCTGGTGGGTATGGAACAGCAGTTCTTGGGGCGCTTTGGCTATGTTATTATTAAATGCCTTGTTTATGACAATCCCCTTTGTGTTATCCAGATGGGTACAAAAAAGAACAACGGCATATATTGGGCAAATAGGCCTGGTGGTCTTTTGGCTATCTTTTGAATATGTACATCTAAGATGGGATGGCAGTTGGCCTTGGTTGAATTTAGGGAATGTATTCTCTGATTTTACTCAATTTGTTCAATGGTATGAGTTTACGGGTGTTTTCGGAGGAAGTTTACTGGTGCTTTTGGTAAATTTATTTATTTGGAATGGGATTTACGATAAGAAAAAGGGATTTCTTCATGCCACTTTTGCAATGCTCAGTATTTTGTTCCTATGGTCCTATTATTTAGGAAACTCAGATAAAATCAAAACCACAGATGCTATTGATGTTGTTTGTATACAACCGAATTATGACGCTTATACTGAAAAATTCACCTTGCCACCATCGCAAATGTTGGATGAAATGATTACGCTTTCTCAAACAGAGGTTGATGAAAATACCGATGTTCTTGTTTGGCCTGAGACCTCTCTTGTAGATAATGTAGATGTGAATAAGCCCCAATTAGATTATCAAATACAACGCTTGAGGGTTTGGAAAAGGAAGTATCCTAATTTATCTATTTTTACGGGGGCCAATGCTCAAAAACTTTATAGGGGTATCTATAAAAAGCCAGAAATGGCAGCTAGAAACTTTGGCAGACCTAATTCTGGCATATGGTGGGTGTTTTATAATGCTTCTTTTCTTCTTACGGGAGACTCTGTTTATGTATATCACAAATCAAAGTTGGTTCCGGGTACAGAAATCTTGCCTTTTATGGGAACCTTTCCATTTCTTGAGAAGTTAGCGGTCTCTCTTGACGAGCATAGTGCATCCGGTACTCTTGGCACAAGTGGTCATTATAAGCCTCCTATGGCGGGAAAACATAAGATGGTGCCAGCCATTTGTTACGAGAGCATTTACGGAGAGCACGTAGCTAATTTTGTAAATAATGGAGCAGAGTATATTTCTGTAATAACCAATGATGCATGGTGGGGAAATACTCCGGGATACAAACAACACCTAAGTTATTCAAAACTAAGAGCCATTGAAACGCGAAAGTGGGTGGCTAGAAGCGCAAATACGGGTATTTCAGCTTTTATAAATCCGCATGGGGAAATCGTTAAAAAATCTGCATGGCAAGAAAAAATTGCAATCAAGCACAAGATCTACACCAATACACTTAAAACCTTCTATACTCGGCATGGCGATTATATTGGTAGAGCGGCTGTATTGGGCAGCATACTACTTTCTCTACTCTGCCTAGTGCCAAAAGATCTCAGAGGTAAGAGGCTTTAAAAGAGAGCTATTTATTAAGAAAGAAATCAAAACTATCTCCTCTTAATCCAATTCTTAGGGTTTCGAGGGCTAGGATTTCTTCGGGAGCAATGTTTCCCAAATTAATCTCAGCTCCATATAATTTCAAGAACCAAACTTGTTGGACCTTCTTGGGAGCCTCCCAAATGATCTTATCCTGAGGGATTTTACGCATAATCTCTGCAACCAAACCACTACGTATTTCACCAGAACCTCTAAATATTCCAACAGTTCCACTTTCACGGGACTCAGCAATTACTTTTTCTGATCCTGCAGAAAGTTCGTTTTGCATTTGCTCAATCCACTCATATGGAGGAATGATTTTCTCAGCATCTTTGCTACCTACTTCACTTAAAACGGTCACATCCTTAGCAAGCGTGCGAATGTATTCACACTTTTTATCATGCTCCATTTCTAAACTTCCATCACTAACCTCGGCCATAGTAATTCCTGTTTTGTCCAATAGTCTTTGGAAGTCTTCAAATTGGTTGCGTGCTACATAGGCCTCAAATAAAGTGCCTCCATAGTATACATTTATTCCGGCATCCTGGTAGGCTTTTATTTTTTCCTGAAGGTTTGGGGTTACATAAGAAGTTCCAAAACCCAGTTTAATATAGTCTATTAACGGCGCAAAAGATTCAGCTAGATCACGTGCTTGATTTAGACTTAATCCTTTATCCATGACCATTGTGGTCCCATTTTCTCTTGGTTTTGAGCTTCGCTCTGGAATATTTGTTAATTTGAATAATTCTGAATTCATATTTGCCTATAATTTGGGATTGGTGTACTCTGCAATGAGCTTTAGAATCGCCGTTGATTTTTTTAATTCAGGTGCAAATTTAAACATTAGTATATGTTCTTCAGGATTTATTTGCAAAGCATTTGCCATGATAAATAGGCCTGTTTCTTTTTGCCTTACCAAATAGCACAGAGCTCCCATTCGATACATTAGACCTACACTATATGGTATGTGTTTAAGCCCTGCTTCAATAATCATTAGGGCTTCATCTGGTGTGCCTGTTTCATATACACATGTGCTCCAATCAATCCATATTTCTGGGTTCTCGGGAAATTGATCACTCAATGTATCATATAGTTTATTGGCTTTATCATATTCTCGGGTTCCAAAATATGCGGCGGCAAGTACGACTCCATAGTCAGGTTCTCCTGGAGCAATTCTGTAGGCATTTTCTAATAAGGGTATGGCTTGGCTATATTTTTGTTGATAGTGATATGTCAAGCCTAAACTATACCAACTTTCATTATCCTTAGGGTAGTTTTTTAAAATTTTGCGGTATGTTTTTCGGGCCTTGTCTACATCTTCTATTTCAAAATGGGACCACGCATATAAACCTTTCAGTGGTGCCATTAAAGCATCGCCAAACTCTTGCTTTGCAATATCAAACTTTTCTATAAACACACTATACTTTTCGTTTTGATATATGGCTTCTAAATAACCCACTCTAGCCTCAAAAAATTGTTCTGAAATGGTACATGAATAATCAAAAGCCCACTCGGCCTTTTCGGTATTTTTTAATTCGTTAAATATACCGCCAAGCATGAACCAGGACTCCGCATTATAGGGGTCTTTATCCAAAACAGCCTCTGCCATTGGCAGAACCTTTTTCATGGATTCCTGATCTCCATTTAACTGATAAAATGTCTCCAGGATATGCTCCACTGCAACATTTTGTTCCAAACACTTTTCAAATACAGGTTTGGCTAAATCTAATTGCTTGTGAAACATGAGCACCTCCATCATTTCTTCTAGGGTTTCTGGTTCATTAATAATCTTGCTCAGGATATCACTCAATAAGGAATTTGCCTTGACTTTTTTGCCCTCAATGAAGAGGAGTATTGTTTGAAACAGTTGCAATAAGCTGTCCATAGGGCTATATGCCAATGCTTCTTGGATGTATTGCCGAGCTATTCTATAATTTTTTTCTGTAATACAAACTTCAGCCATGTGAATGGCAAAAACCGACATGTAGGGAAACTGAGAAATGCCCTCCACCAGAACATGCTTTATTCTATTTATGCTCACGCCTCCCTCATTGCTTAATTCTTGCAAGGAGTAAAATCGAAAAATAAATAATAATTCTGAAGCTGAGTACTCATCCTTTTTTCTGCTCTCATAATCGGCAACTAATTTTTCAATATCGCCATTGTATTCCAAGCCATCATCTTCATCTTCATTGTCAAAAGGAAAGAAACTCATATTGAACAAATATAGACTAGAGACTCGTTCCTTTTTAAGAGGTGGAAAAATCAAATGCCCTACTTTTGCACACTAATGGGAATGCTTATAAATCTTAATTATGCAAAATTAATATGCTTGATATTGCCCCTTATGTTGTTGTCAATCTTTGGATTGAATGCGCAAACCCAAACGCAGGCAGAATGGCAGCAAAGCGTAAATCACACCATCGATGCTAAACTAAATCCAGAAACAAACATTTTATCCATCAACCAGGACCTTACTTATTTTAATAATAGTCCGGATGAACTAAGCTATATCTATTTTCATATTTGGCCCCAAGCTTTTTCAAATAAGCAAACGCCCTTTGGTCAAGAGTCCTTTAAAAATGGACTCAAAGCTTTTGTACATGCCCCTAAATTTGCATTGAGTAAAATCTCAAATGTTTCCTTCTCCACACGAGATATTAGCTTATCCTATTCACCACACAAGGATTATGGAAATGAGGTGCTTAAAGTAGACTTAAACAAGCCTCTTAAAAGCGGTCAAAGCTTACATATAAAGAACACCATTTCTATTTTTATACCTGAGATATTTAGTCGTTTTGGTACAAATGAGGGCTTTTACAGTATGACGCAATGGTATCCAAAGCCCGCTGTTTACGATGTGAATGGGTGGAATGTATTTCCATATAAAGGGATCGGGGAATATTACAGTGAGTATGGGAGATATAAGGTTTCAATAAGCCTTCCATCCCACTACGTAGTTGCGGCAACAGGCGAGTTAAAAACAGATACAGAGATTGAATGGCTTGAAAAATTGGCTAAGGGTAAAAGTGCTCCGAGGGATTCAAATACCATCAAAACGATTTATTACGAGCAAGACAGCATTCATGATTTTGCATGGTTTGCTGCAAGTGGAATGAAGGTTTCAAAAGAAACGTTTACGTTGGGTTCTCAAAATGTGACGGCTTGGTCTTTTATTGATCAATCAAAGAATTATGCACGAGGTTCAGAAGTCGTAGACAACATCATTAAAGGGCTTAAATATTATAGCAAGAGGGTTGGAAACTATCCGTACAAACATTGCTCAGCAGTTATTGGTCCGTTAGAAGGAGCTGGAGGCATGGAATATCCAATGGTTACCATTTGTGAGAGTGATAATGCTGGCACTATTGTGCATGAAGTCGGGCATAATTGGTTTCAGGGTTTATTAGGATCTAATGAACGGGAATATCCATGGATGGATGAGAGTATTAATACGTTTTACCAAAATCAACAGCAGGGTATTTCGATGAAGTACTTGAGGCAGGATAAGTTCAAATTATCGCAATCCAATGTCACGATTCCCGCACTTGTTTTAGGAGCGGGTGCTCATCAATCAACCGGAGAGCATAGCCATGCGTTCTCGAATACGAATTATGGAGTTTCTGTATATATAAATGGCCCGCTTCAGTTCATGTATTTGCAGGAAATTCTTGGACAAAAATTATTTGATTCATGCATGCAGGAATACTTTAAAAAGTTCAAATTCAAGCATCCCTTACCTTTAGATATCCAAGCGATATTTGAGAAGGTATCTGGGAAAAATCTGAATTGGTTCTTCAAGGGTGTTATTTCTGGTAAACCGCAGAATTTTAAATTGAAGAGACCGGTGCTTAATGATAAAGGTGGCTATGAGGTCCAGGTGAAAAATAAATCCAATATTCCCGTCTCCTATCAATTTATCCTCAAAGGGGTAAAGCAATATGGCCATAAAACTACAAACACCATACTCCTGCCTAAGGGAGCATACAATTTAGCAATAAATCCCAACGGGTATTTGTTAGAGACAAACCTCAATGATAATTATGCGAACATTACCAAAGCAGACCCTCACAAAAAATATAAATTAAGTCTATTTGGTGTGACCACTCGAGGGCTCAACTCTCACCTGATTTTGCCTAATTTAGTCACGTATAATATGCACGATGGTTATAGTCCTGGATTATTTATTTCTAACTTTCACATACCTCGAAATGGCTTGGAGTATAACTTGGCTCCTTCGTATGGCTTGAGAAGTAAAGCGTTTATTGGCCAAGGGAGGGTAACCAAAAGCATACTAGAGCCCAGGCCAAAAATTCAACGAATACAAATAGGACTGGCTGCTGCGCGTTACAGCTTTTACCCCATTGAAATTTCTACGAGTGGGTATAAGTCCAAAAACCTCAATATATATAACCGAATAAGGCCTGAAGTACAGTTCTTATTTAATCGAAAAAACCACTGGCAAAGCAAGTTAGATTTGGATTATAGTTACATCATTTATGACAAATCTACCTATGAGATCACGAATATTTTAACAGGCTTAAAGACGGTAAAAGAATACAATGATGACAAACAGCGCAACATCTTTAATGCGAGGTTTTCATCTGAGAAAATGAGTAAGTATAACCCTATGGGCTTTTCTTTTGAACTTAGTCACGATTTAGGCGCTTATAGCCGAGGTATCGCTCAAGTGTATTATTCCCATATTATACCCAACGTATCTAAGAATAAAATTAATTATAGAATTCATTTGTTTGCGGTTCTTAATGATATTATTGACTATGGACAATATCATACAGCCATGTTTTTATCCGCACCAGGCATGGCAAGTGATGCTGCTTTTAAAGAAGTTTCACAATATAGAAATCAAAACCGTTCGGCCGATGTAGGGCGGTTTGCAAACATGTATACAACAAGTACGATTCCTTCTATTCGTTTTCCAATGCCTATTTCAGTAACCGGTAACTATATGCTGGGCTTTAATACTCAAAGTCATTTTTTACCTTTACTTCCTATTCAATTTTATTTCGATGGTGCTTTTGCAAGCAGTGGTTTATCGAATAGTGATAGGTTTTGGTGGACTTCTGGACTTACTTATGGTGTATTTGATGGACATACAGCTAGTTTTGAGGTGAGCCTACCTTTGATATACAGCCAAAACATTAAAGATAGATTTAGTAATAATTATAATATAGATATTGGAGGGGGAATTATACAAAACCCATGGAAATGGTATCAACTGTTCCAGTTTAAGTTAAATTTGAAGTTCAATAAGCCAGATAATATCATCCGAAAAATAGTAACAAAATAATATGAAGCAATTTGCACTATTCTCACTACTCTTAATTTTAACTTTAGGAGCTTGTAAAAAGTACCCAGACAGCCCCATGATTTCCTTTATACCAAGAGCGGAAAGAATTGAGGGGAAATGGAAGGTAAAACAAGTACTTTATAATGATGTGGATTCCACGGTGCCTTATAAATTACATATTTGGGAGTTTACCAGAAACCAATCGGTCATTCGACAAGTGCTTCAGAGCAAGGAGCTGGGCTTTTGGACAACTGGGAACCAGGATAGTGACTTTATTGTTGAAATGGACAATGGGGAGCGAACGATTTATGAAATTCGAAGATTAAAGAGGAAAGAATTTTGGATTAAGGATCGTAAAACTCAGTTGGAGTTCCGTCTAGAGAATATTAAATAATGCAGCAGGCTCAAGCCATATTCTATGGCCTGGGAGCCGGTTTTCTAATGAGCATTCTATTGGGTGCCATTTTTTTCTTATTAATCAATCAATCCTTAAAGAACGGATATAAAAGTGCTTTTCCCATCGCTCTTGGAGTCATTACCATAGATGCTGTTTTCGTAATTTTGGCTATCCTTTTTACGTCTCAAATCACCGCTTTTCTCGGGAGCTATTCTTCGCATATAAATGGCATTGGGGGTTTGGTTCTAATTGGTTTTGGAATCGTTCAATTTGTTCAAGAATACAAAAAAGAAAAAAGCACTATAGAAAAGGGGAGCTTATATATGACCGCATTATCCATTAACTTAACAAACCCTGCCAATGCTGCATGGTGGCTTAGTTTATATAGCATTGCACCTATGAGCACATATACATTAGACAGTAAGGTTATTTTTGGAGTAGGGGCCATATTGGGAATATTTTTTACGGAAGTAGCCATTGCTTATGCTGCACAGTTTTTGAAAACGTTCTTATCAATTGCCATGATTAAACGAGTCAATAAAGTCGTTGGTATTGCCTTTATTTTTCTAGGATTGAGGCTATGCTTTAGCTTTATTTTTTAGTAGCTACAACAAAAATACTGGGAGACTTAAAAGGAGATTTTGTAAGTTCAGAATTGAAAAATGTCTTAATAATAAAGTTCTTAAATTTTCCTTTCGGCAAAACATCCATGGGTGCAGTAATGTATTTTGCCTCCTCCACTTTAAATCCATATTCCGACAACAGGGCTATAATCTCTCTCTTTTTATAGATTCGAGCATTGGCATATTTAGAATGAATGAATTTGGGCAGCCACGAAAAGAAGGGAACCCTATTCCACGGAAGCAAAGGAAGTTTTGCTCCATGTGTTTCAAAAATCCACCATTTATTCGGCACAGAAATCACCAACATACCCCCTTTTTTCAAGGAGTCATAATAGTATTTTAGGCCGGAGTGACTCTCCAAATGTTCAATTACCTCAAAGCTAATAACGCGGTCATATTGCTTCTCAGCCTTTGAGTTAACCACATCCTTAATACTATATGAACAGTTGTTTATTCCTTCTTTTTCCTTGGTTTGATTAAAGGCTTTTAGATGATCTTCATTTACCTCTATTCCATCCAATTGCTTAAACTCCTTGGCCAGTAAAAATAAGGTGGCCCCATTTCCACAGCCAATTTCAAGCACCGTTTTTTCCTTGTTTAAAAACCCAGGTATCTGCTTGCTTATGTTTACCCTTCGCGAAATAATTACATCTGTGGCATCTGCTGGACGACCTAAATAATGTCCATCTTCCTTAAATAATTCTTTTGGTACGCGTGCCGTGCTCATTCCATTTGCAAATTTATACGATTAACAATTAATGTGCTTCCAACCAATTATCTCCATGATTGGCTTCCACTAAAACAGGAACGCTTAATTTAAGAGCGTGGCTCATCAGTTCAATAATCTTTGCTTTTACCTCATCCACTTCACCTTTAGGAGCATCAAATAAAAGTTCATCATGCACCTGAAGAATCATTTTGGTCTTAAATGAACTTAAACGCAACCATTTTTGAATATTAATCATGGCTAATTTTATCATATCAGCAGCACTTCCTTGAATTGGAGCGTTAATTGCATTTCGTTCTGCGAATCCACGCACGGTAGCATTCCCAGAATTAATATCTCGGATGTAGCGTCGGCGACCCATAATGGTTTGCACATACCCGTGCTCTTTGCCAAAAGCAATGGTGTCATCCATATACTTTTTGATATTTGGAAACTGCTCAAAGTAATTATCAATAATTTCCTTCGCCTCTTTTCTTGGTATTCCTAAGCGTTGCGAAAGCCCAAATGCGCTAATTCCATATATAATTCCAAAATTCACCGTTTTAGCTTTTCTACGCATATCAGAATCCACCTTATCTAAGGATACTCCAAATACTTTTGCTGCAGTCGCAGTATGAATATCCAGATTGTTTTTAAAGGCATCCATCATCCCTACGTCTTCACTTACGTGTGCGATCACCCGTAACTCAATTTGCGAATAATCCGCACTAATAATAGCATGGTTTTCATCCCTTGGAATAAAGGCTTTTCTTACTTCCCTTCCCATCTCAGTTCGAATGGGTATATTCTGTAAATTGGGATTGTTTGAACTAAGGCGACCTGTGGCTGCAACGGCTTGGTTAAAACTGGTATGAATGCGTCCTGTGCTAGGCTCAATTAAATTTGGCAATGCATCTACATAGGTGCTTTTAAGTTTGCTCACCCCTCTAAATTCAAGAATTTTAGCCACAATTTCGTGTTCCGAGAGCTTTCGCAAGGTCTCCTCGTCGGTTTGATATTGGCCCGTTTTGGTCTTCTTTGGTTTCTCAACCAGTTTTAGTTTTTCAAAAAGTATGTTCCCCACCTGTTGCGGAGAACTCACCAAGAACTCTTGCCCTGCCAATTCATAAATGGTTTGTAGCAACTGTTTTAATTGTTCCTCCAAATCAATGCTGTAGGCATTCAAAAAATCGGCATTTACATTAATTCCCTCATATTCTACCTCTCTAAGCACTGAGAGCAAAGGCGTCTCTAAAGTATGAAATACAGACTCAACCTTCCTTTTATGGAGTAAAGGCTCTAGTTTGTGCTTGAGTTGAAAGGTAATATCTGCGTCCTCGCAGGCATATTGACTTACTTTTTCCAAGTCAATTTGATCCAGGCTCAATTGATTTTTGCCCTTTTTACCGATAAGCTCTTCAATTGGAATGGGTTTATAGTTCAGGTAATTCTCACTTAAAACATCCATTTTATGCCTCATGTCTGGTTCAACCACATAATGTGCCAGCATAGTGTCAAAAATAGGAGCTCCAATTGCAATGCCATAATTACTCAATACCTGCATATCAAACTTAGCATTATGGGCAATTTTTACTTTATCCGAGCTAAAATATCGATTAAATGGTTCCAGCATTCTAATCACTTCATCCTTATCTGCAGGAACTGGCAAATAAGAAGCTTTCCCCTTTTCAATGCAAAAGGAAATCCCCAACAATCGATCTTGAAAATGGTTTAAACCGGTAGTTTCTGTATCAAAACAGAACTCGGTCGATGATTCAAGATCAGCCAACAGTTTACGTATCTCATCTGCTGTTTTTACGGTCGTATAATTTGCTTTTTTTGAGGCAAATACTTGAACAGGCGGGGTTGATGGTTGAATTTCAGCTACTGCTGTATTTCCACCAAATAAATCACCTTGAACAGCAACTGCTTTTGGCTTCTCGGGCTCCTTTCCTAGCACTCGTCTGGCAATATTTTTAAACTCTAACTCGTCAAAAAGTCGCTCCAGCTCCGCTGTATTAAACTCCTCTACCTCCAAATCTTTCTCTGTATAATCCAGTGGGACTTTAGTATCAATGGTAGCCAACCGCTTGCTCAAAAGTGCTTGTTCTGAGAAGTTCTCAAAGTTTTCTTTTTGTTTTCCTTTTAATTCATGCGTATGTGCCAGAATGTTTTCCATACTGCCATACTGAGCAATTAACTTTTTAGACGTTTTCTCTCCTACTCCTGGCACTCCTGGAATATTATCTACGCTGTCGCCCCACAATCCTAAAATATCTATAACCTGATGAATATGCTCAATTTCCCACTTATTTAACACTTCTGGAACTCCCATTACCTCATCGGGTTTGCCCCCACGACCAGGTTTGTAAATAAATATATTATCGCGCACCAGCTGCGCAAAATCCTTATCAGGAGTCATCATATAAACCTCGGTTCCTTTGTCGCCCATCTCCCATGCAATGGTGCCAATAATATCATCTGCTTCAAACCCGTCTTTGGTAATCACAGGGATATTAAAAGCCCGAATTATATTAAAAATATGGGGGATGCTTTTCTTTAAATCTTCCGGCATGGCCTCCCGATTTGCTTTATATGCCTCAAATTCTTTATGACGCATAGTGGGTGCCGACGTATCAAAAACCACTGCAATATGTGTTGGCTTTTGTTTCTGTAAAATAGTATATAAAGTATTTGTAAACCCGTAAATGGCCGAGGTGTTTAAACCGTAGGAGGTAATTCTATGGTTCTTGCTAAATGAAAAAAATGCTCTATAAATCAGGGCCATTCCATCCAGTAAGAAAAGTTTATTTGCACTCATAATAATGGGTAAAGATACTTCCAGCTTAGGGTTTACACCAATTTTTATTTGGCATTTTAGATTTTGATGCGGCGCATGTTTTTATGAAATAATTAAGCCTTTACTTGGTCTTTACCAATCGAATATTAATTAAAAAATCGCCAGCTAATGCCTAATTTTATGTTAAACGGGATGGTGGGTTCATAAAGCGAAGAATTAAACGTAGTAGCAAAGGGCTCCAAGACTAAAAAGCTATTCCAGTACTCGGCCTTTACAAAAAAGTCAAAGTTTTTCACCTTCCCATTAATAAATACATCAGCGATGGGATTATTGCCTGCATTTTCATTAGTTAAAGCAAAGGCCGCTGCACTTGCAATGTATCGGTATGCTTTGTTTTTTGATTGATAATAAAAATCGGCTCCTATCCTAGCCAAAAGGGTTTTTTTAAAGATCGTATTTTGATAATAAATACTACTCATGAGCGTTACTTGTGGAATATTTAATACCTCATTTGCACTATTGGTTTGGTATAGGATGCGATGGTCGAAATGCCATTTCCCCAAGGCAAGGTTAAGGGTAGTATTTAAACGGAAGGATTGTACGGGTCCCGTTTGATTGTATTGAACAGTAGAGTCTAAATAATTCACATTATTGGCGTTTCCCAGAGTGGCATGAGAAGCAACTGTAAGATGTTTAAGAGCTCCTGAAATCCCAAATTTGATGTTTTGAACTTGTGTTTTTTTAAGTTCCGTATTAAATCCATAAAAGTTCGTTTGCCATCGCGTTTGTTTCTGAAAGGCAGTGCGATTTTGAAGGTCCAGACCCGCATGCAATATCCAGTTTCTCCATTGTTGAGATGCACTTGATTTTAAATAATAATCTCCGGATTGTGCCCCAGCAACCAGGAAAGAGGCCTCCGCCTGAATATTCTGATGGGATAAATGATGCGGATGGCTATATAACTTCCCATGGATGGCCGATTGATAAAAAAGATCTGAACTGTTTTTATATCGTGTGGTAAAACTCGCCCTTGTTTGTTCAAAGGATGCTTGATACATTAGTTTTTGCTTCAATAAATCACCTCCAATTCCAGCAACATTATTCCATTGCTGCCATACGCTACTATCCTCTGTTCGTGTCGTCTCAAAAAATCCATGAGAACCTAAAATACTGCTATCATTGGTTCCGTTATTAGTAAATTCATAGGATGTTTTTTGATGTTTCAAAGTATAAAACAAATAAGATGATGGCGTAATATTCCACTTATTTAAAATCATATGGTGATGCGTTTTATAAATGCTACCAGCCCCCGTTAAGTTTGGAGAGTAAAAGCCCACATTCTGATATAATGGCCCCTCGGTTCGTCCAAGGTAGTACTCCCTATCTGCAGTAGTATCATATCCAAAGGATTCATTTCTCCGCGCGCGATTCCAACTAAAAATGCTGTATTGCTCAAACACTCCATTTTTTGTCTTAAATGCATTGGCTATACTGCTTCCTCTGTGTATGTGGTTGGTGTTCGATTGTGTATTGTAGAGTTCATCATTATTGGAATGATTATTCAACCGAAGAGTTAGATTCCATGTGGGCGAAAAATTTTGCGTATGCATGGTATTCAGTTCTATAAAGGCACCAGAACCTTGCACATAATCAAAGGAGGTTTGGGGCACTGGAGCTTTATAAAAGACCGTTTCTTCGGGCTTAATATCCGTTCCTTCATATATGCTAAACCCTGATTGAAAACCAAACTTTTGCAAGGAGGGGTTGCGTAAAATTTGATGAGGGGAGGTAGAATATCCTAAATCGGTAAAAGGCTGTACTCTCTGATAATGGCGGTTATAGCGATGTGAAAAGGCAAATAAGCTATCCCACTTTGCGAAGGAGTCCACCCCCAGTTGCATGTATTTGAAGGATAAATAAGCGGGATCAATTTTCAACTGATTGTTCATAACTGAAGTATCAGAAACTGTTGTACTTCCAGTATCAACTTCAGCCCTAGCCCCTGGAGGGGATGAGATTTGACTTTGCAGACTTGAATAAAAAAAGCCGAAAAGACTCAGGGTTGTTATGAGTTTTAGTGTGCGAATAATCTGATTGCAAAATTCATGTATTATTTTACAATTACATAATTCAGCACATACTATTTTGTACTCGGTCATGACAAGAGGCCTTTACAGGATGGAGAAAGTAATATTTTGTTCCAAAAGAAATACGCACTAAAAGGGAATTGGGTTTAACTTGCCAACCTATTTAAAGCATGTACAATTACATCATTATTTTTCTTCTGTCCACGGTTAAATATGTCTTGGGTGTGGGCTATTCTATTGCATTGGTAGACAATATTATAGCCTCTTTTACGGTCACAATTTTGGGTTCCATCACGGGAGTGTATATTTTCACCTTTGGAGGATATCGAATTTTAACATTTTTACGTCACAATTATAGTCTTAAGAAAAGAGTATTTACCCGTACAAATAGGCTTATTATTAATTTCAAGAAAAAAGGGGGCTTGCCCCTTATTGCTCTGCTTACGCCTATAGTTTTAAGTATTCCTATTGGATGCATAGCCGCAGTTATCATCTACGGCAGTCGCAAAAAAGTAGTCATATATATGATTGCGAGTGTACTTGCCTGGAGTATAATGCTATTTGGTGGTAAACAGTTCTTTGGTTTAAATTTGGATGCAATTGTGAAATAAATGATATGTATAGTTTCAAGGGAATAATTATAGGCCTGTTAATCTTAATTTTATTGAGTGTTGGGTGCAAAAGGAAAGAGACAACTTGGGATGTAGATAATACCGCTCCCTTATTTAGGAGCAACTTAACGTTAAACGATGTAGACAATGACTTTTTGAAGCAAACATCTTCAGATAGTTCATACAGTTTGGTCTATGATAATTTAATATTCGATAGCCGTTTATATGACATTGAAACACCTGATACCTCCATTTTAACAAGTTTTAACCTAGAGAGGTTAAAGTTATTAGATAATGCCATTGAAAATTACATCACTTTAGGCCAAATAAATCCAAGTTTTAATTTGGCTAATGGCCAGACCTTAACCCTTCCTGCAACCAGTCAAAGCAACTTGCCTCCCCAAACTATTGATGCTTCGGAGTTTTTTGAAACAGCCACTTTTAATAAGGGGTTTCTAGATATTACCATTACCAACGAGTTGCCCATTACCTTAACTAGGTTGGATTTTGAATTGCAAAATCAAACAGATAAATCCATCGTTGCTAATGGTGTTTTCTTGAACCTTACCACCAATAGTTCAGAAACAAAGAGTATTGATTTAGCAGGAAAAACAATCAATAAAGGCCTATTAGGGATTATTAATTTAATTGAAACGGCAGCCAGCAGCGGGGCAGTTTTGGTTGATGTGGGCAAGGGGATAAGGATTTCCCTGTCACTGCGCGATCTTGAGCCAAAATCTGCTACAGCAGCATTTCCAAATCAAACGGTGGTGGATAGAGACGAGAGTTTGGTGATAGAGATGGATGGGCCAGAACTTAAAACCTTTAAAGTGGCCAGCGGAAACCTTAGTATTGAGATCGAAAGCACTATACAAGAAGACATGACCTTAGACTTTCGCATTCCTTCTGCCACTATAAATGGGACTCCATTAAAGCGCGTGGTTAAATTTCCCGGAGCTAAACCCGGTCAGTCATGGAAAGAAACAGAAGTGGTGGATTTAACCGGGTATGTTTTGGATTTAAGAGGGGAAAACCCAACGGTAAGGGATACTTTCAATACCTTTCACCAGATATTGAAGATACTGTTGGATAGCAGTGGACGAAAAGTGACGATTACTCTAGACGACAGTATAAATGTAAGCTATAGACTGGAGGTTTTACAGCCCGAGTATTCAGTCGGGTATATGGGCCAAACAGTGAATCCATCCTTGGGGAAAACCGCGTTTGAATTGTTCAAGGGTCTAAGCGGGACAGCCAACGTAACTAATTTTAAAACCACCTTAATTGCGAAAAATAGCATTGGAGTAGACGGCACCATTCAGGTAAATAAATTAGATGGTGAGAATATTTTTGGCAACACCAAAAAAGCATTAACCAGCAGTATTTTTGATAATCCTATTGCCATTAATAAACCGTCTTTTTTGAGTAGAACCCCTGCCGAAACAGAAATAGAATTGAATGCAGGCAACAGTACCATCAATGATTTCATAGGCAATTTCCCTCAATGGATTGATTATGATATAGAAGTGATTACAAATCCAAACGGCAATCTATCTGCCTGGAGGGACTTTGTATTTGATGATAGCCGATTACAGTTGTATTTACGCTTAGAATCAGATGCAAACTTCGCCATAAATAATTTAATCTTACGCGATACACAGGCTGTCGATTTTGGGAATATAGACGATTACAAACGATTGAAACAAGCATTTTTACTGTTTAGAATTGAAAATCAGTTTCCGGTAGGAGCAGAAATTGAAATCACCTTGCTCGACCAAAACCAGAACTTTTTAACCAATTTGGATGTAAAAGATGGGAATAATTTAATTGCAGGGTCTTCGGGATTAATTCAAGGGCAAACGGGCGCGATAAGCCATCTAGAAATTGGCCTTGGAAAAGAAAAAATAAAATACCTCGCAAATGCGAAATTTATAAAAATTAAAACCAACTTGACCTCTCCAGGATCCAATGTAAAAATCTACAATTGGCAGCGTCTTTTGGTTTCTTGTAACGTACGATTTGAATATGAAGCAGCTCTTTAAATGCATCCTTTTTATTAGTCCGCTTTGCTTGCAAGCTCAAAGCGACACCTCTTTTGTAAAACCTCACTCCACCATCGACTACTCAGTGATGTTGGGTAGTACGGGCATGAATAATGACATGCTCTACAAATTGGGATTGGGAGGATATATTAGCTCAGAAGCCATTGACCGAAATGAAGATGGAATGGGCCACAAAAGTAAAGTGGGTAGTATCAGTAATATTGAAATGGTTCACTACTTTAAAGTTCCCTTATTTGGCCAGCAAAAGAAATTTAGATGGCGATCTGTTGGACTTTCATACAGCAATGCCCAAAGTGCTATCTTCTCCAAAGATGCCTGGCGATTATTGTTTAGAGGGAATACGGATTATTTGGGCCAAACTCTAGATATAAAAGATCTCAATTACACTCGGTGGAGTAGCACCAGTTTAAATGCCTCCTTTTGTTTATCAGAGAAAAAGAGCAGGCTTGGCAAAAAATTGAGCTTGGATTTTTTGAGTTTTGGAGTAGACGCTATTCATCAATTTAACCAAGCGCGTTTTGGGAATAGCGATTTGTACACCGATACAGCTGGAAGTTATATAAATACACGCCTTCAAGGAGCCTATGCTTTAGGTAATGAAAATCAATCCTTAGATGGATTTGGCTTGCATATTGGGGCAGGATTTAAGGCAGGTAAACTATTTTTCTCTATAGATAGGATGGGTTTAGCTTATATGGGTCAGCTCAAATCATACCGGATTAATGCGGAAGAAACCTTTGGTGGAGATTATATAAATATTGATGATATTCAGGTCAAAACCATCAATCAATTGGAAATTGAACGATCTCAATTGAACAGCGGAAACTGGATCAATAAACAAAGAGATACCATCGTTAACACCTTTGTGCCCAGCGAGGAAAGTGTTAGCGCTTTGCGCCTATTGCCTTTTGTGGTTCAGGCTAAACTAGAAGCTGCGGATAAGCAATCTATTTGGACGCTCTACTACCAGTATATTAATGGTATGCTGCCCTACATATCCTACCAATACAGGCTTTTTAATACAGCCTTAGGGTATATGTATGCCTCAGGATCGGTAGGAGGATTTGATACCTATGACTTGGGTGTGCAACTTAAAATTAAGCCAAAGCCTAATACGCATATAGATATTGACTTTAGAGGAATAGAAGCCTTAGTGGCTCCTCAAAGTACCCATGGAACAGTGATAGGTATAAAGCTCAAACAATACTGGGACTAAGAGTATATTCCCTATTTGCTTTAGAGGGAGGCCCTATTTGAAATCTCTCAATCTAAAATACCCAAAATCATATTTTTCAATTAGCTTTGCCCCTTTAGAATTATGGCTTTACAGTGTGGAATTGTCGGTTTACCGAATGTAGGAAAAAGCACCCTTTTTAATGCGGTGAGTAGCGCAAAAGCGCAAGCAGCTAACTTTCCTTTTTGTACCATAGAACCCAATGTGGGAACCATTACCGTTCCAGATGAACGCATTAATGCATTGGCAGATCTAGTGAACCCAGAGAATGTAGTGCCTACCACCATTGAAATTGTTGATATTGCAGGTTTGGTTAAAGGAGCCAGTAAGGGCGAGGGTTTAGGAAATCAGTTCTTGGGAAATATTCGCAGTACCAATGCTATTTTGCACGTCTTGCGTTGTTTTGAAGATCCAAATGTAGTGCATGTAGATGGTAGAGTTGACCCGGTGGCAGATATGGAAATTATTGACACTGAACTTCAACTCAAGGATTTAGAAACCATCGAAACGCGAATGGCTAAATTAGCCAAGCAAGTAAAAACAGGCGATAAAACCTCTATAAAATTGTTGGACCTTTTAACGGAATACAAAGAACACCTGGAGCAAGGAAAAAATATACGTACCTTAAATAGTGACGAGGATAAGCAAGCTATGGTAAAAGAGATGGGTTTATTAACCGAGAAACCTGTTTTATACGTGTGCAATGTAGATCCAGAAAGCGTTAATGATGGCAATGAATTTGTGGAGAAAGTAAAAGGAGCTGTTGCCGGTGAAAATGCTGAAATACTAATTATATCAGCTGCCATCGAGAGCGAAATTGCTGAACTAGAAGATGCCGCGGACCGAAAAGAATTTTTGGCTGAAATGGGCTTAGAAAAAAGTGGGGTCGAAAAACTCATCATGTCTTCTTATTCACTCTTAAATTACATCACCTATTTTACGGTTGGAGTTAAAGAAGTCCGTGCATGGACAATTACCGAAGGAACGAAAGGGCCTCAAGCCGCAGCTGCTATACATACCGATTTTGAAAAAGGATTCATACGAGCAGAAGTAATAGCCTACAATGACTTTATAGAACATAAAAGTGAAGCCGCTTGCCGAAACGTGGGAAAACTAAAGGTAGAAGGTAAGGAATATGTAGTGAGCGATGGAGATTGCATGCATTTTTTATTTAACGTGTAGTTCTGTTGCCATGAGGCATTAAGCGCTCAACAATACTTTTTTGTGTATCTTAAATTCATGAATTTTTCATGGTACTTAGCCTCAATTGCATCCGTCATTTTAACCTCTTGTGGAAATCAATTAAAATAGGAATACATGCAAGTGGAGTATGCCTTTAATCTAAAACCTATGCTGTATTATTGTTAAGGAATTACTTCTTTGATTTTAAAGGAGTATTTTAGAATAAAAAGTATAATATATGATATGTAAAAGCATTTTAGTATTTGGTTTAATTGTTGGGCTATTTAGCTCTTGCGCAGAGGAAAAAACACCGGGACTTGCAGCTGTGGGGCCGCTTACCTATCAAATCATTCAAATTAGCACATCTCTAGGGGATATGTATGCCTATTTATATAGGGAAACGCCCCTTCACCAGTCAAACTTTACTAAATTAGCCAACGAAGGCTTTTTTGATTCTACGGAGTTTCACCGTATTGTTACCAATTTTGTGATACAAGGAGGCGATCCAAACTCAAAGGATGCAGATAGAAGCAATGACGGCAATGGCAGCCCCGGATATACAGTTCCAGCAGAAATAGATTCTGCTAAGTTTAAGCATAGCTATGGTGCTATAGGGGCCGCTAGATCGGGCAATGCAACGAATCCGCAAAAAGCTTCCAATGGATCTCAGTTTTATATTGTTACCGATCAAAATGGCGAGCCTTTTCTAGATGGAGAATACACCGTGTTTGGCGAGTTAGTTAAAGGGTGGGATGTAGCTAAAAACATCGAGAAAAAACCAAAGAATGCCAATGGTTTGCCCTTAGATCGAATTCCCATGACAGTAAAAGTCCACCAGTACACACAAGAGGTTCTAGATGCTATGGATATTGTTATTCCAGAGTATTAATTATTGAGCCGCCCATTTACTGTGAAGACGGTATGTTTTTCCTTGGATTGTATTTCCAAGCTCTGCTGAAGCGAGGCCATAAGTAACCAGGGGTGGCACAAGTGCTATTAGCAGCGATGATATATCGCCATTTATTGCGCCAAGAGTTCCTACAGTTAAATAGAATGCACCAAATGCATAACCAACAATGCCCGAAAAACGAAATAAGCTCCCAATCATAACAATACCGGTTGAGTTGAGTACCTTTATTTTCTTTACCTCATTGATATGGATGTAGCGGATGCCATATTTTTCCGAATAAATACCCATAGAGTCTTTTGAAAATTGAAAAAAGGTGCCTTTCAAATTTCCAGGACTCAAAAATATCCTTACCTTATCGCCTCTTTTAATTTGGACAATCTTGTTGTTATTTGCATTTTTGAGAACTAAGGAATGAGTGGGATTGGCGAGGGCCAACTGTCCCGTATCTGCGCTTTGAGCAAAGCTCATTTGCGAGCAATATAGAAACAGCATGAAGAGTAATCTCACGGCTGATTTCTTTATCATATTTCTCATTATTATTTAGCTACTCCAACACTGCGTTTCTCACGAATAACCGTAATCCTCACCTGACCAGGATATCTCATCTCAGTCATGATTCGGTTCGATAGCTCATAGGCCAAAGTGTCTGCATTTTCATCTGTTGTTTTATCACTACCCATAATAATTCGGAGTTCTCTTCCTGCTTGAACCGCAAATGCAGTTTCAACACCTGGGTAACTGAGCGCCATTTGCTCCATTTCTTTAATTCTCTCGATATACTGATCATCTCCTCTTCTTGCTCCTGGACGCGATCCACTAATGGCATCACAGGCTTGCACTACGGGCGATATTAAACAGTTCATTTCAATTTCATCATGATGCGCTCCAACGGCGTTAATTACATCGGGATGCTCTCCAAATTTTTCACATAATTTCATCCCAATTAATGCGTGTGGTGTTTCTTCTTCCGTATCTGGCACTTTACCAATATCGTGCAATAAACCAGCTCTTTTGGCAATTTTAACATCCAAGCCCATTTCTGCAGCCATTGTAGCGGATAAACGAGCCGTTTCTCTACTGTGCTTCAATAGGTTCTGACCAAATGAAGAACGGAAACGCATGCGACCAACATATCTAATGAGTTCAGGGTGCAATCCAGTAATTCCAAGATCTACAACCGTTCGTTCTCCCCATTCTACAATTTCTTCTTCCAGGTTCTTTCGCACCTTTCCAACCACTTCTTCTATACGGGCGGGGTGAACTCTTCCGTCTTTTACCAAACGTTCCAGGGATACCCGAGCTATTTCTCGACGTATGGGATCAAAACAACTCAATACGATGGTTTCTGGGGTATCATCAATTATTATTTCTACACCTGTAGCAGCTTCAAAGGCTTTAATATTCCGGCCTTCTCTACCAATAATACGACCTTTCATATCATCATTTTCCAATGGAAAGGAAGTGACGGTATTATCTATAGCTAATTCAGAAGCGGTTCGTTGGATGGTTTGTAGCACAATTCGCTTAGCCTCTCTGGTGGCTCCAAGTTTAGCTTCTTCTACAATTTTATTTGCCAGCTCTAAACTTTCGTTTTTTGCTTTTTCTCTCACGGCTTCAATCATTTGAGTTTTAGCCTCGTCTGCTGTTAAACCACTAATTTTTTCCAATTGTTGCAATTGGCTATCTCTGGCTTTTTCAATTTCTGCTTGCTTGGCTTTTAATCCTTCTGCTTGTGCTTCAAATCGCGCTTTTTGTGACTTTACTTGCCCTTCTTTAGACTGTAAATCGCGCATGCGGTCATTAAAGGATTGCTCTTTTTGCTTGGCTCTATTTTCTATGTTAGCAATTTCTTGCCTTTGCTTCTGAACAGACCTTTCATGATCACCCTTCATTTGCATGAAGCGCTCTTTCGCTTCCAAAATGCGGTCTTTTTTAATATTCTCTGCTTTGCGTTTTGCATCCTTAAGAATATTCGATTTTTCTTGCTCCAGTTGTTTTTTCCTAACTATTACAAAGGCTACATAACCAAGTATGAGGCCTAGTGCTATCCCCGAAAGGATGTATATTAAGTATTCCATTTTATGTTTTTTCTATTCTTTTAATTCTAAAATTTGTAAAGAACCGTCGCGAAAAAATAAGTTGCTTTAGCTGATATTTAAGAGGGTCTCTAACTCTTCTATCGTTTGGTAAACGTCCTGATTATTATCTTCTTTATGGCGATGCAATTGCACCAAATCCGTAGTATAATCAAGTGCAGTCCAGGCCAATCGGTCTTCAGGTTCGCCTACTTCGTACTGCTTAAAATCGTCCATCCTTTTATTCACCATTCGGGCTGCTAAGCGCACAAATTCCTCGTTTTTACGTGGTACACGCAGTTGTAATTTGCGATTGGCCACGGTAACTTTTACAGGTATTTGCTCCTCGGGGTTCATTAAAAATGGGGGTTATATCATTTATCGTCGTTTAGTATATCAATGCACTTATCTATCTCTTTAAGGACCTGATTGATCTTGATTTTTACATCAAAAGTATCTCTGCCCTCCTTTGACAAATTCTTTGCAAGTTTAATCATTTTATTTTGTTCCTTTAGCATGATTGCATCAGATTTCTGCTGATTTAATTCATTCTCAAGAACATTAATTCTATTATTGGCGTTATCTAAATCTCCCTGTAGCCGAATTCTTTCAGCCATTAGCATCTCTACTTTTTGCTTAATTAGGTTTAAACGAGATTGAAGATTTTGCACTAGCCCAAAATTAAGTGTTTTTTTACGATTCTGAAATTATTTGCGGATGATTGCTCCTGCTTTTTCAAATTTTTCTATAAGGGTGTTCATAATGGCGTCCACTTCTTCATTTTGAAGCGTTTTAGATTCATGTTGAAAGATGAAGGAAATGGCTATGCTTTGTTCTCCTACTGCCAATGGTTTTCCCTCATATATATCAAACACATGATAGGTCTTAAGCAAGGGCCCCGCCTGTTTCATTACTTTTTTCCATTGGCTAAATGGGTTGGATTTTTGCACGACTAAACTGAGGTCTCTGGCAACAGACGGAAATTTAGGTGTAGATTTGACTTTAACACCCTTTGTTTTAGTAGAAAGTAGCTTAGCTATATTGATCTGAGCCCAATACACGTTCTGCTCCAAGCCATGTTTTTTATTTTCTTCTGTGCTGCTTTTTCCAAGAAGGATGTATTCTTCTTTCCAAGGTTTACCAATGGAGTCGAGCAACCGTTGTACATTGGATTTTATAAAGTAGCTGTCTGAATCTCTTTGTGCTTCTTCCCAACCGGGATGGGTTTGCTTGCCCATAGAAGCAATAAGTAAATGCTGATCTTCTGTTGTATCAGAACCCGACTTTTTATAGGTGTTTCCCAATTCAAAAAAATGGGTATAGTTATTTTGTCGGTTTTGATTGTACGCCATGGTTTTAAGCATACTCGGTTGAAGGGTCAAGCGCATCACTCCCATATCCGTACTTAGGGGATTGCTAATTTCAACCAGTTGTTCTTTTTCGGATGGGTCAAAGTCAGCGGCACTCACTAAGCTGTTTGTACTTATTTCCATAAAGCCTTGAGCAGCCAAATACTCACGAATTTTATTTTCATATTTTCGTTTCTGTGCACCTGTAAAAATAGGCATGCTTAGTTTAAGCTGATCTGGCATTGGAATGTTATCGAAGCCATAAATGCGAAGCACCTCTTCCACAATATCAACCGCATGCAAACAGTCCGTTCGCCAAGAGGGCACAGCTACCGTCCAGGAGGTCCCATTATCAGAGATATCAAACCCTAAACTGAGTAGTATTTGCTTGATGCGATCTACAGGAATATCAGCACCAGCCATTTTATTAATGTATACAGGGCTTATTTCTATGCTTCTTTCCGGAATCGAATCGCCCTTGGCTGCAAAGCTTCCAGTTACTTTTCCATTCGCATATTTTTCAAATAAACCCAGTGTTTTTGTTAAGGCATGCAGCCCTAATTTGGCATCAACACCCCGCTCAAAACGGTAACTAGAGTCGGTACTTATAAAATGACTTTTTGCTGTTTTTCGCACTACAGCAGCATTGAAATGAGCACATTCCAAAACTATCTTTTTCGAATGCTCATCTATGGCTGAGTTTTTCCCACCCATAACTCCCGCCAAGGCAAGCGGACTATTTTCATCGGCAATAATTAAATTCTCCGGCTTTAGTTTAATATTCTTATCCTCAAGAGTGGTTAGTTCCTCACCTGGGGCTGCACGGCGAACTGAGATGGAACGTCCTATTTTTTCTGCATCAAAAGCATGTAAGGGCTGGCCCATATCATGCAAAATGTAATTGGTAATATCTACCGCTGCATTTTTTGGTTCAATGCCTATGGATTTTAAACGGTTTTGCATCCACTCAGGAGATGCGCCGTTTTCAATGTCCATTTCAATGGCTATGTAGGAGCTACAGGCTTTTAAATCAGCTATATTTACTTTTACCGCAGCATTGTTCTGAACATGATACTCTTTAGGGAAATCTTCTACAGATGTTTCATAAAGAGCTGCAACATCTCTGGCAGTGCCTAAATGCGATGCCGCATCCCCTCGATTGGCGGTTAAACCAATTTCAAGAACCTCCGTTTGGACATTATCATAAAGTTTGGATAGTGACGTTCCAACCACAGAATCCTGAGGCAATAGAATAATCCCATCATGCCCTTTGCCTAATCCAATCTCATCTTCGGCGCATAACATTCCATTGCTTTCTTCTCCTCTTATTTTTGATTTTTTGATGGCAAACTGCTCTCCATTGGATAGGGTTATGGTGCAACCAATTTTTGCTAAAACTACCTTTTGACCTTCGGCTACATTAGGAGCGCCACAAACGACTTGCAAGATCTCTGTTCCGGTGTTTACCAGAGTAAGGTTTAATTTGTCCGCATTGGGATGCTTCCATTTTTTGGTAACCTCTGCAACCACTAAGTTTTCGAAGTCGGCCGTGTACTTAGACCACTTTTCTAAATGTTCTACTTCCAAGCCTTTTACGGATAATTCATCCGAAATCTCTTGCGCAGATTTATCTGTTTTAACCCAATCTTTTAGCCAATCGAAAGCAATGTTCATGCGCTGCAAATTTAGGTTGGATTTGCGAGAGGAACAACGAGAAGTAAGGAGGAGCTATCCCCTTCATTATTTCCTTGTGAATGGGGGGTTGTGCGGTATGTTTTTTGATTTTAGCATAGGTAAATCTAAAATGCACAAAAAAAACCCCCAAGCAAAAGCGTGGGGGTTTAGCTATAATTTTAGATAAATTATCTGCGATTATCTCTTCGGTCACCACCTCTTCGGTCGTTTCCTCTGCGATCGCCACCTCTTCGGTCGCCGCGATCTGGACGAGGTTTGCGCTCTGGCTCAACCCATCCTTCTGGTTTTTCCATAAGGGCCTTCATGCTCAAACGCAATTTTCCGCTTCGCTTGTCCACCTCTAGTAATTTAACCTTTACTTCTTGGCCTTCTTCAAAAACGCCATCCATTTTTTCTACCCTTTCGTAGCTAATTTCACTGATGTGAAGCAAGCCTTCTTTTCCAGGTAAAATTTCTACAAAAGCACCAAAGTCCATGATGTTTTTTACTTTACCCGTGTAGGTTTCTCCAACTTCTGGCTCAGTAATTATGTTTTTAATGGTTTCTAAGGCAGCCGCCATTGCTGGTCCATCATTACTCATAATTTCTACATGACCTTTACCGTCTATTTCTTCAATAGAAATGGTTGCACCTGTCGTTGCCTGTATCTCTTGAATATTTTTACCACCTGGGCCTATGATTGCACCAATGTAATCTTTATCAACAATTACCTTTTCAATTCTTGGAGTATGATCTTTAAAATCAGTATTCGGTTGTGTAATGGTTTTGGCCATTTCACCCAATACATGCAAACGACCGTCTCTGGCCTGAGCTAAGGCTTCTTCAACTAAGCTCCACTGCAATCCGTCAATTTTAATATCCATTTGGCAAGCAGTAATACCATCATTGGTACCCACTACTTTAAAATCCATATCTCCCAAGTGATCTTCATCACCTAAAATATCTGTAAGTACGACATGTTTTCCTGTTTCGCTATCGCTAATAAGACCCATTGCAATTCCACCTACTGGTTTTTTAATGCCAATACCAGCATCCATTAATGCCATAGAACCACCACAAACGGTTGCCATAGAACTACTTCCATTGCTCTCTAATACATCAGAAACAATACGTATAACATATGCCTCTTCATCGCTGAGCATTTTCTTTAAACCTCTAGCAGCTAATGCACCGTGTCCAACTTCTCTTCGGCCTGGGCCTCTATTTGGTCTTGCTTCTCCCACACTAAAGGCAGGAAAGTTATAATGCAACATAAAACGGCTTTTACCATATACCATTGGAGCATCCAATAATTGGGCATCCATTTTAGAACCCAAGGTTACGGTACACAAGGCCTGTGTTTCTCCACGAGTAAATACTGCACTACCGTGAGCAGCAGGCAAATAATCTACCTCTGTAGAAATTGGTCTAACTTGTGTTGTAGATCTACCATCTAAACGTATACCTGTATCTAAAACTAGTCCACGCATTGCGTTATACTGTGCTTCTTTGAAGTATTTCTTTGATAAAGATTTTTTCAAAGATGCATCTTCGTCTTCTTCAAACTGAGCAACGAAATCTTCCAGTATTGCACCAAAAGCTTCACTTCTTTCTTTTTTCGCTTTAGGTGTTTTGCATACTTCAGCACATTTGTCTGTAAGTTCATTTAATACTCTTTGACGTAAATCTTCATCGTTTTCCTCATGATTATACTCACGGGCCGGCTTGCGGCCTCCCATTTGATCAACCAAAGCAATTTGAGCTTGACATTGTTTTTTTATGATTTCATGGCCAAACTTTAAGGCTTCCAAGAAATCTGCCTCAGAGCACTCGTCCATTTCACCTTCAACCATATTCAAATCCTTTTCCGTACCACCAACCAACATGTCAAAGTCAGACTCTTCCATTTGTTCAGCGGTAGGGTTGGCTACAAATTCTCCATTGATACGGCCAATTCTAGCCTCAGAGATTGGGCCAGCAAATGGAATATCACTTAAAACCAAAGCGCAAGAAGCAGCTAAACCTGCATATGCGTCTGGTAAAATGTTTTCATCACAACTGATTAAAGAAATCATAATTTGCGTTTCTGCATGATAATCGCTTGGAAACAATGGTCTCAAACAACGGTCAATTAAACGACAAATTAGAATTTCGTAATCCGTTAATCTAGCTTCTCTTCGGTGAAAAGATCCTGGAATACGACCTACTGCAGCAAATTTTTCCTGATAATCTACACTCATTGGAAGAAAATCAACACCTTCTCGTGCTTCGTGATTACTAACCACTGTGGCCAGTAACATGGTTTTGCCAACTTTAACTACACAACTTCCGTGTGCTTGGCGGGCTAGCTTACCCGTTTCGATTTCGATGATTTGGCCGTTGCCTAAATCAATCTCTTGTTTATATATACTCATTTACGTGTTATTTAAAATATAAAAGCCCCTCTCGCTTATGGCGAACGGGGCTTTTCTATCAATAAGGGGAATTAAGATTATTTTCTTAATCCAAGTTCTTTAATCAAATCACGATACTTAAAGATATCGTTTTTCGCGATATATTTTAAGAATGCGCGACGGCGACCTACCATCTTTACTAATGATAACTCGGCGCTTTTATCTTTACGTTGTCCTTTCAGGTGACCACTAATGTGGTTAATTCTTTCTGTAAGAATTGCTACCTGCGCTTCAGCACTACCTGTGTTGGTCTCGCTGCCGCCAAACTTCGCATAAATTTCTTTCTTTTGTTCTGTTGTTAAATGCATCTGCCTTTAATTGGGGTGCAAATATACTAAAGTATTGAATTTTGCACAAGTCTTTAACATAAATATTTTGAATCCTTTGTAAAGCTCCCTTTCAGGCGTAAAAAATCCATACTCTTAACCCAGGTTACTTAAACTTATCTTGGCAGAACTCCGTAAGCACTCCCATGGTACTTTTGGGGTGTAAGAATGATATTTTCTTATTATCTGCACCATCCTTGGCTTCTTCATGAATAAGCGTAAAGCCCTTTTCTTTTCGGTCTTTTAAGTCACTTTTAATATCCTTTGATTCAAAGGCTAAATGATGCAATCCAGGACCATTTTTAGAAACAAACTTTGCAATAGGGCTGTTCTCATTCGCAGCAGCCAAGAGTTCTATTTTTACATTTCCACAATCAAAAAAACTAGTGGTTACACCTTCGCTTTCAACGTTCTCACGTTTATACGATGCTACTCCCAGGAGTTTTTCGAAAAGGAGTTCTGCTTCCTCTAAATTTTCTACTGCTATGCCTATATGTTCAAGTTTCATTCCTTGCACAAATATACTAGATGTGATTCAGATCTTACGTAATGCGAGATGGGTAAGGCTCAATCGAAATAGTGGATGCAATACGAATGATTAAAATTAGTATAGCCTAGATTTTTTGCAGCTTCCTTGAAATTGCGCAAATGGGCTCTTTTAAAGTCGGTCTTATCGGTTTGATGATACAATAGGATATGGTAAAAGATATGTAGGAATGAAAAATAACTAAGTGCCCATTTGTTCGGTTCAAAATTTGGTTTGATGCGTTTTATGGTTTTATAATCCTTATTCTTTGTGGCGTAAATAAGTCGCAATAGCAGATGAATTTGCGCGTGGGATTCTTGGTAAAGCTCTGTGATTCCCTTTTCGCTCTCGTCTATTAAACATTTCATCAACTTAAAATTCTTCATTATTAAACTCACAATTCGGAGTTCATATAAGAAATCATTCGTACTTAATTGATGTTTTTTCTTGTATGTAAATAAGGCTAAAACATCTGTATTAAAACTTTTATCATGCGCTATTTTGTCGAGGATTCGAACACTGAAAACTCTTGATACCAATATGGGATGAGTTGTTGAACTTAGTCTTAGGTTTGGTTTTTCAAGGGGTTTATTCATAAGATAGTTCCCTAAATAACGAATGCACTTAAAAAATACGTGGTGTTTGTAGTTTGGTATTCTCAAAGCTTCCACTACAAAATTTTGAAAGTAATTGCCAGGTTTAAGCGTGGAATAATCCACGTACGTAAGAATAACTAATTCGGTAAAAACTAAATTATTTAGTAGCTTCTGAATCGTTTTTGGTTTTAGTTTTGCCAGCTTTAAGGCAGATCCTACACTTTCTCCAATGTGTATTTTCTCTGAGTAGGATAAAGTTAAAAGAGCTAATTCTTTATCTCTAAATAGTTTATCGATAAGATCAAACTCTTGTCTAAAAACGAATTCCCGAATAGTTAATGAAAATAGATTGACAAACTGTGTTTGTTTGAACCGTTCTATTATCAAAATATTGATTAGTCGAGAGTAATTTAATTCGCCAAGTGCAATGAATATTTTCTTACTGGATGACCATCTGTTCTTTTCTGGAAAGGTAGCGCAAAGCGCTAAATAGTTCTTATAACCCAACAACTGACTTAAAATATTTAAGGTATTCAGTCTTGGTTTATAGTGTTTTTTGTCTAAATCAAAAAAACGCCGAAGGGTATTGTAACTTATTTGTACGTTAAGTTTTTCAAAAATAATATCACTTAATCTTTCACAGTCTCCTCTGTTTGCAATGGTAAATCCAATGGCATGTTGAGTCTGTTCTTTTAGGTAATGTATCATTTGTGTATCATCAAATATACGCAAAGTTTTATTCCTTTGTTTTTATATGAAATTCATTAAACAAAGCACTCTTATCTTAATCACAGGAATTTTGTTCTGTTCTGGTACACTTCATGCTCAAGAACGTTACACTGATTTTTCCGCGGCATTTAAAGCTTTTAAAGCAGGTAAAATTACCCCAAACAGATTTCCTATAGAAGGCGCAATGGACAGATTGGAATTTTCAACATATGTTTTAGATAAAGCAACCGAGAAATATCTCAATTACATCAAAAGAAGTATATCTTTTCAAACCAATTATGGCAATGGCTGTCTAATTTTTAATTATCAAAGCCTTTTTAAAAAAGATAGGGATTACAGAAAGCTGGAAACTACTATTACAGGCCCGGTACGGCCAGAGTACATAAATAATAAGCCTCTTGCAGATAGCTTGTATGGGGGCAAAGTGTTCTTCAAGGAAATAAGTGGAGGCGCGAAATATAACAAACCTGTTCGAAAGCTAGTCAGTGACTTTTACGATGGAAACTATACGATAGGGGATACGGTAGATCTTGGCACATTTAATTTTCCGTGTAAACTAAATACAGAAATAGGTGATACCATTTGGTTCTATGATCAGAGCCAAACCGGATACCCAGATAATAAAAAATTTATTGAGTTATATGGCAAGGAGGAGCTAAATAAAGAAGAAAAATGGAGAGAGGCCATCAGCCTAGATGAGTTTAAGGCAAAGCATGTGAGGGTATTGAGTAAAAACAGATCACGAAATTTCGTTTTAAAGCACAATGTCCGAGCATTGATTCAAAGGTCAAAGAATGATTCGCTAAATGTAACGTTTAAGGTCTTAGGAGGTTTTTGGGTTGGGATGTATAAAAGATATATTATGAATTTTGATGATGAGGTACAAAAGATTTATAATTCACGAAGTGCATGGCACCTAGGCACAAGTCGCAATGTAGATCTGTTGTATAATTTGTTTATTGCAAATTGTGTGGCTCAACATAAAAGAGAGGTGCTCAGTGCAGATCGAAAACAAGCAGAAGACAATCGTCAGAAAGCAGAAAAACAAGAGTTGTATAAGAAGTATGGAAAGGCTAATGTTGATGCGGCTTATGTTTTTAGTCCAAGAGTTGGAATGCCCGAAGATTTGCTCAATTTAGTTCTGCAAATGTGGACTCCAACAAAGAGGTCAAGTTTTTCTGGGGGATATACTCTTTATTGTAAAGGCGTTTTGGATGCCAGTGCGCATATATCCATTACGGTTCGCAATGGAAAAGTATCTAATTATTATACCTACTAAAGGCAGTCAGAGGCCAAAATATTTATTCTTATTTTCATATTCACCTATTCGGTTGTAAACTATGCAGACGCCTAAGAATTAAATGGGTAAAAAGCAGAAGAGGCCGCCCTACACCTGGTCCAAAATGAACAAGAATAACTCAGCTTAATTCGAATGTTATGTTTCAAAATAGCAGTTTTGTCCACACCTAATTTTAGCGCTTTTGATAAAAGTAAGTTTTGTCCTTTTAGTAAACTTTTCCTAGCCAGATAATCGTGCTTTAGAGTGGCAAATGCGTTCTCCTAAACTACTAAATACATCTCTTTTCTAATCCATTCTCAGTCTAGTATAATTACCATAAAAAAGGGGTAAAAGACTCGTCTTTTACCCCTTTTTTTGTCAGGCTCTCTGAGCCAAAATACTATTTTTTTATCAATTTTAAGTACTCACTCCCTTGATTTGAGGAAGCTTTAATTACATATACACCTGGAATCCAATTTGAGGTATTCAAGGTATGGGTTCCGCTCATATTGCTGCTATTCCCTTCATATACTTTCCCTCCATTAAGATCCATAACCTCAATGAGGTAAGGTTCTCCTTGAGACCAGTTCGTCTTCAATACCAATTCATCAGTAACAGGATTTGGATAAGCAGAGATATGCGTATGATCATTAAATGGATCAAAATTCACCACTCGAATACCGGAGAAGGCATTCGATCCATCCAAACCTACTTGCTTGAGTCTGTAGTATACAGTATGCTGGTTGTTATGAATGTCCTCATCCATAAAGGTATAATCAATGGGTTGCTGACTATTCTCATTTCCAGCCACTTGGCCTGCAAATATAAAATGAACTCCATCATAGCTTCGCTCAATTTCAAAGTGATTATTATTCATCTCACCAGCGGTGGTCCAGTTCACCTGTGCAGAATGATTTGATGCAGCAAGTGCTTCAAAATTCACTAATGCTATAGGCAAGGCTATTTGTGAGGCTCCGTTTCCACCTCCGCCACCAGAGAAAGAAGAAACCTTATAGGTAGCCAAATGATCGGTAGCATTGCCGTGTAAGCTATGTTTCCAATTGGTAGTGGTTGCATTTGAACCACTCATTAAGACAATTCCTGTAGCACCACTAGCATTGGGATTTGCAAACACACCTGCAGAGGTAAGTTTGTACATCTGAAGGTTAGTTACACTGGTTACGGTTGTATTTTTACTTGCTAATGCAGTTATAATAGCAGTATATTCTGTATTTGTGAAGGGGTAAACTACGGTTACATCACTAGTAGGTTGAGTAGTTGCCGTTACATTCCATTTTCGGTTAAAGATAACTCCCCCATCAGGGTTTTCTATAATACCTCCCGCATTGTTATAAGTGGTTGTAGCCGTGGCTCCAATCTCTAAGGATACACCTGTAGCAGGAACAACAGCAGCTGTGCCAGTGAGGCCTAGCCCTAAGAGGAAATTTCCATCATTGTCACAATAACAAGTTATAGCTCCATCTAAATCAGAATAACTGGCAGTATGGGTCCCCGCTGCCGTGGCCAATGCGGATCCTTGTTCGCAAGCCAATAACTCATATGCACCAATATTTACGGTAGTATTGACTATCCGGGTAGTTCCTAGAATATCAGTACTATAACCATTAATTGCACTATTAAGGCCCACATCCACAGCAGGACTTGCACTTTTTAGCTTAAGACCATCATCCTTGGTCATCCATATATCATCAGCTCCGTTAGGATCACTCGAGTTTCCGAATTTGGGGTCTTGATTATAAATTACATTGGTAGCCGATGTTAGGGCATTGCTGTTTGATGCGGTATAACTAGCACTTGCCAACTGCATTTGACAATTGGTCATGTTATATGAAGTGCTTGCACCAGCATCCCAGATATCTGACCCAGCTGCAGTTTTACTTCCATTATTATAGTTATCGTAAAATAGTGTGTTTTTCGCTGTAATAGGAGAATCGTAAGCTCTTATTGCTCCACCTTGACCTGCTTTATTATTATAAAAAGTACAATTTATGAGGGTGGTACCTCCCGTACATACACCAAGTTGAAGTGCGCCCCCCATTCTGGTACTATTTCTATTGGCTAAGTTATTGTAGAATAAGCAATTAATAAAAGAAGTAGCATTTCCATATGATTTATCAAATGCACCTCCATGGTTAAATGCTTCATTATTGGAAAAAATACAATTGCTAAAAGTCATAGGACTGCCTATGTCTTTATAAGCTCCACCATATTGACCGTAATTATCATCAAAAACACAATTAGATATGGTCATCGTAGAAACGTACGTATACATCGCTCCACCATTGTTAGCCCATATACCGGATTGACCATTAATCGTAGCATTGGTACCTCCATTAGCGTTTCCTTTTGTAATTGTAAATCCATCTAGAATGTGGGCGGTGCTTTCATTTATAGAAACAATGACGTGATAACAATTATCACCAGAGCTATTTACTGTTCCAATATCGCCACTTAAGATAGTTATATTGTTTATATAATCACGTTGAGATTTTAGAGTTTCGGTCCCATCAAATCCACCATAATAATCTACACCCGATTCTAGATAAAAAGCGTATTCTCTTGTATCTGCCGATGTTCGACCGACTGGATAAGCAGATGGTTTATACGTACCTTTAGCAACCCACACTTCGTCACCACTGGATGCGTTTGAGATTGCGGATTGCAAACTTGTATATGCATTGGTCCAACTGGTGCCATTATTCGATCCGGTGGCATTTATATCTACATAAATGGTGGCTTTCATTGAAAGGCTAGAAACCAATAGAAAAATAAAGAGAGCAATTTTTTGAGTCATAATGAATTAAAATATTTTGGATTTCAAATGTAGTTCTTTAATTACACAAACTACAACAAATCTCAAAAGTATTCATGCGGTACTTGAATTTTTAAGGCTTGTATGTTATTTGCTTTGTTCGTATTTCCTTTAGCCTTAAAGCATTCCAGCAGCTTTAATTATCTGTTAACTCCCGGCATTAATTGCAATTTGCAAATTGCATCCAACAAATCACAACCAGGAATTCCTAAATTCGGTAAACTATTTTTTCTTGAAGCAACTATTTTTCAGGATCTTTTCTCCATGATTTACAACGCACACTTATTTGACAATTTCCTTCTTTCATAATTTCATAAGCGGCAACTTTTGCATCTTTTTCTAGACCAACATTGTTCGACCCACAACCCTCAAAAGTTTTTAAAACTACACCAGTACTGGTGCTATAAACTTCGCATTTTTTGCATTGATTTGGGGCCGCAATACCCATTGCCAAGTTTGCACAAGAGGATAAAAATAGACTTGCGATTGATAAAATTGTTATTTGTTTCATGGTTATTAAATATGTTAAAAAGTCTTTTAGTTGTTAATGTTTTCACTCGAAGTACTAAATCACTTTCTTTTTGAATAAGTAAACGATGCTACGAAACTGTATGATCCGCGCTCGATAGGTAATCTGTCTTTACATGAGAATCCACAAAAAAGAGGTTTGCTTGGCCATCTTGCTTGTTGCCTATTGCCACCTTGACTAATTCATCAGTAATGTTTTTAGGAAAAATAGTCATTGTGTTTGGGTTACTGAGTTTTGCTTTTTCTTCGGGTGGGTATAATAATGCGATTTCAAATGTGTATTTCATTGAATAATCTTCTTGAATGCCATCTCCATCGTTATCATACTCCTGCCTTGTTTGGTTTCCATTGGCATCATAGGTATAGGTAACAATATACTCTGCAGTACCATCTCCATCGCTATCATACTCCTCCCTTGTTTTATTTCCATCTACCGAACTTACTGTGTTGAAATTAAATGTTCCAGGAGCATTGATTGAATTTTGAGCCGATTGTGCCTCTAAAACATATGTATTAATGAATGAGAAATAAGCAATGAATGAGAGTATTGTGTATTTGAGCATAGGCAAATATAGTGCAATTGGGAGATTACGCTATAACCCTTAAAATGAATCTATTTTCAACGTTCGCCCAAGTCCTATTTCTATTTGATCGACAGGTTAAAATCTCAAAATTTGCAGGTATAAACCACGAATATTTGAAAGCATCAAATCCAAAATTATTTGGAATAGCCATGCCATATAATCCATCTCCCATATCAAAAGAGTCATTTCTGAGTTTGAATACAGTTTATGTCTTGGTGGAAGAAAAGCCTCCCTTTTATTCTATTTTTAACGGAACCTTCAGAATTATTTACGCGTGATAATTCCGTTTTCATTGATTTGCAATGGACAATTAGGAATATCATTTTTGGTAAGAGAAGTTAATTCTTGAATTACTTTTTTTTCTTTATCTAAAAGGGGACCACCTTCACCCTCCTGTTTAATTGCAAAAATTTTAGCCGATTGGAAAACCCCATTTTTGTTTGTGAAAACTTTAATAATTGGTGCAATCCCATTTACTCCCGTTAAATTGAATCTTCCATAAGTAGCAAAGTTTCCCAAACTATAAATTATAAATCGATCCTTATAAGAGTCTATAGCTCGGGTCACATGGGGTCCATGACCAAAAACTATATCAGCTCCGGCATCTATTACTGCTCTACTAAATTTATAGGGGTTGCCTCTATTTTCGCCTAAAAAAATCTCTGTTTTCTTTTGAACATGTCTGTATTTAGAACCTTCAGCGCCGCCATGAAATGAAACTATGACAATATCACAGATGGAATCCAAGTGGGACACGATTTTTTTAGCTCTCTTAATGTCAGTAATGCGAACCGTTCCCCTGTTTGGTGAAAATGCACAAAAACCAAATTTCAAACTGTCTTTTACAAAAATTTGATAAGGGTAATCAATAAGGCCGGCAAATTTTAATCCTTCCTCTTTGAGTCTTTTCACCGTATTTTTTCTACCAATATCTCCAAAATCACCTACGTGATTATTCGCTATACTTAAAATATCAAATCCGGCCTCTTTTAAATAATTTAAATAATGATCAGGACTTTTGAAAGCATAACAATATTTGGGATTAGAACATTTTTTTACAGTCCCTTTTCCTGTGAGAATAACCCCTTCTAAATTTCCAAATGTGACATCTGCATCTTGTAAAATTGGGCTAACATCTTTGAGTAAATCCTTACCATCATTAGGAGGCAAATATTTTGAAGAAGGAAAATTTGTTCCCAGCATTATATCGCCAACTCCAATAATGGAGATTAACGTATCTCCTTTTGCTGTTACATTCGCTATTTTCGATTTCAATTGCGCTTGGTTCAAGTCTGTTAAAATGGGAACCCTACCAGCAAATAAAAAACGTTGGTCATAATAGGAACGCGGATAATTATCAATGACTACGCCTCTGTTGCAGGAGTGAATCATTTTTATTCCATCAGAATTATTTTGGCAAACAACACTTAAATGGCCAACGGCATTTGATTTATTATTTCTTCCAGTAAAAAATAACAAATCACCTTTTTTTACCTCCGATATATTCACTCTATAAACCAATTTAGACATAGCTCTAGATGTTCTAGGTAGCTCAATCGAAAATTTCTTAAAAATATTCTGAACAAAACCACTACAATCGAGTATTTCCCCAGATTTTAATCTGCATTTATACGGTTTGCCCAAAAAAGTTTTACTATAAGCGATGACCTCATTTCGAATGGAGTCTATTTTTTCGGTAATGCTATACGTATAAAGATCAGTTCTGGCATATCCTTGACCAAACGAGGAAACTGAGAACAAAAAGACAAGTGTTAGAAGGTTAATGTATTTCATGTTGTCAAAGTTAGTGGGGTTTCTAATAATCTTCATACAGCTCAGCTTTTATTGTTTAAATAGATCTATCCATAAGAATTGGCCGTATGGTAAGGTATAATCTGTAACAGGATTACCCTTCAAGCCGTCCGATCATTTTTCTTCACACACGCGCAAAATAAAAAAATGGAACAAATTGCCCTATATTTTGCCCTGTATTAAAAATATGACTGCGTAACTTATGGACTATCATTATTTGGTTGTAGCCCCGCTAGGAATCGAACCTAGATCTACAGTTTAGGAAACTACTATTCTATCCATTGAACTACGGGGCCAATAAGGGCTCAAAGGTAGGGCATGTTTTCCTGCTCTCAAGAAGATTCCAGCGCAAAGGAGCCCTTACTTTTTCTTCTTTTGCTGCTGCTTCATGGCCTCTTCCATGCGCGCCTGAAACTTAGATTTCTTTACTGGTTTTTTTCTAGCAAGCGCAATTTGAGCACGCAATTTATCATCATTTACTCGCTTGCGAATCACCCATTGCTGGCCGAAAGTTACCAAGTTACTCACCAAATAATATAGGGTAAGTCCACTGGCATAGTCGTTTAGCACTCCAAGAAAAACCACAGGCATAATATACCCAATGTATTTCATTTGGCCGCTTGCACCCGTAATTTGATTGTTAAAATGCGTGTACAAGAGCGTAGATAAAGTCATTAATAAGGTAAAGAGACTAATATGATCTCCATACATGGGAATGGTAAACCCTATATCAAAAATGCTATCATACCGGCTTAAATCGTCCGCCCATAAAAATGATTTTTGACGCAACTGAAAAGCCGATGGGAAAAACTGGAACATCGCAAACAAAACAGGCATTTGAAACAAAAGGGGCACACAGCCACTCATGGGGCTTACTCCCGCCTTTTTGTACAAAGACATATTCTCCTGTTGCTGTTTTTGCAAGTCAGAATGTTTTTCTTTTATTTTTTCAATTTCAGGCTTTAAAATTCTCATTTTAGCCGAGCTGATGTACGATTTGTATACCAAAGGCAGAAGCAAGAATTTGATGATTAAAGTTAATAGAATAATGGCTAAACCCGTTGCTGCAATACTATTGGTTACCAAATTAAAGATAGGGATGATTGCATACTCATTAATCCATCCAAATATGCCCCATCCCAGAGGAACAATCTTTTCTAGTTCAGCATTCTCAATCCCCAAATCTATCTTGCTTAATGATTTGTATTCGCTTGGTCCTGCATATACTTTTAAAGCATAGGATCTTTCATCCTCCAAGTTATAATTCAAATACATTTGCGCTTCCATATTTCGCACAATGGAATCTTCTTCAACCGAAGTCATTTTCAAAAGGCCATCGGTATCAAACCCTTGAGGGTTAGCTACTGTTATATTAAAATACTGCTGGTTAAAACTAAACCATTGTGTTTTTCCTTTAATTTCCTCCTCTTCCTCTTCGCCACTCCCAATGTCATCCGGACTTTCTTTCTCTATTTTATAGGAGATAGTGCTTTTCTGAAGCTCCCATTTTTTATCCTTCTCTTGCTTATTTAAGAACGAATTCATGACCAATACCAGATCCGAATTCCCTCTATATATGTCGTTTTGAACGTTCTTTAAAAGTAGCTTAAAATCAAAGGTATACCCCTCAGCGTCTAAATCTATTTTTTGTTCGATGTACCCACTATCCGAGTTTCTCAAACGAAAAGTAACGGAACGATCGGATTGCTTAATTACCTCCCAATTTAAATCGGTGCTGTTTAAAGCTCCACCAGGTGTATTTATTTTAAAATACATATGGCTCAAATTCTCATTGAGCATTTTAAGCGCCTTGCCGTCCCAGCGTTTTTGGTTCAACAATTCTATTTGCCTAATCTCACCACCCTTGCTATTAAGAGAGATTTTAATGTCCTTATTTTCAATACTAACCGTCTTTTCCTCGCCAGAGCTAACAAAATTGCCTACCTTTTTTGCCGTGCTCGTATCATTAAACGCAGCAGGGTTTCCTATGGCATTTGCATTTGGGGAAGGGTTTGCAGCAAGCTCTTCCTTTCGGGCTTCCTCCACTCTTTGCTCCACCAACTCCAAGCTATCAGCTGTTTTTTGTTGCGCAGCCATTTGATCGGCCGTGGGTTTCGTATAAAAATAAAAACCGATGAGAATTAAAAATATAAGGCTAAAGCCTATGATGGTATTCCTGTCCATGAATGATTATTAAAGCGGCAAAATTAGCCTTTTTTTATGAGAATAAAGCGTCTTTGCCGTTGGATAAAATGGAGGCTTAGTGGTATTTTTGGGTTTATCTTTGCGCTTTCACCAAACAAAATACAATTTGAGTAGCATAAAAATAGGAATTATTGGGAACGGGAGCTGGGCTACAGCCCTGGCAAAAATCATTAGTGCACAAGACAACACAGAAATCATTTGGCATTTTAGAAAAGAAGCAGATATCGTTCATTTTAATGCCTACCACAGCAATCCAAGATACCTTAGAAATGTTAAATTTAATGGCAAAAACATTCGAGTAACCAACCATGCCCAGGAATGCATAGACCAAGCCGACTATGTGTTACTTGCCACTCCATCAGCTTTCTTGCACAGTGCGCTTTCAGACCTACAGTTGCCCAAAGAAAAGAACTACATTACCGCCATTAAAGGCATAGAACCGCGGAGTAAAAAGGTTATTGCAGAGTATTTAGAAGAAACCTGGAGCATCCCAAGCGAAAACATCATACTTGTAACGGGACCCTGCCATGCAGAGGAAGTAGCCCTAGAAAAACTGAGCTACTTAACCGTTAGCAGCTTAGTCGAATCCAAAGCAGAAGACTTTGCCCATGTGCTTTCCTGCCGATTTATAAACACCAAGGTAAACAATGATCTGTATGGAGCCGAATACTCCGCAGTCATGAAGAACATTTACGCTATTGGAGCCGGTACTTTGCACGGATTAGGCTATGGCGATAACTTTTTAGCCGTATATGTAAGTGCCGCCATGCGAGAAATAGAAGCTTTTTTAGATGCCCTCCACAAAACCCACCGAGACGTAAAAGATGCCGCCTACCTTGGTGATCTTTTAGTTACATGCTACTCCCAATTCAGTCGCAATAGAACCTTTGGGAACATGTTAGGCAAGGGCTACAGCGTAAAATCTGCACAGTTAGAAATGAATATGGTTGCCGAGGGCTACTATGCTTTAGAAGGCATGGAAGCCGTAAGAACCAGTTTAGATGTGCCCATGCCAGTGCTGCAAACCGTATACGCTGTGGTATATGGCAATAAACCAGCCCGAAAAGCCTTTCTAAGCCTTAGTGGCCAAATTAATTAGAAAATAACAAGTAATTCTGCTCCAACACCTTGCTGCTTCGCCCGCCCGGAAAGGTCTTTTTAAAATGCAAAAACAAGTCTTTTACCTCCTGGTTTTCAGACATTGTGTTTTGAATGAACAAGCCATTTTTAGCTAATCGGTCTTTAATCGAAGAATAATAGTTCTCCGTTTGAGTGAAAGAAGGTTTATCTAAACTAATAAACACATCGCAAATGATTAGGTCAAACAAACCCAGCTCTTGCTCTAAAAACTCCTGCGCTCCTTGCTGCACCAGTCGAACGTCTCGCGTTTTATAATACCGTTCATAAATTTCAATAATAGCAGGATCCAACTCCACCCCTGTAATGGCAGCCTGCGGATAATGCTTGCCCAATATTTGTGCTGCATCGCCACCGCCAAAACCAAGTATGAGTATCTGTTGTATGGCATGACCAGATTTCTGCGTCTCTGCCAAAGCGGCCTCCATAACTCTATGCAAATTCCCATACGAATAATTGGCAGTTTCCGTATCCAACATCAATTGCCCCCGGTAAAGTACCAGTTCCAGTTTTTCGCTAACCTCCGAGGGAAATTCGGCCACCTTAATGGGTCTTACAAAACTCAGTATTTTTTGGAAAAAGTACAACAAAGGATACAAAACTAAAGCCATATCAATTCCAATCCTACCTTTGTGCCATGACTCATCTTAAATTTCATTTAGCCAGCAAAAGTCCAAGAAGGCATCAAATATTTGCCGATGCCGGTTTTAAAACAGAAATTTTAGAAAATCATGCCGATGAGCATTTCGACCCGGGGATGCCTGTCAGAGAAGTAGCCGAGCACTTAGCCAGGCAAAAAGCCGCACCCTTTTGCTCCGAAACCAATAAAACCGTTATTACGGCCGATACCACCGTTATTTTAGGAGAGGAAATCTTAAATAAACCCAACAATGAAGCCCACGCCACCGAAATGCTAACTAAACTTAGCGGAAAAATGCACGAAGTAATTACCGGAGTGTGTTACATACATCAGGGCAAGCAAACCAGCTTTTCAGAATGTACCAAGGTATGGATAAAAGACCTCAGCCCATTAGAAATTGAGCAATACATTCAGAACTACCAACCCTTTGATAAGGCAGGAGCCTACGGAATCCAAGACTGGATGGGCCTGGTTGGTGTTCAAAAAATAGAAGGCTGCTACTATAATGTCAAGGGATTCCCCATGCACCGCTTTATTGCCGAATTCTCAAAATAGGGTGTTCCACTTTTACAAAACTTTAACTTAGCGCAAACTCCTTTTTATTGGTTGGGTGAACCGATATGATTTTAAGATAATTGATGTAGCGAATGTGCCTTTTTTTAATCATCTTTGTGCACCTAAAATTTCAATAGATACAATGAAAAAGTTACAAATTAAGATATGGGCACTATGCGGATTTTTATTTCTATCGCATATTGCACTAAAGGCAGACGAAGGCATGTGGCCATTAACCATGATTGCCAAGTTAGAAGACAAAATGCAAGCCAGAGGCCTAAATCTGACCGCCGAAGACATTTACAGCATTAACCAATCCAGCTTAAAAGATGGAGTGGTTCGCTTAATGAGTCCAGGAAGTGGGCGCATGTTTTGTACCGGAGAAGTTATAAGTGATCAAGGGCTATTCCTTACCAATCATCACTGCGGATACGGAGCCATTCAGTCATTAAGCACCGATGAAGATAATATTTTACGAAACGGTTTTTGGGCCAAATCAAAAGATCAAGAAAGACCCGCCAATTTTCATATAGGGTTCCTAAGAAGAATTGAAGAAGTAACCAGCAACGTGGTAGGCGATTTAAGTGCAACCATGGGCGAAGAAGCCAGAAAAAAAGGAATTGCTGATAATATTTCAGGACTAAAGAAGCAATTGTTAAATAACTTAGGTGGTGACGCTAAGAACTATCAAGTAGATATTATTGCCTTTTATAATGATAACCGATACATGGCCATGTATTACGAAGTATACAAAGACATCCGATTGGTAGGTTCACCACCAGAAAATATTGGAAAATTTGGAGGAGAAGCAGACAACTGGAGATGGCCAAGACATACCGGCGATTTTTCTATGTTTAGAATATACTCCGATAAGGCCGATAAGCCAGCGCGTTTTGCAGCAGAAAACAAGCCTTACAAACCAAAGCATAATTTTAAAGTTTCCCTAAAAGGATACAAAGAAGGAGATTATGCTATGATTATGGGATATCCTGGAACAACCCAGCGATATACCTACAGCGAAGGGATTAAATACCTTGGAAGCAAGCAGAGACCCATGCGTGTAGCGCTCAGAAGAAGCATTATGGATGTGTATGAGGTAGAAATGAAAAAAAGCCCAAGCACACGATTAAAATACAGCAATAAATTGGCAGGAATTGGTAATTATTGGAATAAATTTAATGGAGAAGCCCACGATTTAAGCAAGCCAGGCCTTTACGAAAAAAGCAAAACGCGTGAGCTAGCTTTCGAAAAATGGGTGAGAGATAATAAAAAAGAAGACACCTACGGAAACGTAACATCTCTTTATGATGAAGCTTACCTAGAATTAAATAAAATTGGATTGTTCCCCGTATACTTTTCAGACGGTATTCGAAATTCACAAGCCATGATGAATGCTCTCAATTTTAGATCCTACGTTGCTTTAATGAGTTCAGATGATGATGCCAAAAATAAACAAGCAAATGCAATGCATGACCAAATGCTTCAGAGCACAGGAGCCATGTTTAAAGAATATGTAGATGCTATAGAATTGCCCGTTTTAGAGCAAGTGCTCAAACACATTTACATGGATTTAGACAATTCTCATTTTTCTGCGGGAATGAAGAAAATGGGTGCCAAATACAAAGATGATTATGCCAATATGGCCCAAGACCTTTGGGATAAAAGTGGTTTTACCAGTCAAGCTAAATTAGATCGATTGCTAAAGAAGAATAAATTAAAATGCTTTACCAAAGATCCCCTTTATGTTTTTGTAAACGACTATGTAGATATTTTTGTGAAGACCTTATCCAAAAGATCTCAGGCTAACCGAGTTAAAATGGATCGAGCAGAACGCTTATTTACAGCCGGTATTTTAGAAATGAACCCTACTGCTATAATTGCTCCCGATGCCAATGCATCCATGCGATTATCCTACGGTCAAGTATTAAGTTATGACAGCAGAGATGCCGTAGAATATAACCATTTCACCACCTCAGAGGGGATTTTGCAAAAATTTGTTCCAAATGATTTCGAATTCGATGCCCCAAGTAAAATGATTGATATGCTTCGGAATAAAGATTTCGGTCAGTATGCCGATGCTGATGGAACATTGCATACCTGTTTCTTAAGCAATAACGATATTACTGGAGGAAACTCAGGAAGCCCTGTAATTAATGCCGATGGCCATTTAATGGGCATTGCTTTTGATGGAAACTGGGAAGCCATTAGCTCAGACTTTGCCTTTATTCCAGCCGTGCAAAGAACCATTAGTGTAGATATTCGCTATGTAATGTGGACGATAGACAAATGGGGTGGAGCAAGCAATATTATTGACGAAATAGATTTAGTAAAATAAGAATATATTTTAGATTGAAAAAAGGAGCACGGCAGTGCTCCTTTTTTTGGTTAAGGCTAAAGCGAACTATCTCTAAAAACCTTATTTTTGTTCCAGTGTTAAATACATAAAGATGGCAAGAAACTGGAAAACAATAAAGGACTATACAGATATCACCTACGAATTTTGCGAAGGGGTTGCAAAAATTACCATAAACAGGCCCGACGTATACAATGCGTTTAGGCCTCAAACCGTCATGGATATGCTAGATGCCATGGATCATGCTCGCGAAAGCCAAGAAGTGGGTGTAGTTGTTCTTACTGGTGTTGGAGACAAAGCCTTTTGCAGCGGAGGAGATCAAAACGTAAAAGGAATTGGTGGATATGTAGATGACAACGGTGTGCCGCGTTTAAACGTGCTCGATTTACATAAAAAAATACGAAGCTTGCCCAAACCTGTTATAGCTATGGTTAATGGCTATGCCATTGGTGGTGGCCATGTATTGCATGTAGTGTGTGACTTAACAATTGCCTCAGAAAATGCCATATTTGGCCAAACCGGCCCCAAAGTGGGAAGTTTCGATGGTGGTTTTGGAAGTTCATACCTGGCACGCCATATAGGGCAGAAAAAAGCCAGAGAAATATGGTTTTTGTGTCGGCAGTATAGCGCAGCCGAATCTGAAACAATGGGCATGGTAAATAAAGTAGTTCCGCTAGAAAACTTAGAAGACGAAGTAATGGATTGGTGTGCTACCATTCAGTTGCGCAGCCCATTGGCTATTCGCATGCTCAAAAGATCCTTTAATGCAGAACTCGACGGTCAGCACGGATTAATGGAACTCGCAGGCGACGCTACCTTGCTATATTATTTAACCGAAGAAGCTCAAGAGGGAAAGCAGGCTTTCTTAGAAAAGCGCAAACCTAATTTTGATAAATACCCTAAATTTCCTTAGTGGAAATTACATATGCGATTCCAATTTAGATTTTAGCTTAGCATAACTAAGCTTTCCTAAATCAGTAGCTAAGAGCTTACCACTTTTAAAAAACATGATGGTAGGGTATCCTTTCAATTGGTACTTGCTAGAAATGTCCATGTATTTCTCAGCATCTACCTGCAAAACATTCGCCTTTCCGGCAAATTCTGCTCTAATTTTAACTACATCAGGAGCCATCCGTTTGCAAGGGCCGCACCACGTAGTATAAAAGTCAACCATCGTTACTTTATCCTCATTAATGGTTGCTGTATAACTCTCCAAGCTTAGTTCAGTAGTTGAATGCCCTCCCGTGTCAGCAGAAGCGCTAACATGAGAGTCAGAGCCGGCATTGGCACCACCGCAGGCAGTCACCGTTATTACGGTGATTAAAGCTAATTTATGAATACTTGTAATTTTCATCATTCGAATTTAAATGTATTTAGTACAAATAAAAGCAATAATTTTGCCACAAATGGATGGCAAGGTTCAAATAAGCATAGTAATACCCATTTATAACGAGGCAATGAATATTATTCCCTTGTACGACCGCATTAAAAAGACCTTAAGTGAGAGATCCCTTCAGACAGAGTTAATCTATGTTATAGATGGCAGTACCGATGAGTCTCTGGCCGTAATTGAGCGCCTCGCTGCAGAGGACGCTATGGTTAAATTTATTGAACTCAGTCGAAATTTTGGTCATCAAATTTCTATTTTTGCAGGCATCGAAAAAAGCGTTGGCCAGCATGTGGTAGTTATGGACGGAGACGGCCAAGATCCTCCCGAAGTTATATGGGAAATGTACGATAAATGCCAATTAGACTTTGATGTAGTCTATGCCAAACGAAAAAAGAGAGACGGCGAAACCTGGATAAAGAAATGGACCGCCCATACATTTTATCGTTTGCTGCAACGCATAACCAAGGTATCCATTCCGGTAGATACCGGAGACTTTAGAATCATTTCCAGACGAGTAGCAGATATTCTCTGCACCTTAACAGAGCAGAATAAATTTATTCGAGGCCAAATTAGTTGGATTGGTTTTAATCAAACCTTTATAGAATACGACAGAGAGGAGCGCCTCGCCGGATCAACTAAATTTAGCTATCGTAAAATGATGAGTTTTGCCTTAGATGGAATCAGTGGTTTTAGTACCTGGCCTCTCAAAATTGCCACCATCGGAGGCTTTCTCGTTTCATTTTTGGCTTTTTTGCTAATCCTTTACACGGTGTATCAAAAAATGTTTGGGTTTACTGTTCCAGGTTGGGCCAGTACAAATATTGCAATCTTGTTTATTGGAGGAATCCAACTCGTAGGCATAGGCATTTTAGGAGAGTACCTTGGACGCGTGAGCGACAATGTAAAAAATAGACCAACCTACTTGATTAAGAAAACAAATATAAAAGAATGATAGCTAGAGCATTGCGATTTATACTATCCATTCCTACAAACGCATGGTTTTTTATTGTTTGGGCCATTTTTTTCATCGCATTTCAGCAGTATAAAGCCATTAATCAAGAACCCTTTGGTATGCACCAAGGAGCACAGGCAGATAGGGCAAGCATCGCCTATAACTTTTATAAGAAAAACGGGAACCCTCTCGAGCCTCGCGTGATGGAAACCATATCATCCGACGGAGTTTGCGGCACAGAGTTTCCCCTTGTTTCATACCCAGTATCCCTGCTCTACAGAGCCTTTGGGTATCACGCGTTTTGGCATCGATTCATTGTTTTTCTAATCCTATCATTTGGAGCTTTTTTAGCTTGGCTTTTCACTGGTATATTTATTCAAAAACTCCTTTGGAGAGTGGTGCATATGTTGCTTTGGTCCGCCACACCTATCCTGGCCTTTTATGGTGTTTCTGTAATGCCTGATGCTGCAGCGCTTGGTTTTACACTCATGGCATGGTACTTTTTTATGGAGTACTACTATAAAACAAATCGAAACGCACAGCTCCTCACTTCCATGATTATGTTTGCGGGAGCAGGTCTGCTTAAACCAACATTCTTACTGGGTATTGCCGTTATTTGGGGCCTAATTATTCTTCAAAAAACAAGATCACGAGACTTTCAAATAGGTGCATTAAAAGTATTTCTATACACCCTCATTCCCTTGAGTTTGTCCGTTGCTTGGATTTTATATTCACGTCACCTAACTGCCCTAACCTACAATACTCATTTCCTACAGCGTATTATTTTACCTAGCTCTATGGAGGAGTTTGTGGCCAATACAAAACATGGTTTTGTGGTGTGGTCCGAGAGTTTTTATGGGGTCAGAGGCACTGCTTTTCTCCTTCTTGGTCTGCTTATTCCGCTAGCTAAGAAAGGGCCAGAGCAATTTGAAATTCTCCGGTTTATTTCCATCTTTTATGCCTGTGCCTGCCTCTTTAATTTAGTG